>WNFM01334689.1_pt1 | contig 13889 bp, 12 predicted proteins | sample 5400271 | NCBI WGS metagenome assembly WNFM01 (sample SAMN13153352, study PRJNA577476) | soil metagenome | isolation source: 60 cm saprolite on Douglas fir-dominated hillslope | place: USA:California | collected 2013-09-17 | reverse complement strand
TATGCTATCGGCGCTGCTGGTGGCCGGCCGCTGCTGCTCAAGTACGGCAAATACATCCTCATCTCCAAGGCGGATTCAGACCGCGCCGACCGCTGGTTCGCACGCTATGGCGCGCCTGTCGCTTTCTTCTCGCGGCTGCTCCCGGTCGTGCGCACCTACATCTCGCTGCCGGCAGGCATCGCGCGCATGGACTTCCCCCGATTCGCGCTCTTCACCCTGCTGGGCTCGATCCCTTGGACGTTCGCGCTGGCGTTCCTTGGCTTCAAGCTCGGCGACAAGATCGATCAAGTATCGCAGCTCAGCAACGTATTCCATGGCCTGGATGTGGTCATCATCGTAGTGGTGCTGGCGCTGGTCGGCCTCTACATCTATCGCCACATCCAACGGGACCGCGCCGCCGAGCAGGCCGAGGCGCTGCGCGGCGAGCGCATCCAGCCGTAGCGGGCGCTCACCCAGCTCCGGCGGTTTCCTGGTGGCGGCGCACCGCGGCAAAGACCATATCGTGATCCGCGAAGCCGCCCTCGCGGAACATCGAGTGTACGAGCTCACCGTCCACCGTCACGTCGAACGAGCCTTCGTACCAGGGAATCAGCTCAATCTCGGAGAGCTCGTGGCGGAACTGCCGCATCAGCGCGTCCGCCAGCGCCAGGGTCTGCGGCTCATAGCCGCACTCAGAGCAATAGGTGATCGTCACCTTGACCGGTCGCTTCGCCATGTCGCCTCCCACCTACCCACCTACCCACCTACCCACCGTGTGCCCAACGCCGCCAGGCCTAGGCCGGCACACGCTCCACGATCTCGCGCAGGGCGTGCACGACGTCTTGGGTGTCGTCGCGCTTCGAGTCGGCGCGCAGCGCGGCGGTTGCCTCGGTCACCCGCTGGCGCACCTCCTCAGGCAGCTGGCTGATCGGCGTCTCGGGTGAGCCGAACTCAGGATGCTGCGCATACAGCTCGCTGCGCTTGGCAGCGCGGCGCTCAGTCACGCTAGGCGGCCGCTCGGTGAAGACCCCGAGCTCTTGGAACGCGTCGTCGAAGAAGACGAAGACGGGAATCGAGCGATATTGCCCCTGATTGAGATACTGGTCCATCAGATCGAGGTTCTGATCGCGCAGAAAAATCCGTAGATCGAGCTTGCCGCTCTCCGCGACGAGGCGCCCGAGGATAGGCAGGTTATCGATCACGTCGCCGCACCAGTCCTCGGCCAGCACGAGAACACGTACTGGGCGCGGCAGCGTGTTGAAGGCCGCGAGGTCCGCCGGGTCCGGCTGGAACTGGCGCTCATTTTCCTCGAAGCGCTCCTGGTTACGCGTCATTTGCGCTTTGAACTGGTCATAGGTCAGGCCTTGCTCGAAGCGCTCGCGGGTCACCGCCATTGGTTCCTCCTTATGTCTTCAGCCGCACCAGCCCGTTCCGTGCCAGGGCCAATACTTCACAATTCACAGCAACTATGTGCATTCTAGTGCGCAATCGTCCAGCGCGCAAGTGCGGCAGCAGGGCGAGCGCGTCGATGCGATGCGCCGCGGCCGGGGGCAAGCCGGCGATCCGATGGTGCCGTACCATGCTCTCTGGCCGCCATGCTCCCCACCTGCGAGTGCCGCGGGCACGCTCCAGCTACACCGATTCACCTCTTGCCCCCGCGCCACCTTCGCCGCGCGGGGGCGGGGAACCCCCATCCGTGCCTGCCGTTGAAACATCCCCTTGACAACGCGGCGGCGTCAGGGCATACTTGCTTCGTGAGCGCTCCCGGGAGCGCTCACGAAAGGCGGCGGCATGCACAAGAAACCGACGATCGAGGACATCGCACGCCTGGCTGGTGTCTCCCGTGGAACCGTGTCACGCGTCCTCAATCACCGGCCGGACGTGGACCGGCAGACACGGGCACACGTGCTGCGCGTCATTGAAGAGCAGGGCTACGTGCCCAGCCTCACCGCTGCCGGTCTCGCTGGCGGGCGCAACCGGCTGATTGGGATGCTCGTCCCCGTCTTTACCTGGCCCATCCTCGGTGAGCTGGTGCGGGGCATCACCGAGATACTCAACCGGACGTCCTACGAGCTTGTCCTCTACACCTTTAACGACGAAGACCTGACCCGCGATCGCCGCGACATCATCAATCGTCTGCTCGCCACCCAGCTCACGGCCGGGCTGCTGGCTGCCTACCCCGGCGACCTGTCGACCCAGCTCACCGAGCTCCACACCCAGGGCGTGCCGGTCGTCATCATCGACGACCAGCGCGAACAGGTCACCCCCTGGGTCCGCACCGACGACACGACCGGCGCATACACCGCCGTCACGCATCTCATCCGGCTTGGGCATCGTCGCATTGCCCACATACAGGGTCCGCGCGAGTACCTCGTCTCTCACGACCGCCACATGGGCTACCTGCGCGCGCTTGCCGAGGCGGGCCTCTCGCCGGACCCCGCGCTGATACTTGCCGGCGACTTCCTGCCGCAATCAGGCTATGCCTCGGCGCGCCAGCTTTTCGACATGCCACTGGAGCTTCGCCCAACGGCCGTGTTCGCCTCGGCGGATCAGATGGCCTACGGGGTGCTGCGCGCCGCGGAGGAGTCCGGCCTTTCCGTGCCGGAGGATGTCGCGCTCGTGGGGTTCGATGACGATGCGCCGTCGGCGCACGTTCTCCCACCGCTGACCACGGTCCGCCAGCCGTTATATCAAATGGGGCAAGAGGGCATCAAGCTGCTGCTTGCGCTACTTGCCGAATCCGAGGACGCCGAGCTCGTGCCGCACACACCGCCAGGCTCGGCTCCTGCGCGCCTCGTGCGGGGCACGGAAGGCCAACTCGCTCTCGGCCGCCTATTGAGAGGCGCACCCGGCGTATCTCTGCGCGGTTGCGGAGGAATCCGAGCTACGAGCACATCAAGCATCGTCGCTTGCCTGAATGTCGGAGATGCCGGTGCATGTCCGACCAAAGCTGGAGGTGTGTCGTGACCAGTCCGTCTCGCTCCCAACACCGATCGCATCGCGTATCCCTGGCAATTGGCATCTTCCTGCTGCTCTCGCTGCTGCTCGCCGGCTGTGGCACCAGCTCGAGCGCGGCCAAGCGGACAGGGCCGCCCAAGCCGCTCGTCATCGTCCCCAACACCGGCGGCACCCTCGTGCAGAACTTCAATCCGTTTCTCAATGGAGCCGTCAGCGCCTACGGTCAGTTTGGACCGATCTACGAGACCCTGATGTTCTTTAACCGGGCAGATGGCAGCTCCCGGGGCTGGCTCGCCGATACGGCGACGTATTCGAGCGACGCGACCCAGATCACGTTCAAGCTGCACCCTGGCATCCAGTGGTCCGATGGCCAGGCGTTCACGGCTGATGACGTGGCCTTCACGATGAACGCGATCAAGCAGTATGGGGCTGCCGATTACCTGGGCATCGCGAGCTCGATCAAAGAGGCGACGGCGAGCGACCAGCAGACCGTGCAGGTCAGGCTCACCTCGCCCAACAGCTCGATCTTGTGGCTCCTGGGCGGTCAATTGTGGATGGTCCCCAAGCACATCTGGGCGTCGGTGGGCGACCCAACCAAATACGAGGACAAGAACCCGATCGGCACCGGCCCCTATGTGTTCAACTCATTCACGCCGCAGCTGATCAAGCTGACCAAGAACCCGCATTTCTGGCAGGCCGGCAAGCCTATTGTGCCCGAGATTGACTTCCCAGCCTTCAATGGTAACACCACTGCCGAGCCAGCGATGAACACTGGCCAGACCGACTGGAACGGCTTGTTCACGCCAGACGTCAACAAGACCTTCGTGCAGCGCGACCCGGCGCACAACCACTTTTACTTCCCGCCAAGCGATCCGCTCATTCTCTTTCTCAACCTGAAGAAGGCGCCCCTCGACAACCTCGCCGTCCGCAAGGCGATCAGCCTCGCCCTCGACCGCGACAAGATCAACAAGATCGGTGAGAGCGGCTACGAGCCGGTCGCACACCCCACTGGCCTGATTTTGCCCGCCGACAAACAGTTCCTCGACCCCACCTATGCCAACCTCACCTATAAGCAAGATCTCGCCCAGGCCGAGCAGACGCTGACGAGTGCCGGCTACAAAAAGGGATCGGACGGCATTATGGCCGGCGCCGACGGCAAGAAGCTGTCGCTCACCATTAGTGGCGTCTCGGGGTATACCGACTGGGAAGCTGATTACCAGATCATCACCGACAACCTCAAGGGCATCGGGATCGAGGTGAAGGTGGTCAATGGCGAGCCAGGCGCGGTCCAGCAGGACGTGCAGAGCGGCAACTTCGAGATGACGATCTGGTATGAGACCCCTGGACCAAGCCCCTACTATATCTATCAGGCGGTGTTGAGCAGCGACAGCACAGCGCCGATTGGCCAGACCGCCTCTGGCAACTTCGAGCGCTGGTCGGACCCCCGCACCGACGCCTTGCTCAACCAGTACAACAGCACGGCCGACCTGAGCCAGCAGAAGCAAGCGATGTACGGCATCGAGAAGATCGTCGTGGAGGAGCTGCCGGTCATCTTCCTGGTAAACGAGCCGTATTGGTACGAGTACAATACGCTCAAATATGACGGCTGGCCCGACAAGGACCATCCCTATGCCGAGCCGTCGCCATTCACCTACCCGGATGACGAGATTGTGCTCCTGAACCTGCACCAATAGCGCAGTCCGTCACACAGGTGAAGGGGAACCGCGTCTGTCTCCCGACGCGTCCTGGCCTGGGGTGGGAGCGATCGCTCCCGCCCCAGGCGCCGGCGGCTGCGACTGCCCGGCACGGCTCGGCAGTCTGAAGTCGGTCGCTGATCCCACCACCTATCGCAGGAGGAGGGCGAGCATGCGCCACTTGATTCGGCGTCTTGGCTTCTACCTCGTGGCGCTGTGGGCTTCGGTGACGTTGAACTTCTTGATCCCCCGCCTGTCACCGGGCGATCCAGCCGCGGCGCTGCTCGCGCGCATGCATGGCCGTATCTCACCGGCAGCGCTCCACGCGCTAGAGATCCAATATGGCATCAGCCATGACCCGCTTTTCACGCAATATGTGCAATATCTGGTGAATATGCTCCACCTCGATCTGGGGACCTCATTCACCAGCTTCGAGCCCGTCACCGCTGTCATCGCCCGCGATCTGCCATGGACTCTTGCTCTGGTCGGGCTGGCGCTCGTCATTAGCTTTGTAGTTGGCACCGTGCTCGGCGTCGCCGTCGCCTGGTGGCGCGGCTCGAAGACCGACACGATCCTGATGCCCGCCTTTACCTTCATCTCTGCCATTCCCTATTTCTGGTTTGCGCTCGCGCTGGTCTTCATCTTTGGCTATTCGCTGCGGTGGTTGCCGTCGTATGGCGGATACGATATCTATACCTACTCGCCCGGCATGGATCTCGGTTTCTTCCTCTCCGCCGTGCAGTACGCGATCTTACCCGCCTTCACCATCGTCGTCGGCTCGATTGCCGGCTGGATGCTCGGCATGCGCAACACCATGGTGGCCACCCTCGCGGAAGATTACGTGCTCATGGCCGAAGCCAAGGGGCTGTCGCGTTGGCGGGTCATGATGACCTATGCCGCGCGCAACGCCATTCTGCCGAATATCACGAGCTTCGCGCTCTCGCTCGGCTTCGTGGTGAGCGGTTCGCTACTTACGGAGATCGTTTTCAATTATCCCGGCATTGGCTACGCGCTCTTGGAGGGCGTCCACAACAAAGACTATCCCGTTATTCAGGGTCTCTTCCTCATCATTTCGGTGGCGGTGCTGCTGGCGAACTTCCTGGCTGATCTGGTCTACGTTGTCCTTGATCCACGTGTACGCAGTGAGCGAGGGTAGGCCGTGATGAGCGCGACGTTGACGCCTGTACAATCTACGAACAAACAGCCCGTCGACGCCGGCACGCGCGGCTTGCACGGCCTGCGCAGCCTCTGGCGCATGGCCACCGCGAATGGCAAAGTGACGATTGGCCTGGTCATCGTGGCCTTCTTCGTGCTGCTGGCGCTGATTGGCCCCCTCTTTGTCGCGTCTCATCCCAACGCCTTTGGGTCCGACATCAGTTTAAGCCCATCAGGTGCGCATCCGCTGGGAACGACCAGCTACGGCCAGGACGTGCTGGCCCAGGTCGTCGTGGGCGCGCGCGTCTCGGTGGTGTTGGGCTTCATCACTGGGATCATCGCGACGATCATCTCAGTGATCGTTGGCCTGGTCTCCGGCTACTACGGTGGCTGGATCGACGAAAATCTCTCGGTGCTCTCGAACGTGTTCCTGGTGTTGCCTGCCCTGCCGCTGGCTATCGTGTTGGCGTCATTCATACCGTACAAAGGGCCGCTGACCATCGGCTTCGTTCTCACGATCACCGGTTGGTCGTGGGGGGCGCGCGTGCTGCGCGCGCAAACCCTCTCAATGCGCAACCGCGAGTTCGTCACGGCGGCCAAGGCAACCGGCGAGCCGGCATGGCGCATCATCTTCTTCGAGATCTTTCCCAGCGAGATCGGCGTCGTGGTCGCGCAGCTGTTGGGGACGATCATCTATGTCATTCTGGCCGAGGCCGGGCTGGAGTATCTCGGCCTGGGCGATCTGAGCGGCGTGAGCTGGGGCACGATGCTCTACTGGGCCGGCAACAGCGATTCACTGGCGCTCGGATACTGGTGGTGGTTCGTGCCACCCGGTCTGTGCATCGCGATCCTGGGGGCCGGGTTGGCATTTGTCAACTTCGGCATCGACGAGATTGCCAATCCCCGCCTGCGCACGATACGCGCCGAGCGGTCGCGCAAGACGAAGAAGGTTGAAGCGCCGTGAGCAATGGAGCATTTCCGGGAGCGGGCCGACCCTTGCTGGAGATCAAGCACGTCAGCGTTGACTACCGTGCTGAAAACGGCACGGTGCACGCGCTGACCGATGTCAGCCTGACACTGGAGCGTGGGCAGATCTTGGGGCTGGCCGGTGAAAGCGGCAGCGGTAAATCGACGCTCGGCTACGCCATCACGCGCCTGCTCAAGCCGCCGGCGGAGATCGTGGACGGCGAGGTGCTGTACCATTCGCGGGCGTCGCGACAAGCGGGAGCAGCGCCGAACGGGGCTCTGCCGCCGAGTGCACAGCCGGTCGACATCCTGACGCTTGCGCCGGGGCAGCTGCGCGCGCTGCGCTGGAAAGAGCTGGCCATCGTCTTCCAGAGCGCGATGAACGCGCTCAACCCGGTCCTCGATATTGGCGCCCAGATCACAGACGTCGTGCGTGCGCACCAGCCTGGCTTGAACCGACGCGCCCGCACCGCGCGCGCCATCGAGCTGTTGCGCCTGGTCGGCATCGCGCCCGATCGTCTGCATAGCTATCCGCACGAGCTGAGCGGGGGCATGCGCCAGCGCGCCATCATCGCCATCGCGCTGGCGCTGGGGCCGGAAGTCATCATCATGGACGAGCCGACGACGGCGCTGGATGTGGTGGTGCAGCGCGAGATCCTGATGGAGCTCATCGGGCTGCGCCGCGATCTTCAGTTCTCGGTGATCTTCATCACCCACGACCTCTCACTCTTGCTCGAGTTGGCGGATAAAGTGGCGATCATGTATGCCGGGCGCGTGGTGGAGCTCGCCACGCGCGAGGAGTTGAAAGAGCACCCACGCCATCCGTACAGCTACGGCATGCTTAATTCGTTCCCTTCGCTCGATGTAAAGTATGACCCTGAAACGAAAAAGCCCATCTGGTAGGGTTGGCCTTGGCGTAGTCCGAGACTTTGGGGTACATCGCCACTTGGACGTTGAGTAGCCGCAGAATGCCCCGCCGTGCTTCCATGTCGAGACTGTCTAGTGTCACCTCTTCAAGGGCTTCCCGCTCACGTGTGGCGCGCTCCAGGGTGCCTTGGACGGCGGCCAGCCTGCCAGACTCTGACGCGCCGAGGCGAATACCCTTGATGAAGCCGTCAATGATGGCCAGTAGCTCCTTGTGCGCGTCCTTCTTGCCCTGTGCCGACTCAACGGTGTCCTGAGCCTCTGCTACGCGCTTCTCAAGGCCGGCTACCGTCACCGTCAGTCGCTCCAGTTCCGCACGGTGCATCGCGTAAATGGCGTCGTTCTTCTCGCCCACCATCCGCGCGTAGACGGTGGCTTGCAACTCCCGCGCGTCCGCCAGTTCCCGTGCTGTGCGTTCCGCCCGCTCGATTGCCTCTGCATGCCGTGCGGCTAGCCGTGTTGACTTGCCCTCAACGAGACGCGTGTACCGTGCGTCATCGCGCACAATCTCCTTGACCTTGGCCCAGATGTCGGCGTCAACCTCTGGCACCGGAATAGCGTAGCCCTTCCCTGTGCACTTCCCTGCCCGGTCGCTGCACATGTACCGCCGGACTTTCCAGTCCTTGCGCCGCACGGCCGTCATGCGCGCACCACAAAGGCCGCAGACCGCGTGCGCCGCTTTCAGCATCGCCGCGTCCGCTGTCTCTTCGCGCTCAGGGTGCCGGCTGTCCAGCAACTCTTGCACGCGCGCCCACTGCTCAACCGAGACTAGCGCCGGAATGGTGATGGCTACGCGCACCGCGTCTGTTTCGGGCCGAATGTGCTTGTGCCGTACCGTCACTACACGCCCATCGTCTAGTCGGACTTTCTCATTCGTCGTGGTGTAGCGCCGTGCCGCATGCTTACCGGTGTACGACTCTTTCCGCAGAATGTCGATTACCAGCTGCGCAGACCACTCGGCAGCCACGCGCCTGCTTTCGGGAAGCTCGCCACGTCGGTAGAGCAGCATGCTTGCGGTGGGGATGCCCTGAGCGTTGAGCCACCGCGCGATGCGCCGGCTAGACCAGCCTGCCTCACTCTTAGCGAACATGTCTTGGACGATGGGCGCGGCGTCAGGGTCTGGCGCGTAGGTCTCCTTGCGTGTGCCAGTGAAGACATAGCCGTAGAGTGGAACCGGCGCAACCAGAATGTGTCCCCGGCCGATGCGCTCCGTAAGCCCCGCTTGTGTCCGGTCTCGAATAGACTCCCATTCCGTCTCGCCCGCGAATGAATGCACAGACAACATGAGCTTACCCATGGGCGTGTTGGGGATGACGCCGTCTTTGACTGATGCGAACGTGCCGCCAGCCTCAGAGACTTCCCGCAAGAGCAACAGGTTGTCGAGCATAAAGCGGTTCGCCCGGTCTACGCGCCAGATGACTAAGGTGTCTGCCTCACCATGGCGAATACGCCGTATGGCTGCTTGCATCCCATCGCGCTCTTCCATGGTGTCATGGCCGCTAAACGTGTCCGACTCGACGGCTACGACGGTGTACCCGTTCATCGCGCAGTAGTTGCGCTCGTCTTTTTCCTGCACTTCGAGAGAGTAACCGTCTTCCTGGCCCAGACTGCTCACACGCGTGTAGATGACCGCCCTTCCCATGACTGCCCCCGTTCGCTATACAACGCCTGCGGCTAGTATAGTGCATCTTCGGGAACGGCGTCAAGGGATGCGTGACAGAGGTACTGTGAGGGCCGGCACTCGTAGGTCCTGCCCATCCCCCACTTCTGCCTCTGCCTCTCGATTGTCTGCTCTGCCTGCCTGTCAACTCACCATCCCTGCCTCTGCCTGTCATCCCTGCTGCACATTCCTTGCGCCTCTGAACGCCCCACCGCTGCCCTATGGTACGCTTGCCCTTGCAACCACACTGCCTATGCGCTCCTTGACAGCGCGTCGGCGGCCAGGCATACTTGCTCCGTGAACGCTCCCGTGAGCGCTCCCACGACGGACAAAAAGAATGGCCCCATTGCTGAGGCCGGGAGGGAAATATGTGGCCATTCAGACGTCGCACAGCCAAGCCTGAGGACGAATACGGGCCGGGCGTTACGCGCTCAGCCAGTCTGCCCATGTATACACCAGACCAAGGTAACCACAACTCGTTCCCGACAATCTATGTTAAGCGCCGCCATATGACGGGCATTCCCGGCTCGCCGCCCGATCTGCGCGACATTCCGTCTGGCTGCTCGTTCCACCCGCGCTGCCCGCTGGCCTTCGCGGCATGCCAAACCGTGCTGCCGCTGCTGCGCCCGGCCACCGGTCCGGCCGATGGCCAGCAGGTCGCCTGCCACCTCTACGACCCGCGCTACGCCACGTCAGCGCTGCCGACGGCTGACGTCTTCGCCGCGCGCTATGAGGCTGCGTACGCGCTCGGGCCGGGAGAAGGGAGCGCATGATGAGCCCCGACTACACCGCACGCACCACCATGCCGGAGGACCATCGAGCGTCCACACCGGCCGGTTTCACATCTGTGCTGGAGGCCGTCAACCTGCGCAAGTACTTCCCCGTACGGCAGCTGCGGCCAGGCGCGCCGCGCCAGGTCGTGCACGCGGTCGAAGATATGTCGCTCGCCCTCTACCCCGGCAGGGCGCTGGCACTGGTGGGCGAAAGCGGCAGCGGCAAGACGACGGTGGCGCGCATGCTCGCGCGGCTCTACGACCTCACAGCGGGGAGCATCCGCTTCCGCGGCCAGCCGGTAAAGGGCAGCAGTCGCTCCTCGCTGTTGGCCTATCGCCGCCATGTGCAGCTGATCTTTCAGGATCCCTTCTCCTCGCTCAATCCGGTGCACGGCGTGCGCTACCACCTCAGCCGGCCGCTACGCATACACGGCCACGCGCACTCGCGCGCCCAGGAGACCGAGCAGGTGCTGGCGCTGCTCAACCGGGTAAACCTGAGCCCGGCTGACCAGTTTATCGGCAAGTTCCCTCACCAGCTCAGCGGCGGGCAGCGCCAGCGCGTCGCCATTGCCCGCGCGCTGGCGGTACAGCCCGAGATCTTGCTCGCCGACGAGCCGGTCTCGATGCTGGACGTCTCGATCCGGCTGGATGTGCTCAATCTGCTGCTGCGGCTGAAAGACCAGGAGCGGCTGGCGGTGCTGTTCATTACCCACGACATCGCGAGCGCGCGCTATTTCGCCGAAGAGACGCTGGTGATGTACGCCGGGCAGACGGTGGAGGGCGGGCCGAGCGACGAGGTCATCCAGCGGCCCAAGCATCCCTACACACAACTGCTCATCTCTGCCGCGCCCAACCCCAACCGTCCCATCGATGCCCCGTTTCAGGCGCGCGGCGAGATCCCCAGCCTGATCAAGCCACCAACCGGCTGCCGCTTCCACCCCCGCTGCCCGCATGCGATGCCCGTCTGTCGCGAGCGCTTCCCTGGCCGCACCGAGCTCGGCGGCGGCCACTGGACGCACTGCTTCCTGTATGGCGAGGGAACGAGCGCCGGTGCCGCGACCGCCACGGCGTCACCCGCAACCACGAGCGGGAGTACCGCTGCACCTTAGCTAGCTAGATTGGAGCATCTAACCACATGGCACGCATCAAGCTGGCATACATCGGTGGAGGCAGCACCCGCGCTGCCGGCACCATGGCCTCGTTCATCGAGCAGGGAGCGAACTTCGACGGATCAGAGGTCGTGCTGATCGATCTCGACGAGGACCGTCTGCGCATCGTGCAGACCATCGCGCAGAAGATGGCGCGCGCACGCGGCCTGGACCTGACCATCACCGCCACCACCAACCGGCGCCAGGGTCTGGCGGGCTGCGACGCGGTACTGACGAGCTTCCGTGTTGGGGGCTTTGAGGCGCGCTACCTCGACGAGTCTATCCCGCTCAAGCACGGTGTCATCGGCCAGGAGACGCAGGGGCCGGGCGGCTTCTTTATGGCGCTGCGCTCCATCCACGTCATGCGCGGCATCGTCGAGGACATAGAGGCCATGTGCCCTGGCGCGCGGCTCTTCAACTACACCAATCCGGTCAACATCGTCTCGGAGGCGGTGACCCATCACACCAGCATTCCAACCGTTTCGCTCTGCGAAGGGCCGATCGTTGCCAATCGCGACTACGCCGCGCTGGTCGGCCTCGACCCGGACCGGCTGGATGCCGTCTCGATCGGCCTCAATCATGGTTCGTGGTCGGTGCGCCACCTGTACGATGGGCAAGACTTCATGCCGCTGTTGCATGACGGCTACGAGCGCCTGCGCCGCGAGGCCACGGCCGCGATCGAAGATCTACGGATGCTCAGACTCGCCTGTGAGATGGGCTCACTCCCGAGCTCGTACTTCCAGTACTATTACTTCAAAGAAGAGATCCTCGCCGAGCTGCTGGCCAAGCCTACCACGCGCGCGCAAGACATCATGGCGAGTGTGCCCGACTACTGGGCGCACTATCGCGAACAGGCCGCGCGTGCCGAGCCCGAGCTCGATCCCGCGCACTCGCGTGGCGGCATCAACGAGCTCGAGCTCGGCATCGACGTAATGGACGCCGTGTTCAACGACCGCAAAGAGCTCTGGTACGTGAACGTGCCGAATGCCGGCTCCATCGCGGACTTCCCAGACGATCTGGTGGTGGAGACGATAGGGTACGTGGACCGCCACGGAGTCGCGCCGCTGGTGATGGGCCATCTGCCGCGCCACGTCGTAGGACTGGTGAAAATGCTGGGGGAGTATCAGGCGCTCACAGCGGAGGCGGCGTGGAGCGGCACGCGCACCGACGGCGTGCGCGCGCTGGCGAGCCACCCGCTGGTCTTCTCGCTTGCCACCGCCGAAGCGATCTACGACGAGATGGCGGCGACCCACCGGGAGCTGTTGCCCGAGCGCCTGCTGCATGCTTGAGCTGCCGCATGCCGGCGGTCATCGGCGGCCCCTCTCTGTCTATATGGCCGCCGGTGCCGCACAGGCGTTCCTGTCTGTGGCCAGCTAAATTTGGGAGAGGCGTGGCATGCAGTGCATCCTGGCCGTCGACGGCGGCAACACCAAGACAATCGCGCTGGTCGCCGCGCTGGACGGAACGGTGCTAGGCATCGGCAGAGGCGGCTGCAGCGACATGTACAACGCCGAGCCTACCGACGGCGCCGCAGACTCCGCCGCCGCGGCGCTGGCGAACGCCGAGCACGCCGTGCGGCTGGCCTTGCACGCCGCCGGTGTCTCCCCCGCCGAAATTGCCGTCGGCGTGTTCAACATGGCCGGCGCGGATTGGCCCGAAGACATTCAGTTCTGGCGCGAAGCCATGCGCGAGCGCGGCATGGGGCGCGAGATCATCGCGCAGAACGACGCGCTCGGCGTGCTGTATGCCGCCTCGCCAGACGCCACAGGCGTCTCCATCGTCGCCGGCACGGGTGTGGCGACGGGCGCGCGCGCGCCAGACGGGCGTGTCTGGCACAGCAGCTTTTGGCAGGACCAGGCGCAGGGCAGCAGTCATTTGGGCCAGAAGCTGCTCTTCGCGATCTACCGCTCCGCGCTGGGCATCGACCCGCCGACGTCGTTGACGGCGCGCGTGCTCGCGTTCCTAGACGCGCACTCGGTCGAAGCTGTGTTACACCTCTTCAACAACCGCCAACAGCCCGCCCCCGTCAAAGTGGATCGCCTCGCGCCGATCTTGCTAGATGAAGCCCACGCGGGGGACACGGTGGCGCTGCGCGTCGTCCGCGAGCATGGCGCCGCCCTGGGAGACTTCGCGCTGGCGGCGGCGCGCCAGGTAGGGCTGGACGGCACCGCCTATCCGCTCGTGCTGGCCGGCGGCCTCTTCCGCCACCCAACCACGGCGCTGGAAGAAGCCATCCTCGCGCGGGTGCGCTCCGCCGCGCCCGAGATTCGTGCGATTCGCAGCCGGGCGGAGCCGATCGTCGGCGTCGTGGTAGAGGCGCTCGCCGCGGCCGGCGCGCCTGTCGAGCGCCAAACGCTCGAGCGACTGGCCGCCACGTTCCCGGCGATCTCCACAGGTCCGCTGTGAGCGAGCCATTGATCTCGCCGCCGACTACGCGCAGCTCGCAAAGCTAGCTGCTCAGTACGTCATACCGATGTGATATGGAAGCCGCGTGGGCCGTTGACCATGGTACCCACAGGGATGAGCCGTGGCCTTCAGGCCGCGAAGCTGGCAATGGCAACGAGCCGCACTGGACTTGATATCACAGGTCGCCGGAGAGATAGCGCGCCCACAGATCGGACGCGATCGCGTG
>WNFM01271964.1_pt5 | contig 13891 bp, 14 predicted proteins | sample 5400271 | NCBI WGS metagenome assembly WNFM01 (sample SAMN13153352, study PRJNA577476) | soil metagenome | isolation source: 60 cm saprolite on Douglas fir-dominated hillslope | place: USA:California | collected 2013-09-17 | reverse complement strand
CGGCAACCTCATTGTGAATTGCCTGTGGATAACCTTTTCTGGATTTCGGCCAAACGTCGGAGGAGTTCATTTCGGGTGTTCAATTCCGGATCATCGATCACCATCTCCAGCACCTTGGCGAGCACCAGACCCACCTCTCGGCCCGCCCCGATCCCCAGTTCGCGCATGACGTCCTCGCCGCCGATGGCCAGGTCGGCGATCTTGAGCGCCCCGGCCCGCGCGATCTCCGACTGGAACCGCACTTCAGCCTCCTCCTGGTTGGCGAGGCCCTCTTCGACCAGCCGCCCGCGCGCATTCAAGTCCGCCCGGCGCAGCGCCCAGAGGGCCGGCAACTCCTCGGGCCCGATGCGCGCCAGCGTCCGCCGCACGGTCGCGTCATTCCACTCCGGCAGGTAGTGCCAGTTGTGCTCGCGCACGAGCAGCGCCACGCGCTCGGTCTCGCGCCGCGCAAAGCGCAGCCGAAGCATGATCTCCGCGCTCAGGTCCGCTCCGGCCTTTTCGTGATCGTAGAAGGTGTGCTCGCCGGGCGCGCCCTCCTTGGGAGCTGCGCAGCGCGGCTTCGCCACGTCGTGCAGCAGCGCCGCCAGCCGCACCGTCAGATCAGCCGGCGCGAAGTCGACGCAGCGGAGCGTGTGCCGCCACACGTCCCACGCGTGGTAGCGATTCTGCTGAAAGCCGACGCTCTCGAGCAGCTCCGGGATGATCTTCCCCAAGAGGCCCGTCGAGCGCAGCAGCCGCAGCCCGCGGCTGGGCGGCGCGCCGCGCACCAGCAGCTTGACCAGCTCGTCGCGGACGCGTTCCTGGGCGACCATGGCGAAGACGTCGAGCGCCTCCGGGATGGCGCGGCGGGTCTTGGGCGCAAGCGCGAGTCGCAGCGTGCAGGCGAAGCGGATCGCCCGCAGCGGGCGCAGGCCATCCTCGCGGAAGCGCTGGAGCGGATCGCCCACCGCGCGCAAGAGATGCCGGCGCAGGTCCGCGACGCCGCCGAAGGGATCGCGCAAGGCGCCGTCGATCGGATCCCACGCGATAGCATTGACGGTGAAGTCGCGCCGCGCGAGGTCGCCGTCGATGTCGCCGAGAAATGTGACGCTGCTGGGCCGCCGCCCGTCGTGATACGGGCCCTCGCCGCGAAAAGTGGTGACCTCGACCTTGTGCTCGCCCGAGAGCACCGTGACCGTCCCGTGCTGGATGCCCGTCGGGATCACTTTCGGAAAGAGCTTCGCCACCGCCTCGGGCAGCGCGTCGGTGGCGACGTCGAAATCCTCCGGCGGCCTCCCTCGATGGAGTCCCTCGGCCTGTCGCACCAGGTCCCGCACGGCGCCGCCGGCGAGCCACGCCTGCATGCCAGCGGCTCGCAGGCCACGCAGCACCGCCAGCACGTCGCCGGGAACGAGGGTGGGATCGGGCAGCACGGGTGACGGTTATCACGGCGTGCACGTCAAGTGGCGGATGGGCAGGCGCCCCGCCGCTGTGTCCAACTGCCGGAAACGGCGCCGCCCCCGCGTGCGCGAGGAGAACTCAATGAAGAAGGCATGGATCCTGGCAGCTGCGCTCTCAGTCGCCTGCGGCGGTGCGGTCACCAACGGCGCTGATGAGGACAACCTCGACGCCATCGGCGGAGGCGGCGCGCAGGAGCCCCCCATGCTCGGCATCCATTTCGCCAGGGGCGAAGCCCACAGCAGCGGCGGCGCCGGCACAGCGGGTGACATGCTCTGGCACAACGGCGCCATCATGACCTCGGCCACCACCGAGGCGATCTACTGGGGCGCCAGCTGGGCCGACTCGAATTTCGCAGGCGACAAGATCACGGGCCTCGACACCTGGTACTCGGGTTTCAGCGGATCGAACTACGCGAAGACCTCCGACGAGTACACCGGCACCAACGGCCAGGTCGGCGCCTCGACCACGCATCAGGGCCACGTCGTCGACACCTCGGCGGCGCCGCACCATGCCCCGCGCGTCTCGGCCATCCTCGCCGAGGTTTGCAAGGAGATCACCAGCCCTGTCGCCAACGGCTACTACGCCGTCTACGTCGACCAGAAGCGCGGCGGCGCCGGCTACTGCGCCTGGCACAGCTACGGCACCTGCGGCAGCACGCCGGTGCAGATCGCTTTCTTCTTCAACCTCGACGGCGACGCGAATTGCGACCCGGGCGACACCTCGGGCCTGCACTCGCAGGGCCTCTCGGCGCTGTCCAACGTCAGCGGCCACGAGCTCTCCGAGGCGCGCTCCGACCCGCGCAACGGCGGCTGGTACGACTCGAGCGGTGCCGAGAACGGCGACAAGTGCGCTTGGACCTTCGGCGCGCCGCTGGTCAGCTTCTCGAACGGCTCGCAGTGGAAGATCCAGGGCGAGTGGTCGAACGCCGCTTTCGACAGCGGCACGGGCTACGCGAACAGCGCCGGCCAGCTCGGCTGCCTCTCCGGCCAGTAGTCGATTCCCTTCATTGCAAGGCGCTCGCGGATTCGCTCCGCGGGCGCCTTTTTTTTTGCGTCCGGACTGCGCGCCCCAGGCTCGAATGCTGGCCTTCAAGGCCGACACTTCGGCCGCGCAAGAGGGGGCGTGCTTCCCAGGTAGCAGTCGGAGTGCTTCAGTTGCAAAGGTGAGGCATCCCGTCCCAAGCAGGCTCGCGGCCTACGCGCGCCACGGAATCGACTTCGACGGCGAAGTCGAGCGGCACCTCGCCGAGTGTCTCTGGTGCGCGGAGATCGCGACGGAGCAGCGAAAGGCGCACACCCCAAGCGGGACGTGGCCGCCTCCGCGTGGCGATCCGCCTCCCTCGAAGATCGGGTAGCGAGGCCCGCGTGTCCAGCCGAGCGTCACGTCAGCCCGTATGAAATCCCGCGCATCGTCAGCCGCCAGACGGAAGGCGAGTAACTCTTGAGGCGCCGCGCACCCTCCTCGCCCGCCTCGCTCGCCCGGTAGGTCCGATAGCTCTCGAGGTCGCGCCACTGGAAGAGCACCGCCAACTCCCCTCCCTCTTCGTCGACCAGCACGCGCGAGCCGAGGAAGCCCGCTGCGGCGCCCATCCGCTGGGTGACGAAATCGCGGAAGAGCACCGCAAGCTCGTCGCCCTTGCGCGCGCCGAGCGGAACCCGGAGCAGCATGTGGTGCCCGGCGGCGGTGTCCAGGTCGCCGACTGCCGCGAAGCCGCGGTAGTGAGCGATGTGCGGATGCAGCGCGACCAAGCGAACGGCGGAGGTGCGCCCCAGATCGGACGCGCGGTACGTCTCGTAAGCCGGCCGCTCGCGCCAGTGCATGAGGACCAGCAGGTGATCGCGCGGGCCGTCGTCGGTGCGGCGCTGGAGCTCGAGGAAGGCGCTGCCCGAGAGGAATCCGGGACAGGTCGCAAGGTCCTTGCGCCCATATTCGAGCAGGTTGTCCGCGAGCGGCCCGGCCTCGAACCCCGGGGGAAGCGCGTAAGTCTGCAGGACGAAGAAATCTGGAGTCATTCGCTTCGACCTCCCCTCGGGCCACGATCGGCCAGCTTGTGGTGCCCCCAACAGGACTCGAACCTGTGGCCTTCGGTTTAGGAAACCGACGCTCTATCCACCTGAGCTATGAGGGCTCCATCCGCAGAGGTATCGCCGCAATCCGAGCCGGTCAATAGGAGATGAGCGACTCGACCGGCCCCGTTTTCAAGAGGCGCTCGCGGCCCTTGAGGAAGAGCAGCTCGACCACGAAGAGGAAGGCGCCCACCGTTCCCTTCTGCTGCTGCACGAGCTGTCCGGCGCCCCACGCGGTGCCGCCGGTCGCGAGCAGGTCGTCGAGGACGGCCACCTTCTCGCCGGGCTTCACGGCGTCGACGTGCGCCTCGAGAACGCCCTTGCCGTACTCGAGCGCGTACTCGATCCGGTGCGTCTTGTAGGGCAGCTTTCCCAGCTTGCGGACCGGCGAGAAGCCAATCTTCAAGCGGTCGGCCAGCGCGGCACCGAAGATGAAGCCGCGCGACTCGATGGCGACGATGCGATCGAAGCCGCGGCCGCGCACGCGCTCCTCGAGCGCGTCGAGCACCGCCTGGTACGCTTTCGCGTCGGCGAGCACGGGCGTGATGTCCTTGAAGAGGATACCGGGCGCCGGGAAATCGGGGACGTCGCGGATCAGCTGCCGGGCATGATCGAGGGAGGGCATCCGGCGATTCTCGCACCGCGCGGGCAAAAAAACAGCCGCCGGTCCCATGGGGGGGATGGGAACGACGGCTGGGGATCTCCGGCTCGCGCAGGAAAACCCGTAGCGGGTGTTAGCAGCGGCGCTGGGCCCGTGCAAGAAAATCCGGGCTCAGCGCAAGAAACCTAACGGATCATGCGGGCGCGCGCTGACGCGGACCTCGAAGTGCAGGTGCGGGCCCGTCGCATTGCCGGTGTGGCCGACGCGCGCGATCTGCTCGCCGCGCGAAACGCGTTCGCCTTTGGACACCAGATTCTCCGAGTTGTGCGCGTAGACGGTCACCAAGTCTCTGTCGTGCGCCACCAGGACGATGTTCCCGTAGCCATGCTGGTCGCCCGCGAAGAGCACCACGCCGTCGAGCGCGGCGCGCACCGGCGTTCCCTCCGGACACGCGAGGTCGATGCCGTCGTGCTGATCGCGCGCGCGCGCGCCGAATCCGGAGATGAGCACGCCGGGCGCCGGCCAGGAGAGCGTCTCGCCGCGCGCCGCGGGATCGAGCCCGCGCCCGCCCGCGCGCGGAATTCCGGCAGGGCCGATGCGGCGAGTCGCATGCTCGACGCGCGGCGCCGGCGCTTCGCCCACTGGAGGAATTTTCAGCTCGTGCAACGCGCCCGGGATGAAGAGCAGCATCCCTTCCTCGAGCTGCGACGGATCGAAGAACGCGTTCTCGCGCAGGAGCAGCTCGAGCGGCACCTGGTAGGTGCGGGCGATCCGCCAGAGCGTCTCGCCAGGGTGGACGTGGTGCATGACGCCGGGCTGCTCGTCCGGCCGCAGCGGAGCCGGTCTCGCCACTGCGGCCCTGCGATGCGCGCACGCGCAGCAGAGCGACAGGGCGAGGATCAGTTGGATGCCAGCCCGGGCAGATCCCACTTCTTCAGCTCCTCGACGAGCGCGTGCTGGGTCAGATCGAGATGCAGCGGCGTGACCGAGATCCGCCGCTTGTCGAACACCGCGTTGCAATCACTGCCCGGCACGTCCTCGTGCGCCTGCTCGTCCCCTCCAATCCAGTAGTATGCGCGACCGCGCGGGTCCAGTTTCTCCACCACCGAGGCGAGATAGGAGCGCTTGCCGATGCGCGTGATCTCCGCACCCGCGGGCTCGCCGGGCGGGACGTTGACGTTGAGGAGCGCGCCCGGCGGAAGTCCGTGGATTCCGATCTGCTTGGCGAGTTGCGCAGCGAAGCGGGCCGCGTGCGAGTAGTCGCGGCTCTTGATCTGGCTGATGGCGAAGCTGGGCAGGCCGCCCACGCATCCCTCCATGGCGGCGGCGACCGTGCCCGAGTAGTGGACGTCGTTGGCGAGGTTGGGACCACGGTTGATCCCGCTCGCGACCACGTCGGGCCGGCGGTTTTTGAGGACGTGATTGAGTCCGATGTAGACCGCGTCGGTGGGCGTACCGTCGACCGACCAGCGCGCGATCTCGCCCCAGGGCGGAAGCTGTTCGATGCGCAGCGGCCGGTGCAGCGAGATGCTGCGGCTGGTGGCGCTCTGCTCGCGATCGGGTGCACAGACGGTGACTTCGCCGAGCGGACCCAAGGCCTCGGCGAGCGCGCGAAGCCCCGGAGCCTCCACGCCATCGTCGTTGCTGACGAGAATTCTCATGCAGGTATAGTGACCCGATGTCGGACGGCTTGGCCACCCCGATCTCCGCCGCCCTTCCCGCCGCGCCTGCGCGCATCGTCGGGCACGACGGAGCGCTCACCAGCGGACTCTTCTCGGGATCGGTGGCCGACGCCTCGTTCGGCGGGCTGAAGGGGCCTTACGCGCACTCCTTCGTCGAGCGGCGGCTGATCGAGAAGCGCTGGCAGTACGTGTTCGTCGCCACGCCCGAGATGATGTTCTGCATGGCCCTCGTCGACACGGGCTACCTCGCCAGCGGCTTCTGCGCCGTCTTCGATCGCGGCAGCTGCCGCCTGCTCGCCAACGAGAACCCGGTGCTCCCGCCCGTCTCTGCGCAGCTCGGCGATCAGCCGGGCGAAGGTCTCTCGGGCCGCCTCACCGGCCCCGGCATTCGCGCGCGCATCGCACGCAGCGGAACGGAAGTGAGGGTGCGCGCGAGCTGGGCCAACACCGAAGTCGATCTCGCGCTCGACGTCGGCCGCGCTCCCGCACCGCTCACCGCCATCGCGCCCGTCGGTCCCGCGGGGCGCTTCGACTTCACGCAGAAGACCGCGCTCATCCCCGCCGAGGGAGAAGTGAAGACGGGCAACATCCTTTTCCCGGTGCGCGGAGAGCTCGCGGGACTCGACTTCACCCACGGCTACCTCGCCCGCGAGACCGCCTGGCGCTGGGCGTTCGCCAGCGGACGCTCGGGAGACCGCCGCGTCGCCTTCAACTTCAGCGAAGGCTTCCTGCAGGGCCAGGGCGAGAACGCGGTCTGGATCGACGGCGATCCCCGGCCCGCCGGCAAGGTCAGCTTCACCTTCGACGGCAACGATCCGCTCTCGCCCTGGCGCATCCGCAGCGAGGACGGGCGCGTCGACCTGGTCTTCCAGCCCGAGGGCCAGCGCGCGCAGTCGATCGACCTCATGCTGATCGCCAGCAAGTACGTGCAGCCCTTCGGCAGCTTCTCGGGCCGCCTGCACGGCGTGCAGCTCGACCGCCTCGCCGGCGTCACCGAGGATCACACCGCCCGCTGGTAGCGCTATTTTTTGTGCTGGGCGCGGTACTCGTCGCGATACTTCTTGACCTCGTCGTAGATGCCCTCGGGCACCACCTTGCCGCGGATGATGGCGCTCGAGGTGGTGGCCGCCTTCTGCCAGCCGGCCGCATCGTTGGCCGGAGTGACCTTGAGGCCGCGCTTCTTCATCTGCTCGATGGCGTCGTCATTCTGCTTGCGGACGTCGTCGCGCGTGCGGCGTCCGTACTCGGCGGCGATCTCGAGCAGCTTTGGCCGCAGCTCGGCCGGCACCTTGTCCCAGGCGTCCTTGCGCACGACGGTCGCGCCGCTCAGGAAGCCCCAGTGCTGGTCGAGCATGTAGTTCGCCTTGTCGAAAATGTGCGTGGTGTACGCGTAGAGCGGCGGCTCGCCGACGATGTTGATCATCCCCGAGCTGAGCGACGGAATCAGATCCGTCGACGAGAGCACCACCGGGTGGAAGCCCGCCGCCTTCCAGGCCGCCTCCGCACCCGGGTCGCCGTTCCAGGTGAAGACCTTGCCCTTCCCGAACTCCTCGGAGGTCGTGTAGGGCTGCGTCGAGAAGAGGTAGACGAAGCCGACCTCGCCCCACTGCAGGACCTGAAAGCCCTTCTTCGCCAGCGACTCCTCGAGCCTCGCCTTCACCTTCTCGTGGACGTAGTCGTATTCCTCGTAGGAATCGATCATGAACGGCACGTCCTCGGCCTGCGGCTCGGGCGTGATCTCGTGCAGTCCGACCGCGGTCATCGACGCGGCCTGCAGCTGGCCGATGGAGATCTTGCGGATCATCTCGCCTTCGTTCCCCTGCGTGCCGCCCGCGTAGATCTTCAGCTCGACCTTTCCGCTCGAGGCCTTGCTGAATTCGGCGGCCATCTCCTGGAGGAGCTGGTGCCAGGTGGAGCCCTGCGGGGCGAGAGTGCCCAGCTTGATCTTCACGGTCTGCGTCTGCGCCGAGGCGCTCCCGGCGGCCATCAGGATTGCGACTGCAATTCGGTTCATGAAGTTCCTCAGTCGGAGAAGACGTCGTCCTCGTGCTTGAGCAGATACGCGGCCCGCCGCTGCGCCAGCACGTTGGCCAGCCGGTTCTTGCGCGCTTTGGGTTGATCGACGTCGTAGGACGCCGCTTCTTTCAAGAGCGATTCGTACTCGGCCTTGTTCTGCGAAGGTCCTGAGACGGCTTGCGCGTAGGTCACCAGCGCGGAGATCTTCTCTCCTTCCGCGAGCTGCCGGGCGCGATCGAAGTGCGCCTTCTGCGCAGCGGGCGTCGTGCCTTCGGGCCGGGCCGGGTCGAAGGTGATGGCGAACTCGTGCAGCGCTCCCGCCTCGAACGATTCGTCGAGCGCGATCGCGCGGTCGAGCATCGCCGCCACCACCGGCACGTCGCCCACCAGCTCGAGGTCGCGCTTGTTGGCAGCGATGGCCGCACCCCAGGCCGCGAAGGTCCAGTAGAGCAGCGCGACATCCTCTCCGCAGCTCCTCTTCGGTCACGCCGCGCGCGAGTCGCAGGCCCTCGAGGCCATAGGCGCGCGCTCGGAGATACAGCTTGCGCGCCCGGGCGATCTGCGAGGCCACCTGCGCCGGCGGCCCCAACTCGGCCGGCTGCTGGATGAAGGCGAATCCATATTGGGTATACCCGCGCGCGAGTCCGAGCCGCAGCTCGAGGTCGTCAGGTAGTTGGTCGGCGAGGCTCTCCATCGTCTTGAGCGCGAACGGAACCGCGTCGCGCACCAGCTCGGGATCGTCGTCGCGCGCGAAGGCTCCGCCCTCCCCGCTCGACGAGAGCGCGCCCGCGACCTGGACGAGCGCATAGTGTCTCGGCGAGCAGGCCAGCGCTGCAAGAAGCAGGACGAAGTTGAACGGGCGCACGGTGTCCGCAAGTGATATTGACGACGGGGCGGAAGTCAACCACCGAAGCACGACGGAGTCGCCTTGGCCGAGCAGCGCCCGACTTTACTTGACGCAACCGCTCCGCTGAATTGACCCCTATGCCCTGGCGCGCAATTGGTCGATCCGGCGCTGCCGCGCCTCCACCAGGGTGGAGCTCGCTCCCCCCTGGACCCCCCAACCATGATGGTCAACAGAGATGAGCACTGGGACTAAGGATCTGTCTGAGGCACCCGCGGCGTCGCACGCTGCTGGCCCTTCCGAAGCGACCGCCGAGAAACCCGGCGGCACCGCGGTCGAGCGCTGGGCGCTGGTCGCCATCGTGCTGGCGATGGTCATCCTCCCCACGCTCGAGGCCGCGGTCCGGCGGCTGACCGGCGGCAGCGTGCCCGGCGCGGCCGTCTACACCGAGCACCTCACGCTCTGGGTGGGCTTCATCGGCGCGCTGCTCGCGACCGCGACTGGACACCACCTCGCGCTCTCCACCGTCGATCTCCTGCCCAAGGGTCTTCGCGATTACGCGCGCGCGTTCGGCAGCGCAGTCGCAACGCTGGTCAGCGCTGTCCTCGCCTATGCCTCGCTCGACATGCTGCTGCTCGACCGCACCCGGGTGGACACGCTCGCGGGCGGCGTGCCCGAGTGGTGGTTCGAACTCATCATGCCGGTGGGATTCGCCGTCATGGCCATCCGCTCGGCACGCATGGCGCCGACACGGCGTGCCCGCATCGTCTGCGCGGTCCTGATCGCGGCTGCGCTGCCCCTCGTGATCGCGCGGCTCGTTCCCGGCGCAGGCCACTCCCTCCCCGACGGTCCGACGCTGCTGCGCGGTCACACCGCACTGCTGGCGTGGCCCGGCTCGATCCTTCTACTGGCCGCGTTCCTGCTGGGCGCGCCCGTCTTCATCGTGATGGCGGGCTTCGCGCTGCTCCTCTTCTTCCTCGCCGGCACGCCCATCGCTTCGGTGCCGGCCGAGACCTTCCGCCTCGTCAACAACCCCACCATGCCCGCCATCCCGCTGCTCACGGTTGCGGGATATCTGCTGGCGGAGAGCCAGGCGTCGAAGCGATTCGTCCGCGCGGCGCAAGCGCTCTTCGGGTGGATGCCGGGCGGACTCGCGCTGGTGGCGGTCTTCACCTGCGCGATCTTCACCACCTTCACCGGCGCGAGCGGGGTCACCATCCTCGCGCTCGGCGGCATCATCTTCCCCGCGCTGGTCGCGCAAGGATATCCGGAGGGCTTCTCACTCGGGCTCGTCACCGCCTCGGGGAGCCTCGGGCTGCTCTTTTTTCCTTCCTTGCCGGTGCTGCTCTACGCGGTGGTCGCGCAGGTCTCGATCAACAACCTCTATATCGGCGGCGTCGTGCCGGGCGTCTTCATGGTGTTGCTGGTCGCGGCCTACGGCATCTTCGCCGGCGTCCGCGCAAAGGTGCCGCGCCCGAAATTCGAGGCGCGCGAAGCGGGCCGCGCCCTTTGGGACGCCAAGTGGGATCTCGGCCTGCCGATCCTCATCGGCACCGCTTTCCTCTCCGGATTTGCCACCATCGTCGAGTCGGCGGCGCTGGGCGCGGCCTACGCCATCATCGCGGAGTTGGCCGTGCACCGCGACGTGCACCCGACGCGCGATCTGCCGCGCGTGCTGGTGCACGCCTCGACGCTGGTGGGCAGCGTGGTGATCCTGCTCGGCGTCGCGCTGGGCATGACCAGCTACTTCGTCGACGCGGAGATCCCCACGCTCCTGCTCTCCTGGGTGCAGTCCCACATCCACTCGCAGTGGGTGTTCCTGCTCGCGCTCAACGTCATGCTGCTGGTGCTCGGGTCGGTGCTGGAGATCTACTCGGCGATCGTGGTGCTGGCGCCGCTGATCGCTCCGCTCGGCATCGCCTTCGGCGTCGAGCCCATCCACCTCGGCGTCGTCTTCCTCGCGAACCTCGAGCTGGGCTTCCTCTTCCCGCCCATGGGACTCAACCTCTTCCTCGCGGCGAGCCGCTTCCAGAAGCCGCTGCCGACGCTCTACCGCGAGGCGTTCCCGTTCCTGCTCATCCGAGGCGTGGGCGTCCTGCTCATCACTTACGTGCCCGCCATCACCACCGGCGTGGTCACGCTGATCAAGGGCGCGGGCTAGTTCCCGGTCGAGGCGCTAATTGCCCTTCACCGCCTGCTGGGCGCTGTGCCGCTGCATCTCGCTCATCGCATCCTGGGTCGCGGACGAGACGTCGGCTTCGGTGACGTCGGAATCCACGCAGACCTGCTCCATCACGTGGCTGCCGGTGTCCATCTCGTTGTGACAGATGACCTTGGGGATCCCCTTCATCTTTGCCGGCGCCGTATTGCTGGCGACCTTGGCCTGGTTGGGCTTGTGGGCAGCGCAGGCTGCAGAAAAGGCGAGCAGCAGGGCAGCGAGCGACGTGGTCCGACGGAACATTCAGCCTCCAGAGGGTGAGCCGAAAAGCGGCAGGGGCCCGGCAGTCTAACCGGAGAGCGCCCTTTCCGATCAACGCCGAAGGTGTCCCTTTGTTTCAGGGCCTACAGCACGCGGCTTACGTCGCGCGCTCGGAGAGCGGCACATAGTGGTTCTCGCGCGGGCCCGTGTAGATCTGCCGCGGCCGCCCGATCTTGGTGGAAGGATCCTCGATCATCTCCTTCCAGTGCGCGATCCACCCGGGCAGCCGCCCGAGCGCGAACATGACCGTGAACATGCCGGTGGGAATGCCGAGCGCCTTGTAGATGATGCCCGAGTAGAAATCGACGTTCGGGTAGAGCTTGCGCTCGATGAAGTAGCTATCGCTGAGCGCGGCCTCCTCCAGCTCCTTGGCGAGGTCGAGCATCGGGTCCTTGACGCCCAGCTTCTGCAGCAGCTCGTCGCACGCCTTCTTGATGATCTTCGCGCGCGGATCGAAGTTCTTGTAGACGCGGTGGCCGAAGCCCATCAGCCGCACGCCGCTCTTCTTGTCCTTCACCTGCGCGACCAGCTCCTTGGCGGTGAGGCCCTTCTTCAGCATGTCCTGCAGCATCTCGACCACTTCCTGGTTCGCGCCGCCGTGCAGCGGGCCCCACAGCGCATCGATGCCCGCGGCGACCGACGCGTACAGGTTGGCGTGGCTCGAGCCGACGAGGCGTACGGTCGAGGTCGAGCAGTTCTGCTCGTGATCGGCGTGGAGGATGAGGAGCAGGTTGAGCGCCCTCACCGCCACCGGGTCGAGCTTGTACTCCTCGGCCGGCACCGCGAACATCATGTGCAGGAAGTTGGCGCAGTAATCGAGATCGTTGCGCGGATACACGAACGGGTGCCCGACGCTCTTCTTGTAGGAGAAGGCCGCGATGGTGGAGAGCTTGGCGATCAGCCGCACGATGGTGATGTCGCGGAACTCGTCGGACTTGGCGTTGAGCGCGTAGGGATAGAACGACGAGAGCGAGGTGATCATGGCCGAGAGGATGGCCATCGGGTGCGCGGTCATCGGGTAGCCGTCGAAGAACCGCTTCATGTCCTCGTGGATCATCGAGTGGCGCGTGAGCATCGTCTCCCACTTGCGCGCCTCTTCCTTGGTCGGCAGGTGGCCGTAGATGAGCAGATAGGCCGTCTCGACGAAGCTGCTCTTCTCGCCCAGCTCCTCGATGGGGATGCCGCGGTAGCGCAGGATGCCCTTCTCGCCGTCGAGGAAGGTGATGGCGCTCTCGGTGGAGGCGGTGTTCATGAATGCCGGATCGAGCGTGACCAGGCCCGTCTTGGCCCGCAGATTCTGCACGTCGATGCCGCGCTCGCCTTCGCTGCCGACGGTGACGGGCAGCTCGAGCTCCTGATTGCCTGCGATCATCCGGACGGTGTCGGCCACGGTTGCTCCTTGCCTTCGATCTGCGCGCGACGCTCTCTCGCGCGGTGCGGCTCCAGAGTCAAGTATAGAGGCGGACGAGCAGCGCAGAAAGGTCTGCGGGCGAAGCGCAAAAGTGGTCGGCGGAGGTCAGCGAGGCAGGCTCGCCCAGTCCCCACCCCACCGCGCAGGTCGCCACGCCGGCGGCTTTTCCCGTCGAGAGATCGACGCTGCTGTCGCCCACCATCAGCGTTTCGTCTGGAGCGATGCCGAGCAACGCGCAGAGGCGCAAGAGGCCGTCGGGGGCGGGCTTGCGAGGCGCGTCGTCGCCGCCCAGTACGGCGCGAAAGGTTTGATCGACACCGAGCCCGCGCAGGATCTGCCGCGCGAAGCCGCCGGGCTTGTTGGTGAGCACGGCGCGCAGCGGGGGCGGAGATTCCAGGATTGCTTCGATCCCCGGGTAGAGGCGCGTCTTCGCCAGCACTTCCGCGTAGCGCTCCTCGTGCGCGCCCAGCGAGCGGCGGATGAGGCGCTCTGCCCCTTCGCCGACGAAGCTCCACACTTCGCGATCGTCGCGCACGGGCAGGCCCATGCGCTGCAACATCGCGTTCACGCTGTCGGCGAGGTCGGCGCGCGAGTCGACGAGCGTGCCGTCGAGGTCGTAGATGACTCCTCTTAACCGTGCCATCGCGGGGGCCGGCGTGGACCGAAGGCGCTCTCGATCTTTCGCGCTGCCGCCAGCACGCGCGCTTCGTCGCCGTGGCGGCCGATGATCTGCATGCCCATCGGCAGGCCGTCGCGCACGCAAGGAACGGCGCAGCAGGGATGGCCGGTCAGGTTGGTCACGAACGTCACCGCGGCGAGCTGCGCGATCCTCGCGGTGTCCAGCTCGCCGAACGCGCGCGAGGCCGGGTGCAGCACGGGCGCGAAGCAGCCGATGGCCGGACCGAGCAGGACGTCGTATTTCTCGAGCAGCGCGTCGAGCTCGCGGCGCATGGCGATGCGCACCTGATCGGCACGTCTGCGATCGCTCGCGGGCAGGCCTCCGCCGAGCCGCAGGATCATCCGCGTGTCGGGCGCGATCTCGCTCGCGTGCTCGCGCAGATACGGGCCGCACGTCTTCTGCGCGTCGGTCCCGACGATGACGAACTCGACCGCGGTGGCCCAGGCGCAGATCGGCGTCTTCACCGCCGGGAGCTCGCCGAACACCTCGCCGGCCGCGGCTCGCACGCGCTCCATCGCTTCGGGCTCGCCGTTCTCGAAGAAGTCCGCGAGCAGCGCGGGGCTTCGCACGACGGCAGCGCGATCGACTGCGCGCGAGGCGATCACCTCGAACACTTGCGTCGCGTCCTCGACCGTCCAGGCGAGCGGGCCCGAGTGATCGAGATCGAAGGTGA
>WNFM01137915.1_pt3 | contig 13893 bp, 17 predicted proteins | sample 5400271 | NCBI WGS metagenome assembly WNFM01 (sample SAMN13153352, study PRJNA577476) | soil metagenome | isolation source: 60 cm saprolite on Douglas fir-dominated hillslope | place: USA:California | collected 2013-09-17 | reverse complement strand
TACGTCAAGCGCGGCAAGGAATCGCGGTCACTCGAGACCGAGGAGCAGCTCTTCGCGATCACGCTCGACGAGGCCCTGGCCAAGCTGGCCGAGCCGCGCGCCCGGGGCAGCCAGGCCGCCCCGCCGCTCAAGGAGCTGGGCGACGACCCGGTCAGCGGCAAGCCGATCGTCCTCAAGGAGGGCCGGTTCGGCCCCTACGTGACCGACGGCGAGACGAACGCCAGCCTGCGCGCAGGGGACTCGATCGAGTCGATCACCCCCGAGCGCGCCCACGAGCTGATCCAGGCCCGCCGCGAGGCAGGGCCGGTCAAGAAGAAGCCTGTAAAGAAGCGCGCGACGAAGAAGAAGACGTAACAGACACTTCAACATTTGCCGGGCCGAGTCGTCCATAATCAGAGAGTCCCGGAGGAATGGGGACATCTCTGCGCGCGTTTGGATGGGCAGGCGGTACCCTGGCGCCCCCGGGTGTTCGCAAGGGCAGGTTTGGATAGTGCTGTGAAGAACGAAAGGACATCGATTCCGACTTGACTCAGAGCCAGCTGACCGAACTTCTTGAGACCGAGAGCGCCCGCTCGCTTTCGCGATTGAGAACGACCTGGACGACGCAGGGCAGGTGGAGGTCGTGAAGGAGCTCGAGCGCATCGGCCTCGAGGTTCGCGAACCGGTCCTCGAGGAGCGCAAGAAGAAGGCGCAGCCCGAGCCGGTCGTGTACGAAGCCGACGCACCGTCGGGCGCGGGCGACAGCCTGCAGCTCTTCCTCGCCGACGTCGGCAAGCACAAGCTGCTCACCGCCCACGAAGAGGTCGTGCTGGCTAAGGCGATCGAGCGTGGCGACGGTCGCGCGAAGCGCCGCATGATCGAGTCGAACCTGCGCCTCGTCGTGTCGATCGCGAAGGGCTACCGCGGGCTCGGGGTGCCGTTCCTGGATCTGATCCAGGAGGGAACGCTCGGTCTGAACCGCGCGGTCGAGAAGTTCGACTGGCGCCGCGGCTACAAGTTCTCCACGTACGCGACCTGGTGGATCCGCCAGAGCGTGCAGCGCGCGGTCGCAAACCACGCGCGCACGATCCGCGTTCCGGTTCATGTCGTCGAGCGCCAGCAGAAGCTGTCGCGCGCAGCGCGCCGGCTCGAGGTGGAGCTTGGCCGTGAGGCGACGAAGGAAGAGTTGGCGGAGGCGACCGGTCTCCCGCTGCAGCACGTCGAGGAGGCGCTCTCTGCCGCTTCCGCGTCGGTCTCGCTGAACCAGACGGTCGGTGCGGACGACGAAGGCGAGCTTGGCGATCTCTTCGCCGACCGTGAGGCTGCGGATCCGTTCGACGAGGCGGAGGAGTCGCTTCGCCGTCAGAACATCCGCAAGGCACTCGATGCGCTTCCCGAGCGGGAGCGGCGGATCCTGGAGCTGCGGTTCGGCTTCGAGGGTGAGCCGTGGACGCTCGAGGCGATCGGCCACGAGCTCGACCTGACGCGCGAGCGCGTCCGGCAGCTCGAGGGCCAGGCGCTGTCGCGGCTCGCCGCGCTGCGCGAGCTCGCCGGCCTCGCGGCCTAGCTAACTGGTTCACGGGCCCGGCCCGGCTTCCGCCGGCCGGGCTCCTTGCCGTACCCTTTCGCGGGTGACCGCCCCGCCGAAAGCGATCCTCTCCGAGTCCCAGCTCGCGACCCTCGCGAAGGTAGGCGAGGAGCGCACGGCTGCCGTCGGCGACGTGCTGTTCAAGGTCGGTGACCTGCGTTATCCGTTCATCGCGATCCTCGAAGGCGAGGCGGCGATCCTCGACGGAGCCGGTAACGAGATCATCCGCCACGGTCCTTCCGGCTTCCTGGGCGAGATCAATCTGCTGTCGGGACAGACCGTCTACCTGACGGCGGTCGTTACGCAGCCGATGCGCTACATCGCGGTCGACCGGGACGCATTGCGGCCGATTCTCTTCGACGACGCGCCGTTGTCCGAGCTCCTGCTCTCCACGTTCATGGCCCGGCGCGAGGCGCTACAGCAGGTGGAGGGGATCGGCCTCGAGATCGTCGGGCCGCGGTCCTCCGAGCCGACGCGGCGCATCGTCGACTCCGTGCGGAGGAACCGCATTCCCTACACCTGGCGGGACCTCGAGCACTCCGCTGATGCGGAGGCGGCCGCCCTGATCGAGGGCCTCGAGCCCGACGAGCTGCCGCTCGTGCGGCTTCCGGGCGGTCTGGAGTTGCGCGGCCCTTCGCCGGGTGAGCTGATGCGCGCACTCGGCATCGGTCTCGAGCTTGCGGCGCGCGAAGAGGTCGATCTCGTTGTGATCGGCGGCGGACCCGCCGGACTCGGCGCTGCGATGTACGGCGCGTCCGAGGGGCTCGAGACGCTGCTCGTCGAGGGCACGGCACTCGGCGGGCAAGCCGGCACATCACGTCGGGCTTTCCCGCCGGCATCAGCGGCTCGGAGTTGACGACGCGCGCGATCACGCAGGCGCGGAAGTTCGGCGCGCGCACGGCGACGCCATACCGTGCTGTATCGCTCGAGATCGGGGACGGGCGTCACACGGTGTACCTCGAGGAGAACCGCCAGGTCGCCGCGCGGGCGGTCGTGCTCGCGACCGGCGCGGACTACAACCGTCTCCCCGTCGACGATCTCGCCGACTACGAAGGCGTGAGCGTGTTCTATGCGGCGGGGCCGCCGGAGGCGCAGCGCTGCGGAGCACATCGCGTGGGTGTGGTCGGTGGCGGCAACTCGGCCGGGCAGGCAGCGGTGTGGCTCGCGCGCGGTGGGGCGCTCGTCACGTTGCTTCACCGGCGCGCCGACCTGCGCGAGACGATGTCCGACTATCTCGTGCACGAGGTCGAGCGCTATGGCGTCGTGGTGCGCGACCGCAGCGAGGTGGCGACGCTGCACGGCCACGACGGCGAGCTGGAAGCGGTGACGCTCAAGGACGGCGTCCACCTGCCGTTCTCGTTCCTGTTCCTCTTCCTCGGCGCGACGCCGTGCACCGAATGGCTCGGCGACGTCGTCGCGCGGGACGACAAGGGCTTCATCCTGACAGGCACCGATGCCGCCGCGGAGCATCTGCTCGAGACGAGCGTGCCGGGGATCTTCGCGGCCGGCGACGTGCGCTCAGGCTCGGTCAAGCGCTGCGCAACCGCGGTGGGCGAGGGCGCGATGGTCGTGCGCTTCGTCCACGAGCACTTCGCCGCCGTTCCCGCGTGATCGCCGTGGCGTAGCAGACGGTGAGAACGCTGTTCCGCCGGAAAAACGCGGCGGATTCCGAGCCGAAGCGTCCGGAGCGCGCGGCCGATGAGCTAGAGCGCGACCAGGAACTTCTCGAGCACGTCGCGGCCGGCATCGCGCTCAACGAGACGCCTGGCCGCTAGCACCCGGGCCACCAGCCATACTCCGTGCATGGAGTGGCCCGCACCTCTGACGCGCGGCGAGGTAGCCGCGGAGCTTGGCTGCTCCGAGGACGAGGTTCGCAGGCTGATCCGCGACGGCGAACTTCAGACGGTCGCGTGCGGAGTCCGGCCCGGGCTCATTCCGCGCCACATACTCGACGTGTATCTGCGTCGGCTTCAGCACCGACTCGGATCCTCAAATCCGGCGTAGGCCCAAATGGGCTCAGACCGCTCAGCGTGCGTCACCCGCACACGGCGGGGCGAATAACCCTGCGCGGTGAAATCTGAAACACGCATCAGGTCGCAGCGTGAGTCGAAGGCTGTCTGACACCGTTGGTGTCAGACATCAGTGCCGTGGGGTGCCAGCGTGCCCGAAGACACCTTGAGCGAGACAGCCTCATGGACGGCTCTAGATAGCGGTTGTCACAACATGGGAGAGCCTATGATCGGAGTGAGTGTGCCGACGATGAGCAAGCACGTCCTGATCCTCGGGGCCGGGTTCGGCGGATTGGAGCTCGCGGCGCGGCTGTCGGAGACGATCGCGGACGCGGTTCGTGTCACGCTGATCGATCGCAGCGACTCGTTTTACTTCGGCTTCTCAAAGCTCGAGGTGATGCTCGGCCGCCAGTCGGCTGACGACGTCCGGCTCTACTACCGCGATTTCGAGAAGGACCGTGTCGAGTTCCGCCAGGAGACGGTGACAGGCGTCGACCCGGCCGCGCGCCGGGTCACGACCGACGCCGGATCGTACGACGCCGACTTCGTCGTCGTGGCGCTCGGCGCCGACTACGACTTCGCCGCCACACCGGGTTTCGAGCAGGGCGGGCACGAGTATTACTCGCTCGCTGGCGCCGAGCGGCTGCGCGACGCGCTCGCCGACTTCACGGGCGGCAGGGTGCTCGTCTCGGTTCTCGGGCAGCCGTTCAAGTGCCCGCCCGCACCGTTCGAGGGTTCCTTCCTGCTGCACGAGCACTTCACAGAGCAGGGCATCCGGGACTCCGTGGAAATGACGACGACATTTCCGATGGCGCGCCCGGTCCCGGTGACCGGTGAGGTCTCGCAGATGTTTCGCGACGGGCTCGCCGCCTGCAATGTCAAGGAACTGCCCGAGCATCTCGTCACCGGCATCGACCCGGCGACCCGAACGGCAAAGCTCGCGAGCGGCGAGACGCTGCCATACGACTTGTTCGTCGGCATCCCGATCCACCGGGCACCCACTGCGCTCGCGGCCTCCGGGCTCGTCGTCAACAATTGGGTACCCGTCGACCAGTCCAACCTCCGGACCCCGTTCCCCGGCGTTTACGCGCTCGGCGATGTCTGCACCGGCCCGCGGACTGTCCCCAAGGCGGGGATCTTCGCCGAGGCGGCCGCGCGCGTGGTCGCTGACGACATCGCCGCGACGATCGCGGGCGCCGAGCCGCCCGCGCCCTACGAGGCCTCGGGCGTCTGCTACGCCGAGTTCGGCGGTGGGCTCGTGAGCAAGGTCGAGGTCAGCTTCCTCAGCGGCGATGCGCCAGCGGCCCGGCGCCACGACCCCTCGCTGAAGTACGCCGCGGAGAAGGAGGAGTTCGGCGCGGTCCGCCGGGCCCGCTGGTTCGGGCGCTCGTGAACAGGACCGCGGGCTGCGCCAGAGTCCTTACGTCTGACCATGAGATTCGGTGCCAGGCACCGCGAAGGTACTGGCCGCCACTGCGAGCGTCGATCCAATAGAGGAGACACTCGTTCGGGGGACTCGCACCGCGCTCAACGTGACGAGAATGGGACGTGGCGGGAGGTGAGGAGCCGCAGCTTCCCTCCCGCCTTTCTACCCATCGCTGTGCGGCCGCGCAGACAGCAAGAGCAAGGGGTCGCAGTGGCGAGTCGCAACTACCTGGTGTTGGTGGCCGCGCTGACCGTGTTCGCGTTCGGGACGTCGGCAGCGCTCGCTGGCGGGGGAAACTCGGCGGGCGCGAAGCAGTGTCAGAAGAACGCATGGCAGAGGTCGCAGACGGACAACGGCACCACGTTCGCCGATGAGGGAGCCTGCAGCTCCTACACCGCGCAAGGCGGGGTGCTGTTCAGCCCGACCGTCGTACCGAACCTTCAGTATTGCCTTCTCTTCAACGGGACCCTGATCGCCCTATATGGATTCACTGCATCGGGGTTCCACGCAAACAGCACCGTCAACTTTCAACGGTTTCCCGATCCGTATGTCGTCGCTGGAGCAACGACGGACGCGAACGGAGTCGCGATCTTTCCCGGCGCGCTCGTCCTTGATCCCTTCGGCCCAGCCAGCATGACCGCAACCGACGCACAAGGAACCCACTCCAGCGTCGAGTTCACCGCCACCTGCGCCTAGACGATCAGCTTCGCAACCCTGCGATCCGAGACGGACAGGCGGTCACCCGTTGAGTCCGCCGAAGTGGAGATCAGATCTCGTGCGCCGTGCCTTGGAGGTTCGGGCGGTCGGCTCGCTCTGCGCCTTCGGCCTGGCGGATCTCGTCGTCCGTCATCGGCCACTTCTCGAGCGGGTAGTGGCACGCGGCCGCCTGGCCTGGTGAGAGCTCGCGCAGCTGCGGCGTCTCGACGTCGCAGTGCCCTTCGTGAAAGCGCGGGCAGCGCGGGTGGAACACGCACGCCGCCGGCGGGTCGACCGGTGACGGCACGTCGCCGCTGAGCACGATCCGCTCGCGGCCGCCGCTCGTCGCGCGCGGCACCGCCGAGAGCAGCGCCGCCGTGTACGGATGCTTCGGATGCTCGTAGATCGACTCGCTGTCGCCGATCTCGACGATCTTCCCGAGATACATGACAGCGATCCGGTCGGCGATCTGCCTGATCACCGACAGGTCGTGCGAGATGAAGACGTAGGTCAGGTTGAAGTCGCGCTGCAGGTTCCGCAGAAGGTTCAGGATCTGCGCCTGGATCGACACGTCGAGCGCCGACACCGGCTCGTCGCACACGATCAGCTTCGGCGACAGTGCGAGCGCGCGCGCGACGCCGATCCGCTGACGCTGCCCGCCGGAGAACTCGTGCGGATAGCGGTTGTAGTGCTCCGGGCTCAGCCCGACTGTCTCGAGCAGTTCCTGCACGCGCGTCTTCGCGCCCTTCTGCCCGTGGATCGCGAACGGCGCGCCAACGATCTGGCCGACGGTCTTGCGCGGGTTCAGCGACGAGTACGGGTCCTGAAAGATCATCTGCATTTCACGCCGGAGCGGGCGCAGCGAGCGCTGGCTCAGATGCGAGATGTCGGTGCCGTCGAAGCGGATCGTGCCGGCCGTGAGATCGAGCAGCCGGAGCATCAGGCGCGCCGTCGTCGACTTGCCGCAGCCCGACTCGCCGACGATGCCGAGCGTCTCACCGCGGCGCACCGTCAGATTGATCCCCTCGACCGCGTGCACCTCGGACTTGCTGCGCGCGAACACGCCCTGCCTGACCGCGAAGCGCTTCGTCAGGCCCTCGACCTCGACCAGATTGCCGTTGGAGCTCATGCCGCGTCCCCGAGACGGGTGACGGAGCGCTTCGCGCCCTCGCGAACCTTGTCGTCCCACTTGAGCCAACACGCATCGGGATGCGCATCCGGTACCGGCGCGACGAGCGGCGGGCGATCGGTGGCGCACGGCTCGAAGCGATAGCGGCAGCGCGGATGGAACGGGCAGCCCGCGGGCGGCGCGAGCAGCGAGGGCGGTGAGCCCTCGATCGGCACGAGCGCGCTCAGCCGCCGTTCGATCGACGGCATCGAGTCGAGGAGCCCCCACGTGTACGGATGTTGCGGTTGCTCGAAGATCTGGCGCGCCGGGCCGTACTCCATGATCCGGCCGGCGTACATGACCATCACGGAGTTCGCGGTCTCCGCGACGACGCCGAGATCGTGCGTGACGAGGATGACGCCGATGTCGAACTCGCGCTTCACTTCCTCGATCAGCTCGATGATCTGCGCCTGCACGGTCACGTCGAGCGCGGTCGTCGGCTCGTCGCAGATCAGGATCGACGGGTTGTGCACGAGCGCCATCGCGATCATCGCGCGCTGGCGCATGCCGCCCGAGAACTGGTGCGGGTAGTCGCGCGCGCGCGACTTCGCGTTCGGGATTCCGACATGGTCGAGCAGCTCGATGGCGCGTGCCCACGCCGCGTCCTTGCTGACGTCCTGGTGGGCGGTTACCGCCTCCGCGATCTGCGCGCCGACGCGGTACATCGGGTGCAGGCAGGCGAAAGGATCCTGGAACACCATCGCGATGTCCTTGCCGCGAATGTGGCGCAGGTCGTCCTGCGGCAGCGTGAGCAGGTCGCGGCCCATGAAGTCGACCTCGCCGGAGATCGCGGTGCGCTGGCGGTTCAGCAGCCCCATGATCGCGAGGTTCGAGACGCTCTTGCCCGAACCCGACTCGCCGACGACGCCGAGCGTCTCGCCGCGGCTGAGCGAGAACGATACGTCGGAGACGGCCTGCACGACGCCGTCCGACGTCGGGAAGCGGACCGTCAGCCCGCGTACGTCGAGCAGCGTTCCTTCATGCACTGTTCCTTGACGTACCGAGCTCACGCGTAGCGGACTCTGGGGTCGATGAATGCGTAGAGCACGTCGACGACAAGGTTCGCGAGCGCGACAGCGACCGACGCGAGCAGCACGACGCCGAGCACGATCGGCAGGTCCTGTTGCAGCGCGCTGTTGATCGCGAGATAGCCGAGCCCCTGCAGGTTGAACACCGACTCGGTGATGATCGCGCCGCCGACGAGCAGCGCGATGTCGAGGCCGAACATTGTCACGATCGGCGTCAGACTCGCGCGTAACCCGTGCTTGAAGATCACGGTGCGCTCGGGCAGGCCTTTGGCGCGCGCGGTGCGGATGTAGTCCTCACCGAGCGTCTCGAGCAGGTTGTTGCGCGTCATCCGCGCGTAGAACGCGGCGTAGAGGAGCGCGAGCACGATCCAGGGCAGGATCATGTGCGAGAAGAAGCCGGTGATGCTGTCGACCGGCGAGACGTAGCCGGTGCCGGCGCTCCACCCGAGCTGTCTCCAGAAGATGAAGAGCGACATCAGGCCGAGCCAGAAGACCGGCGTCGAGATCCCGACGAGCGCAAAGCCCATGGCTAATCGGTCGACAATCGTTCGCCGCTTGACCGCCGAGAGGACGCCGACCGAGACGCCGAGGAAGAGCCAGAGGATCGAGGCGCCTGCGATCAAGAGCAGTGTGCGCGGCGCGCGCGCCACGATCAGGTTCTTCACGGAGTTCTGGCCCGCGTAGGTGTAGCCGAGTCCCGGCCACCCGTACTTGTCGCCGACGAAGAAGCTCTTGCTGAAACGGCCAAACTGGACGTACCACGCCTGGTCGAGCCCGAGCCGGTGGCGAATCGTTGCGAGCTCCGTGTCGGTCGGGTTCTTGCCGGCGAAGCGCAACGCGGGGTCGCCGGCGGGCAGGAGGTAGAAGACCGCGAACGTGAGCGCGAGCACGCAGGCGACGACCACAACGGTCCAGACAAGGCGGCGGGCGATGTAGAGGGTCATGTCAGTGGCTGAGGTAGAGGTAGGTGGGGGCGGGGCCGAGGCCCCGCCCCCGTTGGCGCTACTTGACGGACACCAGCGAGTAAGCGGGGCCGTCGGTGAACTGGTCGTAGTTCCAGTGCGTGACCGTCGGACCAACGATGAAGACGTTGTTCGGCCACAGGTACGGGACCCACGGAACGACTTGCTCCATGAGCTTCTTGTCGAGGTTCTCCCAGCACGTCGTGCGCTCGGATGCGAGCTTGGCGGAGCAGGCATCGATGTCCTTGTCGACACTCGGCACGTTGTTGATGCTGCCCGTCGCGCCGACCTCCTTCGCCTTCGCCGGCGTCAGGCCGACGAGGGAGAAGTTCGAGTTGCCGACCTTGATGATCGCCCGTCCGTCGAGCAGTTCGCCGAAGAACGTGTAGGGGTCGGCGTAGTCCTTCCCCCAACTCGGCCGCTCGGAGATCGGGATGTTCTTCGCTGGAGTCCCGATCGTCGTGTACGCGCCGTTGATCGCGTGCACCTTCAGGCCGATGCCGATCTTTGCAGCATCCTCCTGGAGGATCGGGACCATGCGCGTGTCGACGCCACGGGTGTCGGCGATCGTGAGCACGCCCTTGCAGGCCGACGCGGTGCAATTGCCGGTCTTGCCGGGGTCGTACTTCGACAGCTTCATCTCTGCCTGCGCCTTCGCGAGATCGCCGGCATTGTTCGCCGTCCCGTACGGCGCGTACTCCGCGAGCCCGTTGTTGTAGAGCACCGGCGGGACGATGTGGCCGGCGATCGCTCCGGGGATCGGGCCGCCCCACGCCTTCTGCAGTGCGGCCTTGTCGATGATCCAGTTCATCGCCTTGCGGACGTGAACGTCGTCGAACGGCGGCTGCGTGAGAGTCATCTGGAAGTAGTTCACGCGGTCACCGACGTTCGGGATCATCATCGGCTTGAGCGCACTGTCCGTTGCGTACTGACGGATCGTCTTCGGGGCGGGGGAGGACACCTCGTCCTCGTACTGACCCGCGTGCACCTTGGCGAAGATGTCGTCCGCGTTCGAGTTGATCACGAACCGGAACTCGTCGACGTAGTTCTTCCGGATGCTGTCCGTCGACTGGTCATAGTTCGGGTTGCGAACGAGGTTCAAGTGGCTGCCGTCAGCGCCGTCATAGCCACTCGCCGGCTTGAGAGCCGAGCACGGCAGCTTCACGGCGTCCATCCCCTTGAGCATGTACGGCCCGTTCGAGACCATGTCACGGCCGTAGTCGCCCGGCTTGCCCTCGAAGCACGATCCGACCTCGGACGGGATCGGTGCTGTCGCGGGCATCGACATCCGCCGGTTGAAGTCGCCGGTCGCCTTCGTCAGGTGGAAGACGATCGTCTTGTCGTCCGGCGTCGAGATGCCGGAGATCGTTGTCGCCTTGCCGTTTGCGACGGCATCCCAGCCCTGGATGATCGTGTAGTAGAAGCCGTACTCGCCGCCGTCCTTCGGGTTGGCGAGCCGGTTCATTGCGTAGGCGACGTCCTTCGAGGTGACCGCGCGGTTGACCGGCGGACTCCATTTGACGTTGTCGCGGATCTTGTAGGTGTAGGTCAACCCGTTGTCTGTTGGAGTGGGCACGTCCGTTGCGAGGTCGCCGATGAGGTCGTTCCCGGCGGCGCCCGGCTGGTGCTTGTAACCCACCAGCGAACGGATCATCAGGTTCGAGTAGAGGCCCCAGGCGTTGCCCAGGTACTCGCCGGTCGGGTCGAAGTTGTCCGTGAACCCGAACGACTGCTCCCAGCCGATGGTGTAGATGCCACCCTTCTTCGAGGAGCCGTTGTCGTAGGTGCCCGAGCCGACGGCGGTGTTGCCGCCGCTCGAGCTCGTCGCGGAGGTTGCGGCCTTCTTCTTGGAGCCGCAACCGGCAGCGAGCACAGCGAACGCTGCGACGATCACGAGCATCGCCGCCAAGCGGATGTGTTTGTTCATCCTGAGTTGGTTCTCCTTTCCACCCGAGATCGGGTGAGGGGGACGAGGGGTCGTTCTCATCGCTCCGACCTCACATCGAAGGCGTCCCGCAGGCCGTCTCCGAGCAGGTTGAACGCGAGTGTCGTGATGATCAGGAAGCCACCGGGAAAGAGCATCAACCACCAGGCGACGTCATACAGGCCGGAGGCGTCGCTGAGGATCGAGCCCCACGACGCTTCGTTCGGCGGGACACCGAGGCCGAGGTACGAGAGCGTGGCTTCGAAGAGGATGTTGGTCGGGATCAACAGCGTCGAGTAGACGATCAGCGGGCCGATTAGGTTCGGGAGGATCTCGGTCGCGAGGATGCGCGTGTTGCTCGCCCCGGCGGCCCGCGCGGACTCGACGAACTCCTTCTCGCGCAACGAGAGCGTGTAGCCACGCACGATGCGCGCGATGTAGGACCACGAGAAGATCGTGATCACCGCGATGACGACGGTTAGCCCGGGTTGGATCACCCCGCCCAGGCAGCCGTTCTTGGTCGTCGAGCACGCGGCCACGACGCCGACCGCGATCAGGATCTGCGGCACCGCAAGCAAGACGTCCGATGCACGCGAGAGCACCGTGTCCACGAAGCCACCGAAGAACCCTGCGCTCAGGCCGACGACGAGGCCGATCAACACCGCCAGGCCGGACGCGACGACTCCGACGAAGAGCGACGTGCGCGCGCCGTACATCGTGCGGACGAACAGGTCGCGACCGGCGGCGTCGGCGCCGAACCAGAACTGCGAGTTCGGGCCGAGAGGAACGCCGTACGCGTCGGTCATCTGGCTGTAGGTCGTGTTTTCCGGGTGGCCGGTGATGTTCGCGGCAACGGGTCCGCCGACGATCGCGAGCACCACGAGGATGGCGATCGTGACTCCTCCCGCGAGCGCGACTTTGTCCTGCCGGAAGCGCTCCCAGAACAGCCGCGACGGGCTCTTGCGTGCGATCGCAGCTATGGGCAGCGCGATCGCGCCCCCCGAGGTCACCTCGAAATTCGGTGGGTTCGTCATCCCCTGCAACGGAGCGTAATACCGCGCAACTTTCCGTGCGGCGATACTGAGAATCATGGATCGCGTGGTTGACCTGCGCCCGGCGGCGCCGCTCGTCGGGCGGATCGTCCGCGTCGAGCCGATCGAGGAGTGCCACCGCGAGGGGCTGCGCGAGACGGCGGAGGCCGAGCCGCAGATCCACCGCTTCACGAACATGTACACGCTCGGTTTCGACCGCTGGTTCGACCTGGCGCTCGCGACCGAGACCGAGGTGCCGTTCGTCGTGCACGTCGGCGACCGGCCGGTCGGCTCGTCGCGCTACCTGAATGTCGAGCCGTTCCACAAGCGCGTCGAGATCGGGTGGACGTGGCTCGAGCGCCCCCAGTGGGGGACCGGCGCAAACATCGAGACGAAGTACCTGCTGATGAAGAACGCCTTCGACGCGTGGGGCGCGATGCGGGTCGAGTTCAAGACCGACGCCCGCAACCTGCGCGTGCGCGGCGCGCTGCTCGGTGTGGGCGCGAGCTTCGAGGGGATCGCTCGTAAGCACATGGTGCTGCCCGACTCGATCCGGGACTCGGCCTGGTACGCCGTCGTCGACGATGATTGGCCGCGGGTGAAGGAAATGCTCGAGGCGAAGATCGAGAGCCACGTGTCATGAGGTGCGCCGTCGACGTCGCGCCCCTGCGCCGCGAGCCGGCCGACGACGCGGAGCAGGTGACCCAGGCGCTGCGCGGCGAACCGCTACACGTCGAGGAGCGCCGCGACGGCTGGGCGCGCGTCGTCACGGCCTACGACTATCCGGGGTGGGTGCGGGCGGAGGAGCTCGAGGACGGCGAGGGCGAGCTGACCGCGGACGCCTCGGGCTCGCCGGTCGACGTCGCGCGCGACTACCTCGGCGTGCCCTACCTCTGGGGCGGGATGAGCGAGCGGGGCATCGACTGCTCCGGGCTCGTCCACATGGCCTACCGCCGGCTCGGGAGGCTCGTGCCGCGCGACGCCGACCAGCAGGAGGACGCGGCGGTCGAGGTCGAGAAGCTCGAGCCGGGCGACCTCGTCACCTACGGCGAGCCGGTCGACCACATCGCCTTCTGGCTCGGCGCGGGGCGGATCCTCCACTCGACGGGCCGGGAGGACGGGATCGGCGTGGTCGAGGAGCTCGAGCCCGAGTACCTGTACAAGCGGCGCCACAAGCTGATCCGCCTGTGATCAGCCTTCTGGCGGTCGGGCCTGGATCCCGAGGAGCGGGTCGAGGTGCCGGCGGTGCCCTGGTCGGTGGCGGACGCGCTCTCCTCGGTCACCCTCGGCGACTGTGCGCTCCTCGCGCTGGCCTTTTCGGACAATGCGGCCACGAACGTCCTCCTGGAGCGCCTGGGTTTCGAGGCGGTCAACGAGGAGGCGGCCCGGCTCGGCTGCGAGCAGACCGTGGTGCGGCGGCTGATGATCAGCGACGGCCCCCAGAACCTGACGTGCGCCCGCGACCTGGCGCGGGGCGTGGCGGCGATCGAGGACGAGCGGGTGCTGGACGCCCTCGGCCGGGCCCACGACTCCGAGCTGCCCCTGCTCTTCTCCGGCAGGGACGTGCGGGTGAAGACGGGGGAGCTCTGGCCTGACGTCTACCACGAGGTCGCCCTGGTCGACCGTTCCCTGGGAATCGCGGTCTGTTCCCAGCCGGCGGCCCTCCCCGGCGAGGTCGCAAGGGTTGCCGGGTCACTCTTTAGGGTGAATTCGTCCTAAAGATCGGGTTCAACTGGGCCGATAGCCGGGTTGTGGACGCTGCACAACGCAACGAGATCCTGACGCGGTATCGCGAGCACACGGCTCGGTTCGAGTCCGTCGCCGCCCGCCGCGACGCCACGGTGGCGGAGGTCATTCCGTTCCAGGCTCCGCTGCAGGAGCTGGAGCAGGAGCCGACGGCCCGCGAGATCGAGGTGCTGCAGTTGATCTCCGACGGTCTCGTCAACCGCGAGATCGGCGTTCGGCTCTTCCTCTCCGAGGAGACGGTCAAGAGCCACGTCCGCCACCTGCTCGCGAAGCTCCAGGCTCGCAGCAGGGCCCATGCGGTCGCTGTCGGCTTTCGCCGCAGCCTCATCGGCTAGC
>WNFM01220749.1_pt2 | contig 13894 bp, 13 predicted proteins | sample 5400271 | NCBI WGS metagenome assembly WNFM01 (sample SAMN13153352, study PRJNA577476) | soil metagenome | isolation source: 60 cm saprolite on Douglas fir-dominated hillslope | place: USA:California | collected 2013-09-17 | reverse complement strand
GGGAAAAGAGGTTTTCTTGCCTTAGTTCTACGCGCTTCAATGATTTGGGCCAAATCCTCTGCCGGAATTTCCTTGATGCTCTGCACTGTTCGAATTTCAAGCCTGTCGAGCGTAAAAACAATTGCGAAAAGTTCCTTGGTCTTGTCGCGACTAAGAAAAGCGGCGTAGCGCGGCGGATGGACTGGTTTTCCAGAGTTGAACATCTGGACTGCTGGAGTGGGTGGACCTGCCGGAACAACCGCAGTAGGACTAGTTGACGACAGGTAGTCCTGATATGTTGGGGAATCTAGAACATGGGCGATGCCAACTAAAATTAAAAGAAAAAACAGCGACACCCACCATGGGATTGGCTGTTGCTTTGCATCTGAAAGACCGGGCGCAGTTTGCTTGCCGCCAACCGGAGTGATTTTGATTTTGCCTGGTGCGGGGCGTTTGTGATCAGACACGCAACCCTCGTGGGACCTTGTCGCGAAAGTAGACTGAGCATATTCAATAAAGTGGTAATAATCAACCAGCTCAAATACAACAAGAGGTATGGTTTGGGTCGCGATTAGAAAGAAGCCATCCCATCCGTTTTTTTGAATTTCCCAAAAGGAGAACTTAAGAGACGAGCACAACTCTCACCCCTATTTCCTGCCCGTCGTGGTCGACTGCTCCTTGCTCCCGCCGCGCTTCCGCGCCAATAGACCTTTGCATCCGTGGCCACGGTAAGCGCGTCAGTCCAAGCAGTAACTTCAGGACGCAGCGATTTCAATTAGTTCCTTGCGCTGCGCTGAAGCCAACCCGCTGCGCATCACAGCTAGCGTCACAATCGGATCAACAGATGAAACCGGCGATTCGCGTCCGACCCAGGGGTCACCACCGAAGTATCGCCGAAAAATCCTTTCAGAAGTGCGGGTTGCCAAAACCTGCGTGGTTAGTGTCGGGTTGGGGCCACCAATTCCATTAGCCAGCGCCGAGTTGTCCGCAACGAAGAGTCCTCTTACCCATCGCGACTCACAATGCGCGTCGAGGACTGAGTCTGTCTCGCTTGTTCCCATGCGCATGGTGGTGTGGCTGTGAATTACAAACGGCGGTTTGTTGATGCGATGAATCTTGCTGGCGCCGAGAGATTGCAGGAGCTTCACCGCTTGCTGGGCGAGGAATTCGCGATTTCGGACAGTTCGCGCGGAACGCTGCCGTTGATGAATTTCGATACGTGGAACAGGACCGTGTTCGTCGGGCGGGATCGCAGAGGAAAGCGAAACCCGATTCTGCGATTCGACATCATCATCCGTGAACACATCCACGTTCAGCAAGCGATCGACGTTCGCCATTGCGTCTTTGAGATCTATGCCGATCAGACGGCCCACGGTGTCTGCACCGTAACCGCCACCTGGCAGTCCATTGTCGTAATAGCCGGGAACTCCGGCATCGCTGAACGCCGAAAGGCCCGCGCGCAGTCCCGGCGTCTCGCCGACGACTTCGAGCATTCCCGCGCCCGGATAATCAATTCGGCCACCCGAGCCGTTGCCTTTCGTGGAGCCGGTGTAGAAAGGCATCACGCCGGTGACGGCATCGACAAAATGATCGGTCAAGCCACGGCCGACCCAATCATTGGGATTCGGAAGACCACTGTTCAACCACAGGCGCGGCGTTTCAACCGTACCCGCAGAGAGAACGATCACGCGCGCCTCTTCGGTGACAATTTGTCCTGAGGCACCGACTCGCCACGTTACAGACCGCGCGCGCAATTGGTTGTCGACCGCGATCGCGGTGGCAAATGCATCTGCGACTAGAGTGACTGGACGTCCGCCGCGGCTCCACCGGTCGGCTGTCAGAGCCATGGGAACGTAACTGACGGAAGTGGATCGTTTGGCTTTGAGATTGATCGGTGCGCCGATCGGCTCGACGCAGCCTTGCGAACAGTGGCCGCAAAACGTGCAGCCTCCGGCGAGCGGGAAACGCAATCGCGTGGGATCGGAAGACAAACCGGCCGAACCCTGAGGCTGCAACACTGCGTTTTCCTGTGGCCGGAAAGCCGTGCGCGTTATGTCTTTCGACGTCTGCAGCGGCAGACCGAGGTTTTGCGCGCCACGGAAAAAAATCTCTTCTTTCGTGCCCATTGGCGCCGTTTGAACGGGAAGAGTGTGCTCCACCCACTCGTAGTACGGAATCAATTCGCGATAAGTAAGAGGAAAAAGATGCAGGGAATCATAGGCGGCTGCATCGCGTCCCGCATAGCCAAGAAACGCACCCGGCATCGCGCGGGGCGAGTTTCCTTGGTAGTGATTTGTGGTTCCGCCGACACCGGCGAGCTGAACAAAGAGAGTGCTTTGAGGAATTTCGCGAACCCATTCGGGTTTGGATCGGTCCGCAGGGCCGAAGCGGAAATACCCGTTGAATGGATGATTGGCATCGCTCTCGTAGTGCGTCCAGTCTTTTTCCGGATTCGCAAATCGCGCGCCGGCTTCCAGCAGCAGAACGTCGAGACCTCGTGCGCACAATTCTTTGGCGACGACCGCTCCTCCACCGCCCGCTCCGACGACAATGACGTCACGCATGATTAGTTCTCCCCTTGTGCGTTCGAATCGCTAGCGCTTTGCCGGTTGCGGAAATATCCGCGGAACTCCGCGCGTCCGTCGGCAACGCCCGAGTAGTTTGAAATATCCCACCCCACGGGCTGGGTGTTGATGGTGCGGGTCGCTGGATCGAACGTCCCGGCGTCAGAAAAACAAAGGAATGCGACGATTGCGGGAAGGATTCCGGAGAGCGGCTTTAGCGCGTCGGTGCCGTCCATGATTTGCAGCACCGCAACTTTCTCCGGATAAAGCAGGTTCGAAAACGGTGCAGGAAAATTGCCTGACCGATTCGGATGCACGACTTCCGCGAGTTGATTGAGGAGCCCCGCAACGACCGCCGAAAATTGCGGGGCGTAGGGCACGGATTCGTCGACGGTGGCGATCAAAAGATCTGCGACGCCGGCCGCGAGTCCTCCTGGTTCAGAAGGGCTGACGCCTTGCGCGACCGAATACGGATCGGGGCCGGGCACTATGAACGCGAGCAAACCGTTGTAGGTGTCGGTAACTAGATCCGGCGTTGAAGATTGTGCGCGAGCCATCCAGCTTGCAAACGACGATGACGTCGCCACGGCCGCGGCAGCCGCCCCCAGCATTCCAAATCGCAAGAATTTTCTTCGGTGCAACGACGAGCGCGTTTCGTCAGCAGATCCGTCCAACCGTTGAATCACAGGCGGGATATCAAGCGAGGAATGTTTCATTCTGGTGATCCCTTCACAAAGTTCACCGATTTCTTCGCGGAGATTGCGCGCAAATCCCACATCTCTCAAGGGCTGCCTGGTTATCTATGGATGAGCGAGCAAGCTCGCGAACACAAAGGAGTTAGCTTGTAGTGAGGGGCGGAATGTCCCATAATTTCTGCCCACCGGAGTACCAAAGTGCCCCCACCGTCATCCGCCAAACTGCGTTTCGGGCCTTACGAGCTGGATCCACTTGCTCTTGAGCTTCGGAAACTCGACCGCCGAATCCGCATTCGGCCGCAGGCCTGCAAAATTCTCGCATTTCTAATAAGTCGCCGAGGTGAAGTCGTAACGCGCGAAGAACTGCGGCGTCACTTATGGAGCGATGAAACGTTTGTCGATTTCGAGCACAGTCTGAATTTTTGTATTCGCCAGATCAGGTCCGCTTTGGGCGAGAGCGCAGACGCGCCCAACTACATTGAAACGTTGCCGCGCGTTGGCTATCGGTTTCTCGCATCGTCGAAGCCCACTGTGCACTCGATCGCCGTCCTTCCCTTTCTGAACTCAGGCAGCGAGCCGGACATCGAGTATCTGAGCGATGGCATAACCGAGAACATCATTCGCCAGGTTGCCCTCATTCCAGGCATTCAGGTCATGGCGAGGAGCACGGTATTTCGCTTCAAGAAAAAAGACAGCAACCCACTCGAAGTGGGACGCAAACTTGGCGTTGGTGCCGTGGTCACCGGGACCGTGGTTGAACGGCACGGCCAGGTCGATGTTGCCGTTGAGTTGGTAGAAGTAGAGACCGGGGCACAATTGTGGGGCGCTCGGTACCAACGCCCATCAGACGAAATGGTTTTGATTCAAGGCGAAATTCCGACGGAAATCTCGAAAAAGTTGCACTTCAGCCTAAACCGCGTAGAACAGAAACGCGTCGCCGGCACCTGGACGGATAACGCCGAGGCATATCGGTCGTATTTGAGAGGCCGCCACTTTTGGAACAAACGGCAGTTCGAACCGGCGGTCCAACAGTTCCGACTTGCGCTCGACCAGGATCCACTTTTCGCTTTGGCTTACGCCGGTCTCGCCGACTGCTTCGGGAGCATGGGCTTTTACGGCTATCTTCCTCCGAGCGATAGCTGGCCAAAAGCGAAAGCGGCGGCACTCAAAGGATTAGAAATTGACGCGGAAGTCAGCGAAGCGCACGCCTCGCTCGGGTTTACGAAGCTTTTCTATGATTGGGACCTGATTGGCAGCCGCGAATCCTGCCGCCATGCGCTGGAACTTAGTCCGAATAACCACATCGCTTATCAATACCTCAGCTGCTGCCTAATCGCCGCGCGGGAACACGCCGGAGCCATCGAACTGATGGAGCGCGCGAGGGAGATTGATCCGCTCTCCGCCTGGTCACAAACGGCAGTCGCTTTTGCCTACTATTTCTCCGGCCATTTTGTGCGGTCTGTCGAAGAATCGCGGAAGGCGCTGGAGCTCGATCCCGGACTTCCAGAAGCGCACCGGTGGCTTGGCATTTCATTGGTGCAACTTGGTCTGTATGAAGAAGCAATCGCCGAACTTCGGATTGCCGCAACGAGCCTTGGGGAAACGCCCGCCGCTCTTGGATCTTTGAGCCGCGCATACGGCCGCGCGGGTATGACGAGTGAAGTCGAAGAAATCATTCAGCAACTGCGTGGTATCGCGACGCGGAAGAAAGTTGCCGCCGCGTCTTTGGCCGTGGCGTATTCGTCAGTGGGCAAGCAGGATGAGGCACTCGACTGGCTGTCACGGGCTGTGGACAATCGTTCCAGTTGGCTAATCATGCTCGACGTGGAACCGTGGTGGGATCCGCTCAGGGGTGATCCTCGTTTCGAACAGATTCGTGTCCGGATTGGTCTGCCAAAATTGGCAACGTAGGAAAGCCGCGCAAGCTCGCCGGTTCGCCAAGTCCTCCACAATTTCTATAAGCCTATTTGTATCAATCACTTATTTGCTCATCTACATCTAACCGCACGCGCCTTGTTCTTCTGCTTCGGACCAGGCATCTTGCGGAGCGCAGGCAGAAATCTTCGGGGAACTTCAGAGAGGAGCTCGTCATGAAATTTCTTCGCTTCCGATGGGTAGGGTTGGCAGCAGGGTTTTGTTTGGTGGCAAGTACGACGGTTGCGCAGCAGAACGGTCAGTTTCCGACGCCGGCTGAATTGCAGCAGGTGCAGTTCGCGCAGGTGGCGAATTCGGTTCCAGCGCCGCAGCCGCTCGGTCCCAAGGCAGCCGGAAAGATCCGAGTCGGCGTGGCGCCGTCGCTGGCACAAATGGGCCAAGGAAATAACGCACAAACCGACTATGGCACGCCAATTCGCAATTCCATCGTGCTGACGATGGGCGGTCCGGCTGTCGAGGTCATTGGACTCGACTCCCACTTGCCGATTCAACTGCAGGCGGAAGCGCAGCAGAAACAGTGCGACTACATTCTCTATTCGGCCGTGGAAGTGAAGCACAGCTCCGGCGGCGGCTTCGGGAAATTCCTGAAATCGGCGGGGCCGATGACGAGCATGATTCCCATGGCCGGGATGGGGGGAGGGATGGGCGGCGCAATTGCGGGGCAGGTGGCAGGACAAGCTGCGACTCTGGCTTCGATGACCGTGCAGCAGCAGATGGCGAATCAGCTTGCGGGATTCAACGGTCAGATCAAATCAAAGGACGACGTGAGCGTGGCCTATCGCTTGCTCCCTACCGGGCAAGAAACGCCAAAGCTTGAAAACACCCTAAAGGGCAAGGCAAAAACTGACGGCGAAGACGTCTTGACTCCACTCATTCAGCAGGCGGCCAACACGATTCTGACTGAGGTAACCAAGAAGTGAGCGCGCGACGCGATGGGCCACAAGAACGGCCTTTCGCGTCCGCACTTGCGCGCCGAAAGGGGGCAACGTGACGAAGAAATTCCTCAAATTCTCATTTTTTGTACTCATTGCGGTGGCAGGTTGTCACAACCAAGCGACGGATGCTTCGGCAGATCGAAGCGGCGTCGCCTCAACCGCGGCCGCAGCGCAAGTCGAGGCCAGCCGTCCAGCCGATACATCACTAAGCTGCCAGACTTTGGAAAAGGAATTTAAGTCGCTGACGAAAGATCCCGCCCTCCAGTCCTATGTGCATACCAAAGAGAGCGAAGCACAAAAATATGAAGATGCACAATCGGCGCAAGCCCAGTTGGCCGCCAGCCTGCAGAGCGCGCAAAACCCGACGGCACGGCAGCGCGCCGAAGCCAAGCAGAGCATGGAGCGGCAAATGAAAGAGATGAACGAGATCATGCCACAACTGGCGCGCGCGCAGCGGCTCACGGAATTGTCCACGGAAAAAAATTGTGCGTGGGTCAGAAGTCAGGTTGAACCATCGAACTGAAACCGTGGCGATCAGATACGAGCGAAGGCGTGGCAGACAACCTCAACGAACAAGGAATGAACATGCGAAACCTGAAACTCTCGCACCAATTTAATCTTAGCTTCAGGGCATTCCTCAGGCCGAAGTACACGTTGGTAGCAGTGCTCTGCCTTCTGCCTGGTGGATCGACATTCGGGCAATCGCCTGCGGACGGACCATGGTCGGGCTCTATTCAGTGTGACCTAAATATTCAACAGACGAATTACGAACGACAAGAGACCCAGACGTGGACGCTTACCGGAAAGAAGCTGGAACCTAATGGAAGCATGAGGATTTACGAGGCGGAGTGGACGGCAACGGGACACGGGCGATACCTGAGGTCCCAAGGGAGTGTCCCAGGGGGACAAATCCTGACGCAATGGACGGTTAACGTACCGACAACGGTCGCGCCGCTCAGCTTCTACATGGCCCCCAATGGACAGTCAGGCATAGTCATTAAACAGTGGCATTCCCAACTTCGGGCTGACCACGCCATGACGGGAACTTACGAGCTTCCGAATAACGGAGTACAAGAGACTCACGGGATCAGTGGGACCGTTTTCGAATGGGCGTTCGGAATGGTCTCCGGCGGGCTCCTTAACCCAACAATCAGTGGAACGAAAACGATAGAGTCGATTGGCCTCGGAGCTGGGACATATCCGATTACCGGGCAGGCGCAACAACCGTCGGCAGTCTGTCGATGGAATTTCACAAAAGGGCCGGTACCGTCGAATACAGGAAATAGTTCTTCGAATTGTGCGCAAAGTGCGAGCATCACTCAGGCTTTTGACGCCATGAAAGCGGACATTGAGAAAGAGTTCGAGTCGCTGATTCAACAGACGCAAGATCCCGCAGTCGCCGCGAAATTGAAAGAGCAAGAGCGAAACTCCTTGAACCAGCTGGAAAGCCTAAAGCAACAAAATTTAATGGCAAGTTCGGCAGCATGTTCCGCGAACTCTACCGCGAACACAGGGCAGACTTCTCCGCCGACCAACAATTCATCGACGAATGGTTCATCTAGCAATAATGGACGGGGTTCAACAAACGCCGCGAACACAGGGCAGAATCCTCCTCCGGGCAACACCGGAAATAGCTCCAACAGCAACTCCAGCAACACTGGGCAAAGCAATGGATCAACAACAGGAAGTCAGGCGAACGGAACGGGCTCACAGCGCGCGCCTGCACCACAACTATTGACGGTGGCACCCGGTTCGATCGAACAAGGTGCGACCAACGTGCAAATGACACTTACGGGCCGCGCGACGAATTGGCAGAAGAATATGACACAGTTGGATTTGGGGTCGGGGATTACCGTGACGGCGGGGCCATTCTTCACGCAAACGACGGAAGCTGTAGTCATCGTGACTGTAGCCGACAACACTACGCCGGGTGCCCGACCCGTAACGGTCACGACGAATACTGAACGAGTAGGACTTCCCAATGGCCTGACCATTACAGCAAAGAGTATAACGGCTGCCATAGACAAAAGCGCCGTACCGAGAGGGGTGCCAAACGGCAGCACGCTGAATTTACCCAGCCCGCCCTTGAAGACTGGGAGGCCAGTCACGAACCAGCCGTTGAAGCTGGGGGCCGCGACTCCTGCTCAGCCAACGACCGGAAACTATCTGATCACCATCACCGGGTTGCGATGCGTAACGTCGACCGGAGAGGATGATGTGTTGAAAGGCGACGGCAAAGGCGACGAAATCTACGCTTCCGCCTACGTACGTCGCTATGATCGCAGAACCTTCGAGGAGCTTGAGCAGACGAATCTGCGCACTATGGTGTACGGCGATATCAGCCGATACCCAGACAGGATTAGAGCCGGATCGGGAAGCGGTACCGGGGGGATAGCGAGCGGCGACACGGTCCCTGATAACGCGCGCCTAGAAAGAATTCCAAGCGTTCCGGCCTCGGACAGTATCTTCCCGTTCAAGCTCTATAGTGGCCCGCTCACCGATGGCGCAGATGCGTTGGTGATTTCACCGAGTATCTGGGAATACGACGAAGGTTCAAACGCTTACTACCTCGCGTGGTCTCAACATCAAGAAGCGCTCAACCGATCGATTTTCTATGACCAACTGGTGCAAAGCCAGCTTGGCCGCAAAAATATCGTGCCACTGACGTTGGGAGGCAACGTGCCGCCTCCTGACCAAGGGCCTGTGCACGACATACGCCAAGACCGCCCGATTGGATTCATTACCACGGGTTTTCAGGCCGTAGCTCTGCCAGATACTGCGCTCGTGCTAACGCGGGAAATGGTCGAGCAATCGCTCTACGTGGCAGACCCGCACCAAGCCATTATAGACAAACTCGACGAGACCAAAGGCTGGGGCGCACCCTCCACAATGCCGCCCGGAATCATAGTTCTCAATTTCCAGGACTCCGGAGGCCGACAGGTTTCTTATGTGATGTACATCCAGGTAGAACGTATGTGAGGCAGAGAGCCCAATGCTGACCGAGTGCTCATCACCAGGTGTGAGTTCTTTATTGTCTGGAGGGCTATTCGCAGACGATGGCGTGCCTGCATTTCGGCGCCGCGACAATCAGAAGGGCGGCGGCTTGGCGACGGATCGCGCGTTGAGAGAGCGTCTGACCGAGGGATTCTTCGCGAAAGCGCCCGAGAGCAGAATCAGCCGGACGACGGAATCGAAGTCTGGCCGAAGTGTTGCGAATCGGATTCACAATACGTCAGAGATTTAGGCTCTGGAGATGCCGATGCAAGGCCGCCTGAGTATCGAGCGCATGTGTAAGCTGGCCCGAGTCGGTCAGGCCAGCTCGTCGCTCCCTCCCCACGATTCCCCGGCCTCCCATGGAGACCGAGAGGGTAGCCTGAGAACAACTTGAGAACAAAACCCCCAAAATACCATGCTATACGGACATAGAAGACACAGGGAAAAGCTTGAAAACAAAGAGCTACGACACACCTGGAGAAATCAACGGGTTGGAGGTTCGAGTCCTCCCCGGTTCACCAAGATAATCCGAATAGTTGAAGGGATTTAGAACCGCACTGCGATTCTTGCCGTTCCGTGGCATTTTCCCGACTGTCCAGATTCTGTCCAACCGCTCCTTCCTACGCTGAATGAATGCTTACGGTGCGGCGCCAATGAGCGTGCGGCCCCGCGGATGTTGCGGACTTATGCAGTGGCAAAAAGAGATCCGGCTGCTCGTGCGATCGCCTTGAGAACGTGGAGGGCATCTTCCTGTGAGCCGGTGTCGAATTGCGCTCCCGAATGATCGACGGCATTGCTGACCATCGCAATTGAGGCGACGGAAGCTTGCCTGGCGATGCCGAACGCAAAGAGTGATGCGGCCTGCATCTCGACGGCGAGTGCGCCCTCGCGGGCCCATTTACTGAGTTGCGTTTTTGTTTCGCGGTACGGGGCATCGGTCGTCCAGACTTTACCCGGGCGGACGGCCCATCCAGTGGCGATCAACTCGCGCTCGAGAAGCGGGACCAGCGGCGACTTGCAGGCGACCTCACGCTCCGGCGGCAGATAGTGATACGACGTTCCTTCGTCGCGAATCGCGCTGGTGGCAACGACGAGGCACGGTAGCGGTAAATCGGGAGACACGCGGCCGGCGGAGGTTAGCCCGACGATAAGTTTGGCGCCGGCGGCATGGAGCTGCTCGGCAATCAATACCGCATAGGGGCCACCGATGGTTCGCGCGATGATGCCGCACCTAACGCCTTCGAGTTCCATCGCAAACATTGAGGTATGAAAACACGCCCAAGGCGCGAAGGGCTTGGCCATGCCATTGCGAACCAGCCAGTCGGTGATATCTCCATCGAACTCGAGTATGCAGACAGGAGGAACGGTGCCGGCGGGGATCTGCCGGCTGCGCCGTACATCGTTGATTAAATTTTCGGGGGTGAAGGCGGACGGTTGGTCGAGGACATGACCGAGGATCGGAAGAGCCGAATCTTCTGTCATGCCCTGGACCCATCAGATCGCCGCGTGCTGTTGAAGACTGTCGTCATTCCAAGATGGAGCAGTATAGACGACATCGACGGAGTCAACGAACCGCGCGCTGTCTACTGCGCGTCCATCCATTTGTCCGAGCCGGCCAGTTTGTAAGCCACATTCAAAAGGGAAAGGTGAAGCGGTGCACCGTCGGCCGTGCCGCGATGTTCTGTTGAGACAAGGAGGGGCCCTGCCTTTTTATAGCCCGCCCAAGTGGCTGTGACATTACTCGGTTTCTTGGGTCCACCCCTGTGGTAGATGAACTCGACCACTCGGCCGTCCTTCCCAACGTAGAGGTCCCAGGTATCTCCTGGCGTGTACCCGCCAACCTCCGCGGGGTATTTGACCGAGACGAGCTTCGCCGTACCTTTTCCTATGGGCAATTTTTGATTTTCTTTAACGGTTACATTGGCGCTGGTGTCCCAGTTGGCATGGAAGGGAAAGATAAACCAATAGTTGTCGTTGACGAAGGCCGGCTCAATATCGTCCTTCACGTTGGCGGGTGCGCTGTTGAGCTGAGACCGGTTATAAGAAACTTTGACTGGCTTGCCGTCCTTATCTTTCGTCTCGTAGGTGACGTTGCCGGTCTTGGGCTCCCAAGTCCAGGTACGGGAGAGCGTCAACTTCAAAGAGGGAATAGCCAAGTCGAATGTATAGCGCACAGCATCAATTTGTCCCCACGAATCAAGGCCGTAGGTCTTGGCAAGCTGTTCGACATCGGGTGGGCGCGTCTGGGCGCGGGAAGTGTCGGCGGCAAGGAACAGCAGGCCGCCGGCTAAGCAACAGATCGTCATCGAACGGAACAACTTTGTCATGGACGTCCTCCTCTTTGAATGAGACGAGCGTTTCTTGGATGACTTATTAAAGGCACTCGATGCAGTGAATCGCATGTGGTGCAGTTGCTTTCACTCGACCCGGTCCGTTGGGAATTGAAGTGCGACCGGTCGCCTGAACCTGCGTAAAGCGATAATGGCAGCAACTACTGCCACAGATCCGTATTCCAGCAGCATAATCCGGTCAGGGACCAGCCACTGCCCTCCGACGGTGCGCAGATGCCAGACATAATAAGTAGGAATAATGCTCAAAGTCCAGACCATGAGCGGCACCGTCGAAACTGACCGTAAGAACGGCAGCAGCCACAGCAGGTACCACGGATATACAACCGGCGCACAAAAAAGGGATGCCGCCATGGGCCAGACAAACGCGTCCAGAGACACGTCCGCAGATTTCCTTCTCATCCAAATCGCGGTAAGAAATCCGACGAGCACGGCCAGCCCTGCCAGAAACTGCGGAGCCGCCACTCGCTCGAGCATTGCGAAGACTGGGTCATTAAAACGGAACCTCTGCACATAGGTGCCAAGCGAGCCGAGTGGAATCCGGCCGTGGTTGAGAAATGGCAAGTACAGAAGTCCGAGGACGATCGCGGCCAGCGCGGCGTCGCGGATCCGAACGCACTTCCAATAGAGTGGCAGCAGCACGATCGGGAGAAACTTCACGGCAACAGCAAGCGCAAATGAAAGGGCTGCAATGGTACGCCAGCGCCTCGCAAGCGAAGCCGCGGAGACCAAGAGCAGCAGCACGCCAAGAATATCGACGTGACCGCTGCCTGCCACTTCAATCGCCAGCAGTGGATTCCACGCAAAAGCCAGAACCCAGTGCGCAGCCTGTTTGGTACGACGCAAAAAATCGAGTAATAGAAATACAATCGCCAAATCGCAAAGTACGAATGCCAGTTTCATTGCGAACATAGATTCGTGAATCGATGTGACGGCTCGAAAGAATAGCTGCGCCCCCGCTGGATAGGGACTTGGCACTTCCGGATTATTTAGCGAACGCGTCTCGGACGTATGCAATCTGGCAAGTGCAGGGTCGTTCGGAACCACGATGTAAGGGTTATAGCCGAGGCGCTGCATGCGACCGTCCCAAACATAGCGATGAATGTCGTCGTCTGGGCCCGGTGGCGTTCGCAGAAATTGGAAATGCCACAGGGCCGACAGCGCGAGACCGAAGACGAGGACGCGCTTCGGAAATTCTGGCGCGGAGAAGAGTTCGCGGAGGGCCAGGAGGTACGCGACGCCAGCAACAGCCAGGGGAGTAAAAAAGGACGGTTCGCCTCTGCGGCCGAAGGCGCGTGAGCAGATCGTGAGGGACACAAGCAAGATGGCGCCGAGTGCATACAACCTGTGCGAGGGCGTGAGTTTCACCGGGCTTCCGCACGAGGAGGAATCTGCGCGACCGCTTGCCGCCATTCGTCGAACCAGGCTGCGGTCCTCGGAGCCTTCGCCGGAGCAACGTGCAATTCCTGAGCGAGAAGAATCAAGTCGTTTGCCACGTCGATGTCGTAAAAGGATTCCGTGAAGCCGGTCGAGAGTCCAAGGGCGTTTGTGCGCGCCAGTAATCTGTCGAGCGCACTTTTTGTTCCCATCGGATCGCTTTCGAAGAGCGTGGGGTGAACAGCTTTGGCGCCAACGAGATAGTAGCCTCCATCGTGGGTTGGCCCTACGACGACGTCATGCGTGGCGAGTATTTCGAACGCGCTCTCGAGGACGGGCCGAGCGAGGTGAGGACTATCGCTATTGAATGCGATGACGTGCTGCCGGCCGGCGGCAGTGAAATGTCGAAAGACAGAGGTGAGCGCTGCCGCTAGGCCTTTTCGCCTTTTTGTGGCACGACCTGCATTGTCTTACCTAGCACCTTTGCCAATTCTTCCTGATCCGACTCGGGGCACATCACGGCGACCTCCACGTTGGTCAGCGAGGTTGCCAGCGCGAGCGTGTCCTCCAAGAGACAGCGGTACAGTGCTGTCACCGCGGGAGTCGGAAGGCTTTCCATGAGACGCGTCTTGACCAGGCCGGGCCTTGGGGCTTTCGCCATAATGACTAACGTGCGGTGTGGGCGAGACACACTCAAAGGGGCTTGGCTATAGGATTCCACGAGAGATTGGTCCACCCGGACTCACGCCCGTCGCGGCGTGCCCGCACTTCGACGACGAAAAGAATAGCGCACGATGCGGCTCAGTATGAACCACGCTGCTCCCAGCGTGCCCTTCAGCGTACCGCTAATTTTGGACTTCCCAATTCTCGGGTAGTAGCTCACAGAGACTTCCTCGACACGAAATCCCGCGATGGCCCCTTTCACGATCATTTCCACAGCCCATCCGTAAGTAGTTTCTTCCAAGGCAAGGGCGCGCAGCACCTCCGCGCGGCATGCGCGAAATGGACCGAGGTCGCTGACCTTTACGCCGTATAAGATCCTGATCAGGCCGGCGGCGAAGCGATTG
>WNFM01337710.1_pt1 | contig 13898 bp, 11 predicted proteins | sample 5400271 | NCBI WGS metagenome assembly WNFM01 (sample SAMN13153352, study PRJNA577476) | soil metagenome | isolation source: 60 cm saprolite on Douglas fir-dominated hillslope | place: USA:California | collected 2013-09-17 | reverse complement strand
CGTCGCGAACACCGGCGACCGGCCGATCCAGGTCGGCTCGCATTATCACTTTGCGGAAACCAACGCGGCGTTGGCGTTTGCACGCGATAAGGCGCGCGGCTTTCGGCTCAACATTCCCGCGGGCGCGGCTGTGCGCTTCGAGCCCGGGCAGAAGCGAACGGTTGAGCTGGTGGCACTGTCGGGCGATCGCATCGTTGTCGGCTTCACCGGTGCGGTAATGGGGCCCTTGGACATGCAAATCAAAAAAACGAAGAAGGCCGTGGCCAAACGAGGTGGCCGGCGATGAAGATCGGCCGCCGCGCGTACGCCGAGATGTTCGGACCGACAGTCGGCGACCGGCTGCGGCTCGCCGACACCGATCTCATCGTCGAAGTCGAACGCGATCTCACGACCTACGGCGAGGAAGTGAAGTTCGGCGGCGGCAAGGTGATCCGCGACGGCATGGGGCAGAGCCAGCGGCTGTCGAAGGATTCGGCGGACACCGTGATCACCAACGTGCTCGTCATCGACTGGTGGGGCATCGTCAAGTGCGACCTGGCGATCAAGGATGGCAGAATCGCGAAGCTCGGCAAGGCGGGCAATCCTGATATCCAGCCGGGTGTCGACATCGTGATCAGCGCGGGTACGGAAATCATCGCGGGCGAGGGCATGATCGTCACCGCCGGCGGGATCGACTCGCACATCCACTCCATCTGTCCGCAGCAGATCGACGATGCGCTGATGTCGGGCGTCACGACGATGCTGGGTGGGGGGACCGGCCCCGCTACCGGAACGTTTGCCACGACATGCACACCGGGGCCGTGGCACATCCACCGGATGCTCGAGGCGGCCGAAGCGTTTCCGATGAACCTGGGCTTCATGGGCAAGGGCAACTGTTCGACTCCCGGCCCGCTGGCCGAACAGATCGAAGCGGGCGCCTATGGGCTCAAGCTGCATGAGGACTGGGGCACGACGCCGGCGGCGATCGACAATTGCCTGCGTGTAGCCGACGAGTACGACGTCCAGGTGACGATTCACACGGACACGATCAACGAATCGGGCTTCGTCGAGACCACGCTCGCGGCAATCGCGGGCCGCGCGATCGGCACGTTCCACACCGAGGGCGCGGGCGGCGGCCATGCACCCGACATCATCAAGGCGTGCGGCGAGCCGAACGTGCTTCCGTCGTCGACCAATCCAACGATGCCCTACACGGTCAACACCGTCGACGAGCACCTCGACATGCTGATGGTGTGCCACCACCTCGACCCTGCCATCGCCGAGGATGTCGCGTTCGCGGAGTCGCGGATTCGCCGCGAGACGATTGCCGCGGAGGACATCCTGCACGACCTGGGCGCGTTCTCGATGATGTCGTCGGACAGCCAGGCGATCAAGATGAAGCAGCAGCGCGGTTCACTGGCGGCGGACACCGCGCGCAATGACAATTTTCGCGTCAAGCGCTATATCGCCAAGTACACGATTAATCCGGCGATCACGCAGGGCATTTCGCACGTCGTGGGATCGATCGAGCCGGGCAAGCTGGCCGACCTCGTGCTGTGGAAACCCGCCTTCTTCGGTGTCAAGCCCACGCTGATCATAAAGGGTGGCATGATCGCCGCCGCGGCGATGGGCGACCCGAATGCGTCGATCCCCACGCCGCAACCGGTGCATTACCGGCCGATGTTCGGAGCGTTCGGCAAGGCGCTGGCGACATCGGTGACGTTCGTGTCGAAGGCTGCGTTGAAGAATCCCGCTGTCGCGAAGCTCAAGCTCGGCAAACCGCTGGTGGCGGTGAAGAACACCCGCAAGATCGGCAAGAAGGACATGAAGTGGAACGACCTGACGCCGAAAATTGAGGTCGATCCGGAAACCTACGCGGTGCGCGCCGATGGCGAATTGCTCGTCTGCGAGCCGGCCAAGGTATTGCCGATGGCGCAGCGCTATTTTCTCTTCTGATGGTCACGATTCGCGAACGGCTGCCGCGTGCGTTCCCTGCCGACGCGGAACTGGTGTTGCCGTTCGAATTGCGGCAGAAGAGCCGGCTGGTGACAACGCTGGCGTCGGGAGAATCGGCCGGCCTCATGCTCGATCGCGGCACGGTGCTTCGGGGCGGCGATTGCCTTTGCGCCGACGATGGCCGCATCGTGCGCGTCGTCGCGGCGGACGAAGCGCTGATGGAAGCTCGTTGCGACGATGCGCCCACGCTCGCGCGCTGCGCGTATCACCTCGGCAATCGGCACACGCCGGTGCAACTGGGTGACGGCTGGCTTCGGTTCGCCGCCGACGATGTCCTTGCCGTCATGGTGCGCGGCCTCGGCGCCACGGTGACATCCGTCAGCGCGCCATTCGAGCCCGAGGCGGGCGCCTATGCCGGCGGCCATCATCACTCGGGCGACGCGAAGCATGGCGGCATCATCCATGACATGGCCGCACGCGTTCGATCGAAACCATGAATGCAAAAACATGAGCGCCGCAGGGCCGCCCCAAGGCGCGAATTCCGCCCCCTCGGGGGGCAGCGAGCCAGCTTTTCCCGCGAGCGTGGGGGCCCACCCACTTGCCGTAGTCCGACTGCTTCAGCTCGCGAGCCCCACGCTGCCGATCGGCGCATACAGTTATTCGCAGGGGCTCGAGTGGGCGGTGGAAGCGGGCACCGTGCACGACGCGACAAGTGCGCAAACGTGGATCGGCGATCTCATGCAATATGCGATCGGGCCTGGCGAGGTGGCTGTGCTCTGGCGCTGCCTGCAAGCCGTCGCGGCCGAGGATCGCACGACATTTCTCCGCTGGAACGCGTGGTTTCGCGCGTCGCGCGAGACATCCGAATTACGCGCGGAGACGGAACAGACCGGCGCGGCGCTGATCAAATGGCTTGGCGATCTCGATCTGCTCGACGCGTCCGCCCACGCGGCGGCGGATGCGGCCACCCCGATCACGCTGCCTGCTGCGTTCGCGCTGGCCGCACATGGAACGGGCGTCGAGCCTCAACATGCGATGACCGCATACGTCTGGTCCTGGCTCGAGAATCAGGTGCTCGCCGCGATGAAAGCGATTCCGTTGGGTCAAGCGAGTGGCCAGCGATTGTTGCGGGCACTGGGTTCGCGAATTCCGGCCGTCGTCGAGTCGGCGCGAGACCTGGAGGACAGCGATGTCGCGAGCGCGGCGCCCGGGTTAGCCTTGGCGTCGGCGCGCCATGAAACGCAGTACACGCGGCTTTTTCGCAGTTAGAACGCTAAATTCGCGATGACGATCTCTCAACCGCTTCGCGTCGGCATCGGCGGCCCGGTCGGATCCGGCAAGACCGCACTTACGCTGGCGCTCTGCCGCGCACTGCGCGATACCTACGAGATCGGCGTCGTGACCAACGACATCTACACCGAGGAAGACGCGGCCTTTCTCGTTCGCAACGAAGCGCTCGCGGCCGACCGCATCATTGGCGTGGAAACGGGCGGCTGCCCGCATACGGCGATCCGGGAGGACGCGTCGATCAACCTCGAGGCCGTCGATCGCCTGGCGCGGCGCTTCGGCAACCTCGACGTCGTGTTCGTCGAGAGTGGCGGCGACAATCTCGCCGCGACGTTCAGCCCGGAACTTTCCGACCTCACGCTTTACGTCATCGACGTCGCCGCGGGAGACAAAATTCCACGCAAAGGCGGCCCCGGCATCACGCGCTCGGATCTTCTCGTGATCAACAAGATCGACCTGGCGCCGATGGTCGGCGCATCGCTGGAGGTCATGGAGCGCGACTCGAAGAAAATGCGCGGCGAGCGACCGTTCGTGTTCACCAACCTCAAGACCGGCGTTGGTGTGGACGAGATCATTCGCTTCGTCGAGGAGCGCGGCATGCTGCGCAAGGCCGCTCCCCACCGGGCGGCTTGATCGTCCGGCGGCGGCCAGCGGCAATTGCCGGGCGCGACGGACAGCATCGATGGCCATTCAATTTGCTCCCTTGGTGGCGGCCTATGGCTATCCGGCCGCGCTCGTGGGCGCCATCTTCGAGGGTGAAACCGTCCTCGTGCTGGCCGGTCTTTTTGCGCATCGAGGAATCCTCGACCTGCCGTTGCTGATCGCGTTGGGCGCTGTGGGTGGGGCCGTCGGCGACATCGTCTATTTCGCCATCGGCCGCAAGTATGGATCGGCCCTGCTCGAACGCTATCCCAAATTCGCGCCCGCAGCGGAGCGGGTGCACACATTGATCGAGCGCTACCCCAATCTCGTCGTGTTCGGCATCCGCTTTCTCTACGGCCTGCGAACGGTCGGTCCCGCGGTCATCGGCACCAGCGCCGTCGGTTGGCCTCGATTCCTGTTGCTCAACGCGCTCGGCGCATTGACCTGGAGTGCCTGCTGGGTTGGCGCGGGCTACGTGCTGGGTGAAGCCGCGCAACGACTGCTGGGCAAGGTCATGCATTTCGAGCGCGAATTCTTCATCGGCGCTGTCGTTGTCGCGCTGCTGGTGAGTGTCTTCTTGCATATTCGGCGGCGACGGATTCGCTCACCCAAGACTCGCTGACGCAATCCGGACGTCACCAACTTGGTGCGCGCAACGCGCCTTCGCACCAATATGGGATGCGTGGCCCGCACTCGGTTGGCGCGGCCGACTCGGTCGGATCGATCGGTCCTTCCGATTCACAAGTCAAATCAATGTCATCGAGCGGCGATGCCGCGCTGGCATGCGTCGTGCAATGCAACACGGCAGTGGAAATCGCCCGCTGCGTCAATGCGTGGTGCGCGCTCCACGGGGCTGGGGTCGCACATTCCAAACCATCAATGCGGGGAAACCATCCATGCAACGCAGAACATTCTTCCAGCGCCTGGCGCTGATTGCCGCGATCACCGCAGCGGGCCTGAGCTTCGGCGCGCCGGTGTCGGCGGCCGATACGATCAAGGTGGGCGTGCTCCACTCGCTGTCCGGCACGATGGCGATCAGCGAAACGGTGCTGAAGGACGTGACGCTGATGGCCATCGAGGACATCAACGCCAAGGGCGGCCTGCTCGGCAAGAAGCTCGAGGCAGTCGTCGTCGACCCCGCGTCGAACTGGCCTCTGTTCGCCGAGAAGGCGCGGCAACTGCTGACCCAGGACAAGGTCGCCGTTGTGTTCGGCTGCTGGACATCGGTGTCACGCAAATCCGTGCTGCCGGTGTTCGAGGAGTTGAACGGCCTGCTCTTCTACCCGGTGCAGTACGAGGGTGAGGAATTATCGAAGAACGTGTTCTACACGGGTGCTGCGCCAAACCAGCAGGCGATCCCGGCGGTCGAATACCTTCTGAGCAAGGAAGGCGGCGGCGCCAAGCGTATCGTGTTGCTCGGCACCGACTATGTGTACCCGCGTACGACGAACAAGATTCTGCGCTCGTTCCTGCACTCGAAGGGAATCGAGGACAAGGACATCATGGAGACGTACACGCCGTTCGGGCACAGCGATTATCAGACGATCGTCGCCGACATCAAGAAATTCTCCGCGGGCGGCAAGACCGCCGTGGTGTCGACGATCAACGGCGACTCCAACGTTCCGTTCTACAAGGAACTCGGCAACGCGGGCCTCAAGGCCACGGACGTTCCGGTGGTGGCGTTCTCGGTCGGCGAGGAGGAGTTGCGTGGCGTGGACACCAAGCCGCTCGTGGGCCATCTCGCCGCGTGGAATTACTTCATGACGCTCAAGAATCCGGCGAACGAGCAGTTCAAGAAGGACTGGGCTGCGTACGCGAAGAAGGCGAAGCTTCCGAATGCCGACAAGCCGCTGACCAACGACCCGATGGAAGCGGCGTGGGTCGGCGTCCACATGTGGGCGCAGGCGGTGACCAAGGCCAAGACGACGGACCCGGACAAGGTGATCGTCGCGATGGCGGGACAGACGTTCAAGGCGCCGGATGGTTTCACGATCAAGATGGACGAAAAGAATCACCATCTGTGGAAGCCCGTGTTCATCGGCGAGGTGCAGGCCAACGGCCAGTTCAACGTCGTCTGGAAAACGCCGGGCCCGATCAAGGCGACGCCGTGGAGCCCGTACATCCCGGAGGACAAGGGCAAGAAGGACGAACCCGAGAAGAAGTGACCTCGGATCCGCGAACGCGGATCGGAGGTCATCCCGAGGAGCGATAGCGACGAGGGATCTGCTTGACACTGGAGCAACGGCATCAACGAACGGGAATGTGTATCGCAAGAGCATGAAATGGGTTGGACAGCCCGCCGGCGCGGGAACGGCAGACACGGTTCGTGGACCGATGCCGTCACCCGTCGCCGGTTTTTTTTGAACTCGATTCGGGCGACTTGAGGTTGAGGCGATGAGCGAACACTGCGCGGGCCGACGGCAATTGAAATTCTGGCTGCTCGCCGCGTGGTTCTCGGCGACCTGCGCAGCATCCTGTGCGCTCGCGCTGCCCGCACCCGTGATCAAGGACCTGGCATTCGGTGAAAGCGAAGCGAAAATCAAGGCAATCGACACGCTGGCCGGCAGTAGCGACAGCGCGGCGCTCCCGTTCCTTCAGTCGTTGCTGGACGGCGAGGTACAGACTGCCGGTGAAGAACTTGTCCTGGTCGTCAAGGGCGACACTGCAATCGACGCAATCACGGGCAAGGCGGTCGCGCCGTTACCCGAGGCGCGTGACGATGTAGTCGTGAACAATCGGATGCGGCGGGAATTGACCACGGCCATCGCCGCGCTGAAACTGGGATCACAGGACCGCGCTGTCCGTTTGGCTGCGGCCAAGGACCTGCAGAACAACTCCGAGGAAGCGGCGCTGCCGGCCATCGAAGCCGCGCTGGCGAAGGAGTCCGACGCGGAAGTGCGCGGCCTGCTGGCGCTGACCCGGGCATCGATCGAACTGCGCAGCGGCGACAAGGCCAAGCGGCTCGCCGCCATTCGCGCGCTTGCGCAATCCGACACGGGGGCGACCAAGACGCTGCTGCAGCAGGTGCTCGAGCGCAAGGGCGGCCTCTATGTCGAGCCGGATGACCAGGTCCGCGCGGAGGCAAAGCGCTCTCTGGCAGCGGTCGAGAAGCGGCTTTTGTTCGGCGACATAGCCGCGCGAATCTTTTCCGGCATTTCGCTCGGGACCATCCTGCTGCTCGCCGCACTGGGTCTGGCGATCACCTACGGCCTGATGGGCGTCATCAACATGGCGCACGGCGAGCTCATCATGATCGGCGCGTATGCGACGTACGTGGTGCAAAGCCTGTTCCGGCAGCATGCGCCGGGCGCGTTCGACTTCTATCTGTTGGCGGCGGTACCCGTGGCCTTTGCGATCAGCGCCGCGGTCGGCGTAATCCTCGAACGGACCGTCATTCGGCACCTTTACGGTCGGCCGCTCGAAACGCTGCTCGCGACTTGGGGTTTGAGCCTCATCCTGATCCAGACCGTGCGCACGATCTTCGGCGCGCAGAACGTCCAGGTCGAAAATCCATCGTGGATGTCGGGCGGCCTCGAGATCATGACCAATGTCGTTCTGCCGTGGAGCCGTGTCGTGATCATCGGTTTCGCCGCCGGCGTTTTGCTTTCGGTCTGGCTGTTGTTGACGCGCACGCGGCTGGGTCTGTGGGTCCGCGCAGTCACGCAGAACCGCGCGATGGCGAGCGCGCTCGGCGTGCGCACGCCCAAAGTCGACATGATGGCCTTCGGCATGGGATCCGGCATTGCCGGACTCGCGGGTTGCGCGTTGTCGCAGATCGGCAATGTAGGCCCCGACCTGGGCCAAAGTTACATCGTCGACTCGTTCATGGTCGTGGTGCTGGGTGGCGTCGGGCAGTTGGCCGGCACGGTTTACGCGGCGCTGGGTCTGGGCGTCATGAACAAATTCCTCGAAGCGTGGCAAGGCGCGGTGTTGGCCAAGATCATGATCCTCGTGTTCATCATCATCTTCATCCAGAAACGTCCGCAGGGCCTGTTCGCGCTCGGCAGTTTTGCGTTGCCGCGCATTTGGTCCGGGCGGATGTGGGGACTGCTGGGCGCCGCCGCGGCGGTGCTCTTCGTCGCCGTGCCCATCGGCAATCTCGTCGTGCCCGAGGGCAACGCGTTCCATGTGTCGGAATACACGGTCACGCTCGCGGGCAAGATCCTGTGCTACGCGATCGTCGCGCTGGCGATGGACTTGATCTGGGGCTATACCGGAATTCTCTCGCTGGGCCACGGCGTCTTCTTCGCGCTCGGCGGTTACGCGATGGGCATGTACCTGATGCGCTCGATCGGTCACGACGGCGTCTACCAAAGCGACCTGCCGGACTTCATGGTGTTCCTCGATTGGAAATCCTACCCGTGGTACTGGCGCTTCACCGACCACTTCTGGTATTGCGCACTGCTGGTCGTGCTGGCGCCGGGAATCCTCGCGCTCGTGTTCGGCTTTTTCGCGTTCCGCTCGCGCATCAAGGGCGTCTATTTCTCGATCATCACGCAGGCATTGACGTACGCGTTCATGCTGCTTTTTTTCCGCAACAACACGGGCTTTGGCGGCAACAACGGCTTCACCGACTTCAAGCGCATCCTCGGGTTTCCAATTGCGGCGCCGCAGACGCGAATGGCGCTCTTCATGCTCACCGGCGCTACGCTCATCGGCTTTCTGCTGCTGGGGCGTGCCATCGTCGCATCCAAATTGGGCCGCGTGCTCACCGCCATCCGCGACGCCGAAACCCGCGTCATGTTCTCGGGCTACAACCCCGTGTACTTCAAGCTCTTCATCTGGACGCTGTCGGCGGTGATCNNNNGAAATGTCCCCCGCCAATTCGATTGAGATCGCGATCTGGACGGCCGTCGGCGGCCGCGGAACGCTGATCGGTCCGATCATCGGCGCCGCGGTCGTAAACCTGGGCAAGAGTTGGTTCACGCAGGCCTTTCCCGAGTATTGGCTGTTCCTGCTCGGCCTGCTGTTCATTCTCGTCACGTTGTACCTGCCGCGCGGTATTGCGGGGCTGTGGTCCAGGCGCCCGTCATGACGAATGCTGCGCAGCCGATGGATGTTTCGTCGACGCACGCGCCGGCATCCGGCAGCGAGACCGGCGTCAGCTATGGCCACGTGTTGACGCCGGGGGTGGACATCAGCCACCGTGGCATCCTCTATCTCGATTCGATCTCCGTGTCGTTCGACGGCTTCAAGGCGCTGAATGAACTCTCGCTCATTGTCGATGCCGGCGAACTGCGCTGTGTGATCGGTCCCAATGGCGCCGGCAAGACGACGATGATGGATGTCATCACCGGCAAGACGCGCCCGGACAGCGGCAGCGCCTACTTCGGCCAGACCATCGACCTCACCGAACTCACCGAGCCCGAAATCGCCGGCCGCGGCATCGGCCGCAAATTCCAGAAGCCGACCGTGTTCGAGCGACACACGGTGTTCGAGAACCTTGAGCTCGCGCGCAAGGCCGACAAGCGCGTATGGCCGACATTGACGTCCGAGCTCGACTCCACCGCGCGCGACCGGATCCTGACGATCCTCGAGACGATCCAGTTGGCGCCGGAAGCCTCGCGCCTGGCCGGTCTGTTGTCGCACGGCCAGAAGCAGTGGCTCGAGATCGGCATGTTGTTGATGCAGGAGCCGCAGGTGCTGCTGCTCGACGAGCCGGTGGCCGGCATGACCGACGACGAAACGATGCGCAGCGCGGAACTGTTCCTGACACTCGCCGGCGATTACACGCTGGTGGTCGTCGAGCACGACATGGATTTTGTCGCGCGGATCGCCGACCGCGTCACCGTGCTGCACGAAGGCCGCGTGCTCGCTGAAGGCTCCATGCGCGTCGTACAGGAAAACGAAGAGGTTATCGAAGTGTTTTTAGGCCGCTAATGATGCTCCGCGTGGAAAAAATCAATCAGTATTACGGCGGCAGCCACATCCTGCGCAACGTGTCGTTCGACGTTCCCGGCGGAAAATGCACGACGCTGCTCGGCCGCAACGGCGTGGGCAAGACCACGCTGCTGCGCTGCCTCATGGGACTCGTCCCCGTGCGGTCCGGGGACATGAAATTCGATGCCACAACCATCACTTCGCTGCCGCCGCACGCGCGCGCGAGCTTGGGCCTGGGCTATGTGCCTCAGGGCCGCGACATCTTTCCGCGCCTGACGGTGCAGGAGAATCTGCAGATGGGCCTGGCCACGCAGAAGAAGAGCGCGGGAATCCCCGGATTCATCTACGAAATGTTTCCGGTATTGAAGGACATGCTGGGCCGGCGCGGCGGCGACCTGTCCGGCGGCCAGCAGCAGCAGTTGGCCATCGGCCGCGCGCTCGCGTTGCGTCCGAAGCTCCTCATCCTCGACGAGCCGACCGAGGGCATCCAGCCGTCGATCATCAAGGACATCGAGCGCGCAATCCGCAAACTCACACAAGGCGGCGAGATGGCAATCCTGCTGGTCGAGCAGTATTACGACTTCGCCAAGTCGCTCGCCGACCACTATGTCGTCATGTCGCGCGGCGAGGTCGTGGCGCGCGGTGACGGTGCAACGATGGACGGGGACAACGTCCGCGCGCTGCTCGCGGTTTAGGGTCAGTCGGATGCGGCCTTGCGCGCGGCTTCCTCCGTGCGCCGCAAGTCACGCTGTTCGTGCCTCCAGTCGATTTCCAGTCCCACCAGCCGCGCGACGAGCACGGCCAGGAACAGGTTGCCGGCGAGGGCTTCCATCGTGGCGAGCGAGCGCGCGTATGGATGCACCGGCGTGATGTCGCCGTAGCCGGTCGAGGTCAGCGTGATGAAACTGTAATAGGAAAGCTTGGCGCTGATGGCGTCGAAGTCGACCGGCACCCCGCCCATCGCGAACGCGCCCGGGACGTAGCCCGCCAGCAGCCGGTACGCCTGCGCGAAAATAATGCCGATCAGCAGGTACGAACCAATCGCGCCCATGATGCGGTTGAGATTGATCCGGCCATCGCGCATCACGCGTGCCAGCAGCAATGCCCCAAGCAAGCCGGACGCCAGGATGGTCAGCACCGACCGCATGGCGACGAGCCACGCGCTCTCGAAGAAATGCTCGACAAGGCTGACTACGACCGTGCCGGCCAGGAAGACGAGAAACAGCCGCACGATGGGCCGCGGCTCGAACACGAACACGGCGCCCAGCGCGAGAAATGCCGCGAACGCGAAGTCGAGCCACGCGCGCCGGATCACGCCGACCTCGACCATCGGATACAACACGAACACGAAAAAGATGAGGATGAAGACGGCGATCGTCAGGCTGCCGTCGCCCAGGCAGAATTTGTACGCGCGTTGAAGGGGTGTGGCCATTTCGAGCGGTTCTGCTGGCGACGTAGGTCTAAGAAGTGGGCCCGGCTGGACTCGAACCAGCGACCAAAGGATTATGAGTCCTCTGCTCTAACCAACTGAGCTACGGGCCCGCGGGCGCGCGTCATGCGCGGCCTCTTCTGCGTTTGGTCGCGGCATGTCGAGGCGCGATTATAGCCGTAGTCTTACGAGCCGCCCGTGCCGTGCGGGCGGGGCGCAGTTCCAACTTTCAGCGCCGCGCGGGGTACAGTAGACTCGAATCGTTTCGCCATCCAGGCGTCCGCGCTCGATTCCGTGCAGCACTACCTTCGCCCGCTGCTGATGCCGACTTCCGTTGCGCTGGTCGGCGCATCGGACCGGGCCGGCTCGCTCGGGCGCAGTGTCTTCGAGAATCTTCTCGCCGGTGAATTCAAGGGTGACATCTACGCCGTCAACCCCGGCCACCGGCGCGTATTCGGTCAGCGTTCCTATGCGTCGGTCACGGCGATCGACAAGCCGGTCGATCTCGTCGTGATCGCCGCACCCGCTGCGGCGATTCCCGGACTCATCGACGACATGCAGGCGCAGGTTCGCGCGGCCATCGTGATGTCCACGCCCGATGCCACCGAACCCGCGGGCGCGCGTGCGTGGCGCCGCGATGTTCTGGCCGCGTCGAAGAAGCGCGCGATCCGGCTGGTCGGGCCCGGCGCCTTCGGTGTCATTCGTACCGACATCGGTCTTAACGCCACGTTTGGCACGACGTCGACGTTGCCCGGGCGCCTGGCGCTCGTTTCCCAATCCGGCGCCGTGTGCACGGCGATGCTCGACTTCGCGTCGCCGATGCACATCGGCTTTTCGTCGGTGATTTCCCTGGGTGGCGCGATCGATGTGGGATTCGGCGAGTTGCTCGACGCGCTGCTGCAGGATCCGGTGACCGACGGCATCCTGCTCTACGTCGAATCGGTCGGCGACGCGCGCGCATTCCTGTCGGCACTTCGCGCGGCTGCGCGGATCAAGCCGGTCGTGGTGCTGAAGGCGGGCCGCTCGTTGCTGGCCGCCGGCGACGATGGTGTGAGCATTCCGAACCCGGACGCCGTGTTCGATGCCGCGCTCATGCGCGCCGGCACGGTGCGGGTTCGAACTTATACGCAGCTCTTCGCGGCGGCGCGAATTCTTGCGATGGGAAAGATCCCCGGCGGCAACCGCATCGCGATCGTTTCCAATGGACGCGGCCCGGGCCTTCTCGCTGCGGACAGCGCCGCTGCAAATGGTGTGGCCCTATCCAGGTTGGTCCCGGCTACTGTACAGGCCCTGGATGCCTTATTGCCGAAGGAAATCGTGCGCGCGAATCCGGTCGACGTGCGCGCCGACGCGCCGCCGGCGCGGCTCGCCGCAGCGGTCGCGGCCACGCTCTCCGACCCGCAGGTCGACGCAGTGCTGGCGCTCCATGTATCGCGGCCAGTCACGCCGGCGATCGACGCGGCGCGCGCCGTGGCGGCCGTGGCGCGTGGCTCGACAAAGCCGGTACTTGCATCGTGGCTCGGTGCTCTCGACCGGCAGGGCGTTCACGACGCGCTCGAGGCGGGCGGCATTGCCAACTTCTACACACCCGAGAATGCGGTTGAAGCATTGTCGTTCCTCGCGGCGTATCGGCGAAATCAGGAATGGCTGCTCGAGGTCCCGCCGCCGCACGTCGATCCCGAGCCGCCCGATCTTCCGGCAGCCGAACGCATTCTCGAGAATGCCGTGCGTCGCGGACGAGGTCCGCTTCCGTTTTCGGATACGCACGCGCTCCTCGCGGCATTCGGGATCGCGCTGCCGGCGCTGGTCGCGGTCGACACGCTGGCCGAGGCGCACGCCGCGACGCGGAAACTGCGTTATCCGGTGCGGCTGTCGCTCGACCTCGACGAACGTCCCGCGCCACGAGTCCACGGCGCCATTCGCAACGCGCGCGCCCTCGCGAGTGCATACGGCGAGTTGAGCCGGGCCACGTCCGCGAAAGCGCGGTCCGACGGAGGAGGCCGCGTCATCGTGCAGCGCGACGTGTCGACGCATGATGGCGCACTGGTTGGAGTTGCGGTTTCCACCGATGCGGTGTTCGGACCGGTCATAGCACTCGGCCCCAGCGAACGGACGGCGCACGCATCGTCGACACAGGCGGTGATGCTTCCGCCGCTCAACCACCGCCTTGCGCGTGACCTCGTCGCGGCGGCCGCGATGCGGAATGCAACGGCGTCCGAGGCGCTCATCGAGTTGTTGTTGCGGGTCTCCGGCCTGGTCTGCGCGTTGCCATGGGTGTGCGAACTGGCGCTCGACCCGATCGTCGTTTCGGCCGATCGCGCGGAAATCGCCGGAGCGCGGATCATCGTCGATCCGCGCCGCAAGGCGGGTCCTGGCTACCGGCACATGGCGATCCACCCGTATCCGACGGGTCTCGAGTCGCAGATCGTCCTCAATGACGGAACCACGCTCAAGGTGCGCCCGGTGCGCCCGGAAGACGCGGAAATCGAGCGCACCTTCGTGGCATCGCTGTCGGAACAGACGCGCTATTTCCGCTTCTTCTACCGGCTCCATGAACTCACGCCCGCGATGCTGGCCCGATTCACGCAGGTCGATTACGACCGCGAGGTGGCGCTGCTGGCACTCGCTCCCGATCCTTCTGCGCCAACAGGCGAAATGATCGTCGGCATTTCGCGCTACATCGCGAATTACGATGGAGAAAGCGCCGAGTTCGCCGTGGTCGTCG
>WNFM01316620.1_pt3 | contig 13899 bp, 15 predicted proteins | sample 5400271 | NCBI WGS metagenome assembly WNFM01 (sample SAMN13153352, study PRJNA577476) | soil metagenome | isolation source: 60 cm saprolite on Douglas fir-dominated hillslope | place: USA:California | collected 2013-09-17 | reverse complement strand
AGAGAGATTGATAAAGATTGATCTACTACGTATCTGGATGTGAGCCCATCGATCCAGCTTGCCACTCCTGGGAGTCATACAAGAGCGATTGACACTGCAAGATAAGGTCACGAAGGACTATATCGCTGGCTTTCTTGACTGCGACCAGCAATTGCATGCTGCTCCATGCCCTGCCTTGAAGTCCCGATCGGACGAGATGTTCCACTATCCACGCTGTCGCCTATCAAAAAGCCATTTGGCCAGCGTCTTAGTGTCTCAGCATTCCATGATTTTGACATCTTGAACGTGTAATGCCTGATTTTGACCAAAACAATCTCGGTCGAGCAGGAAAGCGTGGCATGGCTTTGCGGCTGCCGGCGACGTCGTGCATTGGCCGCTGCAGGCCGGGACGCATGTGTTTCGGCCCCGACTGGCCCTATAGCAAAGTGGCCTCGCCCCAGGTGACTGTTGATGTGCAGTGAGTGCGACAGACCGCCTGTTATCGACCCGCTCCTTCGACGGGCTCAGCTCCTGAGCAACCCGCCATCAACCGGGATTTTCGTGCCGGTCACATAGCTGGCCTTGGTGCTGGCTAAGAAGGCGATGAGGGCGCCGAACTCTTCCGGCGTACCATAGCGACCGAGTGGAATCTCCGCCTCCGCGGCTCTGCTGATTTCCGCCACATCGACACCGGCCTCCTTGGCATCGGCTGCATCAAGGCGGCGGGTGCGATCGGTCAGGAGGCGGCCGGGTAACACGGTATTGACGGTGATGCCATCGCGGGCCACTTCGCCGGCCAGGGTCTTGGCCCATCCCTGTAAGCCAGCCCGCAACGCGTTGGAGAGGACAAGGCCGGGGATCGGCTCGATGATGCTGGTGGAGGCAATCAGGATGACGCGGCCGAAGCGACGCGCCCGCATCTCGGGGAGACAAGCGCTCGTCATGTTGATTGCCGACAGCACCATGGCATCAAATTGCGCGCGCCAGAGGGCGGGATCGTTCATGCTAGCGGATAGTGGCGGTGGGCCGCCAGCATTGAGCACCAGGATATCGATCCGACCCAGCGCCTGCTTGGCCGCCGGAACGAGGCCGGCGACGGCGTCGGGATCCGTGAGATCGCAAGGGAGAGCGATGCCATTCAGGCATGTCGCTGCATCCTGCAGGCGCTGTGGGTCGCGTGCCGCCAATGCTACGCGCGCGCCTTCTGCCGCCAGCGTCAGGGCCGCGCCGAAGCCCAATCCGGCACTGCCGCCGAGAACGAGCGCTGTCTTGTCCGTGAGCCCGAGATCCATCGTCACTGTGCCTTTGCTGGTCTGCTGAGGTCATCGATCGCCTGGAGGGCCTGATAGATCTCAGTTTCGGTGGTGTAGACGTGGGGCGAGAGCCGCACGATCTCGTCGAGATCGCGGGCGGCCATGTCAAACGGAGTGTAAGTGCGCCCATTCATGCCGACGGCGATTCCACGCGCTGTCAGGGCATTGCGGATCTCGGCACAGCTCATCCCATCGATCGTCAAGGAGACGAGCCCGGATTTCGCGCGGCCGAGGTCACGACAGGTGGCGCCAGTGATGGCGGCGAGACCATCACGCAATCTGGTTGCCAGGTCTGATATGCGGCTGGCGACGACCGCTGGATCGGTGGCGATGGCCTCCTCAATGGCGTTCGCCAGGCCAGCTTTGAGAGACGGCGGCATATCCGGATTTTCGAAGCGGCGCGCATCGTCACGCAGGGTAACACCGTCGCCAGAGAGATCGCCCGACCAATCGTCGAGGATAGCTGGCGCAAAGCGATTCAAGGCTTGTTTCGCGACATAGAGAAGACCCGTGCCGCGCGGTGCACAGAGAAACTTCCGCCCCGGCGCGGTGAGAACGTCACAGCCGATTTCTTTGACATCAACCGGCTGCTGGCCGACCACCTGGGCGGCATCGACGATGGTCATCGCCCCGATGCTGCGACCCAGCGCCACCAGTTCTGCCGCTGGATTGATCAAGCCGCCATTGGCCGGCATCCAGGTGATGCAGATGAGCTTGACACGCTCGTCAAGCACTGCCGCCACAGCAGCAACATCGGTGACGCCCTCGGCATCCACCGGCATGATCTCCAGCTTTGCCGCAAAACGCTGGGCAAGGTCGGTAAGGGCGATGACATTGCCGATCCATTCGGCGCGGGTGATGAGAATGCGGTCACCAGGATGCAAGGCGAGGCGCCCCAGCACCGCGCCAAAACCGCGCGTATGGCTTTCGACGACAGCGACCTCGTCAGGCTGCGCGTTCAGCAACCGGGCGGCCGATGCGTAGAGTGGACCGTCATCGAATTTTGCCCCGGCTTCCATCTGCCCGAGGTCGGCGTCGCGCTCAAACTGGCTGGCGATGGCCTGCAAGGTGGCGCGTGACAGTAGGCCGCTGCCGGCATTATTAAGATGAATATGGCTGGCGGTTCCCGGCCGATCGGCACGCAGCTGCGCCAGATTGATCGCCATGCTCAGCACCGGATGGCGACGATGGCATCGACTTCAACGGCGACACCGAGCGGCAGGCCGGCAACGCCAAGTGCCGTCCGGGCGTGTTGGCCGCGCTGCCCGAAGACGGCATTAATGAGCTCGGAGGCGGCATTGATGACCTGGCTCTGTTCGATAAACCCAGGCGCCGAAGCGACATAACCACCGACCCGCAGGATTTGTTCGACGCGCTCGAGATCGCCACCGCAAGCGGCGTCGATCTGGGCGATGACATGCAAGGCACAAAGCCGCGCCGCCGCCTGGGCAGCTTCGAGATCAATTTCTGCGCCAACCCGGCCAATGAACTGCACCTCGTCATGCAGCAGGGGAATCTGGCCGGAAACGATCAGCACGCCGTTGCCCAATGTATAGGGGGCGAATGGCAGATCCGGCGGCGTGGCATCGGGTAAGATCAAGCCCAATCGGGCAAGATTCTCGCTGGCGCTGATCATGGATGGTCTCCTTGGGCGATGGCTGTTGCGATCGCCCAAGGATGACGGGTCGAGATCACGCCGACCAATGCTGACGATGTGATGACCGATGAGTAATACTCATCAGTTGCCGAGACGCGCCTGCGCCTGTAGCCAGCGACGGAAGGTGCGGATTGCCGGCTCATCGCGCCGGCTGGACAGGGTCACGACATAATGCCCGATGCCGCAGGTGATCCAGCGATCCATCAAAGGCACCAGTTGACCCGCGGCGAGGTGACGCCCGATCTGTGAGCGCCGCCCGATGGCAATGCCATGGCCATCGCAGGCCGCCTGCAGGGCGATACTGTAGTCCTTGAGGCGAGTCTGCCGGGCTGCAGTGGCGAGATCGAAGCCAAGTGCTTCGGCAAGCGCCTGCCATTCGAAGTTCTCGCTGGAATCGAGCAAGGTCATGCCGGTGAGGTCGACTGGATACTTGTTGATCTGTGCAGCCAGCGCCGGCGCCGCCACCAGCGCCAATTCCTCGTCGATCAACCGGGTGGCGGCAACGCCGGGCCAGTTTCCACGCCCATAACGCAAGGCAACATCCGCCCCATTGGCTGCCAGATCGATCACAGCGTAATCCGGATCGAGCTTGATCTCGATATGCGGATAGTCGGCGGTAAAGGTTGGCAAGCGTGGCACCAGCCAGTTCAAGGCAAAAGACGGGAGCAGGGTCACGCGCAGGCTCGGCTGACGGTGCTGAACAGCTTCGACGGCCTGATGGATTCGCAACAAGCCGGCATCGACCTCGCCAAACAGCATCTTGCCGTCCTCGGTCAGTGACAGGCTTCTACCATGGCGAATAAAGAGCAGCACACCGAGATCGCGTTCCAGCCCCAGGACGTGGCGGGAGACGGCGCTTTGCGTGAGTGCGAGGTCTTCCGCGGCGCGGTGGAAGCTCAGGCGGCGGGCGACGGAGACAAAGGCATTGAGGGCGATGAGGGACGGCACGGGATCTGTATCTCCACCGATCGGTCGGCTTGGCTATCGGCGGAAATCCGCCACTGGCAGAGATACATACTGGATCCTCAAGGACATATCGTCCATCTCGTCATGGATTGTGCCAGACTGGGGCGACGATGCCCGGTTCCACCCGGTCTGGAACGTAGATCTGGCTCTATGCCGATTTCCGTTTCGCGGCTGGCTGGGCAGCGAGCTGCTCGATCAGCGCCATGGCGGCGGCGGGGTTGCGTTCCTTGAAGCCACTGATGACATAGAGGAAGACATCGCGTGCGGCTGGTTGCTTCCCTGACGGTGGTGCGATCGTCGCCATGTCCCCGGGCAATTTGCCTGACGCCCAGTCCTGCATCCGCTTGACCCAATTTTTCAGCGCGGAGGGGGAATAGCCGCGTTCTTCCGTCTCGGTGGTTCCCATGATGCGGACATAGACGAATGGGGCCGTCACATCGGCAATCTGCGGATAGTCGGAATCGGCACCGAGGACGATTGCAACGCCATATTCGCGCGCGAGGGCAATGAAATCCGGCGTCTTGAAACTGTCATGCCGCACTTCGACTGCGTGGCGGATGGCGTGACCATCGACGCTCTTTGGCAGGAGCTTCAAAAAGGCCTCAAAATCGTCTGGATCGAATTTCTTGGTCAGCGCGAACTGCCAGTTGATGGGACCGAGCTTATTCTTCAACGCCGTGACGCCGCTGGCAAAGAAGCGGTCAATGGACGTGCCGGCTTCCGCCAAGACGCGCCGATTGGTAGCAAAGCGCGGTGCCTTCAGGGCAAAGACGAAGTCATCCGGCGTCTCGTCATGCCATTTGGCAAAGCTCTCAGGTTTCTGTGATCCGTAATAAGTTCCGTTGACTTCAATCGAGGTCATTTGTCGACTGGCATATTCCAGTTCGCGTTTCTGTGCGAGGTCCTCCGGATAAAAGACGCCCCGCCAGGGTTCATAGGTCCAACCGCCGATTCCGACGCGGATCTTGGCTTTTTCTGTCTGGGGCATGTCAGAAGGTCCTTTGTATTTTCCGAGTTCGGTGAGCTACAACGGCTGTGGCAAATACAATCATGGGATCTTTGGTCTGGCAATGCCACTGCAGACTCTGACCAGCGCTGTGGCTTTGGTGATATGATGACCATGCGGCGAGCTTCCGAGCGCCAGGCGGATCGTTGCGCTGGCATGACCCTGACAGCTGTTAATTTATATCGCCGTTCCTGCATATCCTCGTGTGCAGAGTAGCAGAAATCCCCTTGTCTCACTGCGAAACGCTGATCCATTGTTCCGTCTGCTCAGTCAGTTTCCGCATGGGTCGTGATGGTTCAGAAAAGGAGGCAGGGGATGGCCGGCCATGGCCATTCTCACTACCCGGGATCCGACCTGGCTTGCCGGCCCGGCGGCATCGGCGGCGCGGCCGATGGGCGACGACCGGAACCAGGCGGTTCGTTGGGCCCGGTGGACGGCAGATCCTCTGTGAGGATCCGTCGGGCAATGTCATTGAGCTCTTCCAGCTGGCGTGACCAAGGCGCGTGACGTCAGGTCTCGCACGGACATCGATCTGGGCGACTACACCGCTGGCGCTTGTTCCGCTATAGACGCCGTGACAGGTAGATCACGCCCAGACCAATGATCACCAGGCCGGCACCGCGATAGATCCAGGGTGACTGGTTGATCATGAAGCTGCTGGCCGGGTAGGGGAAATAGCCGGTTCCCTGGCCGATCCAGATAATGCCGATGATGGTCGCCAAGATCCCGGCAACGAAGAGGACCGTCTTCAAACCCTTCATGATCCATACTCCATCCTTTTCACCACAATAATGGAGGATGGCCAGCGTTGAACAGCATGAACTATGGGCGTCAGGGTGTGCGCTACTTCTTGATTGCGACGACGACGCCATCCCAATCGGCCGGTGGCGGATTGTTCTGATAGCCGGCGATGCGGCTGCGGTAGAGATCGTAGAGGCCTTCCAGCTCCGGCGCCGCGTTGACGCAGGCGGCAAGATCAGCCAGAGCCAGGATCCAGCCGCAGCGGCGATAGGCGGTTAGCATGCTGAGATGGCGGTCGTGCAAAAGCTGGAATGCGATGCCGGCGGCAATATCGGGTGTGCCGATCTGGCCATAAATGCGGACCGGTTCGCTCTTGCCTTTGACGATGATGAGGTCGAGTTCCAAGGTGGCGAAGGCGGGTGCGGCGCGTTGTGTCGCCTCGCTGATGACGATGCCAACACCGTAATTGCCGGTCTGGGATTCAATGCGGGACGCGAGATTGACGGTATCTCCCAGCACAGAATAATCAAACCGGAGGCGCGAGCCCATATTGCCGACGATGCAATCGCCGGAGCCGATGCCGATGCCCATTTCCAGCCGGGTCAGCGATTGCTGCATACGCATCGGTCGCCAGACATGGGCCCTGCGCTCGGCGGCTGCGATGTCATCGGCGGTCATGTGCTGGATAGTCTCGACGCGCATCTCTTCAGCGGCGACCAGGCCGTCGCGATAGGCCTTGCTCAGCAGATACTGTGCCAAGGCGTGACCCTGTTCCGCCATTCTCGAGGGACAGTCTCTTGGGAGGCATTACTGTTAAAATGGTTAACATGTTTGGCATAGCCAACCGATCTTACATCGGATAACAGAGCTGTAAGGCCAAAATTAACATTCTGCCTTTAGCGTCGATTCACGCCGCATCGATATCGGTCAGCCATGCTGCAACCACACCAGTTTTCACAGCCCAAACGCTTTCACCTGACCCGTAATTTCGCGGTTCTGTCAGCGATCGTGATGGTGGTGACCGCCTTGGGATTGTCGCTGTTCTATCATCATTGGGCGGTTCAACAGATGGTGGCGGAGGCTGAACAGACGAATGTCACGGCCGCCCGCCTGCTGGCCAATGATCTCTGGAGCGAAAACAAAAATGCCGAGCTGCTGGCGCGGCTGAGCGAGGTGCCGCCGACACAATTGTCTGGGCAGCCGGAGATAACATTTCTGGGGGAGCGGGTAACCGCGCTGGTGAAAGGCGCGTCCATCATTAAGGTCAAGATTTATGACTTCGATGGCGATACCCTGTTCTCAACCGACCGTGCGGAGATTGGTGTCAATGAGGACGATGACGGCGGCGTGATTTCTGCGCGCAAGGGCTCGATCATGCCAATACGTTCAGCGCTTTTGAAGGCACGATCACCGACCGCGACATCATTTCCAGTTATGTGCCGATCTATGGTGGCAGTGACAATCAGATCATCGGTGTCTTCGAGGTCTATGACGACGTCACGGCCTTTGTGGCAGGGATCGATCATTTCACGGTCTGGCTGATCGCGATCACGATTGCGGTGGCGGCCTTGGCCAACGGCATTCTCGTGCTGATCGTCGGTCGCGGCGATCGCCTCTTGCAACGCCAGCATCAACAGAGCCTGGAATTGACCCGTAACGTCGCCCGTGCCGAAGCGGCAAACAAGGCAAAGTCGGAATTCCTCGCCAATATGAGCCATGAATTGCGGACGCCGTTAAACGCGATCATCGGTTTTTCGGACGTCATTCTGCAGAAGGCCTTCGGTCCGCTGGGGGATGCTCGTTATGTTGGCTATATTGGCGATATCAATGTGGCGGGACAACATTCTGATTGTCACTGCCACCATAGATCGGCACATAACTGGAAATGATGTCGCGGTCGGTGATCGTGCCTTCAAAAGCGCTGAACGTATTGGCATGATCGAGCCGGCCTTGGCCGGGCGCGACATCGAGCTCGATGTCTTGCTTGGAGAGGACCTGCCCTCCTTGCACGTCGACGGTGCCAAACTGAAGCAGTGCCTGCTCAACCTGTTGTCGAATGCCATCAAGTTCTCGCCGGATCACAGCCGGATTGAACTGGCCTGCCGGCAGAGCGATGAGGGACACTTTCAGTTCATCGTGACGGATCACGGGATCGGCATGTCTGCCGATGACATTCCGATTGCTCTATCGCCATTTGGGCAGATCGACAGTTCTCTGGCCCGGAAATTCGAGGGGACTGGATTGGGCTTGCCTTTGGCAGAACGCTTCAGCGGATTGATGGGCGGTTCGCTCGATATCGATAGCCAATCTGGCCGTGGAACAACCGTCATCATCACCGTGCCGGATGCCGGGGAAGACCTCCAAATCGCTGCTGGCGCAGCGACTGGATGATCGATCGTCAGACCCTGGCGCCGGAACGGAATCTCCGTGCCACGAGGCATCAAGCGCGCTACCGGCGAGCGCAGCAATTTGCGTCCTTCTGAAATCTGCGTTGCCCTGATCCTCTCGAATGGCGTTGGTGCAGCGATATCGGTTCGCCGGAAGTCGACGCAGCTCAACGGGCGATCCGGCTCGCCAGGGGTGGGTATCGCCAGTTTGGGCCGGCGCCAGGAACCGGCACGAGAAAATCTTGTGCTCGGCACCAGTCTCGTGACCCAATTATTTCTAGCGGTGTTTCCCGATTGCCGAGCGCAGCATAAAGCCATCAAAGGTGCTGCCACCGGACCATTGGCAGATCGAGGGCTTTTTCGCAGCCCGTCTCGTGCCATTCTGGATTCATCTGTTGCAAGATGCGGCAACGCAGCATTATGGTATCGGCAAAACCAACTTAAAAAGTTGAACAGGGGCAGGCAATCGATTTCCATCTTGGCTCATCGCTGGGTTCCAGCGGCCATGGGCCGTTCGATTGTGAGATGACAAGCTGTTGGTTGGCCCCTGAGCCGACAGAGGAAACGTCTTGGGAGAAAATTGATGAGCAAATTGACAAACGAGCCGCGTTCAAAGGGGCCGGATTCAAAAGGGCTGGCCACGCGCCGCGTGAACCGGCGGACGCTGCTGAAGGGTGCTGCTGCCGCAGCGGTGAATTTCATGGGTTGGGCCGGCTATAAATTCGATCCCGTGTTTGCCGCCTTCACCAAGGCGACGGGCATCAAGATGAATTTCATCGAGCAGCCGGAGCAGGATACCATGCTGGCGCAGTGCAAGCTGGCGCTGCAAACCGGTGGGGTGGACTGTGTGGAGCCGACGCTCGACCGCCTGCCGGCCTGGGTCAGTGGTGGCATCATTCAGCCATGGGATACCAGCAAGCTGGTCCTCAGCAACTATATTGACGGTGTGCCGGGCGCCAAAGCCGGCGATGCCGGCGAAGTGAATGGCAAACGCTATTTTATCCCATCGGTCTGGGGCACGGAAGCGTTGCTGTTCAACGCCAAGGAGGCGCCGCTGACTTATGGCACGGCCAGCCTCGCCGATCTCTTCGATCCGAAATATGAGGGTAAGGTCACGTTGCGGGCGCATTCGTCGCTGGCAGCTATGGGGCGCATCCTCGATGGACAAGGCAAGCTGCCGAAGCCGTTCCTTGACAGCTACAAGGACGAAGCGACGATGCGCCAGGTCTGGGATGTGGTCCTGGCTGAAGCGATTAAGCACAAGTCGAATGTCGCCCAGTTCTGGGCCTCGGAAAATGATGCCCAGGGTGCCTTCCGCACCAATGGCTGTGTCATTGGTCTATGCTGGGATGGGACAGGCCTCAACATGGCGCCGGAAGGCTACGGCTTCGTCGCGCCCAAGGAAGGGGCCTTTGCCTGGAGTCAGGGCTTCTTCGCCCTCGCCAATGCCAAGAACCTCGACCAGGCACATGAATGGGCCAAGTGGATCTCGACGGCCGAAGGTTCAGCCGCCTGGGCCACCGTCTGGGGTGCCAATCCGGTCGGCAAGGGCGGTATCGAGCTGCTCGATGCCAAGGTGAAGACCTTCTATGCCGCCGCCTATCCCGGCGACGCCTTGAGCAAGCTGTGGTGGTGGCCGGCGCAGGATGCCTGGTTCCTGAAGCTGCGCGGCGAATATGCCGACAAGTGGAAGGCCGCATAAGGCTGAGTGACAACCCTTTCTGCCGGACCCCGTCTGGGTCCGGCAGATTCATTTTAATCGGCCCTTTCGCGACGGAACGGCGTTCATTTCACAGTTGGGGATTACATGAGTGAAGGCGTCGAACTAGCCGACGTTTGCGCAGATTTTGGCGACTTCCGAGCCGTCGATCACGTCAACGTCACGATCGATCCAGGGGAGTTCTTCTCTTTTCTCGGCCCGTCCGGATGCGGCAAGACCACCATCCTGCGGATGATTTCCGGCTTCATCTCGCCAAGCCACGGAGCCATTCGGATCGGCAATCAGGACATGCGGGGCATCGGTCCCAACCGGCGCCCGACGGCGCTGATCTTCCAGAACCTGGCGCTGTTTCCGTTGATGCCGGTCTGGGAGAATATTTCCTTCGGCCTGGAAGTGCGGGGCGCCAGCAAGGCGGTGCGACGCGCCAAGGCCGAGGAATTGCTGCGCCTCGTTGACCTGCCCGGCGCCGCAGACAAGGCGATCAGCCAGCTTTCCGGTGGCCAGAAGCAGCGTGTGGCGATTGCGCAGGCGCTGGCCGTCGAACCCAAGGTGATGTTGCTGGATGAGCCGCTGTCAGCGCTCGATCTCAAACTGCGCCAGCATATGCGTGCCGAATTGCGCGACATTCAAAAGCGCACCAATGTCACCTTCATCTATATTACCCATGATCAAGGTGAAGCCCTGGCGATGTCAGACCGCGTTGCGGTGATGTCGCAGGGACGGCTTCAGCAGGTCGATACGCCACAGGCGATCTATAACAAGCCGGTCAATGGCTTCGTCGCCTCCTTCGTCGGCGAAAACAACATCTTCACTGGGAGTGTTTCCAGCAGTTCGGGTCGGACCGGAACCTTCCACAGCGCCAACGGCATCTTCCATGCCATGCTGGGGCCGAGTGCCGGCAAAGGTGTGGCGACGCGCCTTTATGTGCGGCCAGAATATGCCCGACTGCAGCAGATTCCTGCGGCCATCAACAGTCTGCCTGTCACGGTCGATATTGTTGCCTTTGAAGGCAACTTCATCAACGTGCATCTGACCGATGCGCAAGGTGGCGCGCGCATCGTGCAGCTGCGTAACGACACAGCCGTGCCGCCACCAGCGCCGGGTGCGAAGTTGCATTTCACCTTCGCTGCCGAGAATGCCATGATCCTCGTCGATGGGGCGGGTCAGCCGCCAGCCGCCAAGGCTAGCGCAGCATCGAACCACGTCGCCGAGCGTGAGCTGGAGACAGTGGATGCGTGATCTCATTCAGCGCTATGGCCTGGCCCTCTCAATAACCTTTGCCGGGTTGGCAGCCTTCTGGCTGCTGATGCTGGTAATTTTTCCCTATGTCTTTCTTGGCGAACAATCGTTCCGGCCCTATCTGCCGGTGGCTCAGATCGGTGGACCCAACGACAATTACACCTTGTCGAATTATATCACTTTCTTCACCAGCCCGATTCCTGGTGACGGTGCTGACCTTGGCATTGGCCTATCCGCTGGCTTATTATCTGGCCAAGATCGCGCGGTCAGAAAATGTCGCGACATTGTTTCTGCTGCTGCTGATTCCACTCTGGGTCAGCGAGATCATGCGCTCCTTCTCCTGGTATATCATCCTGTCGTTCCAGGGTCCCTTGAATGCCGCCTTGTTGCTGCTGCATGTCATCGACAAGCCGATCCGCTGGATCTCCGGCTTCAACGGCGTGATTATCGGCCTTGTCTACACCTATGTGCTGTTCATGCTGTTCCCGGTCTATAACGCCATTTCTTCCCTCGACACCAACCAGATCGAGGCCGCCCAAGATATGGGCGCGCGCTGGTGGCAGATCCATCGCCGGATTGTGGCACCACATGCCAAACCCGGCATCGCCTCGGGCTGCGTGATGGTCTTCATGCTGTCGGCTGGGTCGGTGATCGTACCCAGCCTGCTGGCCTCGCCCGGCTCGCGCTGGTTCACGGAGATCATCCAGCAATGGATGTTCGAATCGCAGGATTGGAACACCGGTTCGGCTTACGCCTTCCTGTTGCTGCTGATCTGCACCATTTTTGTTTCTGTCATGATGCGCCTGTTCCGGGTGCGTCTGTCGGATATCGCGCAGTGAGGCCGGCATGAGTCAGGTCAATACCAGCGGCTCGCCACTCAGCCGTACCGTCATCAAGATCTATGTCGCGATCTTTCTGCTCTACATGCTACTGCCTCTGGTGGTGATGGGTGGTGCTGCCTTGAACGATTCGCGCTTCCCCTCGGTCTATCCCTGGAAGGGCTTCACCAGCGAGTGGTTCGTCGATCTCTATAACGATCCCCGCATGTGGATTGCCGCGCGCAATACGTTTCTGGTCGCAGTCGGCGTGGTCATCCTGGCTGTGCCGATGGGAACCGCCGGCGGCATCCTCATCAACAATCTGCGGGGTCGCTCGCGCTCTTTCCTCTATGGCCTCATGGTGGCGCCGATCCTGACGCCCGGTGCGGTGATCGGTATTTCCACCCTGTTGTTCTGGAACAAGTTCGATGTGCCGGCCGGCCTGCATCTGTCGGCGCTTGGGCAGGTCTCGTATATCGCTGCCTATGTGATGCTGTTGGTACTGGCCCGCCTGCAGAGTTTCGACAAGGGCCTGGAGGAAGCAGCCCTCGATCTGGGCGCCAGTCATGCACAGGTGATCCGACGGATTCTCGCACCGCATCTTTACCCGGCCATTGGGGCAGGGGCCTTGATCGCCTTCTTCCAGTCAGTCGAGAATTTCAACGTAACTTTGTTCACCCGGGGAAATTCCGACACGATCACGGTCTATGTCGGATCGAAAGTGCGCACCGGCATTACGCCGACCATCAATGCTTTGGCCCTGATCCTGATTTCGATCACCGTCATCGGTGCGTTCGTCTATGAGGTTCTGCGCCGCCGAGAAGCAGCGCGGCAGGCTGTCTTGCGTGAAACCGCCAAGCAAGCAGAAGCAGCGGCTGAGGCGGCCTTGTTGTCGGGTGCCATCGAAGCAGTTTGATTGCAAGACGAAACTCTCACCATCGGGGGCCGGCTGCATCGGTTTTGCAGCCGGCCTTTGTTATTATCGTGCGTGAGCGCTGGCTGTTGGATTGGCGGGATCGAGGCGCAACCGACGTGTCTGGCAATCTCGCTGCACGTGGTCGGATTGTAATCTCAATAATACAATCAAAAGTATTCAATCGACGAAAGAGCACTGGCATCTTTTGGCGGTCTGCGGCCGAATGTGCTCGCTAATACCGGGTTTTTGCCGCATGCTAAGATTATCTGCCTAGGTTGTTAAAATACTGGGCAGAGCTTGATTGGGCGGCCCTGCCGTCGATCGGACCGAGCCAAATCCGGGGATATCCATGAATGATGTTGCCTTGGACGTAGATGCGCCATTTCGATTGATGGTGCAGAGCATTGTCGATTACGCAGTTCTGACGCTCGATGCGGAGGGACGAATAGCCAGCTGGAATGATGGTGCCGAGCGCATCAAGCAATATCGTGCTGACGAGATTCTCGGGCGATATTTTGCCATCTTCTATACGGCCGAGGACAACGCACAGGGAAAGCCGGTGCGAGAATTGGAGATGGCGGCGGCAACTGGCCGCTTCGAAGATGAAGGCTGGCGGGTCCGGAAAGACGGATCGCGCTTCTGGGCGAATGTCATCATCACATCCTTGCGGGACGTGGCGGGCCAGCTGCGTGGATTCGTCAAAATAACTCGTGATTTGACGGAGCGCCTGCAATCGGAAGAAGCCGCGCGGCGCAGCCGTGAAACGTTTCGCCGGGTGGTTGAAGCAGCACCAAATGCCATGGTGGTGATCGATCGCCATGGTCGGATCGTTATGATCAACGCGCAGATGGAGCGTGTATTCGGTTACGATCGGGCAGACTTGGTCGGGCAGCTCATCGAGATGCTGGTGCCAATACGCTTTCGCCATGGCCATCCGGATCTGCGTCGCGGGTTCTTTAGTGAACCGCAATCGCGGCCCATGGGGGCCGGCCGTGATCTCTATGGTCTGCGCAAGGATGGCAGCGAATTCCCCGTCGAGATCGGCCTCAATCCGATCGAGACTGAGGAAGGCACGATGGTGCTTTCGTCGATCATTGATCTTTCAACCCGCAAGCGCTTGGAAGAACGCTTCCGTCGGGTGGTCGAGGCGGCCCCGA
>WNFM01308639.1_pt2 | contig 13899 bp, 11 predicted proteins | sample 5400271 | NCBI WGS metagenome assembly WNFM01 (sample SAMN13153352, study PRJNA577476) | soil metagenome | isolation source: 60 cm saprolite on Douglas fir-dominated hillslope | place: USA:California | collected 2013-09-17 | reverse complement strand
CACAATGACCTTCGACGGTGTGCAACGCCTTGCCGTCGAGGCCCGAGAGTACGTACGCGGTTCCTTCGGACAATCCATCCTCGGGCGCGCCGACGAGAAGGTCAGGATGTCCATCGCCGTTGAGGTCGCCCAGGAATCGGGCGTTCTCACCGAAAGAGTCCTCGTCGAACACTCGCTCGGGCAGGAGGGCGCGGTCGATCGATCGCAGAGGGGATCCGTCGCGCCCGGAGTAGACACGCACGCGGCCAGGCACGGGACAGCGGTAGTAGATGTCCGGCGATCCGACGAGGATATCGGGCCTCAGGTCCCCGTCGAAGTCGATGCCCCCGTCGAGGCTGGAGCCGAAGTCTGGCTCCTTCTCATTGCCCTGGATTTCGAAGAGCGGCTTGCCCGTTCCGCCCGAGTACACGACGACTCTCGGGATCGGTCGTGCGTCTTGGGAGTCAGGTGGCTCGAAGCGACAATCCGACACGGCGATGTCCGCTCTGTCGTCGGAGTCGACATCCCCGACTCCGACGAACGACATCCCGGCGTAGCAGCTGCTCCGCCCCTTGAAGATGCGCCACGGGACACGGTCGTCGATCCACTTCCAGATCACGCGGCCGTCCTTCCCGGAGAGAACGAGCACGGCGCCGAACATCCGATCTGCGTCTTGAGGAACGGCGCAACCGACGAGGAGATCGGGACAACCGTCCGCGTCGACGCTGCCGGCTGCGCGCACTCCTCCCAGATGACGCACACCGAGTTGCTCTGGCGACGTGATCCGGATGGTGGAGGCGTTCTTTCCCGACAGGACCTCCAGGACGCTCGCACCGTCCCAGCTCGAAGACACCACTCCGACCTCGGAGGTGCCGTCTCGGTCGATGTCCCCCAGGAAATCGACGTCCGAATGATTCCCCGGAGCGAGGTGGCGTGCCAAGACGGCGCCGTCGCGGCCTGCAACGAACCAGACCGTGGCCTGCTTCGGATCCGTTCCGTCCGAGATGACGAGATCGGGGACGCCGTCACCGTTCAAGTCGCGTCCGGCCGCGATCGCAGCGGCGAATTGATCCCCGAACGAGATCTCCGAGGGGACCTGCGGATTCTGCGAGGCCGCGAGGCAGAGCGCGAAGAGCGATCCCTTCGTCCGTGTGATCATGCCGTCCGAACACCCATGGATCGCCGCGGTTCCGGGCCGTTCCGCGGGATGGCGAGTCCTCGAGATGGGCAGTAGGATCCGCGCCCGCATGGAGCTCGACGTCCCGCGTCTCGACGACCTCCAACTCCGGGGCAAGCGCGTCCTCGTCCGCGTCGACTTCAACGTCCCGGTCGACGAGAAAGGCGCGATCACCGACGACACGCGCATCCGAGCTTCGCTGCCGACGATCGCGGAGATCATCGCGAAGGGCGGCAAGCCGGTGCTCCTCTCGCACTTCGGGAGGCCCAAGGGCAAAGTCGTCGAATCGATGCGGCTCACGGCGGCTGGGAAGCGCCTCGCGGAGCTCCTGAAGACGCCCGTTCAGAAGCTCGACGAGAGCATCGGGGCCCGCGTCGCCGACGCGATCGCGAAGGCGGCTCCGAACACGACCATCCTCCTCGAGAACGTCCGCTTCCATCCGGGCGAGGAGAAGTCCGACCCCGCGCTCGCGGCGGAATTCGCCGTGCTCGGCGACGTCTTCGTCAACGACGCCTTCGGCTCCTCGCACCGCGACCACGCCTCGGTCTGCGGCATCGCGCGGCTCCTGCCCTCCGCGGCGGGACGCTTGATGGAGAAGGAGATCGCCGCCTTCCGGCGTGTCCTCGTCGAACCGGCTCAGCCCTTCCTCGCGATCCTCGGCGGCGCCAAGGTCTCCGACAAGCTCAAGGTCGTCGACCACCTCCTCGAGAAGGTCAACGCGATCCTCGTCGGCGGCGGCATGGCCTACACCTTCCTCAAGGCGCAGGATCACCGCGTCGGCAAGTCGCTCGTCCAGGAGGACCAGATCGATCTCGTCCTCAAATCGCTGATGAAGGCCGAGCGCATGGGGATCCCGATCCTCCTGCCCGAGGACCACGTCTGCGCGACGGCCTTCGCGGAGAACTCGAAGCCGATCCCGAGCGGCGTCGACATCGACGACGCTCTTCTCGGCCTCGACATCGGGCCCAAGACGGCCGCGACGTATCGACGGAAGATCCTCGAGGCGAAGACCGTCGTCTGGAACGGCCCGATGGGCGTCTTCGAGTGGCCGTCCTTCCGCGCCGGCACCGATGCGGTCGCTCACGCCGTCGCGGACTGCCCGGGCTACACGGTCGTCGGCGGCGGCGACTCGGTCGCGGCGGTCGAGCGGGCGCAGCTCACGTCCAGAATCAAGCACATTTCGACGGGCGGCGGGGCCTCCCTCGAGCTCCTCGAGGGCACCCTGCTCCCCGGCATCGAGGTCCTCTTGCGCAAGCGCACCTGATCCGGCGAACTCTCTCGTCTCGCAGCTACAATCCGCGACCGCGGACACCGCATGCCCAAGTTGCAAGAACGCCCGATCCTCCTCGCGCCTTCGATCCTCTCCTGCGACTTCGCGCGCATCGGCGAGGAGGTCGCGCGCGCGGAAGCGGCCGGCGCGGACTGGCTCCACGTCGACGTGATGGACGGACACTTCGTGCCGAACCTCACGATCGGGCCGCCGGTCGTGGAGAAGGTCAGACAAGTCGCGCGCGTGCCGCTCGACGTGCACCTGATGATCACCGATCCGGTGAAGTACGCGCCGGACTTCGCCAAGGCCGGCGCGCACGTGCTCACCTTCCACATCGAGCTGTGCGCGGACGCGGCGGCGGCGCGGCAGGTGGCAGCGGCCTTCCGCGCGGTGAAGATCGCGAAGGTCGGCGTCGCGCTGAACCCGGACACGCCGATCGAGCGCGTGCTCCCGATCCTCGACGCAGTGGACCTCGTGCTCGTCATGAGCGTCTTCCCGGGGTTCGGCGGCCAGAAGTTCATGCCCGAGGTGCTGGCGAAGACGCGCGCGTTGCGCGAACGCGGTTACGCGGGGTACGTCGAGATGGACGGCGGGCTGAACGGCGACACGATCCCCGCCTGCGCGGCCGCGGGCGCCGACGTGCTCGTGTCGGGATCGGCGCTGTTCGGCGCGAGCGACATGAAGGCCGCGATCACGCGGTTCCGCGCGGGAGCCGAGAGCGCGCGGAGGGAGACGACGCATGCCCGCTGAGAAGCGCCCGAAGGGGAAGGCCCCCCCCGATCTGATCCCGGCGCCGCCGCCGCCCCCGCCGGCGAAGCCGGCACCGACATCGGAGTCCGAACCTTCCCCCGAGATCGACGACGGCATCCCCGGCGTCGACAGCGAGGACGAGACCGTGATGGGCGAGAACCTCGGCGCGCCGGTCGCCGAGGAACGGCGCGCGCGGCCGCGGCGCAAGAAGAAGGAGATGCCCGAGGGGCTGTGGCTCAAGTGCGAGAGCTGCGGCGCGATGATCTACCGCAAGGAGCTCGAGGACAAGGGCATGGTCTGCCCCTCGTGCGACTTCCATTTCACGCTCCCGGGCAAGGCGCGGATCGCGATGCTCGTCGATCCGGGGACGTGGGAGGAACGGTACGCCGGGCTGACGGCGCTCGACCGGCTCGAGTTCACGGACAGCGTGCCCTACTCCGAGAAGATCGCGCGGACGGTGAAGCGCACGGGGCAGAACGAAGCGCTGCTGCTCGGGATCGCGAAGATCGAGGGGCGTCCGGTCGTGCTCGCGGTGCTCGACTTCTCGTTCATGGGCGGATCGATGGGGGAGGTCGTCGGCGAGAAGGTCGCGCTGGCGGCGGACCTGGCGCGGCAGCGGCGGGAAACCCTGGTGATCTTCACGAGCAGCGGCGGCGCGCGGATGCACGAGGGGATGTTCTCGCTGTTGCAGATGGCGAAGACGTCGTCCGCGATCGCGAGCTTGAACGACAGCGGCGGGTTCTCGATCTGCGTGATGACGCACCCGACGACGGGCGGCGTGACCGCGTCGTTCGCTTCGGTGTGCGACATCACGATCGCCGAGCCGGGCGCGTTGATCGGCTTCGCCGGCCCGCGGGTGATCGCGACGACGATCAAGCAAGAGCTGCCGCCGGGGTTCCAGCGCGCGGAGTTCCTGCTGGAGAAGGGTCAGATCGACCGGATCGTGCGGAGGTCGGAGATGCGCAGCGTGATCGCGCGACTTGTGGATTTCGGGAAGGGCGCGTTCGGGGCGCCGGTCACGAACGCCTGAACCGCATCACCCAGCTGTCGAAGAGTTCCGGGTGATCGTTCGCGCGGCCGGCGCGCATCCGGTTCAGCCGCAAGAAGTGCGGGTTCAGCGCTCCGCCGAGCCTCGTCTCGCTCCAGTGCGCGAGCTCGGGCACGGGTGACGTGAGCTGATAGCCCGCTTCCGCCTCGAACGCGAACCCGCGGCGCTCGAGCTCGACACGGACCTCCGCGCGCGTCTTCGCGTTCATCTCGCGCGCGGGCAGGAGCGGCTTCGCCTCGCGGCGCTTCCTCATCCCCTTCGACTCGCGGTGGATGTCGCCGATCACCAGCTGGCCTCCGCTCGCCACCGTCCGCGCGAGGCCGTCGAGCCACTTCGACGCATCCGGCGCGAAGCTGATCACGCCCGAGCTGAGGACGAGGTCGAAGGGCGCTTCGCCCGCGGCAGGGAACGGCGGATCCTCGCCGAAGCCGGTCCGCGCGGTGAACTTCACGATCCCGTTCTTGCGCGCGTTCTCTTCGGCGATCTTCACCATCTCCGGGCTCGGATCGAAGGCGCACAGCTCGGCACCGGAGTTCGCGAGCGCGGCCTCGATCCCGACCCATCCGGCGCCGCAGCCGAAGTCGAGGATCTTCTGCGCGGCTCGCCCGGCTTCCGCGGGCGCGAACGTTCCGACGAACTTCCTCATCCACCGGAAGTGCGCGTAGCCCGGGCTCCCCGGCTTCCCGTCCCAGCCCGCAGCATTCTGGTCGAACTTCGCAATCGTCGTCGCGGGAGCGAGCACCTGCTCGCGCCGGTAGGCGACGAGCAGGATCCCGTGGAGGCCCGTGCCGCCGCGCAGCTTCTCCTTGCCCGCGAGCGAGACGCGCTCGATCGCGATGTGCGACAGCCGGTACCAGGCAGCGACGTGCGCGAACGGCCACAGCGCGTTGCGGAAGCGCGCGAGCTCGCGCGGCTTGCGGTCGCCTTCGAGGAACGCGAGCACCGCGCCGTCGTCGGAGCCCTCGGCTCGCGCGAAGGCGACGAGCTCCCGCGCGGCGCCGTCCAAGTCTCGCTCCTTCGCCGGCACCCCGGCGAGCGTCGCCGCGCGCGAAAGGCTCGGCGGATCGCCGACGCTGCGCACGTGATCGACGGGGATGCCGAGGTGCTCGAGCACGACCGCGAGCGGCAGCGTCTTCACGGGAACGATCAAGGCTTCGTCCTGCGCGGGGGTGCGACTTTCGTTTCTTCGACCAGGAACGGCGTCTGCTCCCGATCGGCGCGGATCGCGAGCGACAGCGCGTAGGCCACCTCGTCGCCCGCGCAGAAGACCGAGTGCATCGCCGTGCGCGCGAGCCCGTGGTTCGGGAGCAAGATCGCATCGCCGGGCGACAAGACCGCGGCGTGGCCGGCGTCGGCGAGCCAGGCCGTGAACTCCGGTCCGCGGTTCACGAGCGCCGCGAAGAGACCGCAACCCGGTCGCGCGAGCTCGCGGACGAGCGCGTCGTCGTACTGGACGAGCGCTTCGATCCGCTTCCTGGCGGCCTCGTTCGGGAAGAGCTGAGCGCTCACCCACGGCAACTCGCCCTCGGCGAGGCACTCGACGAACTCGCGCACGCGCACCGCGAGGTCCTCGATCGAGAGCGCGAGCCACGCCGTGCGCCCCGAGAGCTGGACGTAGCACACGCCCAGCTGTCCCGGCCGGCCGGACTCTTCCTCGTCCTCGGCGAACGCGTCGTGATGGAAGAGCGCGCCGCCCTCGGGCGCGTTCCAGTACGCGATGTGCTGCGTGAAGAGCGCCGGCTCGCCGATCATCCGCTCGACGATCTGGACGAGGGCGGGGTTCGCGGAGACGAGGGCGCTCTCGGGGAAGAGGCGCGAAGCCAGGTCGGCGACGAGGCGGTGCCGCAGCAGGTCGCCGCTCGCGTCGTCGTCGCGCTCGCGCCCGAAAGCGACGCGCACGCGCAGCGAGCCGTCGTTCTCGGCGTCGGAGAGCCAGGACGATTTCACCCACAGGTCGTCGACCTTGCGCCCGCGCTTCCCGAGTCGCGCGGGTGGTATCGAAGCGAAGAGCACGCGCTCGAGGTCTCGGTCGGCGTCGAAGAGCCGCACGTTTCCCGACCGAGCCACGAAGTCCGGCGCGAGCTCCGGCGCGAGCCCCGTAAGCCACGCGCGCAGCCCGCGCGGCTCTTGCAACGCCGTGTGCAGATCGGCGGCGTCGCCGATGCGATCCTCGAAGTCGGAGAGCTCCTCGTCGGAGACCGCTCCAGGGATGACGATCGGACGCGCGTGGTGCCAACGCGCCGTCAGTTCCCTGAGCCCGTCTCCGCGTCGTCGGCTCGCCGACGGCTCGATCTCGGCCCATTCTCCGTGCCAAGGACGGCCGCGAGGAAGCGCTCATCCTCCTGCTCGCGGACGGAGACGACCGGCCGCCCCGCCGGGAAGCGGTCGCGGCTCCGATCGCCGAGGATCTCCGCGAGGAGATCTGCCCCTGTTTCTCGCCGTCGTTGCATGCTCGTCCACCGAGGAGGCTAGCCCGCGCGCCTCGCGCGAAAAAGGGCGCGCATGCCGTAGAGTGGAGACCACGCCTGCGCGCGGGCTGCGACGCTCGCGAGAGACCCCATGCGCCGATTCCTTATCCCGATCCGCTCCTGAACCGGACCCGGGCTGGACGACACGGTGGCGGGACGCGAACGAGCGGTGACGTGGCGGATTCTCGCGCTCGAGGCCGCCGTCGGCGAATCGGATTCGGCGCTCCGCGCGCGCGTCTGCAAGGAGCTCGGCGTCGATCCCGAGCGCCTGAGGGCGTACCGGATCGCGAAGCGATCGCTAGACGCGCGCCGGCGCGGCGGCGTGCGCCGTCCCGCTTTCGTGGTCCACGCCGACTTGACGCTCGACGCGGGATTCCGGAGCGGTGCGCTCGCGAAGGCGATCCGCACGGGGCGGGTGATCGAGGCACCCGGGCGCGTCGAGCCGAAGGTCGCGGAGGTCCACGCCTCCTTGCGCGGGGCGCATTCCCGCGTCGCGGTCGTAGGCGCAGGTCCCGCCGGGCTCTTCGCGGCCCTCGTCCTCGCTCGACACGGGATCGCCGTGACCCTGCTCGACCGCGGTTCGCGCGTCGACAAGCGCAGCCGCGAGCTCGTGCGCTTCCATCGCACGCGCGCGCCAGATCCCGAGTCGAACCTGCTCTTCGGCGAGGGCGGCGCGGGGACCTACTCGGACGGGAAGCTCTACACGCGCGTCGACGATCCGCTCGAGACTTCCGTGCTCGAGGAGCTCGTCGCCGCCGGCGCGTCGGAGGAGATCCTCTACGACAGCCGCGCGCACATCGGAACGGACCGGCTGCACCGGATCCTGCCGAAGCTGCGCGCGACGCTCGAAGCGGGGGGAGTCTCGTTCGCCTGGAACACGCGACTCGAGGGCCTCGTGCACGCACCGGGGCTCGCGCCCGGGCCGTCGCGGCGCGTCCGCGCGCTCGCGACGTCGGCGGGGGAGATCGCGTGCGACGCGGTGATCCTCGCGCTCGGCCACAGCGCGCGCGACACGTTCGGAGCGCTTCACGAACACGGCGTCGTCTTCGAAGGCAAGCCCTTCCAGATCGGCGTGCGCATCGAGCACCCGCAGGAGATGATCGACGCGAGCCAGCACGGGACGAGCCCCGAGGCGGCGCTCGTCGGTCCGGCCTACTACCAGCTCGTCTGCCGCGCGGAAGGCGCGCTGCCCGCCGCGCACTCGTTCTGCATGTGTCCGGGCGGACGCATCGTCGCGAGCGTGAACGAGCCCGGCCTCCTGTGCACGAACGGGATGAGCAACGCCGGCCATTCCTCGCGCTTCGCGAACGCGGCGATCGTGCTCACGGTCGATCCGCGAGACCTCGGTGAAGGACCCTTCGCCGGCGTCGCGATGCAGCGCGCGATCGAGCGGCGCTTCTTCGAAGCCGGAGGCAGCGACTACACCGCGCCGGCGCAGCGCGCGGACGACTTCCTCGCGGGCCGCGCGACCGCTGAGACCGGGCGCTCGAGCTACACGTTCGGCACGCGGCCGGGAAGGATCGACGAGCTCTTGCCCGAGAGCCTCCGCGACGGATTGCGCCGCGCGATCGCGCGCTTCGATCGCTCGATCCCGGGCTTCGCCGGCGAACAAGCGTGGCTCGTCGGCATCGAATCGCGCAGCGCTTGCCCCGTGCGCATCCCGCGCGATGCGACGACGCGCCGAGCGACTGGGTTCGAGAACCTGCTCCCCGCCGGCGAAGGTGCGGGCTACGCCGGCGGGATCATGAGCGCCGCGCTCGACGGCGTGCGCTGCGCCCTGGCGCTGCTCGAACATGGAATCGGCTGAGAATCGCGCTAGAGTGACGCGCTCGATGCCGAACTCCCACCCCGCGAAAGAGCCCGCCGACCGCCGCAAGATCACGACGAAGAGCCTGCGCCGGATGAAGGAGCGCGGCGAGGTCATCGCGGCGCTGACGGCGTACGACCACACGATGGGTGCGCTCCTCGACCGCGCCGGAATCGATGCGATCCTCGTCGGCGATTCGGTCGCGACCGTCGTCCAGGGCAAGGAGACGACCGTCACCGTGACGATGGAGCAGATGCTCTACCACGCATCGCTCGTGTCCTCGGCCGTCCAGCGCGCGCTCGTCATCGGCGACCTCCCCTTCATGTCGTTCCAGGTCAACGCCGACGAAGCGCTGCGCAACGCCGGCCGCATGGTCAAGGAAGCCGGCGTCGAGGCGGTCAAGCTCGAGGGCGGCGCCGTGATCTGTCCGACCGTGCGCCGCATCGTCGACGTCGGGATCCCCGTGATGGGGCACCTCGGCCTGACGCCGCAGTCGATCCACAAGTTCGGGACGTACCAAGTGCGCGCGACGACGCCCACGGAGGCCGACGAGGTCCGGCGCGACGCGAAGGCGCTCCAGGACGCCGGTGCCTTCGCGCTCGTGCTCGAGAAAGTCCCGGCCGCGCTCGCGGCGTCGATCGCGAAAGAGCTCTCGATCCCCGTGATCGGCATCGGCGCCGGCGGCGGCTGCGACGGACAGATCCTCGTCAGCCACGACATGCTCGGCCTCTACACGCGCTTCCAGCCGCGCTTCGTGCGGCGCTACGCGGCGCTCGCCGATGACGCGCTCGAGGCCTTCGGGCACTACGTGCGCGACGTCAAGGGACGCGAGTTCCCTTCGACGGCCGAGAGCTACTAGCTCTTCTTCTTCTCTTCGAGCGCCTTCTTGAAGAGGCCCCCGAGGTTCGTCAGCGCCGGCTTCGCCGTGGCCTTCCCGAGCGCTTCGTCGATCACCGACGCGTCGACGGCTTCCTCCGAACCGAGGACCGCGCCGCGCGGATCGAGGCGGGAGAGCGACAGGCGCCGCTTCCCCGGCTCGACGGCGACGATGCGGACCGAGATCTTCTCGCCGACGCTCACGTGATCGCGCGGGCGCCGGACGCGGTCCTTCGCCATCTGCGAGACGTGCAGCAGACCCTCGAGGCCGGGCTCGAGCTCGACGAACGCGCCGAACTCGGCCAGGCGGGTGACGGTTCCCGAGACGACGGAGTCGGCGGAGTAGCGGGAACTCGCGTTCTCCCACGGATCCGGCTCGAGGACTTTCATCGAGAGCCCGATCCGCTTGCCGCCGTCCTTGATCTCCAGGATCTGCGCCTGCACCTCCTGTCCCACCGCGACGACCGACGCCGCGTTCTCGATGCGGCGCCGCGAGAGGTTGCTCACGTGGACGAGGCCTTCGATCCCGCCGCCCAGGTCGACGAACGCACCGAAGCTCTCGACGCGCGTCACCTTTCCGCGGACCATCTGTCCCGACGAGAGACGACCGACGGTCTCCTTCACGGCCTCCTCGCGCTCCTTCTCGAGCACGGCGCGGCGCGAGAGGAGGATGCGCTTGCGATCGCGGTCGACCTCGATCACCTTGCAGACGAGCGTCTGCCCGATGTAGACGGCCAGGCTCTCCTCGTGTCGCAGCGCGACCTGGGAAGCCGGGAGGAACGCCGGCATCGGGCCGACCTTCGCCTCGAGCCCGCCCGTGTTCTGGCCGGTCACGCGCGCCTTGACCATCGATCCCGCGACGACTTCGTCCCAGGCCGCGAGCGCCTGGATCTCGCGGCGCGACAGCACCCACAGGTCGTCCTCGCGCCCGTGCAGCGTGAAATCGAAGGCCTGGCCGACCTGCGGGGTCTCGTCGAATTCCTTCCGCGAGATCACGCCCTGGACGCGCGGACCGAGCTCGACGAAAACGTCGTCGCCCGAGATGCCGGCGATCGTGCCGCGGCGGAGATTCGAAGGAGCCGGCTTCGCGCCTCCCTTCGTCGCGGCCGCGGCCGACGCACTCGCGGCAGCGGCGCGGCGCGAGTCGATGTTCTGGAGGTCGACGCCGTCGAGGGCGGCGTCGATCTCGGCGGAGAGGGGGTCCTTCGGATCGCCGGGCATGAAGGGCGGAGATTCTACGGTCGGGCGTTCCCTCCGTCATCTGGGCGTCATCTCGGCGTCACTGCGGGGGCGGCTTCCGCGTCAGGACGGTCGTGCTGGCCTGCGCCGAGGCCCACATCACGATCTCGCCCACGTTCACTCGGCTCGGGCGGGTGACCGCCCACAGGATCGCCTCGGCCACGTCTTCGGGCTTCAGGTAGTCGACGCCGGTGTACACGGCCTTCGCGCGCTCCTGGTCGCCGCGGAAGCGGATGCCGCTGAACTCCGTCTCGCCGACCATCCCCGGGTCGACGGTCGTGATGCGCACGCCGCTGCCGGCCGTATCGAGGCGTAGCGCCTCGTAGATCGCGCGCACCGCGTGCTTCGTCGCGCAGTACACCGCGCCTCCCGGGTACACCTGTCGGCCGGCGACGCTGCCGAGCAGGACCACGTCTCCGCGGCCGCGCGCGATCATCCCCGGCAGCACGGCGTGGATCGTGTGGAGCACGCCCTTCACGTTCGTGTCGATCGCTTCGGCCCAGTCCTCGGGCCGCCCGTCGGGGAGCTTCTCCATCCCGATCGAGAGCCCCGCGTTGGCGACGAGGACGTCGACTTCGAGCCCCGCGAGGCCGCGCTCCATCGCGCCCGCGTCGCGGACGTCGAGCTCGATCGACCTCGAACCCGGACAGGCCCTCGCGACCTCGGCCAGACGCTCCTTCCGGCGCGCGACGAGCGCGACCTCGGCCCCCGCCGCGGCGAGCGCCCGCGCGGTGGCGGCTCCGATCCCGGATGACGCTCCGGTTACGAGAGCCTTGCGATCGGCGAGCGGTCCCACGGGCGCATGCTAGCAATCCTCTCCGATGCTTGAAGCCGGGGTACTGTTGCGAGACCCTCACGTCCGATGAGAGCGACCACGATGCTCCCCGTCTCCCTCGCGCTGGTCGCGCTCGCCGCGACTGCCGGCGGTCAAGTCTCGTCGCCGAAGCCGGCGCCGGGCGCGCCGAAGACCCAGGCTTCCCCGCCGGCCGCGCGGAGCGACGCGATCCTCTTCCAGGGCGGGCACATCTTCTTGAACGACGGCAAGGGCACGGTCGCCGATGCCTTGCTCGCGCGGGACGGCAAGGTCGTCGCCGTCGGAAGGCTCAGCGACCTCGAGAAGCGACCCGAGGCCGTCGGTGCGACGCGCGTCGACCTCGTCCACGCCACCGCGGTCCCCGGACTCCAGGACGCGCACGGCCACGTCGCGAGCTACGGCAGCTCGCTCGTCGACGTCGACTTGCGCGGATGCGCGTCCTTCGACGAAGTCGTCGACCGCGTCGCCGAGCGCGCGAAGACGGAGAAAGATGGCGCGTGGATCCAGGGCCGGGGCTGGGACCAGAACCTCTGGGCGGATCCGTCGTTCCCGGTCCACGCGAAGCTCTCCGAGAAGACGCCCAAGAACCCGGTCTTCCTGACGCGCGTCGACGGACACGCGGCGATCGCGAACAAGTTGGCGCTCGCGGCGGCGAAGCTCGACCGGCCCTACGACGCCGAGCCGAAGATCGCCGGCGGGCGCGTGCTCCTCGCGGACGGCCGGGCGACCGGCGTCCTGATCGACCGCGGGATGGACGCGGTGAAGAAGTGCATCCCGGCGCCGGAACGCGCGACGGTCGAGGCGCAGATCCTCGCCGCGCAGTCGCATCTGCTCGCGTACGGGCTGACGTGCGTGCACGACATGGGGAGCACGCGGCAGGAGCTCGACATCTTCAAGGACCTCCGCGCGAGCGGAAAACTGCGGATCCGCATCGTTTCCTACCTCGCCGGCACGGACGAGCTCACGGACGCGATGATCGCGGATCTCCCGCTCGCCCCCGATCCGCTCGACATGCTCTCTTGTCCGGGCGTCAAGCTCATCGCCGACGGCGCGCTCGGTTCCCGCGGCGCGGCGCTCCTCGCCGATTACAGCGACGCTCCCGGCGAACGCGGCCAGATGGTCCTCGACGACCGCCAGCTCTCGGAACGGATCTCGATCTGTTCGAAGCACGGCCTCCAGCCCGCGGTTCACGCGATCGGGGACCGCGCGAACCGGACCGTGCTCGACGTCTACGAGACGATGGAGACGGTGAATCCGGCCGCGCGCGAGCTGCGTCCGCGCATCGAGCACGCGCAGGTCGTCTCGCTCAAGGACTGGCCGCGCTTCCCGGCGCTGGGCGTGATCCCGTCGATGCAGCCCGTGCACGCGATCTCGGACCGACCCTGGGCCGTCGCGCGCCTCGGCAAGGATCGCGCGCAGGGCGCCTACGCTTGGCGCGCGCTCGCTCCGGAGCTGCGGCTGCTCGCCTTCGGGAGCGACTTCCCGGTCGAGAGCCCGGATCCGCTGCCCGGGATCCACGCCGCGCGGTCGCGCCCGAACTCGGGCGAGTCCGGCGACGACGCGACGATCCCGGTGGAAGCGCTCGACGGACCCTCGGCGCTCGCCGGGTTCACGAGCGGCGCGGCCTTCGCCTGTCACCAGGAGGATCGCCGCGGGCGGCTCTTGCCCGGCTTCGCGTGCGACATGACCGTCCTCAGCGTCGATCCGACGACGTGCGATCCGGAGGCGCTCGCCACCGCGCGCGTGCTCGCGACGGTGATCAACGGCCAAGTGGTCTGGGCCGCGACCGCGAGGTAGCGCGGAACGAGTCCGAGCTCGGGCGGCGCGAGATCAGGAGCCGGGCTTGGCGGCGTCCACGAAGCTCTTGAAGCTCTCCTCCCACTTCGCGACCGTCGCCGCGGGGCCGACGAGCTTCGCGTAGTAGGGGCCTTCCATCGCCTCGAGGATCGCGGCGAGCATCCGCCAGCCTTCCTTGCGCACGTGCTCGCCGGAGCCGGGCGCGGTCTCGGCGACGTAGGTGCCGGAGAGATCGGCCTGGTGGACGTTCATGCCGTTCACGGTGCGCGAAGAGTTCTTCAGCACTTCGGTCGAAGGCTTTCCGTCCGGCTGCTCGAACTGGCCGCACCAGCGATCGAGGTTGGCTTGGAGATCGCCGCCCTGACCGCTGAAGAAGTAGACGACGAGCGCCGCGTCTTCGGTGTCCTTCTCGACGTGGGGGAGCGTGTATTGAGCCTTGCGCATCGCGCTCGTGGGCTTCTCGACGACCCAACCGGGCTGCGCCGTGAAGGCGAGCGCGCCTGTCGCGGCGGCGGCAGGAGCGGCAGCCGGAGCGGGCGGCGTCGGCGCCGCGCTCGCAGGCGCGGAAGCTTGCGCCTCCGGCTTCGAGGAACAGGCCGCGGTGAAAGGGACGAGCAGGGCGAACAGGAGAGTCGGCGAGAGCTTCATGGCTCGGATCCTACCCGTCGTCCTGG
>WNFM01187901.1_pt2 | contig 13900 bp, 12 predicted proteins | sample 5400271 | NCBI WGS metagenome assembly WNFM01 (sample SAMN13153352, study PRJNA577476) | soil metagenome | isolation source: 60 cm saprolite on Douglas fir-dominated hillslope | place: USA:California | collected 2013-09-17 | reverse complement strand
TTTCTCTCGCCGGCCCGCGCGCAAACGTGGTTCGAGTGGCGCCGGCACGGGCGCGTGCTGCCGGCTATGGTCGCCATCGTCGTGCCGGTTGAGCTCCTGCTGCTGTTCATCCCGGGCAACGACACCGCGCCAATCGTGTTCCTGATCCTGTTCGCCGTGCTGCTGACTCCGCCGTTTATGGCCGCGTTTGCCGCGGCGGCGCTCAGCACGGCAACGTCTTCCGGGCCGTTCATGGCCAGGCGGCCGCTGAGCAGCGCGTCGCTGATCGCGGCCAAGCTGAAGATGACGGTCTGGAGCACGCTGGCGGCCTGGCTGCTGGTCGTCATTTTCAGTGTGGCTGCGCTCATGCTGTCGGGCAGGATGCCGGTCGTCGTCGAACGCGCGCGCGCGGGCATCGACGTCACGGGGACCCTCCGCGGGATTGCCGTCGTGCTGTTTGTGTTCACGGCGCTCTTCGCATCGACGTGGAAGCATCTCGTGCAGAGTTTGTGCATCGGGTTGACCGGCCGCGAATGGCTGATCAAGTCCAGCGTGCTGCTCGTCCTGATCGCCATCGTGGCCGCCGGGCCCCTCGCGGACGAGGTCATCACGAACAGGACCCTGCAGTCCGCTATCTGGGACGGCTTGCCTTGGATCCTCGTCGCTCTCGTCGTCTTCAAGATGATCGCGGCGTCGTGGGTCGCGATCCGGCTCTATGACAGCCGGCTGCTGAGCGACCGCATGCTCGTGACCGGCGCGGCCTGCTGGCTCGTCACCGTCCTCGTGCTCTACGGCGTGCTCGAGTGGCCTGCAGGTTCCGCTGGCGCGCGTGTCCGCCGCTCCGCTGGCGCTCGCGTGGAGTCGGCATCGATGACGCGACGCACGTTCGTCATCGGCGCCGCGCTCTGCTGTATCGGTCTGCCTCCGCTGTTCGTCCTGGTGAACGCCGCGTCGTTCTACGCCGTGAATCGGGCGAACGGGACGATCGTGACGTCGGCAGGACAGATGCGGGAATACATCCTCTACGTTCCCAAGAGCTACGATCGTACGAAGCCGTCGCCGCTCGTCATCAGCATGCACGGCGCGGCGAACTGGCCGTCCTTCCAGATGAACCTGAGTCGGTGGAATCAGCTTGCCGACGAGCGCGGGTTCATCGTCGTGTATCCGGCGGGAGAGGGCGGTGGGCCGAAGGCATGGCATATGCGGAGCGAGGGAACCCGCATGCCGGATGTCATTTTCATTTCCGAGTTGATCGACAAACTGGAGGCGTCCTACAACATCGACCCCGCGCGGATCTACGCGAACGGCCTTTCCAACGGCGGCGGCATGACGTTCGCGCTGTCGTGCACGTTGTCCCATCGCATCGCGGCGTTCGGACCGGTGGCGGCTGCCGTGAACCTGCCTGTGGATTGGTGCCCGGACTCGCGCCCCGCGCCGATGATCGCGTTCCATGGGACGCGTGACCGATTCGCTCCGTACAACGGGGCCAAGGTGTGGCTCGCTCCCGAGCCGTTTCCGAGCATTCCGGAGTGGACGGCGAACTGGGCGCGCAGAAATCGTTGCTCACCGACGCCGATCGAGTCAGCCGCCGCGTCTGACGTCACGCGTCTCGAATACACGGACTGCGCGGACGATGCGAGCGTGGTCGGCCAGCCGCTGCCGGAATGGCTCGTCGGGCCCACGAGCCGGAGCATCGACGCGACGCGGCTGATGTGGGCGTTCTTTCGTCAGCATCCGCTTCGGAGAGAGTAGCCCGCATCCGCCCACGTGTACGTCGGAATGGCCGCTGCCAGCCCCACTGCGACTGACCGTGCTCGCATTCGGCGCATTTCACGCTCCTCGTTCTGCGTCGGTCAACGCTTACGCTGCTGAATTTGCGCCAGGAAAAACCGCTTCAGCGTTTCGTTCGTCAGTCCGAGCTCGGTCGCTTCTTCCAAGGCCTTGTTGGTGTCCCACCCATCGACGATCGTGCGTTTCATGAGCCACATCCCGGCGGCTCTCCCACCGCCCGCTCAATGGATGAACGCCGGCTGGACGCCCGGCGCGGTGATCGTCTTCAGGAACGCGTCGACGACCGCGGGATCCGGCGCCGCCCCGCTGAACGGAATGTGGTAGTAGGGGATGCCGGTAGCCTTGGCGACGGCGATATTCCCGTCGATGTCGGCCCCTTCCTCGGTCGCCAGGCGGAGATTGATGATCGACGCGAATCCCATCTTCTTGATTTCAGGGATCGCACCGGGCGTAATGGCGCCCGCGCACGCCACGGTCGTCTCGACCCTGGCGAAGTTCCGGATGCCAGGAACATCCTGCCTCACAACCTGCGCGCTCGCCGCGATCGCAATCAGACAGCCGCCGGCCGTCAGCAGCGCAAGCCCTGGAGTCCTCAGTCGCATGCAGCACCTCCTCGGAAAGGTGCAGCTTACCACTCCGCCTGCGCCAGCGTTGATGTCGATCGGTGCCGATGGGTGCACGTTCGGCGCGCTCCCTACTCGATCCGTAATGCGGCGGTCGGCTCGAGGCGCGTGGCGCGCCGTGCCGGAACAATGGACGCCACCAGTGCAACGATTGCGAGGAGGACGACCGTCACGATGAGCGTCGCTGGGTCGCGCGCCTCGGTGCGGACGAACGTGTTCTGCAGCAGCCGCCCGACCACGAGTGCAGCAGGCACGCCGAGGATCACGCCGGCAACGATGACCCAGGCGCCGGTCTTGAGGAACAGCCAGCGCACCTGCGCGGCCTGGGCGCCGAGCGCCATCCTGACCGCAATCTCCTGTGTGCGGCGTCTCACGGCGTAGGCCATCGCCGAGTAGAGGCCCACCCCGGAGAAGATGAGCGCCAGGCCGCCGATCGTCGCGAACTGCGACGCCATCTCGGCCGGGCCCGCCCTCGAGCGATCGCGAAGTTCGTCGAGCGTTCTCAGGGCGCCAAGCGCGAGATCAGGATCGATCGCGTTCACAGCGTCGCGGATGTCCGCGACGAGGGACCTCGACCCGCCGGAGCCGCGCACGATCAATGCGACTGCGGCCGGCGCCTCGGCACGAAACGGTAGATACACCATGGGGACCGCGTCGCGGACCTGTCGAATTTCCGGAGCGACGCCGATGATGGCCACCGACACCGGCAGCGCAGGGGCGTCGGCTTCTCTCAGGTAGGTCCGTTGCGCCGTTGGCAGCCGAAGCTCGAGGTGACGGCCGATCGGACTCCCGGCGCCGAGGTACACCTCGGCGAATCGCTGGTTGACGATCGCGGCCTCATGCCCGGGAGTGCCGTGCAGTTCGGAGAATGGCTCGCCGAGGACGAGACCGCGGACGACCGTCTGAAAGTATGACGGCTCCACGAGCACGGTCATGACGTCCGGCGGCGGCTCGGTCGTGGGCTGCCCATCGACTGACGTGAGCTGGCGCCTTCCAGCCGGCGAGAACGGCGCCGCGCTGGCGACCGTACTCGCCGTGACTCCGGGCACCGACAGCAGGCGAGCCATCAACTGCTCGTGAAACGCGATCCGCTGGTCACGGGTCGCATAGCGCTGGGCCGGCAGTCGAATGAATGTGGTCACCGTGTTCGACGTCTGCACGTTGCGGTCAGCCGCATAGAAATTGAAGAACCGCTTGGCGGCCAGTCCGGCGCCGTTCAGGAGCGCCAGCGTGATGGCGAACTGCCCGACGAGCAGCGCGTGGGTCCAGCGCCGCACGTTCGGGGGGGTGCTCAGACGACCTAGATCGCCGGCGCCAGGCCGAAGAGTCCGGTGGTGACGAGCGCGATGGCCGCCAGCGTCCCGAGCAGGCGGACGTCCATCTTGAGGTGCCAGTAGGGCAACGGCGGGGCGGCCTGAGACGCCGAGAACGTCAAGGCGAGCCATGAGCCCCCGACTGCCAGGACCCACGCCACCGTCGCCAGCAGCAGGCTCTCGATCAACAGCCCGCGTACGATCCGCCACTGCGTGGCGCCGATCGCCAGCCGGATCGCGATCTCGCGCGATCGATAGGCCGCGCGAGCCAGCAGCAGATTCGCCAGATTGGCGGCGGCGATGAGCAGGACGAAGGCGGCGGCCAACAGCGGGACGTAGATCGCCGAAGTGGTGAGTGTCACGAGGCCGTTGTAGGCCTCGAGCAGTGTGTTCACGAGGGGCCGGATGTCCTTGTTCGTGTCCGGATGCGCCACGGCGAGGTTCGCAGCGATGGGCGAGAGCCCAGCTCGAACGCGGTCGAGATCGGTGCCGTCGGGGAGGCGACCGATCATCATCAGCGGACGTGTATCGCGCCGTTGCGCGGCCAACCCCGGCATCTGCGCCAACGGCAACCAGATATCGGTGAAGTCGATAAAGCGGATGCCGTCAGGCATCACGCCGACGATCGTCGCGGGCAATGCGCCGTTCACCGAGACCGTGCGCCCCAGCACGTCGCGGCTTGCCGCGTAACGGCTCTTCCAGATGTTGCTCGAGATGATGGCCACGGCCTCGGCGCCGGGACGATCGTCGGCCGTTGAGAAGTCGCGACCGAGCTGGGGCTTGACGCGCAGCACCGAGAACGTGTCGGCCGACACATACAGTCCTTCGAACTGCTCGGGTGCGGCACCGTCGCGCCCCAGGCTGATGGTCCCGATCGCAAAGGCGGCCGACGGGCCGTCGAATACGCGCGCGTCGCGGCGCCAGTCCTGGTAGTCGGCAAGCGAGAGGCCGGCCTCTCGGCCGCGCGCATCGACCGTCCTCATGATCGCAATGCGGTCCGGACGCTCGAACGGAAAGTCGCGCCACAGGTCGGCATACGTGCTGATGAAGGTGCTGTTCGCCACGCCCATCGCGAGCGCGAGGGTGAGAATGGCGCCGGCCGTGCCCCATCCGTTCCTGGCGAGGATGCGCCACGCAAATCGCACGTCCGCCCAGAGGTCGGCGAGGGCGGGAGGCCTGCGCACGTCGCGGCACGCCTCCTTGACCTGGTCGAGGCCGCCGGACGTCAACCGCATCTGGCGGCGCACCTCGGTTTCTGATTCTCCGGCGCGGACGCGATCGGCGATCTCACGGTCGATGTGGTCGCGCAGCTCGGCGTCGAGCTCGCGCTCGACTGCGCGCTGACGGAACAGCCGCCGCCACCAGGTCATCGCGATCCCCCGGCGGGCTTGAGAATCAGTTCGATCGCTTCGGTCAACCGCAGCCAGCTGGCCGCCTCGACCTTCAGTTGCCTTCGCCCTTTTGGCGTGAGGCGATAGAACTTCGACTCGCGGCCGGTGTCCGACGTCTTCCAGTCCGCGGTCAGCAGCCCACGGTTTTCGAGGCGGTGGAGGCCGGGATAGAGCGAGCCTTGCGGCACCTGCACCACGTCGCGCGAGATCAGCTGGAGGCGTTGCGCGACGGCGTAGCCATGAATGGGCCCGCCGGCGACGACTTGAAGGATCAACAGGTCGAGCGTGCCCTGGGGGAGATCGGATTTGTCCGGCACCCTATACCTCGGACTTCCACATGTAGAAGCGCAAGGCGTGCCGACCGTCGATCGGGAACTATGTGACGTGTTCCTTCGGCGATCGCAGGCTGCAGCGCTGCAGCCGCGGGTGGATCCGGCGCGCGACCGACGGCCACATCTCCGGATCGCTGCGCGCGAGGGCGTCGATCTCATCGTTCGTCAGGTCGAAGCCCTGGTCGCGCAGCTCGACCAGCGTTTCGTGCGGGCGCTCGACGAACTGCAGACGCAAGTCCTCGTCGGTGAGCAGCCGGCCGATCATCAGTTGCACAGTCTTCTGAGACATTTCCTGACTCCGCCAGACAGCAGAGGCAAGTTGCGCGCCAGCGGAGCGCCCGGCTGAAACCCCGCGTTGCCAGCGCTTACACGCGGGGCGGCTCCTTCGACGACGGGTCGGAGTGTCCGTCCCCTTGCGCAGACGCGAGCACAGTGCGTATCCGTGCGCACTTTTCCCCGACACGCGTGGCGTAACGATCGCGTATCCACGCGTGTAACTGATTGCACTTTCGCGCGATACGGGCACGCGGCAGCCGATTCAAAGAGGTGGCGTCCCGCTTGCCACTCACGACCCGCGTGCTCGAAACGGAAGACCCACGAATCGTCGTTGTCGATTTCGAGCCGGTCCGTTCGTCTATCAGGTGAAGAAGGAGCCCATGGCCAAACGAATGTTTCTGATGTTGACCGTCACCGTCGCGTGCATCGCGGCGCTCGGATTCGTGAAGTTCAGGCAAGTGAAAGCGATCATGGCGGTCTACGCCGCGTTCCAGCCGCCGCCTGAAGCCGTGACGACGATTGTCGCCGCTGCCGACAAGTGGTCCGACACGCTGACGGCGATCGGCACCGTCGCCGCCGCCCGGGGTGTGACCGTGAGCGCGGATCTCCCCGGCATCGTCGATCGGATTGGATTCGAGTCGGGACAGCCGGTGCATGCCGGCGACATCCTCGCGGAGCTGGACACGCGACAAGAGCGCGCGCAGTTGACCGCGGTGGAAGCGCAGCGCGATCTGGCCCGCGCGAACTTCGAGCGCATGGAAGGACTGCTCGCGCAGCGTGTTGTCTCGAAGGCGGAGTACGACCAGGCGACGGCGGATCAGCGCCAGGCCGACGCGCGCGTCGGTGAAATCCGCGCCGCGATCGATCGCAAGACGATCCGCGCGCCGTTCACCGGCGTCCTCGGCATCCGTCAAGTCAACCTCGGACAGTATTTGTCCGCCGGCAACGCCCTGGTGAATCTGCAGTCGCTCGACCCGATCTACGTGAACTTCGGCGTGCCGCAACAGAACGCCGGCAAGGTCGTCGTGGGACACGGCGTTCGGATCTCGATCGACGACGGGTCGCACTCGCAGTTCAGCGGTCGAGTCTCGGCGATCGACTCCATCGTCGATCAGGGCACGCGCAACGTGCAGGTCCAGACGACGCTCGCCAATCCGGGCGGAAAGCTGCGGCCCGGCATGTTCGTGCAGACGGAACTGTCGCTCGGCAGCGGTCAGTCGATCGTGACCCTGCCGCAGTCGGCGATCAACTACGCGCCGTACGGCGATTCGGTCTTCGTCGTGACGGACCTCAAGGATCCGAAGGGGCAGACCTACCGCGGCGTGCGCCAGCAGGTGGTCAAGCTCGGCGCCGCGCGCGGCGATCAGGTCGCGATCGTGTCCGGCATCAACCCCGGCGACGAGGTCGTGACCTCCGGCGTCTTCAAGCTGCGCAACGGCGCGGCGGTGCTGGTCAACAACAACGTCAAGCCGGGCAACAACCCGAAGCCCCGGCCGGAGAACAGCTGATGCGTTTCACCGATCTCTTCATCAAGCGGCCGGTGCTGTCGATCGTCGTCAGCCTCGTGATTCTGATTGCGGGCGTGCAGTCGATTCGCGCGCTGAGCGTCCGGCAGTACCCGCGCAGCGACATCGCGGTCGTCAAGGTCACGACGGCGTACATCGGCGCCAACGCCGACCTCGTCCGCGGTTTCATCACGACGCCGCTCGAGCGCGTCATCGCGAGCGCCGACGGCATCGACTACATGGAATCGTCGAGCGCGCAGAGCGTCAGCACGATCACCGTGCACTTGAAGCTCAACTACGACACCAACGCCGCGCTCACGCAGGTGCAGGCGAAGGTCGCGCAGGTCCGCAACGACCTGCCGCCTGAGGCCCAGGCGCCAATCATCGAGATGGAGACGGCCGACACGCAGTTCGCGGCCATCTACATCGGGTTCTCGTCGCCCGATCTCGATCCGAATCAGGTCACGGACTATCTCACACGCGTCGTCCAGCCGAAGCTGAGCGCGATCAACGGCGTGCAGCGCGCGGAGATTCTCGGCGCCCGCACGTTCGCGATGCGTATCTGGCTCAAGCCGGATCGGATGGCTGCGCTCGGCATCTCGCCGTCGGCGCTGCGCGACGCGCTCGGCCGGAACAACTACCTGTCGGCGCTCGGACGGACGAAAGGCTCGATGGTGTCCGTGAACCTCGTCGCGAACACCGACCTGCGCACGCCCGAAGAATTCCGGCAGCTCGTGATCAAGAACGAAGGCGGCGTGATGGTCCGGCTGGGCGAGGTCGCCGACGTCGTGCTCGGCGCCGAGGACTACGAGCAGGACGTCCGCTTCAACGGCGAAGCCGCGACGTTCATGGGCGTGTGGGCCCTCCCGTCGGCGAACACGCTCGACGTCGTCAAGGGCGTGCGCGACGCGATTCCGCAAATCCAGGCGCAGCTGCCTGGCGGCATGAAGATCGCCGTCCCGTACGACTCGACCGAGTACATCCGCGATTCGATCAAAGAGGTGCTCAGGACGCTGACCGAGACGCTGCTGATCGTCGTCTTCGTCATCTTCCTGTTCCTCGGATCGTTCCGCTCGGTGATTATCCCGATCGTCGCGATTCCCATCTCGCTCATCGGCGCCGTGTTCCTGATGCTGCTCGCCGGCTTCACGATCAACCTGCTGACGCTGCTGGCCATCGTGCTCTCCGTCGGCCTCGTGGTCGACGATGCCATCGTCATGGTGGAGAACGTGGAGCGGCATCTGCACGAGGGCAAGACGCCGTATCGCGCGGCCGTCGACGCGGCGCGCGAGCTCGTCGGCCCGATCATCGCGATGACGATCACGCTCGCCGCCGTCTACACGCCCGTCGGCATCCAGGGCGGGCTCACCGGCGCGCTGTTCCGAGAGTTCGCATTCACGCTCGCGGGCGCTGACGCTGTCGCCGATGATGGGTTCGCGACTGCTCCGCGCCGGTGACACGGACCGCGGCTTCGCCGGCTGGATCAATCGCAGATTCGACAGCGTGCGCGGCGGCTACACGCGTGCGCTGAGCGCGACACTTCGCTACCGGCCCGTTGTCCTCGTGCTGTGGGCGATCGTCGCGATCCTGATCGTGCCGTTCTATATGTTCTCGCAGCGTGAGCTCGCGCCCGCGGAGGACCAGGGCGTCGTGTTCTCGTTCATTCAGGCAGCCGCGGACTCCACGATCGATCAGACGAAGCTGTTCAGCCAGCAAGTCCACGACGTCTACCAGTCGTTCCCCGAGACGGCGGGCATCTTCCAGTTGATGTTCCCGACAAGCGGTTTCGGCGGGATGGTGACCAAGCCGTGGAGCCAGCGGACGAAAACGACGCAGCAGCTCCTGCTCGAATCCCAGGGCCCGCTGTCGAAGATTCCCGGTATCCGCGTGATCCCGACGACACCGCCGCCGCTGCCAGGCGGCGGCGATTTCCCGGTGGACTTCGTGATCGCGTCCGCGGCGGAACCGCGGCAGCTCAGCGACCTCGCGAATCAGCTCGTGGCGAAGGCGTTCGGCAGCGGCCTGTTCATGTTCGCCGACGCGGACATGAAATTCGATCAACCGCAGGCCGAGGTCGTGTTCGACCGCGACAAGCTGCGATCGCAGGGCATCGACCTGACGCGCGCGGGCCAGGATCTCTCGGCGCTCGTCGGCGGCAACTACGTCAACCGGTTCAGCATTCAGGGCCGGAGCTACAAAGTCATCCCTCAGGTCGCGCGTGTCGAGCGGCTCACGCCTGAGCAACTCGAGCACACCTACGTCAGCGGATCGGACAACAGGCTCGTGCCGCTGTCCACGTTCGCGACGCTGCGCACGTCGTCGGAACCGCGGGAGCTGAAGAAGTTCCAGCAGCTGAACGCCGTCCGCGTGCAGGGCGTGATCCCGCCCGGCGTGCCGCTCGATCAGGCGTTGACGTTCCTCGAGACGCAGGCGAAGACGATGCTGCCGGAAGGGACGACGATTGACTACGCCGGCCAGTCGCGGCAGCTGCGCACCGAAGGCAGCAAGTTCCTCGGCACGCTCGCGCTGTCGGCGATCCTGATCTACCTCGTCCTCGCCGCGCAGTTCGAGAGTTTCCGCGATCCGTTCATCGTCCTCGCGGGCTCCGTGCCGCTGGCGCTCTCGGGCGCGCTGCTGTTCTCGTTCCTCGGTCTGACGACGCTCAACATCTACAGCCAGGTCGGGTTGATCACGCTCGTCGGCCTCGTGTCCAAGAACGGCATCCTGATCGTCCAGTTCGCGAATCACCTGCAGGAGCAAGGCAGGGACAAGCTCGCCGCGATCATCGAGGCGTCGGGCACGCGGCTGCGGCCGATTCTGATGACGACGGCCGCCACCGTCGTCGGCCACTTCCCGCTGATCCTCGCGACCGGGCCCGGGGCCGGCGCGCGCAACAGCATCGGCATCATGCTGGTCAGCGGCATGATCATCGGGTCCGCCTTCACGCTGTTCATCGTTCCATCAATCTACGCGCTCGTCGCGCGCACGCATCGGGCGACGGCGCCCGTGCGAGCCGACGCGGGCGACGCGCGCGTTCCAGAATTCGCGGCGATTGCGAGCTAATCATGCGCACAACGACCTTGACCCTGTTCCTGTCGGCGCTTCGCGTGACCGTCGACGATGCGGTGAAGATGGCGCTCGAGCGCAACGTCGATCTGGCGGCCGCGCGCATCGATCCGCAGATCAGCGACACGCGCGTCGCGGCGGCGGCCGGCGCGTTCCGCCCGACGTTCAGCACCGGCCTGCAGCGGAACAATCAGCTGCAGCCGCCGGCGAGCCTCCTGTTTCCATCGGCGACGCGCACCGACGTCGTCACGTCGAACGTCGGCCTCAGCCAGCAGCTGCCGTGGTTCGGCACGTCGTACAACATGACGTGGAACGCGGCGCACACCGACAGCGACAGCTTCCTCAACAGCTACAACCCGATCCTGCAGTCAGGGTTGTCGCTGAGCGTGTCGCAGCCGCTCGTTCGCGGCCTCGCCATCGACGGCGCGCGCCAGCAGATCCAGACGAGCCGCGTCGATCGCGACATCGCCGGAACACGGCTGCGCGAGAGCGTCGTCCGCACGACCGCAGCGGTGAAGAGCGCGTACTGGAATCTGGTCTCGGCGCGTTCGAACGTCGACGCGCGCCGCTCGGTCCTGGCGTCCGCGGAGGAACTGGTGCGCGTCGACACCGCGAAGGTGAGCGTCGGCCAGTCGCCGCCGCTCGATCTCGTCGCGGCCCAGGCAGAAGTCGCGGCCGATCGCGAGCAGCTCATCATCGCGGAGACGGCGGTCATGGACGTCGAGGATCAGCTGCGCGCGCTGATCTTCGACACCGGCGATCGCAGCGTGTGGAGCGTGGCGATCGAGCCGATCGATGCGCCGCCGCTCGACGCGGCCTCGCCCGACCTCGACGCGGCCGTGACCCGCGCGCTCGGCGCGCGCGCCGATCTGGCGCGCGCGCGTCACGAAATCGAAAGCTCGCGCGTGGCGGTGAAGTACACCGAGAATCAGCGGCTGCCTGACGTCCGGCTGAACGCGAGCTATGCCGCCAGCGGCCTTGGCGGCACGCAGATCCTGCGCACCGGCGGGTTCCCCGGCACGATCGTCGGTCCGGGCGCGGCAACCGCGTTCGGATCGGTGCTCGGTCAGGTGTTCAGCAGCGACTATCCCACGTGGACTGTGGGCCTCAGCGTCAACTATCCGGTCGGACGCGCAACCGAAGAGGCGGCGTACGCGCGGACGAGGCTGGAACAGCAACAGGCGGAAGAGCGCCTGAAGAGCGCTGAATCGCGCGCGGTGCGGCAGGTGCGCGACGCGTGGCGGAAGATCGAAATGAACGCTAGGCGCATCGAAACCGCGCGCGCGGCCCGCGAGCTCGCCGAGCAGCGGCTCGACGCCGAGCAGAAGCGATTCGAGGTCGGCATGTCGACGAGCTTTCTCGTGATTCAGGCGCAGCGCGATCTCGCGCAGGCAAAAACGAACGAGCTGGCGGCGATTCTGGCGTACGATCTCGCGCTGGTGGACTTCGATGCGCTGCAACAAGCGGGGCTGGAATGAAGGGCTAAGGGCTAAGGGCTGAGGGCTGAGGGCTGAAACTCAGAACTTAGAGCTGAGAACTGAGAACTGAGAACTGAGAGCGTACTTATGAAACTGACCGAACTGTTCATTGCGCAACTGGACGCGGAGGCGGGGAGAACGCGTGGGGCGCTCGAGCGGACGCCGGCGGGCAAGGACGACTGGAAGCCGCACGAGAAGTCGATGCCGTTCGGGCGTCTCGCGGGCCTCGTCGCGCGGATGCCCTCGTGGCTGTCGCTGATCGTCAACCGCGACGAACTCGATCTGAATCCGCCCGGCGGGTCGAATCTGGATCAGCGTCCGCTGCGGACGAGCGGCGAGCTCGTGCAAGCGCTGGACGAAGGCGTTGCGCAGGCCCGCGCGGCGCTGACCGCCACCACCGATGCGCAACTCATGAAACCGTGGCGTCTGCTGGTCGCCGGTCGCGTCGTGAGCGAGCAGCCGCGCCACATCGTCGTGCGCGATACATTCGCGCACCTCGCGCATCATCGCGGGCAGCTCACGGTCTACCTGCGGCTCAACGATGTGCCGGTACCGGCGATCTACGGTCCGTCGGCGGACGACCAACGGTTCGCGTAGGGGGACAGGTCCGGCTAAAGCCGGACACCACGCCTATTTCTACGCGTGCGACGGCGTGTGGAATCAGATAACATCCCGCACTCGATCCCGGCCGGAGTTCATTTCACAGGGGAGGGTTCGCGGTATGAAACGCTCCTACGCGCTGTCTTCTTTACTCACGCTCGGCGTCATCGTCGTCGCGGGCGCGCTGCTGCTGCCACGGGCCCACGCCCAGGGCCTCGCCGGTACTGCTGAGCAGAAGGCCAAGCAACTCGCGATCGAGAAAGCCGCGCCGCAGCTGGCCATCAACGAGGAGGTGCTGTACCTCTCGATCCCCGGCCAGACGATGGGCCAGACGGTGGGCGTCTCGAAAAACTCAAAGGGCCATCTGTTCGTCTACTCGCGCACCGGGCCAGGCGGGATGGCGCGCGGCGGGACGGCCGCGATGCTGTTCGAGTTCGACGAGAACAACAAGTTCGTCAAGCAATGGGGCCCGAACAATTACGCCGCGTCGTTCGCGCACTCGGTCCGCGTCGACAAGTACGACAACGTCTGGATGCTGGACGAAGGGTCCAGCATGCTCGTCAAGTTCGATACGAACGCGATGCCGCGCATGCAGTTCGGCCGGACGCTCGAGGCGATCGACTACCTCGAGGAATTCCTCGAGCGCGGTGAGAAGATCCCCGAAGCCCAGCGGCATCCCGTCGGACGCGTCGGCATCTTCAACCGGCCGACCGACGTGACGTGGGATTCGCAGGACAACATCTACGTGTCCGACGGCTACGGCAACTCGCGCATCGTCAAGATCACGAAGGGCGGCCATTGGCTGAAGACGGTCGGCACGTACGGATCGGGCCCGGACCAGTTCATCATTCCGCACAGCATCGTCGCGGACAAACAGGACAACATCTACGTCGCCGATCGCAACAACTGGCGCATCAAGGTCTACGACACCGATCTGAACCTGAAGAAAACCTACACGGGCATGGGTTCGCCGTGGGGCCTCTGCGTCAGCCCCGGCACGCCTCAATATCTGTTCAGCGGCGACGGCACGACAGGGAAGATCTACAAGATGGATATGGACGGCAAGCTGCTCGGCTGGGCGCAGACCAGCCTGGGCCAGGGCGAAGACGATGCCGGCCGGCTGATCCATCAGATCCACTGCGACTCTGCGAACGTGATCTACAAAGGTTCCGCGATCCTCTGGCAAGTGGAGAAGATCACGATCAAGTAGCGCGCGCATGAAAGCGGCGGTGGGCGGGTGGCACGAACCGGCGCCCGCTCATCGACGCGTCGCGCCGTCGTTTGCTAATGCCACCGCCAGCGCGTATAGTCGAGGACGAACTACCTTCCTGAGCACTGCCGCCCCTCGCCGGACTTGAGCCGGCCCCGTGCCACAGCCCTCATCAAGCTCGCGTCACAGATATTCGTTCACCCGTTCACGCAGTTGGGAGTCGACTTCATGCATGTCAGACCGCTCCACGACCGGATTCTCGTACAACGTCTCGAGGAAGGCGAACAGCAGATCGGCGGGATCATCATTCCGGATTCCGCGAAGGAGAAGCCGCAG
>WNFM01308482.1_pt1 | contig 13901 bp, 13 predicted proteins | sample 5400271 | NCBI WGS metagenome assembly WNFM01 (sample SAMN13153352, study PRJNA577476) | soil metagenome | isolation source: 60 cm saprolite on Douglas fir-dominated hillslope | place: USA:California | collected 2013-09-17 | reverse complement strand
TCGTCGACCTCACGACCATCAAGGACCTCGTCGGGGTCAAAGCCTCAGGCAGCGATCTGACGATCGGGGCGGCGACAACGCTCTCCGACGTCATCGCGTCGGACGACGTCCAGAAGCGCATCCCGTTGCTCTCGAACGCCGCCTTGAGCGTCGCGTCGCCGCTCATCAGGAACTTCGGCACGATCGGCGGCAACCTGAACCAGCGGCCACGCTGCTGGTTCTTCCGCGGCGAGGATTTCAACTGCTACAAGAAGGGCGGCGACTTCTGCTTCGCCGTCACCGGAGACAACCGCAACCACGCCATCATCGGTGGCGAGCTCTGCTACATCGTCCACCCGTCCGACACGGCGACGGCGCTGCTCGCGCTGAACGCCACGGCGAAGATCACCGGGGTCAAGGGAGACCGCACGGTCGCCTTCGACAACTACTTCACCGGTCCGCGCGAGGACGTGCTCCGTGAGAACGTCCTGGCGAAGGACGAGTTCATGACCCACGTCGTCATCCCCAACCCGGCGTCCGGGACGAAGTTCGGCTGGTCGAAGCTCAAGGACCGGCAGGTCTACGACTTCGCGCTCGTTTCGGTCGCGGTGGCCTTCACGGCCGACGGAAACACCTGGAAGGACGGCCGCGTCACGCTCGGCGGCGTCTCCCCGGTCCCGTACCGCGCGAAGGTCGTCGAGGACGCGCTGAAGGGCAAGGACATCAAGGCGACGATCTCGCAAGCCGCGGCGCAGATCCGCAACGTCGCTCGGCCGATGAGCCTCAACGGCTACAAGGTCGACCTCGTGGTCGGCCTGATCGAGCGCACGATCCTGGACGCGCTCGCGAGCTAGACGAGCCCGCTCGAGCGGGCCCGTTCCCGCACGAGCTTGAGCCCCCGCATCGCCCACTGGTGCGATGCGGGGGTCGCGGCCAGGTAGCTCCCATCGGAGTGGACCCACGGGCCGCCGTCGGCGTCGCTCACGATCGCGCCCGCCTGCTGCAGGATCACACAGGCGGCGGCGACGTCCCACGGGCGGGCGTCGAGGTTCCAGTACGCGTGCAGCCGGCCCGCGGCGACGTAGCAGAGGCCGAGCGCGGGCGAGCCGAGCACGACCTGCGTCAAGACCTGCTCGCCGAGCAGCTGGAACACCTGCAGCGCGACCTCGCGCACCGGACCGGTGTGCGGAAGATCCGTGCCGATCCACGCCTGCTCCCAAAATTCCGGGCCGAGCGGTGTGGCGAGCACCTGGATCGGACGATCGTTGAGATAGGCTGGCTCGTCGACGCGGGCCGCGAAGAGCTCGTCGTGCATCGGGTCGTAGACGACGCCGACGCGCAGCCGGCCGGCGACCCGCAGCGCGATCGAGACACCGAAGAAGGGGATGCCGTGAACGAAGTTCAGGCTGCCGCAGATCGGATCGACGATCCACAGCCGGTCGGCGGCGGTCTCGAGGGGCTCATCCTCGGGTCCTTCCTCCACGAGGATCGCGTCGTTCCCGCACTCCGCCCGCAGCGCCGCGACGATCGCGGACTGCACGTCGAGCGTCGCGCCGCTTACGACGTCGCGATGTCCCTTCCAGGTCAGGAAGCCCGGGTCGCCCATCCGCGCGAGCGCCAAGCGGCCACCGATCGACGCGGCGCGCTTGGCGAGGTCGAGCGCCTCCGCGTCGTTCACGGCGGCATCCTACGGTGAGCGAGCCGCGGATGGTCCGCGAGATCGTGTGCGCGTTCCGTCGTGACGAGCTGCCGGCGGCGCAGCTCGCGATCTACCACCGCTTCGAACGAAGCACCGCGCGCGCCGGGTTCCGGATCCGCGTCCGGCTCCTTCCGCTCGAGGATCTGCCGGACCATTTCGACGTCCTCGTGATCGCGCCGGAGCTCCGTGCTGCGGCCGCGGCCGTCGTGAAGGACGCGCGGCTCGTCGTGACCACGCGCGCGGACGCCGGCGAGGCCGCGAACGCGCTGCTCGGCGAGATCGCGGCCGGGGAGACGCTCACCGCGGAGCGCGTCCAGCCCGGCGATCCCAAGCTCGTCACGCACCGCGGGTCGGAGATCCTGTGAAGCCCGAGCGGCTCGACGAGCGGCTGCGGCGGCTCGAGCAGCAGGTGCGGGCGTTCAAGGAGCTCCACGTCGCGGAGCTGCAGCTCATCCTCGATGAGGTCGCCGACATCAAGCGGGAGCTCGCCGAGGACGCGACGCCGGTCGCGGCATCGACCGGCGACCCGGCGGCGAATTCACCGAAGCGCGCGAAGTGGCTCGCCGAGCAGGAACGGAAGGCCGCGCCGCGGACCCGCCGGGAGCTCCTCGGCGGTACGGGCGAGGAGCGCTAGGGCCGCGTCGAGCGCCGCCGGCGCGTGACGAGGGCGGCGAGACCGAGCGCCACGAGGACGGCGATGCCGGCGTAGGCGGCAAGGCTGCCGTCGGGCGACGCGCTCGCGCCCGTGGCCACTGTCCGCGGCCCGACCACGTCCGGGGTACCGAGCTGGTCGGCTCGTGTCGCGAGCGCGGCCTTGCCGGCGTCGTCGAGCGTCACCGCGTAGATCTCGAAGTTCCCGCTGCGCGGAGAGGCGAACAGCAGCTGCTTGCCGTCGGCGCTGATCTCGAACGGTCCCTGCGCGAGCACGTTCTGCGCGACCGCGGAGCGCGTGTCGGGGGCGGCCGGATCGGTGCTCCAGAGGTCGGTCCAGCTCTGATCCAGGGCGATGTGCTCGCTCACGTAGACGACCGTGCCGTTCGCGAGGTACGTCGGGAAGTGGTTGTTCTCGCCGTCGGGCGTGATCGGCCGGAGGGCGCTGTCGATGACGGACGCCATCAGGACCACGCGCCGCTGGTCGCCGTCCGCGATCGCGATGCGGGCGCCATCAGGGGACCAGGCCGCGGAGTGGCACGCGAACGTGCACTGCAGCCGCGCCTCGCTCGCGAGACCCCTCGTCATCGCGGCGGCGCCGTCACCGTTCGCGCCGACGATCCAGAGGTCCATCGTGCCCGCGCGGTAGACGTAGAAGGCAACGCGCGCGCCGTCGGGGCTCCAGCTCGGGAAGCTCGCAACCGCGCCGAGGGACGTGATCTGCTTCTTCGCCCCCGATGACACGTCAACGGTCCAGATCTCGCGGCGCGTCGACGTGCCCGAATCGACGGCCAGCAGCTTGCCGTCCGGGCTCCACGCGGCGTGGCGATCGTCCGCGGCGCCACTCGTGAGCTGGCGCACGTTGCCCCCATCGCCGTCCATGAGGTAGATGTGGAACGCACCGTCGCGATCGCTCTGGAATGCGATGCGCTTGCCGTCAGGGCTCCACGCCGGACGCATGTTCACCGCGCTCGTGTTCGTGAGCTGCCGGATCGGAGATGCCGCGTCGCTCATCGGCCCCGACAGCCCGGCCGCCAGTGCGGCCAGGAGGACGATCCCGAGCAGCGCGAGGCGGCTCATGCGGTCGCGCGCTGGGTGAAGGACAGGATGCAGCGCCGCGCGACGAAGACCGCGAAGGCTCCGATGACGAGGCCGCCGATGAGGAGCGAGAGCTGCGCGATGATGCCTTCCTTTGCCGCGGTCTTCGCGGTGAACGCGTTCGCGAGGAACAGCAGGGCGACGGCGACGTTGAGCGCGGCCCACACGAGGGCGAGCGCGGCGCGGATGCGAGCCGAGCCCCAGCGCGCGAGCTCGATGCGGAGCTGGTCGAGCACCTTGATCGTGATGATCACCATCGCCACCACATGCAGGGTCGACGCCAGGAACAGGAGCGGCCCTGGAATGAGCCAGACGTACCGCACCGCCTTCAGGACGCCGGTCACCGTGATGAGCACCAGCGCGACGGTCCACGACGGGTACGTGACCACTTTGTCGTAGAAGCTGTACGGGCCCGCCTCCGGCCGCGGACGTTTCATGTCGAGTCCGATCGTGGACGCGAGGGCGGTGCCGAGCGGCGCGGGGAGCTCGTGCGCGAGGCCGCGCAGGTGACGGAGCCACTGGCCGCTCGGCACGAGCATCGACCGATCCCCGGCGAGCCACCAGTTCAACGCCATCGCGGTCGACGCGAACAGGACGAGCGTCGCGCCGATGTAGTGGATCCGGTAGAACCAGAACAGCGGGATCGGTGCCTCGACGTCGAGGATGCCGCCGAGGTACTGCCACATCCCCGTGGGCAGCGCGAGGAGCAGGCCCGCGCCCATGACCCAGTCCGCGCGCGTCCGGACGCGCAGCAGGCCGACCGCGACGCCGAGCGCGATCGTGAACGGGACCGAGCGCGCGAAGATGAAGTTGTCGCCGAGCTCGGAGTCCCACGGCTGCGCGCCCGCGCCTGACTGAGCGAGGTTCGCGACGAATGCGGCGACCGTGATGGCGGCCGCGATCGCGACGAGCGCCCAGCGCATCGCTACGTCTTGCCCTTCGCCGGGCTGGTCTCGAAGGTCTGGAACGTGCGGAGCTTGGCCCAGGTCCCGAGGTCGCCCTTCGGCTCCTCGAGGCACAGGTGGTCGCTCTTCACGATGCCCTGCCGAATGCGGATGTTGATCGGGCAGCGTTCCACGCACGCCGGTCCGCCCTCACGCCAGTAGCAGAGGTCGCACTTCGCGAACGTGTCGAGCTTCGGGTCGTACGTGATGCGCGACTTCTGGTGGAAGTCGAGCTGATTCGTCGCGTTGTGCTCGTTGCTGATCGGGAACGGGCACGCCTCGGCGCAGCGGCCGCACGTGACGCAACGATCCTCGCGGATGTAGCGCGCGCCGGTCTTCGGCTCCACCGCGAGCGCGTCGACGGGGCAGACGTAGAGGCACTCCGCGGTCGGGCACTGCAGACATGGCTCCTGGTGGAAGCTGCCGCGATCGGGGTACGCCTCCGCGACCGCCGGCGCGACCTTCACTGTCGCGTCGTTGAAGATACGGATGCGCGGAACATCGGCGAGCCCCTGCTCCCGGTGCACGGTCGAGCAGATCACTTCACAGGTGAGGCAGCCGATGCAGAGGGTCGGGTCGGGGAAGATGACGCCGCTCGATTGCTGGGTCGACTTGGGCGACGCGCCGTTGGCGATCCCGGCAGCCCCGAGGGCCTCCAGCGTCACGAACGCGACGATCGGTGCGGCCGCACCCTTCAGGAAGTCGCGCCTGGAGGCTTCCACCTGGGGCGCAGTGTCGGGTGGCGCGCGGGCATCGTCAATCCGGGCCTGGTTACGGCCTTACTGGATGAGGGTCCAGGTGATCGGCCGGCCGTCGTTCTCTCGCAGGCGTCCACGGCGCTCCAGGTAGCGAAGGTGCGCGAGCGTCTCGGCGAGCGCGAATCGCTCCTCGTGCGGCGAGCGCAGGACCGGGAAGAGGACCCGGCAGATCGCGTACGCGTCGCGCGGGGTGCCGCTCGCCGCTTCGAGCGTGAGATCGAGCCGCGTGGCGTGGTGGGCGAGTATCTCGTCGACCCGCCCGGCGCAGTCGTCGAAGGGGTCGCCGTGCGCCGGCAGGACGCGCTTCACCCCGAGCGTCTTCATGCGCTCGAGCGCGCTCAAGAAATCGCCGAGCGGATCCGGCCGGCCGTCGGGGTAGACGCCGACATTCGAGGTGATCCGCGGGAGCACGTGGTCGCCGGCGACGAGCGTGCCGGTGCGCTCCTCGAGGAGGACCGCGTGATGATCGGTGTGTCCGGGCGTCCAGATGACGGTCAGGGCGCGACCGCCGAGGTCGAGGAGCTCGCCGTCGGCGACCGGATGGATCGGCTCGAACGGGTCGACCCGCGCGCCCATCGCGATCCACGCCGCGCGCATGCCTTCGTCGACGTCGTGCGGCATGCCGTGACGCTCGAAGAGCTCGTACGTCTTGTCGATGAGCCCGTGATCCGCTCCCCAGACCTCGCGTGCGCGCGCGATCTCGGGCCCGTGCATGAGCAGCTCAGCACCGGCGTCGCGGATCGTGCCGGCCATCCCGAGGTGATCCGGGTGCAGGTGCGTGATGAACGCGGTCCGGATGTCCGCCATCTGGATCGCGGCGTCGGCGAGCCCCGAGCGGAGCGCCGTCTCGGCCTCGGTCGTGTGCATCCCGCTGTCGACGATCGACCAGCCGCGGTCGCCCTCGATGAGATAGACGTTCACCGATCGCAGCGACGGGATCGGGAGGGGAAGCATGAGGCGCCGGACGCCCGGCGCGACGTGCTCGGCGGACGTCACGTCGATAGAATGGTGGGACTCCGGCCCGTTCGTCTAGCGGCCCAGGACACTGCCCTCTCAAGGCAGAGACCACCGGTTCGAATCCGGTACGGGCTACCCGGATGCGCGTGTAGGGTCTTTGACATGAGAGCACAGCGGAGGACCGTCGCTGCCGCGGTGCTGGGACTGATCGTCGGCGGCCTGCTGGCGTTCGTCGCGGGGGGCGTGCTCGTCGACCGCGAAGCCAAGGGCATTGAGACGACGGTCGACGGCTGGAGCACGGAGCGGCAGTGCGGCGAGCCCGGCACCGACATCCTGCTGAAAGCCGCGTGCGCGAGAGACTGGACGGCGACGAACATCCCGCCCGAGGCGGTGTACTGGACGACGACCGTCGACAGCGCGGGGCAGGCGCTCTCCGGCCGCAACGACTACGTGCTCCACTTCCCGCAGGGCGGCCTCCCGCCCAACGACGCCTTCTGGTCGCTCACGATGACCGATGCGCAGAAGCGGCTGGTGGCGAACCCGGCGAACCGCTACGCCGTCGGCGACCGCTCGGGACTGGTGCCGAACGCGGACGGGTCCCTCGACATCTACATGCAGACCGCGTCGCCGGCCGGCCACGGATCCAACTGGCTGCCCGCGCCTGCCGGCGACTTCATGCTCTGGCTTCGCGCGTACCAGCCCGGCGCGGCGGTCCTGGACGGCGAGTACACGGTGCCGCCGGTCAGCAAGGCCGCCACCGACGTGACCGCGATCAGCCGGCCGGCGGTGAGCGCGGAGCGCGTGCCGTGGGTCCGCATCGTCCTCGCCCTCGCCGGCCTGGCGATCGTCGTCGCCTATCTCGCCCGCCGACGCCGGCGATCAGCGAGCACGGATGGGGACCGGCGGATCGTGAGGCGCCCCGACCTGATCACCTTCTGGAAGGTCGCGATCGTCGCCTTGGCGATCGGCACGGTCGCCTTCGTCTACGTCTACCCGAGCCTGATCTACAACGCCTGGGAGACGGACATCGTGGCCCACGGTGTCGATGCCGGCTCCCGCTCGGGCATTCCGGTGAACACCCTCTACGCGGTGCCCGATCTCGCATCACCGCTCGCGTCCAACTCCGCCGTGCTGGTGACCGGCAGCAACACCGACACGCTCTACGTCGGTGGCTGGCTCGACCTGGGCACGGGGCCACAGGTCCTCCACGTTCCCGACATGGCCGGGCGCTACTACAGCGTCGAGCTCGTCGATCCGCGGGACGGCACCGCCTTCGCGTACGTCGGTCGCCGCGTCACCGGGACCAACGCCGGTGACTTCGTGATCAGCGGGCCGGGCTGGAAGGGCACGGTCCCGAGCGGCGCGACGCAGCTGTCGTCGCCGGACAACTCGGTGTTCGTGATCGGCCGCGTGCTCGTTGAGAACGATGGCGACCTGGCGTCGGCCTATCGGCTGGCGAAGCAGATCCAGCTGACACCTCTCGCACGCTGATGTCCCCATCGGGCCGAGGCCGCGTTACGGTCCCATCGGTGGACGACTGACCCGGCCGTTCCGTTTCAGCGTGCAGGCGAACACGCCCCCGCCGGGCGAGGGCTGGCCATCGTTCGCCCGCCGCATCGAGACGCTCGGGTACGACGGGCTCGTCATGGCCGACCACGTCGTGGGCAACGGCCTCTCGCCGTTCCCGGCGCTCGCCGCGGCAGCCGCCGCCACGACAACGCTGCGGATCGGCACGCTCGTCCTCGACAACGACTTCCGCAATCCGCTCCTGCTCGCGCGCGAGGCCGCGACGGTGGACGTCATCTCGAACGGCCGCTTCGAGCTCGGCATCGGCGCGGGCTGGCACGACCGCGACAACCACAGCCTCGGCATCGCGTACGACCGGCCGCTCGTGCGCGTCGATCGCCTCGCCGAAGCCGTCCCGCTGATCAAGCGCCTGTGGATGGAGGACGAGGTGACCCACGCCGGCACCCACTACCGGCACGAGCGCGCGCACAGCGGACCGAAGCCGGTACAGCGGCCGCACCCGCCGGTCCTCATCGCCGGCGGCGGTGACCGGATCCTCGCGCTCGCGGCGAAAGAGGCGGACATCGTCGGTGTCGTGCCGCGTACGACGCGGGACGGCACGCCCGATCGCGCCGCCTATTCGTGGGAGACCGCGCTCGATCGCTTCGCGCATGTCCGCGGGCTCCTGGGGGATCGCGACGTCGAGCTGAACACGCTCGTGTTCGCGATGACCGTCACGGACGACCGGGCGGCCGGCATCGCGGAGATCGCGAAGCGGATGGAGGGCGCGCCGGCGGAGATGATCGAGCGCTCTCCGTTCTTCCTCGTCGGGTCGCTCGCCGAGATGCGGGCGCAGCTGCTCAGGGTCCGCGAGGCGTTCGGCGCCAGCTATTTCAACGTGCGGGGCGAATACATCGAGGCGTTCGCGCCGCTCGCGAAGGAATTGCGCTCGCTCCAGTGACCGGAGCGAGGTCCTTCACCATGCGATGAAGGACCTCGCTCGCGTCGGATAAGTGCTACGACGTGGGGGCCGCTACTTCCCCTTGGGCTTCGCCATGGTCGCGTCCTTCGCCTGCTTGGCGATGCGGAACTTGAGGACGCGCTTGGCCGGGATCTTGATCTCGGCGCCGGTGGCCGGGTTGCGGCCGAGCCGTGCCTTGCGGTCGACGATCACGAGCTTTCCGAGGCCCGGGATCGTGAAGCCGTTCTTCGCTTCCTTGTACGCGAGGTTGTTGAGCTCGTCCATGAACTCGACCGTCTGCTTCTTCGAGAGCCCTGTCTTTTCCGCGAGCGTCGCCATCGTTTGCGACTTCGTCATTGAGGCCACCCTGCCGATCCTCCACATAAGCCCATATGGGCGTATTTCCGCTGCATTGTGCACATCGGCGGGGCACTATGTCGGGCGTGCCCCTCACCGTGGTGGATAACCCGCCCGACCGACCCGAGTGGATCAAGGAGACGATCCGCCTCCTGACCGGTAGCTCGGCGGACGGACGTCGCTCTCTCCTCCATTTGGTCGAGGAGACGACCGACGCCGACCTGCTCGCCGGGACGGTCGACGAGTGGGGGCTTGGGCAGATCGCGGTCCACCTCCTCATCGTCGATCGCGGTGTGTCACTCGTCGCGCTCCGGCTCGCCCGAGGGGAGGACCCTGGTCCGACCGGACAGCCCCGGCCGTCCCCGGACGGCGTGAGCCGGGAGGGCATCGCCACGCTCGCCGAGAAGGCCGCGGCCGGGGCCGACCGCCTCCGCGCGGAGTTCCCGGTGGCGCCCGATGTCGCGCGGACCGCCGCCCACCCGTTCTACGGCGCCATGAACTGCTTCGGCTGGCTCCTCACCATCCCGAACCACTACAACGCGCACCTTTCCGCCTACCGCGAGGGCCGCCGCTCCAGCCTTTAGATTCCCATCCGACCGCCAGGAGGACGCCATGTCGACCGATACGACCCAGAGCTCCGCCCTCGACACATTCGGCACCGAGACCCGGACGTTCCCGCCGCCGGCCGAGTTCGTCCGCCAGGCGAACGTGACGGATCCAGCGGTCTACGAGCGGGCGGACAAGGACTTCGAGGGCTTCTGGGCCGAGCACGCCCGGACCCTCCTCTGGCGGAAGCCGTTCACGAAGGTCCTCGAGTGGGAGGCGCCGTACGCGAAGTGGTTCGCCGACGGCCAGCTGAACGTCTCGGAGAACTGCCTCGACCGCCACGTGAACGCCGGGAAGGGCGCCAAGGTCGCGTACCACTGGGAGGGGGAGCCCGGCGACACCCGGACCCTGACCTACCAGGACCTCCTCGACGAGACCCAGCGGTGCGCGAACGCCCTGAAGCAGCTTGGTATCAGGAAGGGCGACCGGGTCGCCATCTACATGCCGATGATCCCGGAGCTCCCGATCGCGATGCTCGCGTGCGCGCGGATCGGCGCGCCGTTCACCGTCGTGTTCGGCGGCTTCTCGGCCGAGGCGCTCGCGGGCCGCATCGCCGACTCCGAAGCGAAGGTCGTCATCACCGCCGACGGCGGATACCGGAAGGGCAACGTCGTCGCGCTCAAGAAGAACGCGGACGACGCGATCGCCCAGACGACGACCGTGGAGAAGGTGCTGGTCGTCCGCCGCACCAAGCAGGACGTGGCGTGGACCGAGGGCCGCGACGTCTGGTGGCACGACCTCGTCGCGAAGCAGAAGCCCGACTGTCCCGCGGAGGCCGTCGATGCCGAGCACATGCTCTACCTGCTCTACACGTCGGGCACGACCGCGAAGCCGAAGGGCATCGTCCACACGACCGGCGGCTATCTCACCGGGGTCGCCGCGACGACGAAGGTCATCTTCGACGTCAAGGACAACGACGTTTTCTGGTGCGCGGCCGACGTCGGGTGGGTGACAGGCCACAGCTACATCGTGTTCGGCCCGCTCGCGAACGGCGTGACGGGCGTGATGTACGAAGGCACGCCCGATTTCCCGGACAAGGACCGCTGGTGGTCGATCATCGAGAAGTACAAGGTCTCGATCCTCTACTGCGCGCCGACGGCGATCCGCACGTTCATGAAGTGGGGACCCGAGTACGTCCAGAAGCACGACATGCGCTCCCTGCGGCTGCTCGGCTCGGTCGGCGAGCCGATCAACCCCGAGGCGTGGCTCTGGTACCGGCAGAACATCGGCGGTGGGCGCTGCCCGATCGTCGACACGTGGTGGATGACCGAGACGGGGATGATCCTCATCACGCCGCTCCCGGGGATCACCACGACGAAACCGGGGAGCGCGACATTCCCGTTCCCCGGCGTGAAGGCGGACGTCGTCGATGAAGAGGGCAAGAGCGTGCCGCTCGGGCAGGCCGGGTACCTCGTCATCACGCGCCCGTGGCCGGCGATGCTCCGCGGGATCTACAAGGACGACAAGCGCTACCGCGAGACGTACTGGAGCCGGTACCCCGGCCGATACTTTGCCGGCGACGGCGCGAAGCGTGACACCGACGGCTACTTCTGGCTCATGGGCCGCGTCGACGACGTGATGAAGGTCTCCGGGCACCGGATCTCGACGACCGAGGTCGAGTCCGCGCTCGTGTCACACCCGAAGGTCGCCGAGGCCCGTGACGACCCAGGCGATCTTCGCGTTCGTCACGCTCCGCGGCGGGACCGAGAGCAGCGAGGCCCTGTCGAAGGAGCTGCGCGAGCACGTGGTCTCGAAGATCGGTTCGATCGCCCGTCCGAAGACGATCATGTTCGCCCCGGAGCTGCCGAAGACCCGCTCCGGCAAGATCATGCGGCGGCTGTTACGTGACATCGCCAACGGCCAGCCGCTCGGCGACACGACCACGCTGGCGGACTCCACGGTGGTCGAGACCATCCGGGCTTCCACGGGTAAAGAGGAGTGACATACTGGCGGCCTAAAGTCGGCTTCCGCTTTCCGCCTGTCGGACACCCTTCCCGTTCTCCTGTGTTGACGGCGCCCCTCCCGAAGCACTAAATACCGCAATCCGGGGCACGTCGCGCCCGGTGGGAGATTTGAGGAGGCAGAACTTGGCAGCGACCATGGCCGCTCCGCAACCTGCGAGCTGGCGATCGTCGTACGGCTTGCCCTTCGTCATCGGCGCCTCATCGGCCGGGACGATCATCGAGTGGTACGACTTCTATCTCTACGCGACCCTCACGCCGTTCCTTGCGCCGATCTTCTTCCCAAGCACGAACCCCACCGCGTCGCTCCTGGCGGCGTTCGCCACCTATGCCGCGGGCTTCCTCGTGCGGCCCTTTGGCGCGGTCGTCTTCGGCCGGATCGGCGACGTCATTGGACGCAAGTACGCGTTCCTGATGACGATCTCGATCATGGGCGTCGCGACGGTCATCGTCGGCCTCCTGCCGACCTACGAGGCGATCGGCATCGTCGCGCCAACGATCCTCCTGCTCCTCCGTCTCGCCCAGGGCCTCGCCCTCGGCGGCGAGTACGGCGGCGCGGCGATCTACGTGGCCGAGCACGCGCCGGACAACAGGCGCGGCTTCTACACGTCGTGGATCCAGACGACCGCGACGATCGGATTCTTCCTCGCGCTCCTCATCATCCTCATCTTCCGCACGAACATGAGTCCGGCCGACTTCGCGAGCACCGGCTGGCGGTATCCGTTCCTCATCTCGGCGATCCTGCTCGCGATCGCGATCTACATCCGGATGCGTCTCCAGGAGACCCCGCTCTTCGCGCGGCTCAAGGCGAAGGGCGAGACCACGAAGAACACCTCGACCTGGGCGAAGGAGAGCTTCAGCGGCCGCAAGATCGGCACCATCGCTCTCGTGTTGATCGGCCTGACGGCCGGCCAGGGCGTGGTCTGGTACCAGGGTCAGTTCCAGGCGAACTTCTTCATGACCACGTACCTCAAGCTCACGTTCACGCAGTCCTACGCGATCATGCTCTGGGCGGTCGCCCTCGGCACCCCGTTCTTCCTGTTCTTCGGATGGCTGTCGGACAAGATCGGACGGAAGGTCATCATCCTCGGCGGCTGCCTCGTCGCGGCGGTGACGTACCTCCCGATCTACCACGCGATGTACGACGCCGCGAACGTCTCGTACGACCCGGCCACCGGTCTCATCGCGAAGGCCGACCCGAACACGCCCCTCCTGATCGCGCTCGTGTGGATCCAGGTCATCTACGTGACCGCGGTCTACGGGCCGATCGCCGCGTTCCTCGTCGAGTACTTCCGGGCCAAGGTCCGCTACACCTCGCTGTCGATCCCGTACCACTTCGGGAACGGCTGGTTCGGCGGGCTCCTCCCATTGCTCTTCACCGGGCTCGTCGGGGCGACCTTCCCCGAGGGCAGCAAGTTCTACGTGCCGTGGTTCAAGAACTTCATGTCGCTGCCGATCGACAGCTCGATCAGCCTGCGGCAGTTCAACACCACGAACGACCCGAACGGCAACATCTACCTCGGCCTCGCGTACGTCATCACCGTGGCGCTCATGTCGGTGGTCGTCGGGACCCTGTTCCTGAAAGAGCCGAAGAACGTCAAGATCTGGTCCGAGGTCGGTGGCGAAGAAGAAGTGGGGATGCTCACGGAGGCAAGCCCCGCGGACTAGTTATTCATCGGACGCAAGCGAAAGGGAGGCCCGAAAGGGCCTCCTTTTCGTTAGAGCTTCTTTTCCAGCTCCACGTGCGCCGGCAGCATCACGTAGCCGAGCTTCGCGTTGATGCCGCGCATCGCCTTGTTCGGCTCGTCGTTCGTGGTGAGCACCGCGCGCAGCCCGGCGACCTTCGCGGCGGCGAGCATCTTCAGCTTCAGGGCCGTCGCGAGACCACGGCCGCGGTAGTCGCGACCGGTGCCGGTCATCCAGGTGTAGCCGCGGTCCGTGCCCTGCTTCCCCGTCAGCGTGAACGCGGCGACGGTGTCGCCGTCGAACGCGACGATCGTCGCGTCCTGCACGGTCTTGCCGCTGTCGACGACCAGCTTCTTGAACTTCTCATACGGCCAGTGCGGGGTCGGCGTGGCCCATGGGACGTCCTCCCACATCGGCGCCTCGGCCTCCCAGAGCGACCGCCAGAAGCGTTCGGTCGCGTCGGCGTCCTTGCCGCGTAAGAGCTCGGTGATCGTCGCGAGCCGGATGCCGGAGCCTTCGACGCGGTCGAGGACGTCCTTCAACGGACGTCCGTCGAACGCCTTCACGTCGACATACGATTCGATGCGCCGGCCGATCTCCTTGTATCCGCGTTTCAAGGCCCACTCGAGCGCGCCTTCGAATGCGACGCTCGTCCCGGAGAGGATCCGCGGCGTTTTGCGCCGCGCGGCCTCCGCCTCGATGACGGCCAGCAGCGCGCTACCGATGCCCTTGCGACGC
>WNFM01052410.1_pt1 | contig 13902 bp, 11 predicted proteins | sample 5400271 | NCBI WGS metagenome assembly WNFM01 (sample SAMN13153352, study PRJNA577476) | soil metagenome | isolation source: 60 cm saprolite on Douglas fir-dominated hillslope | place: USA:California | collected 2013-09-17 | reverse complement strand
ACCTCGCGCTCCGTGTTGACGTCGAGGGCAGGTGGCGTTTCCCCTCCGAGGTCGTAAGCGTGATTGAAGCCGTACGCGTTGCGCACATGTGCAAAGCCCAAGACGCCGTTCGCGGCGGTCAGCGTGACGACCTTGCCGGTGAGCCACCATGCTCCCTGGGGCCGGACCATGCTCCCGCGCAGACGGACGATCACCCCGCCGTCGGGACCGGCCCGCGTGTCTTCGATCCAATAGTTGGGAAGGAGCTTGTTGCCGTTGAGGCTGGGGTTGGCCTGGAAATGCCACACGTCGCTGCGCCGTCCCCCGTCGTAGAGCGCGAGCCAGAGCTCGGTGATGCGCGGAAGGCTGAAATCCACGACTTGTCGAATGAGGACGCTTCGCGGCCAGCTCGGAAGCGGCAGGGGGAAGTCGGTGAATGCGAGCTCCACGGTGTCGGCCTCGTCGGACTTGTCGGACGGAGGAAGGGCTTTCGAGCGGGCCAGCGTGCGCGGAAGGAGCGCCCCGACGGAGGGAGGGGCGGTCAACCGTTCGGCGCTGCCGACTTGCGTGAAGTACAGCCGATCAAGCCCTCTCAGACGCATCGGCGGCGCAGGCGGGGAAGGGGAGGCCACGGGAGCGGCAACGAGGACGAGCGCGAGGAGATGCGGCAGGCCGCTCACGAGCGGGCGTGCGGGTTCGCTTCCGCGACCTCGATGATCAGCCTCTGCAGCTCGTGGGCCACTGCCTTCGTGGCCCCCGGCGAGCAGAATGTCTGCCCGAGCGTGAGGCTGCGCCGGTCCCCGATCACCTCGATGGGGAACGTCGTCGTCACCTCCTCGATCTTGCCGAAGGGCATGCGCCGGGCCCGGTAGGTCACGCCGCGGTCGGTGATGCGCACCGTGCCCGGAAAGAACGTGTCACGCACGCCTTGCGCGAGCATCCAGAGAAACGCGAGGACCACGATGCCCATCAGGCCGACGAGGACCTGCTGCAACAGGTCGCCCTCCTCCCGGAGCGTGGACAGGAGGGTGGAGGGAGAAGAGCGGCCGAGGGCGAACAGCGCCACGACCAGGATCAGGCCGCTCGCGCGCAGCGGCGCCCACGACCGCCGCGTGGAATGCATCGCGTATCCGAGCGACAGCGGCTCGATGCGTATGCCCCACTCGGGACGCAAGGGCGCTTCCTTGCGCGCGTCGGCATCGTCGCGCAGCCGCTCGTGCAGCGGCATGTCGAGCTGATCGGCGTTGCGGACCGCGCCGCCGAGCGACCGGCAGGAGACGCGCCAGGCGCGGGCCAGCGACTCCATCTTCCGGCGCGCCTTGCCGGCCGTGTCCATCGAATAGAGGTCCAGCTTCGAGTGGACGGCCGCGGACACGACATACACGATCGACGTCTTCCGGTTGTTCTCGGACCCCGTGACGCGGACGTGCTCTTTCACCTCCAGGGGCCCGAGGTCGTCCAGCGGCCCCGAACCGCTGCGCTTCCCGTCCCGGATCACCGAGTACGTGCGCTGCTCCACGTCGATCTCGAAGAGATCCTTGGGGCGGGTGAGCCGCAGGCCCAGGTAGAAGAGGCCACCGAGAAGCGCGAACAAGACGAGGGCCGTTACCGTGACCCGCCCCGCCGCGATGTCGAGCCAGACCAGACCGCCAGCCAGGACGACCGCGACGGCAATGAAGATCCATCCCGCCGCACGGCGCGTTCGATCGACGTCGGGACGGAAGAGCAGGACGGCCATGGCGAGGGATTCTACGCCGCCCGAACAATGTCTCGCCAAGAGGCCCATACTCGGTGTGCAACCCGCATTGCGTGCGTCTCCGGCTGCCCCGGGCATTCAACTGCGACAGGGGGTGGCGGGAAGCCGCTCCACGACATCCCTCTCGTTTGGAAGCCGACCGATCGCAAGGACACCGGCGTTCTCAATCTCGCCGGGCTCACGAACGTGAAATTCCGAGTCGCGCCGTTCACGGACACACGTTCCGACAAGACGAGCATTGGGGAGAATCAGGAAGACAAGACCACGAAACATGTGACGACGTCCGGGAACGTGGCCGAGCTCTGCACTCGGCAGTTTTCGAACATCCTGAAGCAGTACGGATTGACGGTCGTAACCGAGGGAGAGGATGTCGTCGTCGGGGGAGAGGTTCTCGAGTTCATGGTGATCGAGACGAACACCTACAAGGGCGAGGTGCGCCTCAAGGTCAGCGCGAAGAGGGGCGAGAAGGAGGAGTGGGTCGGCGTTGCTTCCGGGACGTCGAGCCGATTCGGTCGGTCGTACAAGGCCGACAACTACTACGAGACCCTCAGTGATGCTCTGCTCGAGGCAGCCGAACGAGCGGTCAAGGACGAGGGATTCCACAAGGCGACCGCCGGAAGCTGACGCCAGCTACTTCTTCTGGTCCGAATCCCCTTCCACCTCGCCGTCGCGCATGATCGTCGCCGTGCCCGTCGTGAAGTCGCCGACGGCGAGACTCTTTCCCGAACCCTCGAGCCCCGCATAGACGCCGGTGGCGCCCACGATCCGCCATGTCCCCTGGGCGATGACGCGCGGGCTGGGGAACGGCGTGAGGGTCACCCGCGAGCGGACGACGAGCGTACCCGTCGAGCTGGTGAGGACATGGTCTCCCTGCAGGAGCGCGCGGCCGTCACTCATGGGCGTGACCGTGAAGTCGGAGGCCGACGTGCCGGAGTCGCTGATCGCCCCCGCGGCATGGAAGGTGCCCACCTGCCTGCCCTGTCCCGTCGTCGGATCGAACGCCACGATGTTGTTGCGCTCGGCGATTACGACGCGCTCCCCCTCTGACGCGGACGCGCGGAATGGCACGGTCGAAACGAGGACCGCGAGCGCGGCCCCCAGCACGGCTGATCTCCTCTGCATACTGTCCTCCTCTATCCCTCACGCGGAAACGGCCGCCAAACGCGCTCACGGTTTGAGAAGGATCCGGCCCGGGCCTATGCTCGCGGCCGGAGCCCGGACATGACCCCCGAACGGTGGAAGCAGGTCAAGGCGGTCCTGGACGTGGCCCGCGGTCTGCCGCCGGAGAACCGACAGGTCCGGATCGCCGACCTCTGCGCCGCCGACGCCGAGTTGCGGGCCGAAGTCGAATCGCTCCTCGCCTGCGACGGCGAAGCCGCCGACTTCCTGGAGACCGACGCCCAACTCGCGTCCCTGCAGTCCCTGACGGAGGTGCGGCCCGAGACGCGGCCCGGCGCCCGCATCGGTCCCTACAAGGTCCTGAGCGAGATCGGACGCGGGGGCATGGGCGCGGTGTACCTCGCCGAGCGGGACGACCGCGAGTTCCGCAAGACGGTCGCCATCAAGCTCGTCCGCGGCGACGCCGACTCCGAGTCCGTCGTGCGCCGCTTCCGGCAGGAGCGCCAGATCCTGGCCGAGCTGGATCACCCCAACATTGCGCGGCTTCTCGACGGCGGCACCACGGACGAAGGCATTCCCTACGTCGTCATGGAACACGTCGACGGCATACCGATCGACGTCTACTGCGAGAAAGCGGCGCTCACGGTCGAGCAGCGGCTGGCCCTCTTCCGTGGCGTCTGCTCGGCCACCGCCGACGCCCACCGGAAGCAGGTCGTCCACCGCGACCTCAAGCCGAGCAACATCCTGGTCACGGCGGACGGGACGCCCAAGCTGCTCGATTTCGGCATCGCCAAGGTCCTGGCCCCGCAGCCCGGGTCCGAGCGTACCGTCACGGGGACGCTCCTGATGACGCCCGAGTACGCGAGCCCCGAGCAGTGGCGCGGCTCGCCCGTCACCGCCGCCAGCGACATCTATTCGTTGGGAGTGATCCTCTATCGCCTCCTTGCCGGCCGCAGTCCCTACAAGGTGGGCTCGGACCTGCCGCATGAACTCTCGCGCGCGGTCTGCGAGGAGGATCCTGCCCCGCCCAGCTCCACAGGCGCGCCGGTCACGCGCCGCCGCCTCGCCGGCGATCTCGATGCCATCGTCCTCAAGGCGCTACGCAAGGAGCCGGAGCGCCGTTACTCGTCGGCGGAGGACCTCTCGGAGGATATCCGGCGCCACCTGGAGGGCCGGCCGGTGACGGCGCGGAAGGATGGCGTCCGCTACCGTACGGGACGCCTCATCCGCAGGAACAAAGCGGTGGCGGTCATGGCCCTGGCCATGGCCGCCACCGCCGCTCTCGTCTTCGCCGTCGTCTCGCGCCGCACGCGGGCCGCCGTCGGCAGCGCCGCCGCGGCTCCCGCCCGCGCGATCACCTCGCTCGCGGTCCTTCCGCTCGCGAATCTCTCCCGCGACCCCGAGCAGGAATTCTTCGCGGACGGGATGACGGACGCGCTCATCACCGACCTGTCGAGGATCCGGTCCCTGCGGGTGGTCTCACGCACCTCCGTCATGCGCTACAAGGACTCCCGGAAGCCGCTGTCGGAGATCGCGCGCGACCTGCGCGTGGACGGCGTGGTGGAGGGCTCGGTGCTCCGCTCCGGGGATCGCGTGCGGATCACCGCCCAGCTCATCCGCGCCGCCGATGACCGCCACCTGTGGGCGGAGACCTACGAGCGCGATCTGCGCGACGTCCTCGCCCTGCAGGGAGACGTGGCCCACGCCATCGCGGGCGAGATCAAGGGGCGTCTCACGGTGCAGGAGCAGGCGGGGCTGACCGGCCGTCCCGCCGTCAACGCCAAGGCCTATCTCGCCTACACGCGGGGACGGTACTTCTGGAACCGGCGCAACGAGGAGTCGCTCAAGACCGCCATCACCCATTTCGAGGAGGCGCTCGCCGAGGACCCCACGTATGCGCAGGCCTATTCCGGCCTGGCCGATTCGCATTTCTATCTCGGATACGCGTTCGGTCACTCGGCGCCCAGGGAGGCCATGCCCGAGGCCAGGGTCGCGGCCCTGAAGGCGCTCGAGCTCGACGACACGCTGGCCGAGGCCCACACGTCGCTGGCCCTCGTCCGGTTCTTCTACGACTGGGACTGGCCAGGCGCGGAGCGCGAGTTCCGGCGGGCCATCGAGCTCAATCCCAACTACGCCCATGCCCACCACGGCTATGCCGTCTTCCTGGCCATCATGGGTCGCCACGAGGAATCGGTCGCGGAGGCCAGGCGCGCCGTAGACATCGACCCCCTGTCCTTGCCCGTGAACAACGTCCTGGGTTTGATGTTGAACCTCGCGCATCGCTACGACGAGGCCATCGCGCACTACCAGACCGTGCTCGAGCTGGATCCGAACTTCGGCATGGCCGTGGACGGCGTTGCCCGCGCTTACGAGGGCAAAGGCCGGGAGAAGCAGGCCATCGAGTCATACCTCAGGGCGGCTGCCCTCTCCGGGCAGAGCCCGGCCGACGTACGGGACCTGCGCCGCGCCTACGAGCACGGAGGGCTGCGCGCCTTCCACGAGCGACAAGCCCGCGCGCGCATCGCGCGCGGCTGGGACGGATGGCACTGGACGGCGCCCGAGATCGCCCAGGCCTACGCTTTCCTCGGCCAGCGCGACGAAGCGATGAGGTGGCTGGAGAAGGCGTACGCGGCGCGATCCGGTTCGCTCCTGTGGATCGACGCGGGCTGGCCGGAGATGCGTGCCGACCCCCGGTACCAGGACCTCCTCCGCCGGATCGGCCTCCCGGGATGACGATGGGTGCGCCGAGCATCCCCGCCGGCGAGGTCACGCGGCTCCTCAAGGCCTGGGGCGAGGGGGACGAGTCCGCGCGTGATCGACTGATCCCGATCGTCTATCGCGAGCTGCGGAAGCGGGCGGCCGGCTACCTGCGTCACGAGCGGCCGGGGCAAACCCTGATGCCGACCGACCTGGTCCACGAGGCGTACCTCCGCCTGTGCGCGCAGAACGCCGCCTGGCAGAACCGCGAGCAGTTCTTCGCCGTGGCGTCGCAGTTGATGCGGCGGATCCTCGTCGACCACGCGCGGGCGCGCGGGGCCCTCAAGCGAGGTGCCCGGGTGCGCATCACCCTCGAGGCCGACGTCGCCGCGACCGCGCCGCCGCCACCTGATCTGCTCGACCTCGATGCCGCCCTCGACGAGCTCGCCGCGCTCGACGACCTCCAGGCGCGTCTGGTCGAGCTGCGCTTCTTCGGGGGCCTCAGCGTCGTGGACGCGGCGCGGGCCCTGGGAATCTCCCCCGCCACCGCCGGCCGGGAGTGGACCACCGCGAAGTCCTGGCTGTATCGACGGCTGAAGGGCACGTAGCCGCGCTCGGGCCTGGCTCATTCTGGGACGGCTGCGTCCCGGAACCGCACATCTCGGATGTTTGAACACGCCGTCATCGACCTTGCCCTCCAGTGACATGCTGTGGCCCCTGACGTGGCACGGGATCTGTACGTGCGCCGAATCATGGACACCATCTTGAAGGACCTTCGCTACGCCTTGCGATCGCTGCGGGGCAAGCCCGGCTTCACCGCGATCGCGGTGGCCACGCTGGCCCTCGGTATCGGCGGCAGCACGGCGATCTTCAGCCTCACCAGCGCCGTCCTGCTCGGCAGACCGCCCCTGCGCGACCCGGACCGCCTGGTGATGATCTGGGAGAACGCCTCCGCGATGGGCTTCCCGCGCAACGACCTCGCGCCCGCGACGTATGCGGCCCTGCGCGACCAGGCCCAGGCTTTCGAGGGAGTGGCCGCCGTCGCCGAGCAGGCCGTCACGTTGACGGGCGGCGGAGAGCCGCAGAAGGTCGAGGCGCGTCGCGTCACCGCGTCCTTCTTCTCCGTGCTCGGGGTCGGCCCCGCGCTCGGGCGCGCCCTCGAGCCCGCGGACGACCGGCCGGGCGCGCCGCACGTCGCCGTCATCAGCTACGGCTTCTGGCAGCGGCGATTCGGAGGCGACGCGGGACTCGTCGGCCGCGAGGTCCTGCTCGATGGAGACAAGTACACGCTGGTGGGCGTGATGCCGCGCGATTTCCAGTTCCTTCAGGGCTACGTCGCGTTGTGGGTGCCCGCGGCCTTCGACGCCGAGGAGCTGGCGAACCGCCACGCGCACTACCTGACCGTCGTCGGGCGGATGAAGCCCGGCGTCGCCGCCGCCGCCGCCCAGGCGGACGTGGAGGCGGTCAGCGCTCGCCTCGCGCAGCAGTTCCACGACCAGAGCTTCCCCGCCTTCATCCTGCCCCTGCGCGAGCAGATCGTGGGCGAGGCGCGGCGGCCGCTGACCGTCCTCGCCCTCGCCATCACCTTCGTCCTCCTGATCACCTGTGCCAACGTCGCCGGCCTGCTCCTGGCCCGCACGGCGTCGCGCGGGCGGGAGATCGCGGTGCGCAGCGCGCTGGGCGCGACGCGCGCGCGGATCGTCCGGCAGCTCCTGACCGAGAGCCTCCTGCTGGCCGCGATCGGCGGGGCGCTCGCCCTCCTGGTGGCCTCGTCCGCACTGTCGTCGCTCCAGCAGCTCGTGCCCCCCGGCCTCGTGCTGGCCGTGCATCCCGCGCTCGACGAGCGCGCGATGGCCCTCGCCCTCGTGTTGTCGGCGGGCACCGGCCTCCTGTTCGGTCTCGCTCCCGCGCTGCAGGCGACGCGCGGCGATCTCGGCACGACGCTGCGACAGGGAGGCCGCGCAACGACGAGTGCCGGACATGGGCGGCTGCGCAGCGCGCTCGTCGTGGGTGAGCTGGCGGCCACGTTGATGCTGCTGGTGGGGGCGGGCTTGCTCGGCCAGACTCTCTACCGCCTGCGCTACGCCGACCTGGGTCTCCGGCCGGAGCGGCTGCTGACCCTGCGCACGCCGCTGCCCCTGTACAAGTACGGCGAGGCCTCGCGGCGGTCCGCGTTCTACGAGGACGTGCTGGACCGCGTGGGCCGCCTGCCCGGCGTCGTCTCCGCCGGCTACAGCACGTCGGTGCCGCTGGAATGGAAGGGCGGCACGAACGGGTTCGTGCCGGAAGGGCCGGTCGATCCGCGCCGCACGTACGACGCGAACCACCGGCAGGTCAGCACGGACTACCTGCGCACGATGGTCATCCCCCTGCGGCGCGGCCGATTCTTCGAGCGCACGGACGGCGAGCGCTCGCGCCGCGTCGCGATCGTCAACGAGACCATGGCCCGTCAGTTCTGGCCAGGGATGGCGGCAGTGGGCAAGCGGTTCCGGACGGGCGGCGACACGTCGCCCTGGATCACGATCGTCGGTGTCGTGGGGGACGTGCGGCAGATGGGCCTCGACGTGCCGGTGAAGGCCGAGATGTACTTCCCGTACGCCCAGGTCGACGGCCAGCCGTGGTTCGCGCCGCGCGACCTCGTGGTGCGCAGCACCGCGGCGGACCCGATGAGCCTCTTGCCTGCGGTCAAGGAGGCGATCCGCGCCGTCGATCCGGAGCAGGCGGTCGCCAACATCCGCACCTTCGACGAGGTCCTGGACGAGGAGGTCGTCCAGCGCCGGCTGGGCGCGTCGCTCGTCGCGGCCTTTGCCGGCCTCGCCCTGCTCCTGGCCTCGCTCGGCGTCTACGGCGTGCTGTCCTACTTCGTGGCCCAGCACACGGCGGAGATCGGCGTCCGCGTGGCCCTGGGCGCGAGCCGCCGCGACATCCTCTCGCTCGTGCTCGGGAAGGGGATGGCCCTCGCCGTTTCCGGGGTGGCCCTCGGGCTCGTGGGGGCCCTGGCTCTCACGCGGCTCGTCTCGAGCCTGCTCTACGGCGTCGGCGCGGCGGACCCCGCGACGTTCGCGGCCGCGGCCGCGCTGCTCGCCGCGCTCGCCCTGCTCGCGTGCTACCTGCCCGCGCGGCGCGCGGTCAAGGTCGATCCGATGGTAGCGATCCGCAGCGAGTGACCGCGAGCTCGTTCCGGAACGAGTCACCCGTTCGAGGGATGGCTCCATGGTGGTCTTGCGGGACGGGTGCCTCGCGAGGCAAAGCACTGTACTCAGATCGAGTACGATGGTCCTCCTCGTCAGGGCATTGCTTCAGGACCCCCGTGTCGCGGCCACAATCGCCCCGCTTGGGCCGCAGACCATGCTGGTGATGCGCGAGGGACAGTCGGGCTGGTCCGGCGCCTCTCACGGGCGAATCATCGTACGCAAATCGAGTACAGCGAGATTCTCACGAGACCATCCTACGGCGTGGGGGGAGATTCGCGAGGTGTAGGCGCTCGGGTCTGGGCCGTCGCGGCACGGATTATTCAAACCTGGACAGCCCCTCGTGCGTCTCAGCCATATGCATTCCATCTGGTCGGACCTCCGCTACGCCGCCCGGGGTCTCCGCAAGCAGCCCGCCTTCGCCGCGCTGGCCATCCTGGCCCTGGCCCTTGGAATCGGCTCCGCCACCACGATGTTCAGCGTTATCCAGAACGTGCTGATCGACCCCTACCCGATGTACGCCCACATCGACCGCCTGGTGCAGGTGGAGATCCGCGACCCCGCCAAGCCGCGCATGGGGGGGCGCGGCTACTTCCAGGTGCAGGAGTTCCTCGACTACCAGGCCCAGGTCCATTCGTTTGAAGACGTGATCGGCGGCGCGTTCGAGGACCAGCTCTACACGACCGCGGAGGGCACCGAGCAGTTCGACGGCGGGCTCATGACGCCTAACAATTTCGAGTTCATGGGCGTGCGCGCGGCCCTTGGCCGCACGTTCACACCGGACGACGCCAAGCCCGGCGCGCCGCCCGTGTTCGTCATGAACCACAAGCTGTGGGCCGGGCGCTTCGGCTCCGACTCCAGCCTCATCGGCAAGACGTTCGTCCTCAACGGCGTCCCCACTACCCTGGTCGGGGTCATGCCGCAGCGGTTCTTCAAGCTCGGGGCCGACCTCTACAAGCCGGTCGTGCTCGACCGCGCCGAGCCCGTCCAATCGCGTCAGTACTTCCGCCTCCAGGCGAGGCTGAGGCCCGGAGTCACCCTCGAGCAGGCGGAGGCCGAGGTCGCGCTCGTCGCGCAGCGCATCGCGAAGCTCTATCCCGACAACTATCCGAAGGTGTTCACGGTCAAGGTCCTGCGCTGGGCGGACAGCATCGTCGGCCAGTTCAAGACGACCCTCTACACGCTCGCCGCCGCCGTTGCGCTCCTCCTCCTGATCTCGTGTAGCAACGTCGCCAACATGCTGCTCGCCCGCGCCGCGGCGCGCGAGAAGGAGATGGCCGTGCGCGCGTCGCTGGGCGCGAGTCGCGGCCGCCTCGTGCGGCAGCTCCTCGTCGAGAGCGTGCTCCTCGCCGCCGCCGGTGCCGCGCTGGGCTGCGTGTTCGCGCACTTCGGCCTCAAGGCGCTCGTGGCGGCGATCCCGGAGGGGCTGATCCCGCGCGAGGCAGTCATCCGGATCAACCTGCCCGCGCTCTTCTTCAGCCTGGCCGCGGCCGTGCTCACCGCGGTCGTCTTCGGCCTCGTGCCCGCGCTGCAGACCGCGCGCCAGGACATCGCCGATCCCCTGCGCGACTCGGGCAAGGGGACGAGCGGCGGCTTCCGGCGGCGCCGGCTGAGCAACGCGCTGGTGGTGGCGGAGGTCGCGCTGTCGCTCGTCCTCTTGACCGGGGCCGGCCTCCTCATGCGCAGCTTCGTGAACCTCACCACGGCCGACCTCGGCCTCGATCCCGAGCACGTCCTCTTCGCGCGCGTGCCCCTGCCCAAGGGACGCTACGACACGCGCGAGGCCAAGCAGCAGTTCTTCGACCAGCTCCTCGCGCGCGTCAAGGCCTTGCCGGGCGTGGTGGCCGTCTCCGCCGCAAGCACGCTGCCTCCCTACGGCGGGATCAACGGCGAGATCGAGGTCGCGGGCACGACGCACGAGGACAAGTGGCGGTCGATCTTCCAGCTCTGCAGTGAGGGCTATTTCGCGACCCTGCGCCTGAAGCTCCTCCAGGGGCGGCTCCTGTCCGGGGACGACGTCGCCCAGGCCCGCCGCGTCGTGGTCGTCAACCGCACGTTCGTCGAGAAGTACCTCGGCAGCGCGGATCCGCTGGGCCGGTCGGTGCGCTTCAAGCTGCTGGAGACGTTCCAGCCGGGCGCGATCGAGAACGCCGTGTTCGAGATCGTAGGGGTGGTGGCGGACGCCAAGAACCGCGGGATCCAGGACGCACCCGATCCCGAGGCCTTCATGCCGTACACGGTGACGGGCGCGTTCCAGCGCACCCTCCTCGTGCGGACGGCCGGCCCGCCCGCGGCCATGGCGGAGACGGTGCGGCGTGAGGTCTGGAACGTCGATCGCGGCGTGGCCGTCACCATGACGGGCGCGGTGACGGACTATCTCCGGCGCTTCTCCTACGCGGAGCCGCGCCTCGGCCTCGTGATCCTCGGCGTGTTCGCCGTGCTCGGCATGGTACTGGTCGCGATCGGCGTCTACAGCGTGATCGCGTACACGGTGGCGCGGCAGACCCACGAGATCGGGATCCGCATGGCGCTGGGGGCGGAGCGTGCCCACGTCCTGCGCATGGTCCTCGGGATGGGTTCGCGGCTGGTCGGCCTCGGGCTGGCCATCGGCCTTGTCGTGAGTCTGGCCGCGACGCGCGTCTTGTCGAGCCAGCTCTGGGGTGTGGCCCCGCACGATCCGCTGACCCTCGCGTCCGTGATCGTGGTGGTGGCGATCGCGGGGGCCGCGGCCTGCGTGTTCCCCGCACGCCGGGCCACGCGGGTCGATCCGATGGTCGCGCTTCGCTACGAATGAGGAGCGCCTGATCCGGCACAGAATATCGTCCGATGAGGATGTTCCCCTACGCCGCTTGGGCGCTCGCCGCGCTCGCGGCGTGCGCGCCGCCTCCCGGCGATCCGACCGTTCCCGCGCTCGCCATGTTCGACGCGTTCGTGCGAGGCGATGCCGCGGGTGTTCAGCGCCAGCTCGACCCGGACGGTGTCTACCTGGCGGCAAAGAAGTGCCAGAACGGTCTCGCAATCCATTGTCTTGTCTACCCCAGTCTTCGCGGCCCCTTCCAATCACGAACGGCAAGAGTCACGCGGCGCTCCAGCAGCATCTCGACGCAAGCGTTCGCTTACGTCGAGTTGAAGAGCGTCTGGGAGCCGGCGACAAGCTATCATTTCGCCCCGATCGTGCTGTGCCAGGAGTTCCAGGTCAGCTACCTGGACAAGCAATGGCGTATCCAGGACTTCGGACATGTGGACCCGTGTACGCGCTGACATGGACTCGACGCGAAGCCGGCGCAGGGGCGACCTCGACGTGCGTGGTGAGCGGTAGATCGTGGTCCCTCACCGCGAAGGTCTCGCCGTAGGACAGCCTCGCGACGTTTTTCATTGTACGTGATTTGAGTACGATCGTTCGCCCCGTGAAGAGGCGGGGGATCGGCGAGACCGGAAGAGCGACCGTCGATCGGCGCTGCTACCGAGCCGATTGTGACCCCGTTTCGTTCCTGCCCGACCTATTCCGGCAGCTCCCAGCCGGCGAGCAGGCCCGAATCGCGGAGTCCGGCCCAGGGATTCCCGGAGCCGGTCGCGTCGTCCGGCGCTCGCACGGCGCTCCCGGCCAAAGGCTCGGCTTCACCTACTGCCAGGCACGGCGTTTGGGGAGGCTCCTCCGGCGCGGGAAGGATCGGCACCCGCGCGTCCGGATGTCTGAGCTTCAACGCTCGGGCGAGGTTCTGGACGTCGCGCGAAGCATCGCGGGCGGTGAGAGGGTCGAGCCCGAAGCGCCACTCGATCAGCTTCAGGATCGAAGTGTGATCCAGCGTCATCCCTACCACTCTCGGGTCATCAGGCGTGCCGCGGCTGAACGGTGACGCGACGACCGTCGGAACGCGGAAGCCGAGCAGCGCCTTTCCGTGCACGAGGTCGGGATCGACGCCGTTGGGGGCGGTCGCGCGTGGAGGCGCCACGTGGTCGAAGAAGCCACCCCACTCGTCGTAGGTGACGATGAAAACGGTGTTGCGCCAGCTCGGTCCGTTGGCGACCGCCTGGAAGGTCTGGGCCAGGAACGCGTCACCACGGCGGATGTCGGCGGGCGGGTGATCATCGTTCTGGCTGTCGTCCGGCGGCACCGTAAACCCAGGGTCGACGAAGGACACATGGGGAAGGTTCCCCGCCGCCGCGTCCAGGAGGAACTGCGAGTAGAGCCGCGAGATGGGAACGTACTTGGCGCCCCAGAGGCCCAGGAAGGGAAGGTTCGAGAAGTAGTACTGCGCGCTCACCCCGGCCGCGGCCAACCGGTCCCAGATCGTCGGCATGACCGCCGGCGCTGCGGTGTTGCTCAGGCGATCGGTCTGCGCCGAGTGGAGGAAGAGGCGATTGGGAAAGGTCGGTCCGAGGATGGAGCAGAACGAACGGTCGAAGGTCGTGAAGTTGCGAGCCAGCGCGCTGTAGAACGGCCGGTCCTCCTCCACGTAGAAGCCGATGGCGTACTCGTCGTTCTCCCCGGAGCGCAGGAAGCCGTCCATTGCGCCACCGTCGTACTGCACGCGCCCGCCCTCATACGAGTGGTCCGGGTCCGGGTGCGTGCAACCGGTGAAGTCGGGAGCCAGGGGATGGGTCTCGTGGGCCGCGCCTGCCGCATCCAGGTAGGTGAGCCCGGCCTGGCGTCCATCGGCGTTGGGCAGCCACCCGAGGAAATGGTCGAAGCTCCGATTTCGCCCGAGCGTTGAAGCTCAGACATCCGGACGCGCGGGTGCCGATCCTTCCCGCGCCGATTGGTCGCGTGGGTCCCCCAAGTAGAACTGCTCCGGAAGCGCCCGCCGCGCCGCGGAGGAAGTCGCGTCGTTTGATTTTCATGGCTGAACCCTCGGCCCTTCTCCAAACTACCAGAGCTTCGCCGAAGTGCGCCCGACTGGGCTATTCGTTTCGGAACGCGCCCTGACCGAGTCACCGCGAACTCGTTCCGGAACGAGTTCGCGATCCATGAAACCCTGGGCATCGAGCGAGCAGTGCTCGCCCGCGAAATGCGCAGCGAACGCTGGAGTGCGCTCAAAAGAGGTGTGCGCGCCATCGGAGGCGCGAGTATACGCGCGGCCGGCCCGGGCGAAACGAGCCCGAGCAGGCCGCAGCACTCGTCCCAGGACGAGTCCCCGACGGTACCGCTAGTTGAAGGTC
>WNFM01112404.1_pt4 | contig 13903 bp, 15 predicted proteins | sample 5400271 | NCBI WGS metagenome assembly WNFM01 (sample SAMN13153352, study PRJNA577476) | soil metagenome | isolation source: 60 cm saprolite on Douglas fir-dominated hillslope | place: USA:California | collected 2013-09-17 | reverse complement strand
CTTGACGAGCGTGGCCCAGATGTCCTTCGCGGCCTTGGGCGTTCCGTTGGCATTCAGAAGATCGGTGTAGGGCACGTGGATCACGTTCCCATCGGGCACCTTGGCGGGAAGCGACTTGCCCGAGGCGATATAGACCTTCGGATAGAGCCCCGGGGTGCCCTGGGGATCGCTCAACACGATGCCCGGGCGAAGATTGGCCGGGTAGGTCGTAGGAGCGCTCGGCTTGTCGCTCTCCTTCGCCAGCGGGAAGCCGGCGAATCCCCAGTCATCCACGGAATCCGCGAAGACCGAGACTCTCTTCTGCCCCAGCTTCTCCAGCATGAGGTAGGCCAGGGCCGAGTCGGCGTTAAGCCCCCCCTCCGAGACGATCACCGCCTCGAAAGCAAAGTCGACACCGGCGCTGCCCAGGACCTCGGCCAGCTTCGCGGGCGTGGCGAGATTGCGCCTGAATTCTGCGGCCGGGACGTTGATGGCGAACGGCACATGGGATTGCTTGAACGACGCGGCTGGGCGCACGTCGACGACGCTCACCTTCGATACGCCGAAGGCGCGCAGCATCGGGTTGTTCCATCCGTTCAGCCAGTTCTTCTCGCGCGTCTGGTTGGGCGCGTCGTAGGTCCAGAAAGGCAGCCCGCGGTCGTCGCGCAGCCATTCGAGCTGGGACTCCTTGTAGAGCTTGACCTTGGGGTAGTCGAGCATGAACTTCGCGGCGAAGAACGGCACGCTGGCCGCGAGGCCGCCGCCGCAATGCGTGTAGACCTGCTGCTCGGGCTTCACGCCCAGGTAGGCGAGCATCCGCCGGATCTCCTCGGGGGACTTGAAGGTCTTGTCCGCGTTGTAGAGGTCCGCGTTGGGCATCATGACGGCATTGGGGACATGGCCGGCGCGGTCGAAGAACCTGGCGCCGCCAAAGTGCTGGGCGGGCTCGAGCGCCTCGACGAGCGCATTGTGGGCCGGGTCGCCGGAAGCGACAAGAAACTCCGGCAGGCGGACGCGCACGTCCTCCTTGAGCTTCGCCACGCGGAATGTTCCCGCCTTCGGGGCCGGGGTGGGCTCTTTCGTCACCACGCCGCCCGCCGCTTGCCACTTGTCGAGCCCGCCATCGAGAACGAGGAGATCCTTGGCCGGAACTCCGTGGTAGTAGAGATCGAAGAAGAGGCTGGTCGCGAGGTACGTGCCGCCCTGATCGTAAATGACGACCTTCTTCCCCGGGCTCACGCCCCACGACTGGATGCGGCGTTCCTTTTCGGCGAGGGGAGTGTCCTCGGCGCCGTAGCTGAACACGTCGACGTTCACCGCGCCCGGAATGTGGTTGGCCGCGTGCAGCTTTCCCGGCGAGGCGTCGATCACGAGCACATCGTCGCGCTTCAGGTTCCTTTCGAGCCATGGAACGCTCGCCAGGGGGCCGTTGCCGTCTTTCGCCGCCAGGGCGGGCTGCACCAGGAGCACGCTGCCGGCCATGACCACCCATAACCAATGATTCAAGCTCTTCGACATATAGGCCTCCGCTGGTTTATCCGGCAAGGCTAGCCCTGCCGCCGGTGGTGAGCGTAGCCGAATGCGACGAACGACGGTCTCCCGGGGACCAGCCACGATGCGTGCGTTCCGGCGTCGAGGCCTGCCGGACGGTAGGATTGCACCCACCATGACCAAAACCCTCAAGCTTGCCAAGCCGATCGATCGCACCGCCGCGCCCGCGGGTCCGGCGCCGCGGAACTCCGCCGCGCACGTAAATCGCGACGATCCGCGCCTCTCAAAGCGCATGAGCGAGCTGGGCCTGTGCTCGCGCCGTGAGGCCGACGAGTGGATCGAGAATGGGTGGGTGAAGGTCGATGGCAAGGTCGCGGACACGCTGGGCGTGCGAGTCCCGCGCGCGGCGCGCATCGAGGTCGATGCGGCGGCATCGCAGCATCAAAGCGAGCAGGTGACGATCTTGCTGAACAAGCCCGTGGGCTACGTCTCCGGGCAGCCGGAGGATGGACACCAGCCGGCGATGGTCCTCATCAAGCCGGAGAACCGCTGGGCCGAGGATCCCTCCGCCACCAGATTCAGGCCCGGCCACCTGCGCGGTCTCGCGCCCGCCGGCCGCCTCGACATCGATTCCACGGGCTTGATCGTGTTCACGCAGGACGGCCGCGTCGCCAAGCGCCTGGTCGGCAGCGACACCGACGTCGAGAAGGAATACCTGGTGCGTGTCGAGGGCATGCTCACCGACGAGGGGATGAAGATGCTGCATCACGGTCTCGAGCTGGACGGCGTGAAGCTCAAGCCCGCGCGCGTCTCATGGGCGAACGAGGGCCAGCTGCGCTTCGTGCTGCGCGAGGGACGCAAGCGCCAGATCCGCCGCATGTGCGAGCGCGTGGGGCTGGTCGTGACCGCATTGAAGCGCGTGAGGAGCGGTGGCGTCCCGCTGGGCAAGCTGCCGGTGGGCCAGTGGCGGTATCTGCGCAAGGACGAGAAGTTTTGACGCAAATACGCAGAGCTCCAGCGTCCGAAGCGCCCATTCTTCACTGGGACGAGGAAGGCCAGGTGCGCTCGGCGCGCTGGCGCTCCGAGCGCGGCGCAGCGCCTCCAGCCCAGGTGGTGATCGCCGACGACCGCCTCACGGCCGACCAGGCTTATGGGCTTGCCTGCCAAGGCGTCGCGTTGCTTTGGTACGGGGACTTCGTAGGTGCGCGGCAGATGCTGACGGCTCTCGCGAAACGCGCGGACAAAGAGGGAAACGGTCCCAAGACTTTCAACCTTTACCGCCAGGCTCGCGCGCAACGGGCGCGGACGCTCGGCATGCTGCTCATCCCTCTCGACAGTGACTACCTCATCCCGCTGCGACGCGCACCCGACATGCGCGAAGCATTCACCGAAGCATACGGTCCCCCGCACGACGACCTTTGCGTCGTGTCCCTGCGCGAGCTGCTGGGCGTCATGGGTGCACACGAGTGGCGCCGCAAGGGAATCGAGCTCCCCGCGGCCGGGATGCGCATCCATCCCCATTACGGAGTGTTCGCGCCGATCCGCAGCGAATATGTCGACCTGGTTGCGCGGGCGCCCTTCCCTGCGGGCGTTACCTCGTCTTCGGTCGCCTTCGACATAGGCACCGGAACCGGGGTCCTCGCCGCCATCCTCGCGCGCCGCGGGATCGGGCGCGTGATCGCTACCGACCAGGATCCGCGCGCATTGGCGTGCGCTCGCGAGAACATCGAGTCTCTCGACCTGGCCGAACGCGTGCAAGTGGTGAATGCCGACCTATTTCCCGAAGGGCGCGCCGCGATCTTGGTTTGCAACCCGCCCTGGGTGCCCGCGCGCCCCAGCTCGCCGCTGGAGCATGGCATCTACGATCCCGAAAGCCGCATGCTGAATGGATTCCTGCGCGGATTGCCTGCGCACCTCGCACCCGGCGGCCAGGGGTGGCTTATTCTTTCCGATCTCGCGGAGCATCTCGGCCTTCGCTCGCGCGATGAGCTGCTCGCTTCGTTCGAAGGCGCGGGGTTGAAGGTGGTGGATCGCATCGACGTAAAGGCGAGGCATCCCAAGGCCTCCGACGCGAATGACGCTCTCCACCACGCGCGCGCGGCCGAAATCACGTCACTGTGGCGACTTTCGACGACCTGAGGACGCAGCGCATTCGCCCAGGTAGCGCCGCACCTCGGCCAGGTACTTTTCGCCTTCCGCGTCGCCCAGCGCCCGCGCGACGAATAGCGCCCCGAGCATCGTCGCGTAGATGCCCGCGGCCTTGCGGCGGCGCTCTTCCTTCGACTTCCCCGTCGCCAGGTTCTCCAGCCAGGCGAGGCGCTTGCGCACCACCTGGCCGAGCGTGTGGCGCGCCGACCCCTCGCCGCGCACGAGCTCCGGGCCGACGGCGGCGATCGGACACCCGCGCTCCGGATGCCGGGCGTGGCTCGCGCTGAGATAGGCCCCGGCGACCGCAAGCAACTTCTGCGCGGGCGGGGCCCGGTCCGCGACCTTGTCCAGGACCGACGCCGATTGCGTGCATGCGAAGGCGAACGCATCCGCCAGCAGCTCCTCCTTCGAGCCGAAGTGAGCGTAGAAGCCCCCGTGCGTGAGCCCCGCCGCGTCCATCACATCCTTTACCCCCACGCCGGCCACTCCACGCCCGCGGATGGCGCTTGAAGCGGACTCGAGGATGCGCTCGCGCGTGGCGCCCTTGTGCTCCTTGTTCCAAGGCATGGCGGCCTCCGGTTGACATTTTATGTCGATCGTCATATTGTGCCATATGACCGCTATCATATTGTAGGTTTTTCAATGTCCCCCGAACCCCCTGTCGTCCCCGCCCTGCTGCGCCTGGGGCTTCCCACCATGCTGGTGCTGCTGGTGCAGACCGGCGTGGGCCTCGCCGAGACCTGGTTCGTGAGCTTCCTCGGCACCACCGCGCTCACCGCCGCCGCGGTGGTTTTCCCTTCGTACATGCTGATGACGATGATGGCCAACGGCGGCATTGGCGGCGGGGTGGCCGCGTCGATCGCGCGGGCGTTGGGGGCGAAGGATCGGGCGCGCGCCGAGTCGCTCGCATTCCACGCGCTGGTGCTGGCGCTCGCGTTCGGCGCCCTCTTCACCCTGGCGCTGTGGCTCGGCGGCTCCGCGCTCTACGCCGCCATGGGCGCGCAAGGCCTCCCGCTGTGGATCGCCGCCCTCCTCGGCGCGACGCTGCGTGGCGCGGGCCAGGTGCAAGTGCCGGCGCGCATCACATTGGCCGGAGCGATCGCGCTCATGGTGGCCTCACCCGTCCTGATCTTCGGCGTGGGACCGTTGCCGAGACTCGAGATGGTGGGAGCAGGCCTCGCGCTCGGCATCTTCTCCGCCATCGCGGCGGCGGCACTCGCGCTGTACATGCGCTCCACACGCTCGCCGCTACGCCTCGCGCGCCACAAGCTCGAATGGCGCCACTTCCGCGAGATCCTCGGCGTGGGCGGCCTGTCCGCCATCGGCACGGTGCAGGCCAACCTCATGGTGGCGCTCGTCACCGGCGCGGTCGGCCACTATGCCGCCGACGCGATCGCGGGATACGGCATCGCATCGCGCCTCGATTATCTATTGATCCCGCTCCTCTTCGGATTCGGCACCGGGGTGGTGACGCTCGTCGGGCGCAACGTGGGCGCGGGGCGGCCCGATCGCGCGCGGCGCATCGCGTGGATCGGCGCCGCGCTCGCGGGCGGCGCGACCGGCGTGATCGGGCTCGCGGCGGCGGTGTTCGCGCCGTCGTGGGCTCGGCTCTTCACCAGCGACGCCGAGGTGATCGCGACGACGACGCTTTACCTTCGCACCGTGGCGCCCTTCTACGGCGTCTTCGGTTTCGCCATGACGCTCTACTTCGCGGGCCAGGGCGCGAAGCGCGTCGGCTGGCCGATCGCGGCGGGAACGCTGCGCCTGCTGGTGGGCGGCGTGCTCGGCGCATACGCAGCGTTCCAACTGAATCTGCCTCTCGGAGGGCTCTTCGCGCTCGTCGCGGCCTCGACGCTGGTGTTCGGTGCGGTCAGCACGGTCGCACTGATGCTCACCCCATGGGGCGCATCACCCTCGATTCCATCTCCCATCCTGAAAGGAATTCCCTCGTGAAGATCCGCAATTCCGTCGCCCTCGTCACCGGCGCCAACCGCGGCCTGGGCCGTGCCATCGCGCTCGAGCTCGTCGCGCGTGGGGCGAAGGTCTACGCGGGAGTTCGCAATGTCGATGTCGAGCTTCCAGAGGGCCTCACCCCGATCAAGCTCGATGTGACGAGTGCCGAGGATGTCGCTGCCGCGGTCGCCGCGGCCGGCGACGTGACGATCCTCGTCAACAACGCGGGCATCGGCCGGCGCATGGGCTTCCTCGAGCCCGGCACGATCGACACGACTCGCGAGCTCTTCGAAACGAACTTCTATGGCCCTGTGCGCATGAGCCAGGCGTTCGCACCGATCCTCGCGAAGAATGGCGGCGGCGCGATCGTGAACGTGCTCTCGGTGGCGAGCTGGGTGACGCCGCCGGTGATCGCTGCGTATGCCGCGTCGAAATCGGCGGCCTGGGGATTCACCAATGCGCTGCGGTTGCAATTGCGCGATCAAGGAACGCAGGTGCTCGCGCTGCACGTGGGATACATGGATACCGACATGACGGCCGGGCTCGACATCGCGAAGGTGAGCCCCGCCCAAGTCGCGGCGCTGACGGTGGATGGGATCGAGGCGGGTGCCGAAGAGGTGCTCGCAGATGAAGTGACAAGAGCGGTGAAGCGCGCGCTCTCGGATGAGGCGGGGGTTTACCTTTCGGTGCCGCAGCTCTGATCTCTTGCGCTCGCGCTTCACCTGCGCCAGTGTACGCGAGCCCGGAAGCCCTGAAGAGATCGGACGCCTTGAAACGCGTGGCGGCGGCTTTCGGCAAGCGCTTCACGTGGGCCGCGGCGATTCTATTCTCGAACGCCAGCGTTTCCTTGCCATGGGACTCCGTCCTGGTTCGGAAGTCGACTGGGGCATTGGGTGATCTCTGACTTAGTCAAACAATTTTCTTTGACTAAGTCAAAGACCGCGCTCAGGGCTCCCAATAGGGTGGATTGCCGAACGCGCCCTTCAAGGTCTCGATCAACGCCCGCACCTTGGCCGATGCCCCCCGCGCAGTGGGGTAAGCCACGAAGATATCCGCGCTCTCGGTCGCGGCACCCACGTCGATCGTCTTCAGCGTGCCGCGGGCAAGCTCGGTGCCGACCAGGAAAGTCGGCAATAACGCGATGCCGACTCCCGCCACCGCCGCATCGCGCATCACGAGGCCATTGTTCACCCGCAGAAATCGCGTGGGGCGCACGACGAGGTGACCCCTCGCCACCTTGAGCCGCCAGTCGGCATCGCGGTTCGAATAGAGAACTGCCATGTGGCCTTCCAGCTCCACGGGGCTGCGCGCCACGCCATGCTTTTTCAGGTACGCGGGCGAAGCGACAAAGTGGCGCTTGCTGGTGGCGATGCGCCTGGCGATGACGCGCGCATCGGCGACATTGCCGTGCCGGATGACGGCGTCGAATCCGTCGGCCGCGACGTCCACGAAGCGATCGTCGAGGTCGAGGGTGAGCTGGATGCCGGGATTCGCGAGCAGGAAGGGATGCAGCGCGCGCCCGAGGTGCAGCGTGCCGAAGCTCACCGGCGCGGAGATGCGCAGCGGGCCGACGAGCGCGCCGCGGCGCTCCGCGATCTCGCTGCGTGCGTCAGCAGCTTCCTGAAGGATGCGCCGCGCTCGATCGAGGAAGGCATCGCCCTGCGCGGTGATGCTCAGCTTGCGCGTGGTGCGCTGGACGAGGTGCGCGCCGAGCGAGCGCTCGAGCTCCGTCAAGCGCTCGCTCACCACGGACTTGGAGAGGTTGAGCTCGCGCCCCGCCCCGCTCACCGAGCCCGCCTCCACGATGGCGAGGAATGCCGCAATGCCCTCGAATTTCATTGTTCGATGATACCGAACACCGGATTCGGGCGCTGGGCCTTACGCGGATCGGCCCGGTGGTATCCAATGGCGCTATCCAATCGAAGGACATTGCCATGACGCGTTTCATCCTCTGGTTTGCCGCACTCCTCGCGCTTCCCGCCTTTGCGCAGGACGTGAAGATCGAAAGCAGGTTCGCCGACGTGAACGCCATCCGCATGCATTACCTCGTCGCCGGCAAGGGCGACCCGGTGATCCTCATGCACGGCTACGCGCAGAACAGCCACATGTGGCGCCCGACGATGCGCGAGCTCGCGAAGACCCACCTCGTCGTCGCGCCCGACCTGCGCGGCTTCGGCGACACCACCAAGGCGGAATCCGGCTACGACAAGAAGTCGATGGCGGTGGACGTGCACGAGCTGGCGAAGAAGCTCGGCATCGGCAAAGCGGGCATCGCCGGCCACGACATCGGATTGATGGTCGCGTACGCCTATGCCGCCCAGTATCCCGACGAGGTCACGCGCATCGCGCTGTTGGACGCGTTCATCCCAGGGGTGGGAGACACCACCAACCTCTTCCTGCTGAAGGACCTGTGGCACTTCCACTTCTACGGGCCCACGCCGCTTGCGCTGGTAAAGGGCCGCGAGCGCATCTACTTCGAGCACTTCTGGAATGACTTCGCCGCAGACGGGAAGAAATCCGTCTCCGAAGCCGACCGGCAGTTCTACGCGAAGAATTACGCCCTGCCCGGCGCGATGAAGTCCGGCATGGAGGTCTTCCGCAACTTCGACCAGGACGCGAAGGACAACGCCGTGTTCTCGAAGACGAAGCTCAAGATGCCGATGATCGTGCTGGGTGGCGAGAAGTCCGGCGGGGATTTCCTGGTCACGCAGGGGAAGATGGTTGCCGACAATGTCGAGGGCGTGATCATCACAGGATCAGGCCACTGGCTGGTCGACGAGGCACCCGGGAAAGTGATCCCGCGCCTGGTGACTTTCTTCAATCAGCCCTCGTAGTCGGACTATTACGCCACGCGCTGAAGGCTCCTACCTGGAGACCGTTGCGCATTGAGCTTGAAGCGCGCGACGCCGACGGTGAGCTCCTCGGCCTGCAGCCGCATGGCGTCGGCGGCCGCGGCCCCTTCCGCCACCAGGGTCGCATTCTCCCGGGTCACGTCCGTCATCTGCGCGATGGCGCGATTGACCCGCTCGATGCCGCTCGCCTGTTCCGCGGTGGCAAGGTCGATCTCGCCCATGATCTCCGAGGCGCGCTGGATCGCGGCCACGATTTCCACCATGCTGCTGCCCGCCTGGTCGGCGAGCTTGGCGCCTTCGTCCACCTGGACGATGGCGGTTCCCACGAGGGCGTTCACCTCCTTCGCCGCGGCGGCGCACCTTTGCGCCAGCGCGCGCACCTCGGCGGCGACGACCGCGAAGCCGCGGCCCTGCTCGCCGGCACGCGCCGCTTCCACCGCGGCGTTGAGGGCGAGGATGTTGGTCTGGAACGCCACGGCGTCGATGGTCGCCACGATCGTGCCGATCCTGCGCGAGCCCTCGTTGGCGGCGTTGATCATCGCGACCGCGCGCGCCACGACCTCGCCACCCTGCGTAGCCTTGGCCGAGGCCGTCGAAGCCAATTCGCTCGCGCGCCGCGCGCTTTGCGCGTTGTGCTTCACCGACTTGGTAAATTCCGACATGCTGGAGGCCGCTTCCTTCAGTGTCGAGGATTGCTGAGACGCACGCTGCGAGAGATGGGCATTGCCCGCGCTCAACTGCGCGGCCGTGCTCGCGATATCTCCGGCGTTGCCGGCCACGCTCGAAACCACGCCGTGAAGCTGGACCACGAAGCCGTTCAACGCCGAGCAGACCTTGCCGAACGCGCCCGACATGGCGGGTAGCCGGCGAGTCAGATCGCAGTCGCCGGTGCTGAGGATTTCCGTCGCGATGACCAGCTTGTCGAGGCGGTGAGCGCTCAACGCCTGTACCCACCAGTTGCCCAGGGCGAGGCCCGCGAGGCCCACCAGCACGGCCGCGACGATCCTCGTCTGCAGGTGGGGAGAGCCATCGAGCGCGAAATACGCCACCGCGCCCAGGGCGACATGGATCAGCGACGCGATGACGGCGAACACCTTGACGGCATTGCGGATGGAGAGGTTGCTAAGCACGGAGTTCGCTCGGGGAAAGGCCCTCAGCATCATCCGCCGACACGTGCTGGAGCGCCAGTGAACGGAATCACAGTGCCGGAGCGCGATTCAATACATGTGTAATCGCAGAAGCTCCCTCTCCCTCGGGCGCCCATGGAGTGGAACGCGGCGTGGGAGAGGGCCGGGGAGAGGGTGATTACCTGGTCTTGCCTTCGCGCGAATGCGTGCGGGATGCCGTTTCCGGGTATAACGCGCGGCGTCATACCCCTGTCGTGGCGTCCTCCGCCCTAAGTCTCCCCGGCGCCCTTCAAAAGCGCGACGATCGCCATCGCGTGGCCATGGCCAAGGCCGAAGTCTTCCTTGAGCCAGGAAACGACCTCCCCTGCTTTGACGCCGGCGCGCAGTCCGCCGCCCTTTTCCGCGAACTTCTTTTGCACGGCGAGCTTTCGGAACTCGTCGGGGCTCTTTCCAGTCTTGGCTTGAATGTTGTCGAGATAGGCTTGGAAGGTCATGTTTACGTCACCAGGTCAGGAATTCGCGGAAACGCTCGCTGCGCAGCCAGAGGCCGACCCACGCGAGCGCTCCGAGGTAAAGGCCGAACAGCACGTGGCTGAAGAGCGGACTACCTATGCGCAGATGGCTTGCGATCGCCCCGCCGCACAAGCCCGTGATCAGCACCGCGCCCAATACTGCGGTCGGCGGGAATGCGTATAGCGCCGCACACGCGAGGGCGACCACGCCGATCTTGACGCCCGTGTCGCCCGGATATCCGAGCTCCGCCATCGCGCGCTGAACCGGCTGGATGTCCATCAGCTTGCTCACGCCATCGAACAGGAGAAAGAGCACGACGAGCGTCGATAGGGCGCGGCCGATCCACATGAGTTGAACGCTATTCACGGCGAGCTCCGGCGCTTTTCGAGGAAGTCTCCCAGGCGCTCGACGCCCTGGCCCACCATCTGCGCGAAGCCCATCTTCACGGAAGTGTCTCGGTCGGCATAATCGGCGAAGCGCGCGACCAGCTTCCATCGCGTTTTCCCGCCGAGGTCCTCGAGGGTGGTCGTGTGGGTGACTTCGGCAGTCTCGGTCGCGCTCACCCTTCTCTGGCTTTTCCAGACGAGCCGCTGCGGCGCGACGACTTCGACGAACACGCTGTTCACCGGAAATTCCGAGCCGTCGGGCGCGCGCATGACGTGGCGCCATGCCCCGCCCGGCCGCAGATCCATTTCGCAAACGGGGCTCGAGAAGCCGTGCCCGCCGAACCACTGGGCCACGTGCTCGGGCGTGGTGAGCGCCTCCCATACGACTTCACGAGGGACGTCGAAGATACGGGTCATGATGACGACCGGCTCCTCGGTGGAGGTGCTGTCGATGATCGGTTTCATTGCGGTGGGTATCCCTTGTCGTGATGAAGTCATTTGCGCCGCTTCTTCTGCATCGTCTTCAAGTATTCGTCCAGCTTGTCCATGCTCGCGCCCCAGAATTGCCGGTAGTTCTCGAGCCACTCCGATACGTCGCGCAGGGGTGCCGCTTCGAGACGGCACGGGCGCCACTGAGCTTCGCGGCCGCGTGAAATCAGGCCCGCGCCTTCCAGGACCTTCAGGTGCTTCGAGACAGCCGCGAGCGTCATCTCGTGGGGCTCCGCCAATTCCCCGACGGTGGCTTCGCCCGTCGAAAGGCGGGCCAGGATTGCGCGACGCGTGGGATCGGCGAGGGCGAACAACGTGGAGGTGAGGCGCTCGGCGTTCAATTGTATTCAACCATTTGGTTGTCAACCTTTTGGTATACTACAAACGAAGTCGGCGCGCGTCAAGGCCCTTCCGCGGTCCAGCGCAACGGCGCGCTGGGCAACGAGGCCTTCCAGGGCCAGCGCATGTTGATCGACTCTCCCTCGAAGCGGTTGGTTGTTCTGGGCGCGCCCCTTGCGCGGTAGAGTGTAAGGAGCGGCCCCGTCCCGCGACCAACCGTGCAAACCCCGAGGAGCGCCATGGCCAGTTACCTCTACAAACGCCACAAGCTCGCGATCCGCGTCATGCACTGGATCAACGTGGCGTCCGCCACCATCCTCTTGATGAGCGGGCTGCAGATCTTCAACGCGCACCCGGCCCTGTACTGGGGCAAATCCTCGTACACCGGCAGGCCGCCGATCCTCGCCCTCACCTCGAAGGAGGAAGGCGAAGACACGATCGGCATCACGCGCATCTTCGGCCACGAGTTCGTCACCACCGGCTTCCTCGGCGCCTCCGCAAACTCCGAGAGCGAGATCGTCGCGCGCGGCTTTCCCTCGTGGATGACGATTCCCGATTCGGCGTGGCTCTCCATGGCGCGCATGTGGCATCTCTTCTTCGCGTGGCTGTTCGTGATCAATGGCGTGGCGTACGTCGCATACTCGACCTGGTCGCGGCATCTGAAGAACGACCTCGCGCCCACCAGGAACGACTGGCGCTCCATCCGTCGATCGATCAAGGACCACGTGCGCTTTCGCCATGCGAAGGGCGAGGCGGCGAAGGAATACAACGTCCTGCAGAAGCTCGCCTACCTCTCGATCATCTTCGTCGTGCTGCCTCTCCTGATCCTGATGGGCCTTGCGATGTCGCCATGGGCGAACACGGTCGTTCCGGGCTGGGTGGATCTCTTCGGCGGCCGGCAGTCGGCGCGCACGCTTCACTTCATCGCCGCATGGCTCCTGGTCGGCTTCGTCCTGGTCCACGTATTCGAAGTGATCGTCACCGGGCTCTGGAACAACCTGCGATCGATGATCACGGGCAGGTATCGCGTCACCTTGGAGACTCCTCATGCCGACCCGGAATGATCGCCGAAGCTTCCTGCTGCGCATGACCGGCGCGACGGGCACGCTCTTCCTGGCGGGTTGCGAGCGGCTGTCGAGGAGCGAGTGGTTCCCCAAGATACTGGGCTCGACCGAGAAACTCACAAGCGCCGCGCAGCATCTCGTCACGTCGCGCAAGTCCATGGCGCAGGAATTTTCGGAGAAGGACCTTTCGCCCACTTTCCGCAGTAACGGCACCGCGAGCCCGAATAATCCCGAGTACCAGGCGCTCGCGGCCACCCACTTCGCGGATTGGTCCCTGCAAGTAGACGGCCTCGTCGAAAATCCGATCAAGCTCACGCTCGCGCAACTGCGTGCGATGCCCGCCCGCACGCAGATTACGCGCCACGATTGCGTCGAAGGCTGGAGCGCGATCGGCAAGTGGAAGGGTGTGCAGCTCGCCGAGGTGCTCGCGCTGGCGAAGCCGCAGGCAACGGCGAAGTACGTCGTCTTCCATTGCGCCGACCCCATGGAAGACGATGGCTCCCACAAGTACTACGAGAGCGTGGACATGGAAGACGCGCACCATCCGCAGACCATCCTCGCCTACGAGATGAACGGCGCCACGCTGCCGGTCGCAAACGGCGCGCCGATCCGCGTGCGCATCGAAAGGCAGCTTGGCTACAAGATGGCCAAGTACATCATGCGCATCGAGCTGGTGGAGAGCTTCGCGCACATCGAGCGCGGCAAGGGCGGCTACTGGGAGGACGAAGGCTATCAGTGGTACGCCGGGATATGACGAGGGCTGGTACGATATTGCGACAGTAGCCCGCCGACTAAAGTTAGCCGGAGTTGCGCAATCCGGCAGCGAGGCCATTGATGGAGAGATGGATGCCGTTCTTCACCCGCTCGTTCTCGGCTCCGGCGCGGTGCCGGCGCAGGAGCTCGAGCTGCAGGTGATTGAGGGGATCGAGGTAGGGAAAGCGGTTGCGGATCGAGCGCGCGAGCGCGGGATTGGACGCGAGGAAAGTGGTGGCGCCGGTAATCTCGAAGAGCGCCTTCGTGGTCGCCTCGAACTCGCCGTGGATCCGCCCGAAGATCCTCTCGGCGAACGCCGCATCCGCGAGGAGCTCCTTGTAGCGCGCGGCGACCGACATGTCCGCCTTGGCGAGCAGCATGTCCAGGTTGGAGAGCATCGCGCGGAAGAACGGCCACTCGCGCCACATCCTCGCGAGAAGCGCCCGGCCCTCGGGCCCGCGCCGCTCGACGAAGGCGCGCGACGCCGCACCGAAGCCATACCAGCCGGGCAGCATCACGCGGCATTGCGCCCACGAAAATACCCACGGGATCGCGCGTAAGTCCTCGATGGCGTCGGACTTCTTGCGCGACGCGGGGCGCGAGCCGATGTTGAGCTCGCTGATCTCGCCGATCGGCGTGGTCGCGCGGAAGTACTCGACGAATCCCTCGGTGCCGTAGACCAGGTCGCGGTAGGCCGCCATCGCATCGCGTGAAAGCTCCTCCATCGCGCCGTGGAAGCTCTCGTGGCCGGCGTGCGGCGTCTTGTCGAGGGTCGCGCGCACGGTCGCGGCGAAGAGCGCCTCGAGGTT
>WNFM01185154.1_pt2 | contig 13904 bp, 13 predicted proteins | sample 5400271 | NCBI WGS metagenome assembly WNFM01 (sample SAMN13153352, study PRJNA577476) | soil metagenome | isolation source: 60 cm saprolite on Douglas fir-dominated hillslope | place: USA:California | collected 2013-09-17 | reverse complement strand
GTCCGGGTGCCTTCGATCGATGTCGAATCCATCGGAGCGGGCGGCGGCAGCATCGCATCAGTTCGTTTCGGTCAACTGACGGTTGGCCCGATGAGCGCCGGCGCCAATCCGGGGCCCGTTTGTTATGACCGTGGCGGCGTCGAGCCGACGGTGACAGACGCCGATCTGCTACTCGGCATCCTGGACGCTGAAAACTTTCTCGGCGGCCGCATGCGGCTCAATGCTGATGTCGCGGCCCGCGCAATGTACGAGAGAGTTGCGCAACCGCTCGGCATCGGAACCCTCGAAGCGGCCTGGGGAGTGCGCGAAGTGATCGACAGCAAGATGGCGGATCTGCTGCGTCGGATGACGATTCAGCGCGGTGTCCCTCGCACGCATGGGCCTTTGCGCGAGACCTCGGATTGCGCGGCTTCGTCGTCCCGGCAGCGGCCACCGCGCAGTCAGCCTATGGTTGCGGTAACGCCGACCTTGGCGTCACGAAAGAATGCGCGGTCTATCTTCGCGCCGGTCCAGGCACGAAACCGGATACGCGGGCAGTCGCTGCAATCGACACGACAGTTCGGACGCTTGAGAACGAAGCAAGGGCCGAGTTGGTTCGCGCGGGCGCGCAAGGTGAGATCACGGTTGAACGGCTGCTGGCCGTAAGGTTTCGCGGGCAGTCGAATGTGATTGACGTGAGTCTCGACGCCGCTCGGTTCGACGCTGGCGCTTTCGCAGCCCTGACCAAGAGGTTTGAGGGCATCTACGAAGTGCTGTTCGGCCGAGGCGCGAGCTACGCGGGCGCCGGGCACGAGATCGTCAGCGCGCGCGCCATCGCGCGGGGGGTGCTGCGACCGCCGGTGGCACGGGCGCAAGGTACACCCCTGGAATCTGCGGCCACACGTCGAGTTGTCTTCGCCGATCCCGCGGCCCCTATTGAGACCGCCATCTACAAAACACGCTATCCAGCGCCCGACGTCAAAGTCGATGGCCCAGCAATCATCGAGTTTCCCGGACAAAGCGTGGTGGTGCCACCGAGTGGATCCGCCGTGGCCGACAAATTCGGCAACCTACACGTGAGCATCGACCAATGACCGGTCCCAACCGCGGTGACACTACCGTCCATCCAGTGGCTTTCGAGGTCATCAGATCCCGGCTTCTTGCCATCACCGAAGAGATGCGCATCGCTTTGCAGAGCGTTTCCGGCTCGCCCACGGTCACGGAAGCTTCCGATTTTTTTACCGGACTATTTCTGCCGGATGGCTCATTCGCCTCAATGGGGTTCCAAGTCTCGTTCCAGGCCCCAGTGGTCGGAACCCTGATTCGTGCGGTTTACGCCAGACCAACGTTGGAGCCGCGCGACGGCGACATGTTCTGCGGCAATGATCCGTTCGTCGGAGCGCTCCACCAGAACGACATTCAACTGGCTGGCCCGATCTATGCCGACGGAAAGATTTTCGCCTGGGCCGGCGTCGAGGCGCACGTCACCGACATCGGAGGCATGGACTTTGCCAGCTGGTCGCCGAATGCACGCGACGCGCGCCAAGAGGGCTTGCGCATACCGTGCGTCAGGCTCGTCGAGGGAGGCCGCATGCGCGAGGACATACTTGAGATGATCCTCACGGCGACTCGTTTGCCGGCGCAATTGAATCTTGATTTTCGGGCTTTCGTGGCGACGATCAACGTGGCGCGCGAGCGCGTCGCAGAACTCGTCACCCGTTATGGCGCGTCCACTCTGTCGGCGGTAATGAAGAGGATGATCGATGTGTCGCACCAGCGGGTCAAGGAACGTTTGCTTGAGCTGCCGGATGGCGAATTCCGCGCGGTCGATTTTCTCGAGCACGACGGAGAGGCAAACCGGCTCTACAAAGTCGACCTCCGCATGATCAAGCGAGGTGCGCGCCTCAGCTTCGACTTCAGCGGCTCGAGCCCACAGGCGCCGGGTTTCATCAATGCAACCCGCTCAGGCTTGGAGGGTGGGGTGACGGGAGCGCTGCTGCCCATGCTTGCCTATGACATCCCCTGGAATCAGGGAGTGTTGCAGACGGCCGATATCATTGCACCCGACGGTCTGATTTGCACGGCACAATTTCCAGCTCCGGTCGGGGCCGCGACTGTGGAAACGATCTGGGTCGTCTCCAATGTCTGTTCGCAGGCGCTGAATCGGCTGCTCTCCTGCGCGCCAGAGTATCGCGAGCGCGCTCAAGCCGTAAGCGATGGCACGATGGCAACATTCAACTTGGGCGGTCGTAATCAGTACGGCGAACCCTTGGGTCTGCATCTCATGGATCCTCTTGCCGGAGGCTATGCCGCATTTGCGGGCAAAGACGGATATGAGGCGGGCGGTCCGATCAACTCACCGGCACCGGCCATTGCCGACGTGGAGCGCAACGAGCTGGCAGCGCCACTTTTCTACCTCTACCGGCGTCTAGCGCGCGACACCGGAGGAGCCGGCCGCTATCGGGGCGGCGCGTCGGCGGAAGTGGCACTGACCTTGGCCGGCATCGGCGAAGCCGACGCCCTCATCATGACTCATGGCGCCGAGGTCCCCAATGCGTGCGGTCTTTTTGGCGGCTATCCGGGCGCGACGGTCATTCAGAAATGGGCAAACGGCGCGGCGAAGAACGGTGTGTGCTCTGCCGAGCCGAACTGGATCTACTTCGGACCGAAGCCGGGCTTACAGAAGATGCGTATTGGGGACGTGTTCGCCGCGAGCTGGCAGGGCGGCGGCGGTTGGGGCGACCCGCTTGATCGAGATCCGGTCGCGGTGCATCGCGATTGCCGGAGCGACCTGGTTTCGCGACAAGCGGCTGCCGACATTTATGGCGTGATCGTCAACGACACAGAATATGACGCGGAAGCAACCCGGACACTTCGAGCATCAGTGCGGGCCGAGCGCATCCGCGGCAGAACTAAAATGGCGGATTGTCCGCCGGATGCCCGCACCATCGGCGAGATTGGACCTGCCTTGAGACTCGTTCGGGTCGGTGCTGAGGTCCACGTTGTCTCGCGTTCAGGCGCCACACTGGCGCGCGGGTCGACGCGCTGGCGAGAGGGTGCGATTCGGGCCCCGTTCGCTTCCTCTCGCACGCTGCGGCTTCATGAGGGCTTAGAAATGTCGTCGTTCTACTGTCCTGTCTCCGGGGAACTACTGGCGGTCGATGTGCATGAAAAAGGCGCGATCCCGCCGGACGACATCATCCTCGAATTGGCAAGTGTCGGATCAATGGCACCGGCACGTTCAGCATGATTGCGCAGATCCCAACCCCCGAGCAAGAAAGATCCTTTATTTCCCCGGATCGAATCGGAGACGTGAAATGTCGCAAAAAGTAATCGTTACGGTTGCGCCTACCGGCGGGATGGCGAGCAAGTCCCAAAATCCGAACCTGCCGACGCAGCCCGAAGAGATCGCTGATGACGTCGTACGCTGCGCGAAGGCCGGTGCGGCCATCGTCGCGCTGCATGCGCGGCGATCGGATGATCTTGCGACGTGCGACCCTGCCATCTACGGCCGCATTAACAAGCTCATCCGCGGGCGCTGCGACATTATCATCAATAATTCTACCGGCGGCGGCGTCACCGGTGACATGATCCGCGAGCAGCCGAACGGTCTTTGGGAGATCATCTATGAGGAGCGTCTCAAAGGCATGGAAGCCGACCCTGAGATGGCAACCCTCGACGCCGAGACCACTGTTGCCAGCTTCGGCGGACGAGAGATCGTCGTGGCAACGACGCCGCGACGCTGCGAGGAGATGGCTAAGCTCTTCAAGGAAAAAGGCATCAAACCTGAATGGGAGGTTTTCAGTCCCGAGCACATTATCCAAGACGTATCGCGTCTGATCGCGAAAGGTTATGACAAGCCGCCCTATTTCATCAACATGGTGCTCGGCGGCGACCGAGGCTTCCAGGGAGCCATGCCGTACAGTTGCGATACGCTCAATTTCATGATCCGACAGCTGCCGCCGCAGAGCGTGTTCTGCGTCTCAGCCATTGGGCCCGCACAACTGCCGGCCACCACCCAAGCCTTGCTCATGGGCGGACACGTCCGAGTCGGCCTCGAAGACAACAACTACTACCGGTCCGGGCAACTCGCCACCAACCTGCAACTCGTCGAGCGCACGATGCGAATCATGTCGGAATTGCAACTCGAGCCGGCATTAGCTTCCGAGGCGCGCGAGATGCTCAATCTCCGGACGCGTTGAATGGCGACCAATATGCCGCGATCGAGCATCGCCTTCCTCATCAAGCGATCTCACACCCTTTGCCTTGATCTGACCGAGCCCGCATTGGCGGCGCAAGGTTTGACCTTCATGCAATACATCATTCTGGTGTGGTTGAAGGACGCCATGACGGTGACTCCGAAGGACGTCTGCACCGAGTATCGCCATGCCGGCGGTGCGCTGACGCGCGTCGTTGACCAGCTCGCCGAACGCGGCCTATTGGAACGCATCCGCGACATTGTGGATCGGCGCAAGGTGAATCTGCGCCTGACGCCGGCAGGCCGCCGCACGGTAGAAGGGTCGATTCCGCATCTGGTCGACATTCTCGATAGCGGTCTCGGTAATTTCAGCGACCACGAAGTGCAAGAATTCACGCGCCTGTTGTTGAAGCTGAACGCCGACCTGCAATCGCAGCTCGACTCGGTGCGCTTCCTGGCGACGTCCGCGATCGGCGAAGAGCGTGCGTAGGTGGGCTATCCTGCGGGTCCTCGCATTTCTTTGAGCCGCGCGCTGCCGCCCGCTAATGGTAAATACGGAATTTCGTGAATTGACGATATTGTATAAATCAAATACGATTTTAGCCGGCGCGATGACGTTTCTTTGGTCCTTGTTGGAACCCGTTGCGACGAAATACGTCCGACAACTAATGCATTGAGGAGAGATAATGGGCAGACTCACTGGAAAGGCAGCCTTCATCACGGGCGTTGCCAGCGGCATGGGCCGCGCCGCTGCTAAACTCTTTGCAGCGGAGGGAGCGAAGGTCGTGGGATGTGACCTCAGCCAATCTGCAGCGCAACAGACCGTGTCGGAAGTACGGGATGCCGGAGGTCAGATGGTGACGTTCGGTCCTGTGGATCTCAGCTCGCCGGCCGAGGCTCAAAAATGGATATCCGATGGCCTCGCTGAGGCCGGCGGAATCGACATTCTTTACAACAACGCCGGCGGCGCGCGTTTTGGCCTGTTCGGCGAGCTCTCGCAGGAAGACTGGGCGTTTACACTGCATAATGAAGTTGACTTGGTCTTCTATGCCACCCAGGCCGCTTGGCCGCATCTCATCGCCCGCGGCGGCGGCGTGGTGATCAACACTGGATCCGCAGTCGCAGTGCGCGGCAATCCCAACATGGGCTTTGCAGCGCACGCTGCGTCGAAGGGCGCGATAGTGGCATTCACCCGACAGCTTGCGGCCGAAGGCGCCAAGCATAAAATCCGAGCAAATACCGTCTCTCCCGGTCCGATTCGAACGCCGGCGACGGCAGTAATCCCACCCGAGCCGAAGGAGAGAATTAGAGCGTCGATCCCCCTGGGACGGTGGGGCGAGGTCGAAGACGTTGCCTATTGTGCGCTGTATTTGGCATCTGACGAGGCGCGCTGGGTCACAGGGGCCGATTTCGTGATCGACGGCGGCGGGGCCGTTGCCGGCCTTTGAGGCATCGATGCGAATTGAGTGGACCCGATTCGCGGTCCTGTCGGGCCAGTGCCATTTGCGCAGCACGCGTACGTGGCGCCTTTTGTGGAGCGCGGGCTCGACCACAGCCAAGCGTCACTCGAGGCAGCGGAAAGTCTAATTAAGGAGATTCAGGCGCGTTTGATCGCCGCAGGGCGCCTGTAAGCCATCTCGACGGTCCGGCTGATCGCGGGGCGCTCCGCCGCCCCGCGGGTTCCGCGCTTAGGACCGGTTCATGTCCCAGGGCGTCATGCCGGGCGGCAGCTTCGGGCGATGCACCAGTTCGCTGAGCGGAACCCCGGCTTCGTACTTCGCGATCAACTCTTCGGGATCGACGATGATGCCCATGAAGTTCTCTTCGTAATTGCCCGCGGCAAAGAACGCATCGACTTCTGCAACGGTTGGGAACACGTCGTAGTCCATCTCGATTTTGTTGCCATCCGGATCACGGTAATAAAATGAAATGGTCGGGCCGTGATTGATGGTCCAGTAGGGCGTGACGCCTTGAGAACTTAAGTAGCGGAACTGCGATAGCAACGCGCCCAGCGTGGGATATGAGAATGCCAAGTGCTCGAGTCCCCAACTGTTGGGCGGCCGTTCGACCAGCTTGGGCAGAGCGATGAGACCTATCCGGTGGTGCTCGTTGTCGTAGGTCATGAAGCATACTTTGTCATTTTCGAAGGCAACCTTCGCAGCGAGCGCATTCAGATACCAACCCCGCGCCCTCGGCAGGTTTGGCGTCGTCAACACGGCATGGGCCAGCTTGCTCGGCCGCACGCGATCCGGGTATTCGTCGGCGAGGCGCCGCTTGGCGCGGGGTCTTTCAGTGACGGTATTCATTATTTCTTCACCTCATCTTGTAGTAGTTTGTACTCTCAAGCCAGAACTCCTGGGCAGCATACTCTTGCGCCGGGCTCGCCCCCCTTAAGGGAGTGTCGTGGACTCCGGTTCGTCGATGACCAGGTTGTTGATTTCACCCAACCCCTCAATCTCGATCCGACATCGCTGCCCCGCCTTCATGTAGCGCGGCGGCACTTGTGCCCCGCCGACCCCCGCCGGCGTGCCCGTCGACAATATGTCGCCGGGCTCGAGCGTAAAGGCGGTGGTCAAAAATGCGATCATCTGAGGAATCTTGTGGATGAATTCCGCGGTGTTGCCGTCCTGGCGCGGCTCTTCATCGATCCATGTGCGGACGCGAAGCACGTTGGGGTCCGCGATCTCGTCGGCAGTAGTCAACCAAGGACCCATGGGGCCATGGGTATCGAAGGATTTTCCCATCGTCGCGGTCGGCGACAGGCTCTGCCAGTCGCGCACGCTCACGTCGTTGCACACGACATAGCCGGCGATCATCTGATACGCGCGTTCGGGCGTTACGTGGCGGCAACGCGTGCCAATCACGATGCCCAGTTCGCCCTCATAGTCTAGAGCGGCGGAGCAGCGCGGCAGATGCATCGGATCATGAGGACCAATTATGCAGCTCACTTGCTTGTTGAACCAGTGTTGATGCTGGGTCGATGGGATCACGGCGCGTGGATGCGATTTCGCAAACTCCTCTAGGTGCTTGGTGTAGTTGGCGCCGAGCGCCAGATATTTACTAGGCCTCGGCACCGGCGCCGACAGCGTCACCTCAGCGAGCTGAGTGCGCCGACCCTTGCCGGCGAGGGCCCGGCGCACTCCGTCCATTCCATTCGCACCGGCGCGCAAGAGATCAATCATTGTTGCCGGCAGCCGCGGATCAAGCGACACCACGTCGATGACTACATCGTTGTCGATGACGCCGAGCCGCTCCTCGCTGTTACCGTGCCGATACGTCGCAAGTTTCATGTCCCTCTCCAATATCGAATTCAATGAGGCGCATCGAGGCCGCGCGGTGTGGATTGCCCGGCAAGCACCCATTCGGCAACTTCGCCGCAGGACGCTACCCAAATGTCCGGGCGATGCTGGGCATAGGCGACGATGCTGAACAGGGCCTCCATGCGCTCTCGAGTCTGTCCGATGATCCAAGGATGGAAATCGAAGACGGCATGCACGCCGAAGTGCGCCGCTCGATCGATCTCATTGATGAATGCTTGCTCGAGCAAAGACGGACCAAATTGCCCATCGGGCGCTCGGATGTTGAAACGCGCGCCCATTCGCTCGTCGAGCTGATTACCATCGACGAAGGGCCAGCTGAACGGCATGCTCACCACGCCGCCCAAGACCACCCGGGTTCCCTCGCCGATGCAAGAGAAGTGGGAGAACCCATACCGGCTCATCAAGTCGGCCAGATTGTCCGACCCGTAGCCGCCGGGCGGACGAAACCCGGTGGGGCGCAGTCCCGCCGAAGCCATGGCATCCAGCGATCGCTCCAGCACCTCGACCTGGCGCTGGGCGTCGAGCGTCGCCCAGATTTCGTGCCGCAATCCGTGCAAACCGACTTGATGGCCAGCTTCCACCATGGACCGCAACGTATCCGGATACACGGTCGCGTTCCACGCCTCGACGAAGAAAGTCGCCTGGAATCCGTGCAGCCGCTTTAGGAGTTCGGGCACAACCTCAGTGACCGACATATGGGAGCCGACGGGCTGGTCTTTCGGCCACTTCCCAAATTCGATGTCGGAAGCTTCGCCCAAATTATCAAAGGTAAAGCTAACCGCGCCCTTCTTGCCAGCCGGACCCCAAGCTGGCTTTGTGGGCAGACCCCTCCCCGCAAACGGTACGTTCTCCATTGAGAATCTCTAGTTCTGATATCGACAAGAACTAATTTTAGCGCTAAAATCTGTTCTTGTCGATAAAAATATTGACTGACGACAGGAAGAGCGGACTTGGCTTTAAAAGCTTGGGGGGAAGATAAGATGAAGTTAATCCAAGGGTCTGGCTTAGGAATTCACACTCGGCTAGCCGCGGGATGTAGCTTGGGTATTTTATGTTGCTCGGTGAGCGCAGAGGCGCAGAACCTGCCATCGTCCGCCCGTCAGAGTACCGACGTCTCTGACATCCCTGAAATCATCGTAACGGCGCAACGCCGCAACGAGAACTTGCAGGACGTTCCAATTGCGGTCTCGGCCGTGAGCGCGGCGCAGTTGGAGATGCAGGGCATCACCAGCACTCTCGACATCGGTCGCGCCGTCCCGAGCCTGATCGTCACTCAAACCTTCGGTTATGTGCTCCCGCGCATCCGCGGCGTGGGCAACAGCGTCGTCGGCGCCGGATACGAAAGCGGCGTTGCGACCTATATTGATGGCGTTTACCTGGCGGCCGCCCCCGCGGGCTTGCTCTCGCTCAACAACATTGAACAGATCGAAGTGCTGAAAGGACCGCAGGGCACCCTGTTTGGCAGAAACGCCACGGGCGGCCTGGTCTCGATCATTACGCGCGAGCCGTCATCGACGCCCGGCGGCACCATAGAACTCAGCTACGGCGACTATCAGACGGCGACCACCAACTTCTACCTGACGGGTGGGCTCGGTAGCGCCGTCGCGGGAGACTTCGCCGGTCATATAAGCACCCAGGGCCAGGGCTATGGCATCAACCGTTTCAACGGTCGCGACGTCAATCGTACGGACCATGACACCGCACTGCGCTCTTCGCTCCTCGTCACACCCAGCGAAGATACAAAAATCCGGCTCACCCTCGACTATGAGCAGAATAAAGGATCGGTCTATGGTGCGGTTCGCCTCGCACCGGGAACGAGCACGATCTTTCCGCAGGGACCCATTCAGAGGGCATGGGATGTGGACTCGGACCTGCAGCCTTTCAACCAGTACAAGGGCGGCGGTGTCTCGGCTCGAATAGAACAGAATCTGGGATTCGGGAAGCTCACGAGCATCTCCGCCTATCGCGAATCACAGAATGTGGTAACCGCCGACGCGGACGCCACCCCGACTCCGGCCCTCGACCTACTCGAGGCTCAACGCGACAAGCAAATAAGCGAGGAGATCAACCTCACATCGGACCCGTCTTCGCATATCAAATGGGTAGGAGGACTTTATTATTTCGGCGCCTCCTCTGGCTACGACCCAAGCCAGGCTGCATTTTTTGGCTTCCTTCAACCCCCCACGCCTTTCGGTCCTATTTCAGCCTTAAATAATTTCGGTCGCGAGCGCACAGAATCCTACGCTGGCTACGCACAGGCGACCGCACCGGTCGCGAACGAGACCAACCTAACAGTCGGACTCCGGTATTCGTCTGAAAGACACATTCTTGATGGGTACCAGACAATTGATATCGCTGGTGGGCCGACCGGCCTCGAGACGCCTATCGCGGAGCAAACCAAAAGTTTTTCCGACCCCACCTGGCGAGTGTCGCTTGATCATCGTTTTTCGCCAGAATTGATGGTCTACGTCTCCGAAAATCGCGGATTTAAGAGCGGCGGCTTCAATCCGCAAGTGCCCACCGATCCTGCCTATGACCCTGAAAAGCTGGATGCCTATGAAATCGGCATCAAGAGCGATCTGTTCAATCGCCGTTTACGCCTCGATGCGGCCGCCTTCTACTATGACTATACAAACCTACAAGTAGCAAAGTTCACCGGATCCCAAACCACCTACTACAACGGCGCGGCCGCCCGCGTTTACGGATTGGACACCGATTTCGAAATTCGACCGATTACGAATCTAACAGTGAGCGGAGGATTCACACTCCTGAACGACCGTTTCACCAACTTTCCCAACGCGGTCTTCGCCCTTCAGGTACCGGGAGGACTAGACACCGAAATCCGCTCCGCTGCCGGAAACCGCCTGCCCCAAACCGCGGATTTCACCGCGACGCTCAACGCAGACTATCATCTCCCCACCAGTTTTGGCGGCGCCGGCCTCGACCTTAGCTACGGCTATAACAGCGGATATTATAGTCAGCCGGACAATATTCTGCGTCAGCCGAGTTACAGCACGTTGGCGGCTTCCTTGCGGTTTGAACTCAAAAACGGCGTTCTCTTGAGCGTGTGGGGATGCAATCTCACCAATGCCAAGATCGCTCAGACTCTGGCAGCCGGTAGTTTCAACAGCATCGTCAGCTACGCGCCCCCTCTAACCTACGGAGCGACGGTCAGTGCCAAATTCTGACGTTACACACATTCGATCGGCGAGGACGTCGATGAACGTCCACGAGAAGCTTCATCAATCTGTATTAACACCGGCGCTAACGTGGCCGATTTCCTGAAGGAGTATCGCGATGAAAACCTCGAGTGATTTGAGTTTCGCGGCAGAGAACGCGCACAACAAAGTATACGGTGGATTTGAGGGTGTAGAAGTTCCACAGGGCCTCGAGCGAAAAATCGCCGAGCGGCGCGCAAACAACCACACGAAGCGACTTCATCACCACGCATTTCGTTGTCGAAACGCGGAAGAAACGCGGCACTTCTATGAAGATGTATTGGGCTTTCCGCTCATTCAGGCGGTGATCCAGAATCGTGATTTTGGCTCGCGTCAAGACAATAACTTTTGCCACATTTTCTTTGAGCTTGCCGATGGTAGCGCGCTTGCGTTTTTTGATTGCACGGGATCGCTGGTAACACGCGACTACGAACCTGGCACCGGTTTTGATCATCACGTCGCGCTGTATGTGGAGAGTGATGAGGACCTGAACTACTATAAAAGGCGCCTCGACGCGGCAAAGATCCCCAATCACTACGTCGATTACATCGTCTATCATTCGCTGTACGTCAACGACCCCAATGGACTCAACATAGAGTTCTGCGCAAATCCGCCGATTACGGCCGACTACGAGTTGAAGGCGGAACTGGTGGCGCATCGTGACCTGAAAACATGGATGGACTTTGCACATAACGGGCAGGGTTCCAAGTAGCGGCAGAGCGGATATACTGGGTGCAGCACGGGCGTATGGATTTGGATATGGATATGGATATGGAATTGAGTGCGGTCCCGGGGACGTATATCGAGGCGGTTCAGCAGCGCCTGCGGGAAGATATTGTCTCGGGAAGGCTGGCACCGCGGGAAAAGCTTCGGCTCGCCGAACTGAAGACCCGTTATGAAATGGGTTCGAGTCCTCTTCGCGAAGCCCTCTCGCGCCTGGTCGGCGAAGGTCTGGTCACTTTTGAGGGAAACAAGGGTTTTCGAGTACGCGGCCTGTCACGCGAGGATCTGGCTGACATCGCCTATATGCGCACCGCCGTAGAGACTTTTGCAATCCGCACGGCCATCGAGCGCGGTGGTGTGGAATGGGAGACTGGAATCGTCGGTGCCCTGCATAGGCTCGTCACCTTGACGCGCGACACTGCGACCGATCGGGCGAGCTTGGATGCCTGGAACCACGCGCACGATCGCTTCCACGAGGCGTTGATTGCGGCGTGTGGTTCGCCGCGCGTCTTCGAGACGCAGCACCGGCTTGCCGAACATCACAACCGCTACCGCCGCATATTCATGGGAGACAATCTGCCGCGCCAGTTGCTCATCGATGAGCATACGGATATTGCAGATGCCGCACTGGCGCGCGACTCGGACCGCGCGGCCGCGCTTCTCGGCCGTCACATGGTCGTCACTTCTGACTTCTATGCGCGGGTTCTCGCGGGCAGCGAACAGGCATCCTCGAGTGCTGACAGCGCTGAGATCGAATAGCTCTGCCGACTCAATCAAAACCGCCTGACAGCAGAACGTCGAGCGGCCTTCCGGATTGATTTGAGATCAGGCTAGGGGCCGCGGAATCGACATGCGCTCCGTAAACTCGCGTAACTGAGCCTGGGCGTTGCTGCTGGTCGCAAGCATGTCGTCCTGCGTGCCGATGAGAGTGACCGCAACCTCCGCCTCGCCTTGCCAATTGGTCACTGGTGAACTGACCGCTTTCAGCCCCGGAATGAAGCGCCCATCGACCGAGGCCATTCGGCTCCCTTGCACGCTCGCGATGAGGCGTTCGATACTCTTGGCGGTGAGATCTAGATCGGGCCACTTCACTTTGGCCTTCCGTGCTTTCGCGACCTCGGGGCGCAAACGGGGCGCGGTAATCCGGCGCGACAGGAATGCCAGGAATATACGCCCGCTCGCGGAACTTAACAGCGGCAATGTGCTGCCGAGCCCGAGCGAAGTCAGCACCGGGCTCGCTGTCCGCTCCCAGCGCACGACCGTGGCGCCCTGGTCGGCCCACACCGTCAGCAATGCCGTGAGACCTGTACGCTTGCTCAGTCCTTTGAGCCCATCTGCCGCCCGATTCACGAATTCGTTTCGGCCGAGGGCGGCCAGGCCGAGTTCCGCGGCAAACGGTCCCAGCTCATAGCGCCCCGAACGCTCGCGTTGCAGTACGAGGCCGGTGTGAATAAAGCTCGCGAGATAGCGATGCACCTTGCTAGCCGGCATGCCGGCCGCCCGAGCCAGGTCCGTCAGTGCAATCGGACTCGAACCCTTCGACATGGTGCGCAATACGCGAAGTGCGCCGTCCAGCGCCTGAATGCCACCTCGCGCAGCCTGGCGGGCTGCATCCGCCTCCCCCGATATATCCGATTTTGACGTCATAGCATCAGGTTCTTGAACGCTTCGTCGATTGGACGCCCCGACATCGCCCCGCTCGCGTCCTTATTCGCCCACGCCCTCACTTCAAATCCCTCCGCCACGGGCCTGTCGGCAACCGATAGTTTGTAGACTATGCGAAAACGTCTCGTCTCCCAAGTTTCCACAAGGGCCTCGACGCGCAACACGTCATCGTACTTAGCTGGATCGCGAAACTTCGCCCCGGCATCCACCAATGGCGTGACGACACCGAAGCGACGCATCAACTCGCGTTGGCTCAGTCCGCGATCCCGCAATAGTCGTTGGAATGTGCAATCCAGCCAGTAGAAATAGTTCGGATAGAACACAACTCCGGCCTCATCACAGTCGCCCCACTCGATGATGAACTCGGTTCTGAACATGCCGGATCTCCGAAAGTCACCGCCGAATCGGGTAGACTATTGCATTTCGTGCAATGCTTTGTACAGGGCGCAAATCGGGCATGAAGGACGGAGGCAACAATGCGCATCGCTGTTCTAGGTGGCGGCCCGGCGGGCCTGTATTTTTCTTATCTGTGGAAACGGCGGCATCCCGACGCCGATGTTGCATTGTTTGAGCAAAATCCAGCCGATGCGACCTGGGGGTTCGGCGTGGTCTTCTCCGACCGCGCGATGGATTTCATTGGCGACGGCGATCCCGAAACCGCAGCGGCTATCACGGCACGGATAGAGACCTGGTCCGACCTCACGTTAGTACATCGCGGAGAAGCAGTCGCCATCGACGGCGTCGTGTTTTCCTCGATCGGCCGCCTGGAGTTGCTACGATTGCTGCAGCAACGCGCAAGGG
>WNFM01187143.1_pt1 | contig 13909 bp, 12 predicted proteins | sample 5400271 | NCBI WGS metagenome assembly WNFM01 (sample SAMN13153352, study PRJNA577476) | soil metagenome | isolation source: 60 cm saprolite on Douglas fir-dominated hillslope | place: USA:California | collected 2013-09-17 | reverse complement strand
GCGAGCGTCAACGCGTCGATCGTGCGGCACTTCACGTAGCGCATCGGGAAGCCCTGGACCGCGCCCGCGGCGCCGAGCTCGTCGCCGCCGCGCGGAAGGACCGCGTAGTCGAAGCCGCCACCCGCGAGGAGCGTCGCCGCGACCGGGACGCCGAAGGCCATCGTGAACGGCACCGGCTTCGGGTCCTTGTAGTGCTCGGTCATGATCTGCCACATGTGACTGCCCGGCGCCGGCTGGAACGTGCCGATGTTGCCCCAGCGGAAGTTCATCCGGTTGTAGCCGATGTGGCTGCCGCCGTGGAACACGTCGCCGATGACCACGCTGTTGCCGCTTCCGATCGTGATCTCGGACTCGAGCACGGTGTGGCGGATCGCCATGATGAAAGCGTTCACGTCCTTCGGGTCGGTGATGACCTCTTCCTGCACCGGCGCCTTGTCCTGCGCGACGATCTCGGCCGGGATCGGATGCGTGAGCGCGTGGGCGAGCTTCTTGGTCCGGTCCTTCCCGTCGGTCCAGCCGAAGTACCGATTGACGATGTCCATGTTCGCGAAGAGGTTCGTGATCGCCCGCGCGTGCGGGTACCCCTTCACGTTGTTGAACAGCACGGGGTAGCTGCCGTCGAAATGCTTCTGGACGCCGGTGAGCTCGAGGTCGCCGTCCACCTCGACGTCGGTCTCGAGGAGCAGGCCTTCGCGCCGCAGCCAGTCGACGGTCGCGGGGAGCGAACCGATGTCGTCCTTGGTCGCGGGCGGCCCGGAAAGGTCGGTGGTGATGCGGTTCTTCACGCGGGCCTTCGTCTCGACGGCCATGGGGATCCTCCTGAGTGGGTGGCTGGGTTCAATTCGAGAATATAATGGTTAGACCATTCGCGCGCTAGGCTGAAGGAGCCTCATGGAATACAGCGATCTGCGCGACTGGATCGAGCGCGTCCGCGACCTGGGCGAGCTCCGCGACGTTCGTGGCGCGACCTGGGAAGAGGACATCGGACGCGTCACCGAGATGCTCCACCACACCGACGACTCCCCCGCCGTGCTGTTCGATGACATCCCCGGCTACCCGAAGGGCTTCCGCATCCTCGCGAACGCGAACGCGACCCGGTCGCGCCTCGCCCTGACCCTCGGGCTCCCGGTCGACATCGAGCGGCGCCCGCTCATGGACAAGTTCCTCGAGCTCACCGAGCAGGGCCGGGCGCTCGCGCCACGCGTCGTGAAGGACGGCCCGGTGATGGAGAACGTCCTGCGCGGCGACGACGTCGACGTGCTGAAATTCCCGTCGCCGCAATGGCACCCGCTCGACGGCGGCCGCTATCTCGGCACCGGCGTGGTCGACATCCTCAAGGATCCGGATTCCGACTGGGTGAACCTCGGGACATACCGCGTGATGGTCCATGACGCGAAGCGGGTGGGCGTGTACATCTCGCCCGGCAAGCACGGCCGCCAGTTCCGCGACGCGTACTTCAAGCGCAAGGAGCCGTGCCCGATCCTCGTCGTCTGCGGCGTCGACCCGCTGCTCTTCATCGCGTCGACCCTCGAGGTGCCGCAGGGCGTCTCCGAGTACGACTGGGCCGGCGGCATCCGCGGCGAGCCGTACGAGGTCATCAAGGAGCCCGTCACCGGCCTCCCGATGCCGGCGTCGGCCGAGATCGTCCTCGCCGGATTCCTCCACTACGACAAGAAGCTGCCCGAGGGCCCGTTCGGCGAGTGGACCGGCTACTACGCCTCGGGCGAACGGGCCGAGCCGGTGCTCGAGGTCGAGGCGCTCTATCACCGGAACGACCCGATCATCCTCGGCGTCCCGCCGAACAAACCGCCGTACGAGCCGCACCGCTACCGCGAGTACCTGCGCTCCGCGCTCCTCCTGCGCGAGCTGAAGGCCGCGGGCGTTCCGGGCATCGTCGATGCGCACTGCTTCGGCGTCGGCGGCTGCCGGCTCCTCAACGCCGTGTCGATCGAGCAGCGCTACGCGGGACACGCGCGCCAGACCGGCCACGTCGCAGCGATGTGCCGCGTCGGGGCCTATCTCGGCCGGATCGTCATCGTGGTCGACGAGGACATCGACGTGACCGACCTGAACGACGTCATGTGGGCGGTCGTCACGCGCTCCGATCCCGCGCGGTCGCTCGACATCATCAACCGCGCTTGGTCGGGCCCGCTCGACCCGGCGATCGAGCCGGACCTCAAGGGGCACAACTCGCGGATGATCATCGACGCGACCCGGCCGTGGGAGTGGCGAGACAAGTTCCCGATCGCGATCGGCCCCGACGCGCAGACGAAACGCGAGACCCGCAAGAAATGGGGCCACCTGCTCGCGGCGCAGCCCGCGCCCGACAAGGTCGCGCGTTGAGCGAGCCGCGGTTCCTCGTCGACCCGTACAAGGACTGGGTCGCGAAGGAAGGGATCCCCGTCCACGAGGGCTTCGGCGTCGACCTCCTGCAGCTCGATCTCGCGCCGTGGCCGCGCCTCGAGGCGAGCGGCGCGTTCGCGCACCTCACCGGACGCGGGGACTTCGTCGACATGCAGGTCATCGAGATCGCGCCAGGCGGTAAGACGGCGCCGCAGCGCCACCTGTACGAATCGGTGGTCTACGTCCTCGCCGGCCGCGGGAGCACGAGCGTCGAGTCACCTGCCGGCGAGCGCCACTCTTTCGAGTGGCAGACCGGGAGCCTCTTCGCGATCCCGCTCAACGCGTCGTACCGCCACTTCAACGGGAGCGGCAGCGAGCCCGCCCGTTTCGTCGCGGTGACCGATCTCCCCCTCGTGCTCAACCTGTTCCGGGACGAGGACTTCATCTGGAAGAACCCGCGCGCATTCCCTGAGCGGTTCGGCGACGCGAAGCGGTTCCGGGGCGACGGCACCTTCCTCCCCATGAGACCCGGAAGGCACATGTGGGAGACGAACTTCGTACCGGATCTCCGCACCTTCGAATTGAAGGAGTGGAAGGCCCGCGGTGCGGGCGGCAGCAACATCATGTTCGTGCTCGCCGACGGGACCATGCACGCGCACATGTCCGAGATGCCCGTCGGCACCTACAAGAAGGGCCACCGGCACGGTGCGGACTTCCACGTGTTCGCGGTCACCGGCGAGGGCTACAGCCTCTACTGGTGGGAGGGCGAGAAGGAGCTCCAACGCTTCGACTGGAAGCACGGCTGCGTCTTCGCGCCGGCCGACCGGCTCTTCCACCAGCACTTCAACACCTCGGCCGAGCCGGCGCGCTACCTCGCGGTCGCGTTCGGCGGCCTGCGCTACCCGACCCTCGCCGACAAGCGCGCGACGTTCATGGGGATGGACGTGAGCGTGAAGGAGGGCGGGCGGCAGATCGAGTACGAGGACGAGGACCCGCGCATCCGCCGGATCTACGAGGACGAGCTGCGTACGCGCGGCATCCGCTCGGGGATGGACGCGGTCTTCCCGAAGCAGATCGCCTGACCAACGCGCACGCGCACGACGACGAGGCGATCGATCCTGCGGCGCTCGCGGGCGAGCTCGAGGAAGGCCAGCCCGACGACGTCGTCCTCCGCACGGTCGGCATCGACATCGGCTCGACCACGAGCCACGCGATGTTCGCCCGGCTGCGACTGCAGCGGCTCGCGGACTCGCTCTCGAGCCGCTACGTCGTCGTCGAGCGCGAGGTCCTTCATCGCTCCCCCATCGTCCTGACGCCGTACGCCGCGGGCGACACGATCGACGCCGCGGCGCTCGAGACGGCCATCGCGGGCTGGTACCGGGACGCGGGGCTCGCGCGTGAGGACGTCGACACCGGCGCGGTGATCCTCACCGGCGCGGCCCTCGAGCGGCACAACGCGCGCGAGCTCGACGAGCTCTTCGCGCGCGAAGGCGGGAAGTTCGTCTGCGCGACCGCGGGCCACGCCCTCGAGGCGACGCTCGCGGCGCACGGCTCGGGCGCGGTCGCGCGGTCGCGGCGCGAGGGCACGACCATCATCCACGTCGACATCGGCGGCGGCACGACGAAGCTCGCGCGGATCGTGAATGGCACGGTCGTCGCCACGACCGCCATCGCCGTCGGCGCGCGATCGCGTACGGCGGGCCGCGATCCGAACGAGCGCAGGCGCATCGCCGGTGAGCTCGCCGACGCCATCGTCGCCGCGATCCGCGGGGCCGCCGTCGATCCGAAGCTGCAGCTGCTGCCGCCCTTCGAGCGGTCCGCGGCGCCGGCACGGATCACCCTGTCGGGAGGGGTCTCCGAGTACGTGTCGGGCCGCGAGCGCGCCGATCACGACGACCTCGGCCGCGAGCTCGCCGACGCGCTGTCGGCCGCGCGCGGGAAGCTCCCAGCACCGCTCGACGTCGTGACGGAAGGGATCCGCGCGACGGTCATCGGCGCATCACAGTTCACGGTCCAGGTGTCCGGCAGCACGATCGCGCTCGGCGCCGCGCTCCCGCTTCGCAACGTGCCCGTGATCCCCCTCGGCGCGGACGCCGGCGGCAGCGGTCCGCTGACGCTCGCGATCAAATGGAGCGGCGACCCCGAGCATGCGCGGATCCGCGCACTGGCCGAGCGCATCGCCGCCGCGACCGATCGCCGCCCGCTCGTGGTCGCGATCGACGGCGACATCGCCGCGACGCTCGGCGCCGTTCTGCGCGACGAGCTCCACGTCGCGGGGGTCATCACGCTCGACGGCCTCGACCTCGGCGACCTCGACTACATCGACGTCGGGGCACCGCAGGCGCCGAGCGGCGTGGTGCCGGTCATCGTGAAGTCGCTTGTCTTCCCCGAAGGACGCTGAGCGTCGCACGGCCCTTCGCGCTCGACAGCGACACCCCGAAGTACAGGACGAGGCTCGCGATCGCGAGCACCTGGAACATCGTCGGGATCCCAAGAGCCGTCGACACGAGCCCGCCCGCGATCGGGCCCACGATCGAGCCGAGATCGAGTCCGGCGTTGTACACACCCGATGAGAGCCCGATGTCGCGACCTTCGCGGCGGATGTCGGCGATGGTCGCGGCCGTCGTGACGCGGAGGATGCCGCGGCAGAGACCGGCGATGAGGAAGACGCCGAGGAGCACCGCACCTCCGAGCGCGCCGCCGATGACCGGGATGGCGAACGTGGTCGCGGCGAAGAGCAGCACCGCCCAGAAGTTGATCGTGCGGAAATCGATGTAGCGGAAGATCGCGCCCGCGACGAACCGGATGACCGTCGCCGAGGCCGAGCGCGCGCCCTTCAGGGTCCCGATGAGGATCACCGGCAGCCCGATGGCGGTGCCGTAGAGCGGGAAGAACGTGTCGGTGCTGTCCGACAGCACGTTCAGGAACAGCACGATCGTGAACGCGAGCCAGACCCGCGCGTCGATCGCGGTGAACGCCGAGAGGCCGCGCCGCCACCACCGTCCTGGCGCCGTGGCGGCTCGGACCGTGTCCGAGAGGGCCGGAGTGAGGACGACCGCGGCCATCGCGATGAGCGGCAAGAGGCCGAGCCACAGCAACGCGGCCTCGACCCCGAAGCGGTCGGCGACCGCGCCGGCGGCGAACGCCCCGAGCGCGTACCCGAGCGAGAGCGACGCGGTGTACCAGCCCATCACCGCGCCGGCCCGTCGGCCACCGCTGATGTCGATCGCGACGGCGAGGTTGATCGTGCCGAGGCTGCCGAACGAGAAGCCGTGGACGAGCGTGATCGCGACGATGGCCCAGAGCTCGCCGCGGGCGAACCCGTAGCCGCTCGTCGAGACGATGAACAGCGCGAGCCAGAGCAGCTGCTGGGCCTTCGCCCGTGATCCGCGATATCGCGCGCCGCTCGGCACGCGTGACGCGAGGCGCATGACCCCGAGCAGCGAGCCCAAGGTGCCGATGGCGGCGAGCGCGTACCCGTACTGCCCGAGGTAGAGCGGGAAGAGGAGGTTCTGGGTCCCCTCGGTCGTCGTCGTGACGACGCAGACGAGGTACGTGAGCAGGATCCCGCGGTTGAGCAGCTCCTCGCGGAGGCCGGTCACGCCTTCTTCGGACCGGTCCAGCGCGGGAAGAGGTCGTGCGCGACGCCGAGCTGGTCGAGCGCCTTCCCCACGCTGTGGTCCACGAGATCGTCGATCGTCTTCGGCAGGATGTAGAACCCGGGCACCGGCGGCAGGATCGTCGCGCCGTACAGCGCGAGCTCGTGCATCGACTTCAAGTGACCGGCGTGCAACGGCGTCTCGCGGACCATGAGCACGAGGATCCGGCGCTCCTTCAGGTGGACGTCGGCCGCGCGGACGATGAGGTTGTCGTTCATCGAATGCGCGATCGCGCTCATCGTGCGGATGCTGCAGGGCGCGACGAGCATGCCGGCGGTCTGGAACGTGCCGCTCGCGACGGCGGCGGCGAGGTCGTTCTCCTCGTACTGCACGTGGGCGAGCGCGAGGACGTCGGCCACCTTCCGGTCGGTCTCGTACTCGATCGTCGCGCGCGCGCCCTTGGACACGATCGCGTGGATCTCGACCGTCGGATCGGCGCGCAGCGCCTCGAGAGCCCGGATCCCGTAGATCGCGCCCGACGCGCCGGAGAGCGCGACGACGATCCGCCGCGTGGCGGTCACGACGTTGGGCTAGCCCGTGCGCGCGGGGCGATGCCGCGCGCGCGTGAGGATCTCCGTCTGCTCCTGCGTCGCGAGCCACTTGCGCAGCCGCTTCTCGAAATCCTGAAGATGCTCGAGCATCAGGCGGCGGGCGGACTCGGGGTCGCGCGCCCGGATCGCGTCGAGGATCTCCTCGTGTGCCTTCTGCGTGATCTTCGCGGACCGGGCGTCACGCATGTCGTGCAGCGTCTGGACCAGCAGGTCCCGGTACGCGGCGACGGTCGCCGAAAGGAGCTCGTTCTTCGCCGCATCGGCGACGGCGACGTGGAAATCCATGCTCGCCTCGGTGTGCGGCGCCTGCTCGCGCACCACCGAGCGGCCCTTGTCGACCGTCTGCTCGATGCGCTTGATCGCCGCGGCATCGGCGCGCTCCGCGGCGAGCTCGCAGGTCGCGGTCTCCACGACCGTGCGGGCCTCGGCGACCCCGGACAGGGTCATGCGACGGAGCAGGATCATCGTCGAGATCGACTCGGCCACCTGATCCACGTTCGTCTCGGTCACGAACGCGCCGCCGCTCGCCCCGACCTTCACGAAGACGAGCCCGCGGGCCTCGAGGACGCGGAGCGCGTCGCGCACCGTGATCCGCGACACACTGAACCGCTCGGCGAGCTCGCGCTCCGACTCGAGGCGGTCCCCGGTCTTCAGCTCACCATCGAAGATCGCTCGTTCGATCTGGGACACGATCTCGCCCGACGCGCGGGCTTGCCGGACCGGCGTGAACGAGACGCCGCTCACGCGGTGGCCGCGGCCTTCTGCTTCCCCGCCACGGCGTCCTCGAAGTACGCGACGTTGTCGTAGCCGAGCTGCTTGAACAGCCGGTTCTGGGCCGAGATGAAGAGCAGCGGCTCGTCGCCGTCGTTCACGTGCTGGTGGACGGTGTTCTGCGGGATGTACACGAGGTCGCCCGTCGTGAAGTCCCACCGCGACGGCTTCTGCGCGATGCGGGCGTAGTACTTGTCAGCGATATCAGCCTCGACGTCCCAGTGGAGGCTGTGGCCCTTCCCGCTCTGGACGTACACCGCCTCGTCGGCCATGTGCCAGTGCTTCGCGCTCTTCCCGCCGGGCGCGATCTCCTGCTGGTAGACGTCGACGCTGTTCGTCCGCACGTCCTTCTTCTCGGGCGACGAGATGACCCGGACCCGTCCGTCGCGGGTGTCCTCCCAGCGCGTGTCGCTCTTCTTCACGACCTTCTTCTTCGCGCTCGCGCCGGGGGTCCAGAGCTTCGACCAGTCCTCGCGCGGGCCATAGCCGTCCTTGTCGAACGGGGCGCTGCGGCCCTGCTGCCAGAGGCCCATCGCCATCCAGTTCGTCTTCGCCTTCATGACGAGCGCGAGGGCGCGCACGTTCTCGTTGGCGTTGTAGTGCTTGTGCACGCAGTCGGTGTGCACGATCGCGAAGTCGTCCTTCTCCCAGTCGTATCGCACGCCGTCGTGGATCTCGTAGCCCTTTCCCTCGAGGATGTAGAAGCACGCTTCGTTCTGATGGCCGTGACCGTGGTTCGCGCCGCCGGGGAGCAGCTCCACGAAGTGCACTTGCAGCGTTTGGGTGAGGAACGGATCGTCCCCCGGGCCGAGCATCCACGACGTACGTGACTGATCGGAGTCCCCGGAGTGGCCGACGCTCGCGTCGTCGACGACGGTCCCGGCGCGGCGGACGCGGTCGGCGGCGCGCTGGCGGCGACGGAACTCGCCCAATCCGTACGTCTCGGAGCTCAAGCCCCGCAGGAAGACCCGACCTTCGCCTTCAGCCACTGCCGACCTCCCCAGCTCAGGTGAGCCGCAACTCGCTCGTCCCGGCTGAAAGGTATAACAATCAGACGATTCGGGCGGGAGGGTGGATTTGGCCGCGCGCTACGGCTCCGACGTCATCGTCGACCTGCTCAAGGGCTTCGGCATCGAGTACGCCGCACTGAATCCGGGCGCCACGTATCGCGGCCTCCACGACTCCATCGTCAACTACGGCGGCAACAAGCCCGAGATCGTGACCTGCACCCACGAGGAGATCGCCGTCGCGATCGCGCACGGTTATACGAAGGTCACCGGGAAGCCGATGGCCGCGATCGTCCACGACGTCGTCGGCCTGCTCCATGCGTCGATGGCGATCTACTACGCGCACATCGACCGCGTGCCGGTGCTCGTGCTCGGCGCGACCGGCCCGCTCGACCGGAGCAAGCGCCGCCCGTACATCGACTGGATCCACAGCGCCCTCGTGCAGGGCAACGCGGTACGCGACTTCGTGAAGTGGGACGACCAACCGGCGAGCGTCGCGGACTTCGGTCCTTCGTTCGCCCGCGGCTACCGGATCGCGACGACGGAGCCGGGCGGTCCGGTGTACCTCTGCTACGACGCCGGTCTGCAGGAGGACGAGCTCGCGAAACCGGTGAGCGTCGCGGCCGAGATCGCGGCGGCGCGCCCGACCGCGCTCCAGGCCGACCCCGAGGCCCTCGAGCACGCCGCCCACCTCATCGCGCACGCCGAGCGACCCGTGATCGTCGCCGAGTTCGCCGGCCGTCACCCGGTGGCGTTCTCGGAGCTGCGCCGGCTCGCGGAGCTGCTCGGCGCGCCGGTCATCGATCTCCAGGGCCGCCTGAACATGGCGACGCGCCATCCCCTGAACTTCAGCGGCTCCGAAGCGGTGCTCGCGGACGCGGACCTGGTCCTCAGCGTCGACGTCGGCGATCTGTTCCGCGCGCTCAATCGCCTCGACCGCACGACCCACGAGAAGCAGCGGCGCATCCCCGACGGTTGCACGATCATCGATATCGGGCTCATGGAGCTCCGGTCGAGCAAGTGGTCCGAGGACGTCGGGCAGTTCCAGCCGGTGGACCTCTCGATCGTCGCCGACACCGCGCTCGCGCTGCCCGCGCTCAGGGAGCTCATCGCCGCGGATGCGAGCGCGACGTGGCCCGGTCGCCGGCAGCGCCTCGAAGCCGAGAACGCGAAGCTCCGCGCCGAGGTCGACAAGAAGAGTCGCGAGCACTGGGACGACAAGCCGATCTGGCCGGCCCGCCTCGCGACCGAGGTGTGGGAGGCTGTCAAGGGTCAGGACTGGGTACTGACGGGGGCCGATCTCGAGGATTGGGCGCCGAAGCTCTGGGACATCGACTCGCCGGTGCGGTGGCCGGGCCGGAGCCTCGGCACTGCGACGCAGATCGGGATCTCGCTCGGCGTGGCGCTCGCGCACCGCGGCGACGGCAAGCTCATCGTGAACATCCAGCCCGACGGCGATCTGCTGTTCGATCCCGGCGCCCTCTGGACCGCGGCAAATCTACGGTTGCCGATGCTCGCGGTCATGTACAACAACCGCGCCTACTACAACGACTGGGAGCACCAGCTCCGCGTCGCCGACAAGCGCGGCACCGACAAGTCGAAGGCGAACATCGGCATGGATCTCTCGGACCCGGCGCCGGACTTCGCGATGCTCGCCCGGTCGTTCGGCTGGTACAGCGAGGGCCCGATCGACGATCCGAAGGACGTCGGCCCGGCGTTGAAACGCGCCATCGATGTGATCCGGAAGGAAGGCCGGCCCGCATTGCTGGACACGATCGTGCGGAAGCGGGAGCTCACCCGCTTCAGATAGGGGACGCGAATGCTCAGCGTGATCCGACGCGCCTTGCCCGCCATCGCCGCGATGGCCCTCGCCGCCGCGTGCACCAGTCCCGCGGCCGCGCCGTCGCCGACGCCGGTCGCTGTCGCCACGACGACCGCGCCCGCTCCCACGGCCGCTCCCACGGCCGCGCCGACGCCGACCTCGCCGATCCCGAAGATCCCCGACCCGGTAGCGGTGGAGGTATCGGTCAAGGGCAGCGCGCTGCTCGTCCTCGACATCACGTCGGTCATCTGCCCGCCGCGCCCGACGTGCGTGGCCTCGGTGCCGAAGATCGCGGCCCTGGTGAAGAAGGCCCGTGACGCCAAGATCCCGGTCATCTACAGCCAGACGGCGACCGCGGGCTCGACATACATCGCCGACATCGCTCCGCAAGCCGGCGACGCCGCGGTCACCGGCCGGGCCGATAAGTTCTTCGGCACGAACCTCGAGCAGATCCTGAAGGACAAGGGCATCGACACGGCCGTGGTCGTCGGCTCCGCCGCGAACGGCGCCGTGCTCTACACGGTGTTCGGGCTCAACCTCCGCGCGATCACGGTCGTCGTCGCGCAGGACGGGATCTCGGGCGACCCTGAGTTCACCGAGACGCTGACCCGGTGGCAGCTGCTCAACGAGCCCGGGTTCGCCAACACGGCCAACGCCCCGCTGGCAAAGGGCCAGGTCACGCTCAGCACCACCGACAAGATCACCTTCAAGTAGCCGAGCTCGCTCGCTCGCCCATCACGCAAGACATGCGTGATGGGCGGCGGGCGACCACTTGACACCGCGACGATCCGTAACGGGCCGCAGTGATGGACCGGAGCCGCCGTTCCCCATCACGTGCGCGTGTGGATGGCTCGCGGTGGCGTGGTCCTGTTGCTCGTGGCCATCTTCACCTCGATCGTGTCTCTGCCTGCAGTGGCGACGACCGTGGGCCCGATCGACTCTCTGTCCAACGACCAACCGACCCCCGAGGAAGGCCCGCCGGATCCGTTGAGCTGCCAGGTCCGCGCGGCGCATCCGCAGATCGACAACGTCACCACCGCGGCCTGGTCACCCGACTCGACGGCCCTCGCGGTCGTCCACGTCGTGACCATCCCGTCAAAGACGACCGTGACCGGCTACGAAGAGGACCAGCGCGTCGCGATCCTCAACCTCGCGACCGGTCGGGTCCGCGAGCTCGGCCGCGGCAACCGGCCGTCGTGGTCGGCGTCGGGCGCGCTCCTCGCCTACTGGAGCGAGGACGGCTCGATCCACATCCTCCTGTCCGGCGAGATCGTCGCCGAGATCGACGCGTCGCAGCCTGGCTTCGGCTGGAACGGTGACGCGCTCCTCTACTGGAAGAACGACGAGATCCGCGAATGGGTCTCTGGGGTGAAGTGGACCGTGGCCCGCATCAGCACGGACCTCGCGCCGCGCTATCCCTACGACGACGCGTACTTCAGCGCCGACGGGACCCAGTTCACGATCGCGCGCTACTCATACGACGGCACAAGCGCACGTTACGTCGGCGTGACCGCGACCGGCGCGACGAGCCCCATCGGCAACGGCAACACGACGTTCACCGAGTGGTCGCCACGGGGCGCGACCCTGCTCCTTCGCTCGGCGACCGCGCTCACGTTGCGTGCCGCGGATGGATCCATGGAGAACGCCGCGCTCGCGGAGTTCCGTGGGCCGATCCATGGCTGGACCGCGGACGGCCGGCTCTATGTCGGAGCGATGTCCGCGACGGTGCCGGCGGGCAACGCCTTCGACCGGTTCGCGGTCTGGGACGAGAGCGACGACGTCGTGACGGTCCCGAACCTCCTTGGCTCACGCGCGTTCAGCCCCGACGGCCACTGGTTCGCCGGAGTGAGTCGGACCGGTCTGTACCCCACCCAGCTCGAGCTCTACCGGTGCGGTGCCGCGGACGGGACGGTTCCGGACCTGCGTGCCGACACCGCGTCGCGCTCGCGCGCGCAGCGGATCGCGTCCGACGGGAGGCGTTTCGTACGTCCCGTGGCCGGCGCGATCACGCAGTTCCTTCAGGGCAGTCACACCGGGATCGACGTCGCCGCGCCGGTGGGCTCGATCCTCGTCGCGGCCGACGACGGCGTCGTCGACGCGATCGGGTGGGTCCCCGTGGGCGGCTTCCGGGTGTGCGTCATCCACGGAGGCGGCCTCGAGAGCTGCGACTACCACACCTCGCTGCCGCTCGTGTCGATCGGCGACCACGTCGCGCGCGGTCAGCCGGTCGCGCTCGTCGGGATGACCGGCCTCACCACCGGGCCGCACGTCCACTGGGAAGCGAAGCTCAACGGACGGATCGTCAACCCCCTCGAGCAATGAGGCATCTGCAACACGCCATGTGGCGGCTCCTTCTATCGGGCGTTTGCGTCGTCGCCGCCGCCGGCTGCGGCGCGCTCCAGGGTGGCTCGCGGCCGGCCGCCCCGACCGAGGCACCCATCGCCACGCCGTCGAGCCAGCCCTCACCAACACTGGCGACTATCCTGTCCGATCCGCCGACCGCGTCACCGAGTCCGGCTCCATCAGTGCCTCCGGCATCCGCGAGCCCGTTGGTCGCGCGGACCGATCCGCCGCGAACGCCAACGCCGCCAACGCTGTCGCCGACCGCGACGGCGCCGGTCATCGCGCCGACTCCGACGGCGCCGGTCGTCGCGCCGGTCGCTTCGATCATTCCGGTGCCCGCCACCGTTCGGCCGGGGGCTACCTGGACTGCCATTCCGAATCCGATGATCCCCGCCGGTACGAGCGGATGCGTACCTCAGGCTGCCGGTCAGGGCCAGCAAGGCACGCGTGACTGCGTGGCCCGCGGACTGCCGCCCGGCGCGCCAGTGACCGTCAGCACAGCGGGAGCCGGCGGCTCGTACGTGGTCACGTGGCTGCCGGTCGTCGACGCCGGGGGGAACGTCCCATTCCCGTGGTCGCAGCCAAACGCGGGGACAACGTACTTCACCGTCACGGCCGGGGGAGTCACCGTGAAGTTCCAGACCACCTTCGCCTTCTGACGAGAGAGGGCGAGCGCGCGCAGCTCGCTCAATAGACGCAGGCACATCTCGGTACCATGACCCACAGAAGATGACGCTCGATCGCCGTCGGCATCTCCTCAGCCAGCACCTGCTGAGCGCCGGCCTGTTCCTCGTCGCGACCGAGCTCATCGTCGTCGCGTTCGTCGCGTCGCTGTTCATGGAGACCGTCCCATTGCGCGGACACGAGAGCGGGCGCGAGCCGGTCGCGTCCTTCGCCGACTAGCCGATCATGGCCACCGTCGTCCCACTCCGGCGCGTCAGCGTCCCGGCCGACATGGTCGGCATGAAGTTCTGCGACACGATCGACATCGATCAAGAGGCCCACCGGCTCTACGCCGGCGACAACTGGGCCGGTGGCGTCGACGTGTTCGACATCTCCACGCCTGACGCGAAATACCTGAAGACCATCAAGACCCGCGGCGGGTTCTTCGGGATCGCCGTTGCCAAGGACCTGAACAAGATCTTTGTCGGACTGGGCGCCGGGACCCTCGGCGTGATCGACATCGACCCCAAGTCGGCGACGGCCGACAGCTTCGTCGCTCGAGTGGATATCGGCGCCAAGGGCTCCGCGGATCTCATCGAATACGTCCCTGCGCTCCGGAAGGTCTACGCGGGCATGCACGCGGATCGATTTGTCGGCGTCGTCGACGCCGTCACCCACGCCGTCGTGAAACGCATCGAGGGCCTGGGCGGCGACATCGAGCAGCCGCGCTACAACGCCGGCGACGGCATG
>WNFM01123209.1_pt1 | contig 13911 bp, 12 predicted proteins | sample 5400271 | NCBI WGS metagenome assembly WNFM01 (sample SAMN13153352, study PRJNA577476) | soil metagenome | isolation source: 60 cm saprolite on Douglas fir-dominated hillslope | place: USA:California | collected 2013-09-17 | reverse complement strand
GCTGCGACGTTCGACCACTGCTATAGTGCTGTCATAGCCCTCTTCAGGATGAGAAACCGCTTGTTCCACAATGCCCAATACTTTCACTAGACGCACGACAAGATTGCCCCCGCTCTAGTATAGGCACTGGTGGGGTATACGTCAATGCATCTGCCAGTTGTACCGGGCTTGACTGCTTTCCTGTCTTATCTATACGCACGAGAAGAGGAAATGAGGAAAAGGCAATTCTGTTTTAGCTTCCGGTGAAATCTTTCAGTACCTCCTAAAATGGACAAAGAAAAGGAAAGCATTAGAGGTCCAATGGAGTTACTTCAATAATTATTGACATTGAAGGTATTATAACTATCGAGAGGCATCTGAATACTCAGATAGTACTTAGCTTGGAACATTCTGTAGGCGAACATAAGCATTTGGTATCAAGGAATATACAAGGAGTTTGACGCACAATGTATATTTCCATAAAGCTGAACTTGCCTAACAAACTATGTCCTTTGGATGATAATAACTACTAGTATTTTCCTCTCAGCTTACGAAAAGCTGTCCATGATAGAAAATCTCTCCTCAGGGGCTTAAAACGATGACATCTAAGCCTGCTAAAGTTATTGAAGTCTTCATTTCTTATGCTCAAGAAGACGAGAGACTTATGCACAAACTTGAGAAGCATCTGACTACTCTAAAGCATCAAGGTTATATAACGTTTTGGAATAATCTCAGGATCAATGCAGGTAAAGAATGGAATAACGAGATTAATATACATTTAAATTCCGCACATGTAATTTTGCTACTTATAAGTTCAGACTTTATGTCTTCAGATTACTGTACTAGTGTCGAAGTCAAAAAAGCATTGTTGAGGCACGATGCAGGAGAGTGCCGGGTAATTCCGATCATTCTTCGTCCAGTTTACTGGAGAATTGCACCTGTCAGTAAATTACAACCTCTCCCTGTCGATGGCAAACCCGTTACCGAGTGGCATAATAAAGATAAAGCATTTGCAAACATTGTGGAAGAAATCCAAAAAGCTATTGATGAACTTTTTGTAGATCCGCTGATCGAACCATCTGAAGCGCTATCAGCAGCGAAGCAACCACAGTTGCCAGTTCATTCGATGACCTTGTCGCCAACTGAACCAGAAAGTAAAGAACTGTCCTTGAATATGAGGGAAAGACAGATGCCGTCGCTGACAGTACAGCAGGTCAGGGATGCGTGGGACAGGGTAAAAAAGCGGACGAGGCAGAGGAATGAGCTGGCAGCCGCGACACTGACCAGGTGTAGGATCGTTGCTATCGAAGGAACAGATAAAGAGCCCGTTGTTGTGTTACACCTTGCCAGCGAGGCACATTACAAGATTGTAAATGACCGCTCTAAAGACGTGGAATGGGCTTTGTCTACGGAGTTTGGTCAGAACTGCCGGATAAGTCTCCTGGCTCCAGGAAGCCAATTGAAGCTACATTCTTCCTTATCATTACAACAGGTCAAGAATGCATGGGACAAAGTGATCAAGCGAGTGAAACAAAAGGCTCCGGTGACGGCTGCAATGCTGAAATATTTTGAAGTTGTTGGCGTTGAGGACAGAGATGATCAGACCGTAATTGCCATTCAAGCACAGAAGCAAGGGCACTTCAACTATGTTTGTGAGAATGATCGGTCGAAAGATGTGGAGTGGGCACTAATGATAGAGTTTGGTCAGTTTGGTCGGCCCTGCGAAATACGACTCTTACCTCCTGGAAATCCTTAACAAGGCAGAAACGACAAGTTAATTTCCGCTTTTTCCCCCGGGGCATGTATCTGAAAAGTAGAATACAACACTGCTATAGGGGGACTCGAAACTATGCTCGCTCAACCACTGCAACGAGATCAAACGATTGCCCCGGCTCCACTCACTATTAGCGAGCTGAAGATAGGCAGCTCGGTACGGGGCTGGCTGCTTGTCACAGGCCTGCAAACGCGCCTGGCGGTGACCGGAATGCCGTACCTGTACTTGAAACTGCGTGACCAGAGGGGAAACGAAATAGTGGCGCGCCAGTTTGATCCGCCCCGCCTGGAGGCGCTTGCGCCGAGGGAAGGCAAGGTGCTCCTGCTGGAAGGGGTCGTCGAGGAGTATCGCAGCCAGCCGCAAATAAAGTTGACACGCGCCGAGGTCGACGAGTCGGCCTCCACTGTCCTTTTTGAGCCGGGAACACGCAGGCAAGTGGAGGAACTGGAGGCGCGCTTGCAACGCTTCCTGAACGAAGTAGAAGATCCGGGCTTGCGTAAACTACTGCGCAGTTGTTTTACACCCGAAGTGATCGCCCGCTTTCGCCGCTGGCCCGCTGCCGTGCGGCACCACGGAGCCGTCGCCGGTGGCCTGCTTGAACACACGGTAAATGTTACCACCATCGCTCAACGTCTCGCTGAACTTTACCCGTGCAATGCACATCTCGTTCTCGCGGGTGCGCTCCTGCACGATATCGGCAAGCTGGACGAACTCGAGGAACGTCCAGGCGCAGGGTTCACGACGCCAGGCCGCATGGTCGGGCATGTCATCCTCGGCATGCAATATGTACAGGAACACGCGCAGCAGGTATACGGGCTGGATAAAGCGATCCTGCATGACCTGCTCCATATTATCCTGGCACACCACGGAACGCTGGCCTTCGGCTCACCGGTATGTCCCGCCACCATCGAGGCATTGATAGTACACCAGGCCGATATGGCTGAAGCGCGCCTGACCGAGTTCCTCGACCACTGCCAGCGCACATGCGGCGCGGACGGATGGACCTCCTACAGCGCGGCCTTCGGAGGGCAACTGCGCACACCATAGCTAAGGCTAAAGCAAAAAAGTAGCAGAATGCTCACATTGTTGCTATACTATGTGGGAGAAGGGGCTGACCATGCCACCGAAAATCAGAGAACTCAAAGCGGCACTAAAAAAGGCAGGCTTTTCCTCTCGACCGGGCAAAGGAAGCCATACAGTATGGGAACATCCAAAGCTCCTCAAATTAAGAGTCACAATATCAGGTAAAGATGGAGACGACGCTAGACACTATCTCGTTGAGGAAGTACAGGCCGCACTAGATCAACTGAAGGGAAAACGGAAATGAACCAGATTCACTACTCAATGATTATCCAGTGGGATAGCCGAGATAACATCTTCGTGGTAAGAGTCCCTGAACTTCCAGGGTGTGTCACACATGGAACGACTTACGAGGAAGCTGTCAAACAGGGAAAAGATGCCATTGAAAGCTGGATTATGGCGGCTATTGCCGATAATGAACCACTTCCACCCCCAAGAGACTACGTAGCAGCCTGACTGTAGGGCTATGTCGCGTTATTTGCCGCTTTTGTGAAAGGCCATCGCATTGCGGTAGACTTCGACGTACTTCATTGTGGATGCATGCCACGAGTGATCGGCGGCCATGCCGCGCTGCTGCAAAGTACGCCAGATGCCTGTGAGGCGGTAGAGTTCCAGGGCACGCACGATGGCCGCGAACAACTCCCAGGGGTCATAGTTGGCGAAGGCGAAGCCATTGCCCTGGCCGCTGCGCGGGTCGTACTCCTGGACGGTATCGGCCAGGCCCCCGACGCTGTGAACAATCGGTACGCTGCCGTAGCGCATAGCGATCAGTTGACCCAGGCCGCAGGGCTCGAAACGCGAAGGCATCAGGAACATGTCACTGCCCGCGTAGATACATTGGGCGAGTTCGGTGTTGAAGGTGAGGAAAACCGCCACCTGCTCAGGGTAGCGCGCTGCCAGGTTCTGAAACAACTGGTGGTAATGCTGGTCGCCTATGCCAAGGACGATAAACTGCACCCCCTGGGCAAGCAAAGGCTGCGCGATCTGAGCGAGTAGATCAAAGCCCTTCTGGTCGGTGAGGCGCGAGATCATTGCCAGCAGCGGGGTATACGGCTGCACGGGCAGGTGCGCTCGCTCTTGCAGCGCCTGCTTATTCTGGGCGCGCCTGTCAAGCGAATGTGCGTCGAACTGGGCGGCGATGTAGCGATCGGTGGCGGGGTCCATTTCCTGGTAGTCGATGCCGTTGAGGATACCGAAGAGACGGTCACGGCGGGAGCGCAGCAGGTGATCTAGCTTCTAGCGCTCGCTCACAGTCGTAACGGCATCGGCGAAGAGGATGCCGCGCCCCATAATATCTACGACATTCGCCAGCTCTGCAATCTGCGGGTAGAGGAACCCGTTGGCGGCGACCCCGGCGACCTCCAGGATACGCAGGCCAAAGATACCCTGGTAAGCCAGGTTATGTATCGTATACACGGTGGCGGTATCCGCAAAGAAGGGATCATCGCGGAAGATGGTATGCGTCCAATTTGGGACGATACCCGTGTGCCAATCATTACAGTGGATAATATCAGGAGACCAATCCAGCGCACGCATTGCTTCCAGCGCAGCACGGCAAAAGAGGATGAACCGCTCCCCATCATCGGTATAGCCGTAGATATTCTCGCGATCAAAGTAGCGCGGCGCATCGATCATATAGACCGGAATGCCATCGCCGATAGAACCCTGCCGTACAGCAGCCTTTTCGCGAAAGCTGTTCATGTTCACATCTACTGCATCTAGCATTGTGCTGAGCTTGAAGCGGTCGGGATCTACCTGCCCGTAGCGCGGCATTGCCAGGCGGACATCATGACCGAGCATCTGGAGAGACTTTGGCAGTGCCCCGACCACATCGGCCAGGCCACCCACTTTGACAAAAGGCACGATCTCGGCAGCAAGGATGAGCACCCTGAGAGGTCGTTCGTACTGCATGAGTATCGCTCCGTTTCAATCTCAGATGAGAAGCCGCACAAAGCTCCATCACACCTTGTAGCGGTTGCGCACCAGGAAGTAGAACTGGATACCTGCCAGAATGCCCATAATTAACAGCATGACCATGGCATCAGGGGTGCCAGGCGTTACCGGCTGCCCTGCCGGGGGTGGCACAGGAATCACCTTGCCAGGCACAAAGGGAATATTCGGGTTGGTTTCGCGGAAGCCCGGCAGCGAGAAGAGGGCAAAGGCCGCCAGGTAGAGCAGCAGGCAGGTGCCGACGACGAGCCATTGACCCAGGCAGCCCAGATTCTGCTCGCCCACGACCGCGAATTCGCGCCGTGCAACGCTCGTCCAGATCACAGCCAGTGTCAATATAGCGCCGGTAAGTACCATGGCCACGAGCAACTCGTCCGGGTGCATATGCGTCAGGAGGGTCGCCAGTCCCAGTACCGCTGTGATGGTCACGCCGCTGACGATCACCAGGTTACGGCGTCCCTTCCATGCCCACACGGCCGCCATGAGCAGGACAAAGGTGTTCGTGCTGATGGCAGCATCGACGATGTAGCCTGCCTGCTGCGTGAACGCACAGGAGCCGGGAATAACGGTTTTCTTCGCGCAGAGCGTCAGGTAGTCACCCAGGCCAATGAACGACCAGGTGTGAATCCAGGCGACCGCTGGATAGACCAGCAGCCACGCGAGCAAAAAGATCACGCCTACCTGCGCCAGGTTTATGCCAACGATGTACAGTATATTCATAGTGCGCTTGCGCACCGGCCGCATGAGATAGTGCAGCCGCAGGGCGAATGCACCAAGCGCCAGGAAGACCGCTGTGCCCAACACAATACTAAGAATTGCATCAATCACACGCTGTATAGTTCCTACATCCTGTTGAGCGAACGCAGTGGCCATACCTGCGATGATACTATCAAGAATACCGGTGAGACGCAGGAGCCAGTATAACACGATCAAGAAGGAGGATAGGGCAGCAACCCCGTATAAAGCCCTTGATACCTGGCTATTTTGAGAACGTGAAGATCGCCTACGAACCAGGCCCAGGTAGGCGGTGAAGATGGCCAGGAGGAGGAAGAACACCGTAATGCCCGCCTCGATAGCAGCTTGCGCGTTGCCCGGGTTTTTAGCAATGCTGTCTGCCAGCCCTTGATCGCTCACGAAGGTGTAGAAGATGGCAAACAGGGCAAGCAATACGATAGCAATGGTGAGCATCACCTGCACACCAAGAGTCGTGCCTGGATCGCTGCGGTCCGGGCTGCGCAACTCGCCCAGGGCCAGCGTGCCATAAAACACCATCGCCAGGCCAATGCCCAGTATCACAGCGCCAATCATGATAAAATCAATTGCTGCTGCCTGCAGCCAGAGTAATTTTCCGCCCAGGAGCGGGAACAAGGAGAAATTTGAACCAGGGAAATACTGGGTATTTGTAAAGAATGCCCACAGGAGAAGAGCCAGGCCGCCCAGAGCGAACACTATACCCAGCCCAACAATAATGGCAGGTGGCACAACAGGCTTGGGATCGAAGAGTAGTACGATCACCTGTATGACAATGAAGCCTCCAATGCCCACAGCCGCCAGCGCCAGCAAGCCCTGTTCCAGGCCGGTGAGCGAGGCCGAGGTCATTTCAAAATTAATATATGAGGGCAGTTGCGCTACCAGGATGGCCGCGAGGAAAAAGAAGCCAAGGGCAAAAATCATCGCTCGCGCCCAGGACATGCGCTCCGGCATGTCCCGTGGTTGTGTATGTTGCATAGATCGCAATCCCTTTCAACATGTTGCCAGCACTCGCTGCGGCGACAAGACTAGCGATCAAGATCATTATGGCACAATCGTCAGCTCCGCCAGCATACTGGGATGATACTGGCAGTAGTAGATGACCGTGTGATTCGGGTTGAAGTTATAGGCAGCCATGGTCACGGTATAGGTAAATTTCTGGCCAGTTTTGATGCCATTAGCGACGCCAGAGTCAAAGATCTGTGATGCAATTTTTGGCGAACTTACATTACTGCCAACAATTGCCGTGACCGTGTGGGGCACCGACGTCTGATTGACCCACGTAATGACGGTTCCTACCTTGACCTTCACATTCAAAATCGCAAAGCAGGACGGAGAGCAAGATGCCCCGGGGGGCGGGTTAATCATGTTGATCGTGACGGCGCCTTTGCTGGTCATATCAACAGGGGCGCCAAATTGCCCGGTACTCTCCTGCGCCACGGCCGTCTGGTAGGCCGAAGGCAGGATCAAATCCTTCACCAGCGTAAAGCCATTGATGGCGCTGGCTCCCGTGTAGCCGTTTTTAGACAGGTATTGTGGGTCAGACGAGCGAATCAGTTCAAATAAGTTCTGAATATCGTTATCGGTCAGGGGGCCGCCATAGCGCTGGCTCCATGCCGGCATGAGCGGCTTGGTCGGATCCGCAGGATCATAAATGCCACCACTGATGATGCGTATCAGGTCAGCGTCGCTCAGCTTATTGACAGTAGGATTTCCGTTGAGCTTGGGGCCAGTGCGTCCCTGTCCATTGGTTCCATGGCACTGGTAGCAGTACTGCGCATATATCGTGGCGCCGCGCTGCACGGCGAGTATATGCTGCTCTGACCTGGCTACTGTCTCTTGATTGGTTTCCAGGATCCAGAAAACCGGGATCATCAGCGAGATAATGGACAGCATGATGAGGGCGCCGTACCCAGTCTTCTCGACGGCGTTCGTACGAGAGTAGAACACGTACAACAAAGCGCCCACAGCTAGCAGCAATACGATAATGCCTACAACGGCCTGTCCGAAATCTATCATAACACACTACCTTTTATTTACTCAGCGCTAAGCGCTGCACGGCACGCTCGGCACCGAAATGATACGGGTGCTGGCGTCGGGGTGCGGCGTCTTGTCATGGACTACGCTCGTATCGACTATCACGTCCTCTCCACTGAAGGAGATCACAAAGCGGTCCAGGCTCCTGGGAGCAGGTCCATCCAGCCACTCGCCATCGACGTTGTAGTGAGAACCATGGCAGGGGCACTTGAAACTCACGCAGTCATTACGGAATGGTACGGTGCAGCCCAGGTGGACACAACGCTGGTACAGCGAGACCCAGAACGAACCATCCTTATGAGATCCGTTCCCTGCAATGAGAACTGCGTATCTTTCGCCAGGTGAGACACGTACGTCTTGGCCTCCGGGTGATAGAATACACCTGCCTCGCCTATCTTGAAGTCAGGAGGTTTGGCAGCGGGAAAAGCCGATTTCTGCCCGATCGTCAAAGCGGAGCCGAACTGGCCCGCGAGGTTGGGGTAGAGCATGTATAACGCGCCCCCGACGCTTGCAGTCGTTGATAGCCCCCACACAGCCAGCATAGATCGACGAAGGAAGCGCCGTCTCGACAGCCGCTGCTTGGCGATCTCTGCCGCCTCAGCTCCTCCGCCATGCAAAACCTCATACTGTTGCGGAGTGATAGGCGGGTTATCCATACTCATAGTAACTCTCTCCGTTTTTCTTAGTCTGGTGGTTACAGATCGAAGTAGATGTGCTGCCAGGGCCATATCCACAGCCAGCCGGGACCACGGAAGAAGCTTCCGGCCAGGGTGATCACGGCCCAGAAAACGGCAAACAGCGTGAAGGTCACGATAGCTAATTTACGGTCGGCATAGGCACGGCTTGGATTGCGGTCGACATAGGGCAGCACGACAAGGCCGAGGAGCACCAGCCCGGGAACGAGCACACCTGCCGTGGAGGAGCACCAGCCCGGGAACGAGCACACCTGCCGTGGTAGGCTCGAAGTAGTGAAGCAGCTCCTGCAAACCCAGGAAGTACCAGGGAGCCTTCGCCGGGTTTGGCGTCACATTTGGATTGGCAGGATCACGCAACGGAGCATCGATCTGAAGCGATAGCAGTGTCAGCATCACCATTACGATCGTCGCCGCAAAGAACTCGCGTACGAGCAGGTGCGGCCATACAAAGACCGAGTCCTCGAGCGGCTTTTCTACACGTGTGATCGCTTCCTGTCTTACCACCGCCAGGGTGCGATAGCGCCGCTGAGTGGCCGAGGATTGCGTCTGCACTTTTGGTTCTTGCTGTTCAATCGACATAATCTGCTTATCCTCTCATAGAACCGTAGAACACGCTACAGGACAGCCAACTCTACTATGAACGTGTACTACCAACCAGGACTTCAGTTTCCTGCTCGCGACGGGGCGGAGGCGGAGGACCGGCCGCGCCGCCATCCTTGCGGATACGCCAGAAATGCACTGCCATCAGCAGCGCCAGGACCAGCGGGAAGAAAATCACGTGCGCCACGTAGAAGCGAATCAACGTGGGCTGACCCACCGATGAACCGCCGGTCAGCACTTTGTAGGCAGCATCACCCAGGATAGGAGTATAGGGCGCCAGGTTCGTGCCTACCGTGATAGCCCAGATGGCGATCTGGTCCCAGGGAAGCAGGTAGCCTGTAAAGCTTAAGAACAGGGTGAAAAAAAACAGGCAAACACCAATCACCCAGTTAAATTCTCTCGGCGGCTTGTATGCGCCATGATAGAAGACGCGTATCATATGCAGCGTTACAGAAACTACCATCAAGTGCGCGGCCCAGCGATGCATATTGCGCACCAGGTTCCCAAACGCAACAGCGCTGCTCAGTTGCTGGATATTCTGATACGCAACGCCCGTGTCAGGGACGTAGAAAAACATCAAAAAGACGCCAGTGAGAGTGAGCACCAGAAATAAGAAGAAGGAGATGCCACCCAGACACCATGTATAGGTGACCCTCATCGCCTGGCGGCTCACTTTGACCGGGTGCAGGTGGAGGAAAACGTTACCCATCATCACCAGCGACTGGTTGAGCGGTGTATCTGGGTAGCCGTGCCGGAAGATTGAGCGCCAGACCTGACTCTCGACTAACTTCTGCGTGGCTGTGTCAAGCACGCTTTTCTTAGTAGTAGAACTCACCATGCCTCCTCTAAGGATCATGCCTATGATCAAGATAGAAAATAGCTCAATCCATTGGGAACCCATTGTACTGTGGCAGATTATAGCACAAAACCATCCGTACTGAGTAGCCTTGTGCTCCTTATTATGATTATCTTCCCAATTAAAAATTGCAGGCATCAGGTACTCACCTGATTTATCATTTAGGGTATCACCTGCTTACCTGATTTTTACCCTTCGCACACCCTATTTTCGGGCAGCAACAGCGGGTTTGACACGCAACAGGCATTGCCGCTACAATTACAGTGACGAGGAGAGTACCCCCGCCCCTAAGGAAACAATACCATGGATTATCACGACACAAGATTTGAGGAGACCAGGCAGAGTAACAGGTTTCTCAGGCCGCTGCTTGGTATCCCTGCTCTTTATAAAGTACTAATTGTCAACAGCCTCATCATCTTTATTGGGGCAACAGGCGGCACGTGGCTTGCAGCCAATCTGAACAGTAGTCCCTATGCGACTCCCGCTTCACTTGTCATATTCATCGCTCTTGGCTGGTTAGTGAGTGTGGCACTGAACTTCGTTCTGCTCAAGATCACCTTTCGCCCACTCATGCACCTGGGAAGGGTCATGAACCGCGTACAGGAGGGGGAGCGGTCGCTGCGGGCGCCGATCACCGGCCTCGATCCGGAGGCTGACCAGCTGGCCCGTACCTTTAATATGATGCTCGAAGGACTTGATGAGGCATCGCGCCAGCGGGCCAGCCAGATAATCAAAGCGCAGGAGCAGGAGCGCAAACGCATCGCACGCGAGCTGCATGATGAGACGAGCCAGGTACTCACCTCGCTTCTCATCAGCCTGGCCGTGCTCGAAGAGGCCATCACCACGCCGGATGGCCGCGCTCGTATCGCCGATACGCGCACCCTGGCGCATCAAACGCTGCGGGCGATCCGCAACCTGAGCATCGACCTGCGCCCCAGTGCGCTCGATGACCTGGGGCTACTGCCCGCGCTGCGCTGGTATATAAAGGAATATCAACAAAAGTGCTCTATCGAGGTTGAGTTCCACTCCGCCGGTTTCAAGGGGCGCCTGCCGGCTGAAATAGAGACAGCCCTTTACAGAATTGTACAGGAATCGTTGACGAATACCGCAAAACATGCCAATGCTCACAAGGTCTATATTTACTTGAAAGAAGATGCAGATACCGTCGATGCTACTATCATCGATGATGGCAGTGGATTTGATCTCCAGGCATTGCATAAAACAGCACCCCAGGAACGCGGCATAGGACTAGAGCGCGGACTCGGATTGGTAGGCATGGAGGAACGAGCCGTCTTACTCAATGGTTCTCTAACGATCAACTCCAGTCGCGGCCACGGCACGACGGTCGAGGTTCGTATTCCATTACACTCACCAGACCTCTCTGAAAAACAGGCCGCGCCTGAACTTGCTGTTTGAGCGGTACTTACATTGCAGGATTATCTCATGAAGATACATATCTTACTGGCCGATGACCATACCATCCTACGCGCCGGATTAAAAATGATGTTGAACGCCCAACCCGATATGGAGGTGGTTGGTGAAGCGCATGATGGCCGCCAGGCCATCAGTGAGGTGCAGCGGCTACAGCCTGACATTGTTTTAATGGATATCACTATGCCCGATATGAACGGCATTGAGGCTACCAGGCAGATTAAAAAGCTGTATCCCGAGGTGAAGATACTAGTGCTGACGATGCACGAGAATGATGAGTACGTCTTTCAGGCCCTGCGGGCCGGAGCCTCGGGTTATATGTTGAAAGAGGCAGCGGATACCGAGTTAATCTCAGCGCTCCACGTAGTGCAGAGCGGGCAGTTCTACCTGTCACCGGCAGCGCAGTCCGTCATGGTTGGTGATTATCTACAACGCGTCCGCACAGGCGAGGAAAAAGACAGCTACACCAGCTTAACTGAGAGGGAGAGGGAAATTCTCAAATTAGTAGCGGCAGGCTATACGAATAACCAGATCGCGGAATTACTTGTCATCAGCCCCAAGACAGTGGACACCCACCGCACCCACGTCATGGATAAACTCAATCTACACAGCCGCGCTGAACTGGTCAAGTACGCCATGCGGCGCGGCCTGCTGGAAGATTAAAAAGGGAAAGAGTCCCATGTCGTATGATGGAGAGATGCTAGAGAATATAGCGCAACGACGACGGCTTCGCGGGCGGGGGCAAGCCCCGTCCCTACATGTAGTTGTGGCCGCTCTCGTCCTGTCTCTGACCAGTGCCTTAGCACCTTCGGCCTTCGCAAAAAGCACCGTCATACCGGCGAGTAAACTAACAATGCAGGTCAGTGCCGGGTTTAACACACGCTATCGCAATGGGAGCTGGGTTCCTCTTTACGTCACCCTCTACAACAACGGGGCCGACTTCAGCGGCATGCTTGCTGCCAGCAACCCGCCTGGCCCGATTTCGCAAGCCAGTTTCACCACAGTTCCCGTCTCAACATACCAGGTACCCGTCGCGCTGCCCCACGGTATGCAGAAGCAGTTCACCCTGTACCTGCCGGTCTATACGCCCTCCAGTATCTCAAACCTTTCGGTACAGCTGCAGGACGATCATGGGAAGGTAATACAGTCGCAACCTGCCTCCCTGCATTCGCTCGGCCTTCAGGATGTGTTCGTGGGGCTGCTCACGGAGCAGGCGGCGGGCTTTGCTCCTCTCCAGGCCTTTGCGCTGCCTGACCCTAGCGCTTCGGTGGTAGTGCAGTTTCTCAACGCGCAGACAATGCCCAGCATGGCAGCGGTGCTGGCTAACTTCAACGTGATCATCCTGGATACCTTCAGGGCCGCCAGCCTCACTCGTGAGCAATTGATGGTTTTGCAGACCTGGGTGAATCAGGGCGGGGCGCTCATCGAGATCGGGGGCTCACAATGGCAACAGACGCTGGGTCCTCTTCCTGCAGACCTGCTGCCGGTCAGGGTGCATGGAACGGGCATATTGCCAGCAGGAACGCACCTCTTGCCTGTTGGCGGTCCAGCGGTGGAAAGTTCCGGTCAGGCTGCCGCCAGGGATACCATCCAGGCACCTATCACAGTGAGCAAAGCAACTGCCGAGGCAGGCGCGCAGGTGATCCTATCCGCGGGTTCCACGCCGCTCCTCGTCCAGGCTCACCTGGGACAGGGAAGTATTTGCTACCTCGCCTTCGACCCCACACTCGAATCCATCGTGGGCTGGCCAGGCATCACCGCTCTCTGGAAAGAGCTACTTTTCCGTTCCCTCGGCGACCAGCTCCTGCCTTCCAGCGCTGGTCCCGCATCCAGCACACCATACTCCCTGGCAGCATTGCAACACCTGTTCTTTCCCACTATCGCTCCCTCGCCCCTGCTGCTGCTGTCGCTCTTACTCTGCTATCTCATCGCGCTCGGACCCGTGCGCTGGCTGACCGTCCGCAGGTTGAAGCAGCGTATATGGAGCGGCCGCATCGTCCTGGGCACGATTGTTATTTTCTCTCTGCTCAACTATGGGACGGCTCTGTACCAGCAGGGAACGTCTATACTCGGCAGTAGTCTCTCCATCATCCAGCTTAGCCCTGGAGCTTCATTTGCTCACAGCACTTCTTACATAAACGTCTATGAGCCCTTTGTGTCTGTAAACGGCACGCTGCAAGTGCAGTTTCCTGGAGGTACCCTGGTCCAGCCCTTTGCCAATACTTCACAGCAGCCGCAAAAGGCTATCATCACGGCCAATGCCGGTGAGACAGAGGTAAGCTTGCCGGGCGCCAGCCTGGCAATGTTAAATGCGCTCCAGGTGGAGCAAGACCTTCCCATACAGGGTGGCATCATCTCTCACCTGGCGCTCAAGCAGGGAACGCTTGCAGGAACTGTGACGAATACCTTAACCACCGGACTCAGCGACGTCTACCTGCTGACGCCTTACAGCTTTGTACGTATTGACACCCTGGGACCGGGTCAGACCAGCAACATCAAGCTGGCGTTACCAGTTTCATCGAGTAGTGCCGGCGCTCCATCGTGCGCGTCACTGGCAAAGCAGGTCGCGGCGACTGCCAGCGGAGCGATTACGAGATTCGATCAATTGCTCGCTCGCGATACCCCGCAGTCGCTGAATGATAAACAACGCCGTGCCAGCCTCCTGGCATTCTTGATGACCTCCCTGCAATGCAGCCATTCTCCTCTGGCGGCAGGCTCATTTGCTACCCTGGTGGGGTGGGCAGATCATCCCCTGGATA
>WNFM01000003.1_pt1 | contig 13915 bp, 20 predicted proteins | sample 5400271 | NCBI WGS metagenome assembly WNFM01 (sample SAMN13153352, study PRJNA577476) | soil metagenome | isolation source: 60 cm saprolite on Douglas fir-dominated hillslope | place: USA:California | collected 2013-09-17 | reverse complement strand
AACGAAACGCAAACATTAGTTTCGTCTATATGCCGACCCGCCTGCAGCAGGGCCTGCCCGTCTATACTTATACACTCGAAAAAGGGATTACGGCCGACAGGCATGGTATGGTCATTATCAACAATGAAGGCATTCTCGATATCCTGAAGAAGGGGAAGCCGAAACTAACAAAAAACGAAACGGTATGAGCTTTATCGCCGACAAACAGACCACCGACGACCTCAACCTGCTGGGAAAATACAAACCAGGTTCCGTCTATAGCCTGTTCAATAGGGTGAAGACAAGGGGGGGCGAGCGGCTCCTGGATGACATGTTCCGTTTTCCACTGTCCGATCCGCAGGAGATCAACCGGCGCAGCGAGATATTCCGGTACCTGTCAACAAAAGCAATGTCCTTCCCCTTCACCGGCGAACAGCTGGCGACTATTGAGGATTACCTGGGTATGGGTGGGACCGGCTACTGGCTGATGACAGCCGCCTCCGTGTTCCGCAAGCGCCTGCTGGAAGCTGCTGTCAATGACAAAGGATATGGTCTCATCCGCGAAGGGGTTCAGGTGACCGTCGGGTTTCTGCATGCTTGCCGTGACTTCATCAACCGCCTCGATGTATCCGAAGCTCCCCTGCTACTTCAGGAAAAGAGAACCACGGCCAGGACTATTCTCGATGACCATCGGCTGGCCAGGCTGCCGCTTCAACAGGAGGTTAGTAGTTTGCCCTGGCAGAAACTGGCGGCGTTACATCACCTTTTTGTATACGTATTACAAGATCCGTTGACCAGGTTATTGGAAATAATATACCATCTTGATATGTACATCTCCGTTAGCATTGTCGCGATGGAAAAAGGATTCTCCTTTGCGCACGCCCTCCCGGAGGAAGAGTATATCATACATGCGCAGGATCTCAGGCACCCCTGCCTGGATAAGGCCGTGGGCAATCCGGTCCTGTTGGACCGCCATCGGAATGTTCTGTTCCTGACGGGTGCGAACATGGCAGGCAAGTCCACCTTTATGAAGTCTTTTGGCATAGCCCTCTATCTTGCCCACATGGGCTTCCCGGTTGCAGCCAGGGATATGGTGTTCTCCATAAAAGAAGGGATATATACCTCCATCAATGTGCCCGACAACCTGAGCCTGGGATACAGTCATTTTTACGCGGAGGTACAGCGCGTCAGAACCATCGCAGAGGCCGTCGGCGAATCGAAGTCCCTGTTGGTCATCTTTGACGAGTTGTTCAAGGGCACCAATGTCAAGGACGCCTATGACGCGACCCTGGCTGTAACCGCAGCCTTTGCCGAATACAGGAATTGCGGCTTTATTATCTCCACGCATATCATCGAAGTAGGCGAGACCCTGCGCGAGAAATATGATAACCTGCAATTTTCCTATCTGCCGACGGTCCTGGAAGGGAAAACACCGCGTTATACTTACCAGGTGACCGAAGGGATCACCAGCGACCGTCATGGCATGATGATCATAGAACAGGAAGGGATTCTCGACATTATCAGCAGGGAGTCCGGTCAAAACTAAAAAATTACAACCATAAAAAAGATCGCTTTATTTGTATTGACAGTATGGTTACTCGCGCCCGTTGCGTTATGGGCGCAGCAAGGCAGCTTCACCATTACCGGTAAACTGAAGAACAGCTCAGTTGCCGGCGGATATGTCTACCTGGTATACGCGACGGAAGGAAAATATTTGATCGACAGTGCAAAGATCACCGGCGGCGGGTATGAATTGAAAGGAACGATAACAAGCCCCGGGCCGGGCACCTTGTTTGACATAAGCCCTATGTCGCCGGTGAGCAGGGACAGCAGGCACCAGGTATCTATCTCCTGGAGCCGGCAGCTTTCTCCATCGTACATACCGATTCCTTTCCGGCGATAACCTTCATCGGTTCGGTCGCCAATATGGACTATAGCCAGCTGAAAAAGCAAATTTGCCCCGGACTTTACACAGGATGACACCCTGGGCCGGCCTGTAAGTCTCTCCACTTTTCGTGGCAGCTATGTGTTGATCGACTTTTGGGCCAGTTGGTGCGGCCCCTGCCGGATGGAAAACCCCAATGTCGTCGCCGCGTTCAATACATTCAAAAGCAAGGGCTTTCGCATCACTGGCGTTTCGTTGGACAAACCCGGCTCCAAAGGCAAATGGATGGAGGCTATTCACAAGGACAGAGTATGCAAGCAATACGCTCGAAGGAAAGTCCTTTAAATTAGCTGTAACGATTGTCTGCGCATCTCCTTTAATTGCCGCAGCAAGCACATGCCTATCATCAGGATCAGGCAGAGAAAGATTTTCGATAAGAGACTCATAACCCATAACATTGGAACCGGGGAACGCTTTGTCCATTGACCGCTGCGTCGCTTCCAAAGCAGCTCCGTTTATATCCGGCCTGGCTTTGACAAGATTCCTGATCCATTCATCTTGAATGGCTGCTGTCCATATCGGCTCATATACTCCAAGACTAGCCAGATGAAGCAGGTAGTCTCGCAGTGGAGCAGGGTAAAGAACATTGGCGTCAAGTAATGCAATTACAGGGGTTCTACTCATTAGAATACCCTAGGTTAAGCTCCTGCGCTTGCTGTGCAAGGAAGTTCAACTGCTTTCTTCGGATGGCCTTTATTTTCTTTTGATACGCCACTAAGTCGCTTATCTTGATCCGGCGGTGGGTGCCTACCTTAGAAAAGGGAATTTCACCCTTCTCCAATAAACGTACAACATAAGGTCTGGATACTTCCAGATAATTGGCCGCCTCCTGGGTTCCAATGGTGGCATCGGACAAAATAATTGCCATAGACTTACCGGCTGCCATATTCGATATTATAGTGCTTAATAAACTAAGAGCCTTACCAGGCAAGCGTAATGATTCATGGCTATCCTGTAACGTAATTTCAATGGATTTCCCATTTTGACTTAACTTTTGAGAGGCTTTCCTTAACTTATCCACAGAAGTCTTGGCAATGCGTTGATCTTCTCTTGTTGTTTTTTCTAATAAGGCTTCCATCTCATTGATTTTTATATCATAAAGTTACATAAACGAAATATACGAACCAAAAATTGCAAAGCTTTATTTCCAAATAATTGATTTTCATTGTCCTAGGTATAGCTGAGCGACTGGATCAGATTGCCAGAATTGTTTCGATTTAACATCCATGATGGTCAGGCGACCAGAATGCCCACCTCCGGTATCCAGATTATAGATATTAGCTGCTTTCATAGGTTTATCTGTTTTCCAGTTGACAGTACTCGTGTGCCCGATAAAGATTTCGTTAAACTCAGTAATCATTCGGAATTTATTACCGGGCTGGTGTCTTTCATAAGCATTATAAGATAGGGCGGCAGACCATAAATCCCTGTCCCAATAGTATACCTCTGGTCTTTGACCTTTAAAAACCTGGTGCCGGTCAAATCCTCCGTGTACGTAACAGTTATTCCATTCGTCGATATAGTACAAATGTTGACGATGAAAGAATTGACAAGTCAGTGACTCCATAAGCAGATCCGTCTTTGCGCATTTGATAGCTCCGGACAAAAAAACGCCTATGCGAAAAGCTATCTATGAATTCCTGGTGCATGGATTACCCTATATATTTCCCGCAAGACCCGGAGCCTTAGTAGTTGGAATGCCGACAGCGCATAGCGCCCCTCCCCTGTCTGCAACATTTGGAGCTGCTGATCCGGTGGTATGGGCTACTTCGGATGGTGAGGTGAAAGGACAGGAAATTTCTCCCTTCCATCCTAAGCAGGCTCATGCTGCAAAGCTGGACAATAAATTGTATGAGCTGCTGGCTTTGACTGACGCCTTGAGAATAGGAAAAGCCCGGGAAAAAAGAATTGCTGAAGAAGAATTGAGAAAAAAAATATTACTATGAGTAATTATATCAATATAGTCCGGTTGAAAGCCGTAGCGAATATTCTTTCAGATTTTAAGGAAGAGATTGTTTTCGTAGGAGGAGCAACGGTAAGTTTATATGCCTCCAGGCCCGAATTAACGACCATCCGTGCCACAGATGATGTCGACGTGGTAATAGAACTAATTTCCACAGGTGATTTTAACCGATTGCAGGAAAAGTTACTTTCATTAGGATTTCAACACGATAGGAATGCACCTATCCTATCAAGATTTCTATACCAGGGTCTCAAAGTAGATTTTATGCCCACCGATCCGGCCATACTGGGATTTACCAATCGCTGGTATGAAGAAGGAATCCGCCAAAAGATAAAAGTGGATCTGGACACGACCACCAGCGTATATATTTTCTCTGCCCCTTATTTTATCGGTTCCAAAATGGAAGCTTTTCTTGGTCGCGGCAAAGGAGACCTCTTTGCCAGCCATGATCTGGAAGATATCATCTATTTGCTGGACCATAGGCCGACCATACAGGAAGAAATAATAACTGCTCCTAAGACGGTAAAAACCTATTTATTGGAACAGTTTAATACGATGGCCGAGCTCCCCCTTTTTGAAGAGGCATTACTGGGTCACGTTGAACAACAGGATGCCATGCAAAGAGTGAAAAGAATCATTACCTTGCTAAAGGAATTAAAGTATTAGACCGAATAATTTTATTTTCTTGGGTCTATCCGGTTTTACCAAAAATGAAAACGCTCAATCAAAGGCTGTTAGACCATTTGCAAATTCACTTTCTATCAAAAAATAAACTATAATGCTCCCCTTTAAACAGGGCAGGTAATTAAGAATTAAATGAATAATCTTAAATTACTTGTAATGGAGAAGAAAAGCAGACGCAGTTTGACACAGACTGCCGGCTGTACGGCAAACCGACGGCCGGTAGGGACCACCGAGGAGTCTGGTTGTAACGGCTGGCGTATATACATGGTGGTGGGGTCCACTATATAGCAAATCAGGGAGTCTCTCAGAAAGTGGAAGCAGCTAATGATCTTGTCTCTTGGAAAGGTCGGCATCGCCGGCGATTTTTTCGATTAGTTCTGCTTTGTTTATGGTTATTATGTAAACGTTAAGGATTAGGGCATAAACGTACATTTTTCGAGCGATTTTGATTGACCCGGCTGCTGGCGCAGTAAAAACTGCAATTACCCCTGTTGCAGGAAAAAGAGAAGGATGGGGAAAAGCGGCAGCAGTGCAAAGAAGGATTTGGGTTGCATACACAGTAGTTGATTAGAACCGAAATATAATACAAATCCTACATTCGCGCCCCGCCGCTCATCCCTCCGCCGGGCCCTCACCGCACCCGTACCCGCACCAGGCTTTGCAACCGATCCCCCAAACTCACCAAATCATACTCTTTTGCAACGGTGTCGTAGTGATACTGGTTCAACCGGTAGAAGATCAGGCTGTCCCCATCAAACCGATACCCATACTTCGTCATGTTCTCGATCCCGGGTCGCCGGCCCATAAACACGGTCTCGAAGTCTTCTGCATCTTCCGTGTAATCACACTGCGGGGAAAAATACGTTAGGGTATCCAAGCCGGCGACCCGTCCGTCGGCCCCAAAACTCACGGATTTCCCTTGTGGGTCCGCATATTTTCCCGCAAACAGCAACTCCTCCAAGATACCCTGGTCATACAGCATCGAATCTGGATGGGACAGTCGTACGAACGACTGGTCACCAATGCGAAGCAGGTCGCCGGAAACGGGCGTCATCTCATTCACAAACTTGCTCAGGTCAGACAGATACAGCTTAAAATGCGCCCCGTCCTTCACCACAACCATACCTTCGCCCCCTTCGTGAAAACCGTACACCACCTCAATATGCTGCAGCGTCCGCTCAGGGATGATGAAAAAGGATTTGTCTGTCACATTCTGCGAAAGTCGGGGTGATCGGGTTTTTCGTATCGCGTCAACATACAGGGAATTTACCCATACCCCCCGGAAGGGCAGCAGGGTGTCGAGGGTCATGAAGGCAGGCCGCCCCGTCATTGATCCCGCGGGCGCGGTACTATCCTTGCCGGCCGGCGACTTTACATCCGGTGACGAGCAGGAAAAAAAGAAAGCCAACAGGAAAACAAGCTCAAGTTGTCTCATGATAGAAAACATGTGTTTTATACCGACTCAAACCCAAAAGAATAGTTCCCCAACACCCATTCTTTGGCATCCCCAGGACGATCTTGCGGGACGTCATAAAACCGGGAACATCGAACACGACCACCTTCGCCGGCAGCTCGATGCTCGGTAGCATACCGCCCTACTTCTAATTGAACCTCAGCCCCGTCACCTTTTCTATCCGGTCATCAAAGGCCCGCAAATACTCCTTCTTAAAAAAACTATCCAGCATCTCCTTGCTCGACACCACAAACTCATCGAATTGAACCGCCCTGGCATCACCATCGCTCCCATACTGGCCACTGGTCCCATCCAAAAAGATGCCCTTCCGGGTGGTGTCGTCCACCAGCCACCGGACCGTGCCGTCACTATTATGATCGAATTTGAACATCTCCAGCGCAGTCCGCTTGCCGCCCGGATCAACCGAAAAATATTTTCGGTCGGTAAAACCGGCCGTGGCGGGAAATTGCGAGACAAGGATCCCATCGGCGGGAATTTTGTAGACGCGCCTTCCATCCTCATACGCTTTGGCGGCGCCATCCTTCCGGCCAAAAAGTATATTCACTTTCCCTGCAAAACCGGAAGGTATCAAATACTCCTCGGGCTCCGCCTTTTGATTACAGGCGACGAACAAAACAAATCCAAAAATTACGCCAAGTCTCTTTACAATTTTCATTTGACAACAATTATTTATTTTGATCAATGCGTGGGCAGCGGCCGTTCGGGGTCTAGTACGGGCCTGGATTGCACCATCTTGTTCCATTCTGCGACGGTGTAAGTCTTGCCCATTTGCTTAACGCCCGTAAATGCCCCATTCTTAAGTGAGTACAGGAATGTCATCCAGTATTCTCTTTATGTCCCGCCGCCGGCCGATGTGGATACGGACCGCTTCAATATGTTTGCAGGTACCCAATTGATTGGTCTTGAAATCAGGGCAGGAACAGAAGTTCAGGCTGTTGTCCCGGCTGCGCAAGGCAACTTTGTAGATATTCTTCGACGTAGGGCTATATACGCTGTAGTCGCTATATGCCGGCTCCTGGCCCAGTTTTTTTATAGTGAAGCTTTCTTTTTCCGCCATTTGCCGTCTTAGCGCCGTCTGCCATGCGGCATCCGTCATATCATCCGGTCGGCGGGTATGCGGGACCCGCGGGGAGGCAGAAGGCTTACGGTTCGACCGGTTTGCTTTCTCCTTTATTTGAGCGGCCTTTTTCTTCTTGGATGTCTTTTTGACCTTTTTGACAGCTGGCATGGAATGAATGGATTTAGCAGTGCAAAAACACCGGGAATTGAACGATTATATCATTTCAATTTTACCTCAATGAAACCACCCATACCTTCAGGGGGCTTGTGTTTCAAACAGGTGCAATGCTGCCCTAGCAAGCAATTGGCGGGATACCTGCTGCAATAACCAAACTCTACCAATCCAGACTCCAGTGGATTGATTTTTCTTTCCAAGGTCCGGATCAGCAGGTGATAGGCCAGATCGGCAGGAAGTCCCTTGGGCAACCAGCAATTGAGATTCCAGCTACGCATCATCTTTTTAAAAGCGCTGCACACCAATTTCATATCTTTTTTGAGGAACTGGTCCGAAGGAGGGAAATCCTCAGCCTTGAGCCCACAGAAATAGCCGAAGGTATATTTCCGTTCCTCTTTCATCCGGCTGATTTCTTCCAGGATTTCTGCAAAACTCTGTTCCCTTTCCCGGCAGGGTTTCTCCGCGCGGTATGCCGCTGCGATATCTTTCAATAAATGAGGGAGGTATGGGTGCATGGCTATCGCTATTTCATTTTTAACTTCACCTGATGAGGGCTTCCCCAATCAATTCCGGAGTGGTAGTGACCGTCTTCCCCTTAGTCTTTAGGATTTAAGAAAGCATTATTTTGCAATGGTATGAATTTTCTCCGAACTCCGATATGCCGCAGCAAAACTTAATTGTATATAAAAATTACCAGAAATCTTAAAATCCCCGGATTGGATTCGAACCTTTAATAGGCTGGCTATTAATCATTTACAAAGAACACCTCAAGCGGCCCCAAACAACAATGATAAAAATTGTAGGGAAAGAGTAGGAGAAAGCAAGTACTGTACAAAAATAAAAAAAATAATAATGCGAAAGATTTGAAATTAAAACGCTCGCCCTAATAGGATTCAAACCTTGAATTGACTGACAACTAGCTTCTTGTATAGAAGACGAATGGATAAGCAACAATATTAAACCCAGAGAACCCGCTACCAGGGCGGGTTCTAAAAATTGAGTAGTAACAGGTGACCCTGTCTGACAACCTTTCAAACCGGCTAATGGAATTTTTTAATAGAATTTACCCGCTTAAAATAATGTTAGCTAGGTACTTAGGAGGCATTAGGAAGCTTTTTCATCATTTAGAGTTGAAGAAGTTGTATATAAAATCTCTTAGCGATGTTAGATTTTGAACTAAATCTAACAATCCTGCGTACCCGCGGCGCTTCCCGCGCCAGTGGCGAGTCTTCGCCCGGAGTTATCCACTCAATATCTTCGGCAGCCAACGCCAGGAGAGCTTGCTTATCGACTCCGCCGAATCTGCAAATAGATCCTTCACAATCCGCACATTGTCTTGTCTTATTTTGTCTTCTTTTTTAAATTGATAAATTTAAAAACCATATCCACCCGGTACAGGAATTTGCCTACTTATGCCCCTGTGCACTTAAAGCTTAATAAGATTCTGGTTGTTTAGCGGCCAGTTAAACTGCTGTAATTTACCACCGGATGCAAGTGTGCCGAGGTCGATTGGCGCAAAGCCGATTTTACTGAAAATTCCGCTCACGATGGCCTTCGCATCTTTATCATCGCCGGAAATAAAAAGAGCCCTCTTTCCGTTTCCAACAGACGGATCTGCGGCAAGTACTTTGGCTGAGAGGGTATTCATCGCTTTAACGACCTTCGCGCCCGGTAAATAATTTTGCACAACTTCACTTGATGCTAGTCCGCCATCTTCAATTCCAGCACCATATTCTAAACGATTGGTGGCGTCGATCACGATCTTTCCGTTCCAGTCCGTGAGTTCGGTAAGATCCTTGACCTTAGTCCAGGGTATTGCTATTAGAATAATATCCGCTGCAGCAGCCTCAGCCGCTGTTACAGCTTTTGCGCCGGTTCCCAGTTGTGAGACAATATCGGTAAGGGCTTCAGGTCCCTTACTGTTACTGATCAGGACCTGAAAATCATTGGCCAAAAATCGAGTAGCTGCGGCTTTGCCGATATGCCCTGCTCCAAGGATGCCTATTAATTTCATAGTTTTATTCTTAATAAAAGTATTATATGGTTTGGTAAAACCACCGTCAATCAGTGATATTTCTTATTGAGTTTCATTTTGGGGGATTACGATTTTAAAAACCGTACATACCACCCGACACGGAAATTTGCTCACCGGTGATCCAGGCTGCATCATCTGAAGCCAGAAATACTGCTGCTTTCGCAATATCGGCGGGCTGGCCTCTACGGCCAAGTGGTGTTTTTTCGACAAACATCTTCTCATACTCACTGCCGGCAGTGACGCCCGCGCTGGCTGCGCCTTCCGTGTCCGTAGCGCCCGGCAAAATTGAATTGATGCGAACGTTTTTAATACCTAACTCCTTAGATAAAGCAATCGTGAAGGCATCCAGTGCCGCTTTAGTTGAAGAGTACAATGAGGCATTTTGAAGAGGGTATTTACTTGCACCCGAACTGATATTGATGATGTTTCCGCCCTTATCGCCGAAAAGTTTCAGCGCTGCCTGAATAGTCAATACAGGCCCTAACACATTGACGTTAAAACTTTTACAAAATTCTTCTGCTGAAATTTGTTCAATAGGCGCATACCCCTGATATACCGCGTTATTTACTAAAATATCCAGCGTGCCGAAAGCATGCTCAGTTTCTTTAAACAGCCTGATCACATCGGCTTCGTTCGATACATCGGCCTGTACCGCAATGGCTGTGCCACCATTATCGGTTATCGCTTTAACCACTTTGTCCGCTCCTTCTTTACTGGAAGCATAATTTACAACAACCTTTGCGCCTGCAGCAGCAAAATGTTTGGCAATAGCTGCACCTATTCCTTTGGAAGCACCGGTAACTACCGCTACCTTGTTTTCTAATTTACTCATGATTTCTATTATTAATTATATTCAAGTCCTTCGGTTTTTTCCGTTCTGAATTACACTTCAAAATTGCTACATCTTAACGAACTGCATGTTGACACGTATCACTAAATACACACGATAAATGTCAAGTTAAAGTGGTGACTTAAATCAATAAAACACGGTAACTGCTTATAATACAGCCATTTAATGCAGCCGTTAGAGATCAAGATGCAGAATTCCAGAAAGACCACAACGGCATATATTCCATTGTTGAGCACTTCTCATCCAGGGAAGTATAAAATTGGCAAATAACGAATTGGAGTCTCTGGCAGAAGTAGGAGACAATTACCTTTGCAAATCCAGACATTGATCAGTCGGATGCATTTATTTCAGGGGGGAGAGAATATCCCCGGGCGATTCATTTTAGCAGGCCTATTTGTAATGATAGCGAAGCCTGAAATTGCCAAAGGGTCTATTTTAAAGCGTTTTTCTTTATCCTGCTTAAAGTTTCAGAGGATAAACCAAGATAAGAAGCGATCATATTTTGCGGGAACCGCTGCAGAAAATGAGGATAATTGCTGACCAATTCCTCGTAACGCTCTTCAGCCGAATAGTTAATAGCCTGCATTCTTTTCTGGGCTGCAATGGTGTTGTTTTGACTGATTACGTTCGACATCGCTGAAAAGGCAGGAATCTTCTTAAGAAACTCTTCAATTTCCGCGTTGGTTGATTGCAGGATCTCCAGTTCCTCCAGCGCCTCAATATTAAAGCGGCTTGGCGTTAATAGATAAAAGCTTTCAAAATCTGTCAGCCACCAATTTTCCACAGACAATTTCAGGATGTGTTCATGTCCTTTTTCATCTACCGTAAAGGTCCTGGCGGATCCTTTTACGATAAACCCGATATATTTGCACACGTCTCCTTCCTGTAAAAAGTATTGCCGTTTTCGAAGTTTTCTGGGTTTGAAATGTGCCGTCAACAAATGCTTATCATCCTCTGATAGCAGTTTGCCTGATATTTTTTGAATGTAATCGAAAAACGCTTCAAAATTGGACATTATACAAGAATCTAATGGTTTGCAATTTACTCAATTTAAAACATAGCTCAATTTCGCAGATAACATATACTAAATTATTATATTACATATTCATTTGTTATAACAAAACGCGTATCGTTTTGAACGGATCCATGAATGCAGAATTGTCGGGTGCAAGCCTGAATGCTCAGTTACAAATATTACAGAGACTCAACAGATATCCCGCTATGGACAAATCCCTTCTACGCATTGTACTGCGTTCGTTCCGCGAATTGGTAGAGGATGGCAAACGGGTTAGTTATAGAGAATTGACTTATTTAACAGAGCTAGCAAGCAGTCTGAAAGGACTATTGGATTTTGAAAAGAGTGCAGATATTACGTATGAAATGCACCTTATTCTACTGCAAATTAATTTTAATCATCCACGCTATGTGCTGCATTACAGCTATTGGCTGGATGCCCAATTGTCGGAATTGCCCGAACGTACTCAAAGACTGGATGAACTTTCCTGGCACCTCAATACAATAGAACAAGTTCGGGCTTTTTTGCATTTCTGCGCAGCCCGCGTCCGAGCAAGCTCGACGGCTTCACTCTGAAACGACAAAACCTCCGCTACGCGGAGGCTTTGCCTGAACTTGTAAGTCGGGGTGAATGGACGAATTTCGAACTTTTGGCTTGAAGATTTATTGAAAATACATGACCTAATAATCTGAATTTATAAATGAAGATTTACGACTTCCTTTTTATCATTTAATAAAATTACACTAACATAAATACTTTATTTTAACACTTATGCTTTACTTATTAATATCACATCATATTTATTGACATGCCGCCATCTATTACGTAATCACTTCCCGTAATGAAGGATGCATCATCAGACGCAAGAAATGATACAAGCTTGGCCACTTCATCAGGTGCTCCATATCGTTTCACCAATACTCTTTGTTTTATAGCTTCAGTAAACCGATCGATTTTTTCTTGTGAGGCTCCACTTTTACCAAATATTGGAGTATTAATTGGTCCAGGTGTAACAGCATTCACACGGATACCTTGGGGAGCTAATTCAATAGCGGCAACTCTCGCTAATGATTTCAAGGCTGGCACTATAGACAGACCTGTTTTGTGTCCCTTGTGTTGCGCTCAATGCTAAAATAAAAATGACAGATCCACCATTTTTTAAAAGTGCGAGAAAATTTTGCAAAGTAAAAAACGCCCCCTTAAAGTTTACGTTCATCGTTTCATCAAGTTTTTCTTCGCTTACCGCTTCAATCGGCAAAAGGTGAAAAATGCCTGCATTATAACAAGTATGTCAATATTCTTAAATTTCTTTTCTACTTTTTTAGCCAATTCACTTAAATCAAAAAGGCTGGATTGATTTGCAACAAAACCGGTAGCATTAACACCTAATGAACTTTCAGCTTCTTTAATGGCATTTTGGCTTTTACCGGTGATTACAACTTTAGCGCCTTGTGCAATTAATTCATTAGCTATACCATAGCCAATGCCACTATTCCCGCCAGTAATAACTGCAACTTTGCTTTCGTGTTTTTTCATTTTTTATTTTATGTTAATTACAATTTGAATTACAGTTACATTAAACCTGAAAACAGCTTCCAGGTTCCTTTAGGACTTTTCTTTAGGGAAATAGCTGTGGCTGACGCATTACTATTTTATAAAACGGTGAATTGCTTTATCAGCGTTATCTTGAAATGTAGTATTTTTCAAATCAGTATAAAAAGTGCTCTGGTCAACCACATCTCCTGATAATTTACCCTCTTTACTTGCATAAAAAACCCCACTTTTATATCGCTCATCCGAAATGCCATCTACAAAGCGCTTTGCACCCACTTCCAGTTTATGCACCATTCCTCCTATCAATGGAAATACAATAGGCATCATAAGATACTTCAGCATAAATTTCATTGCTGGGGGCAAATTATCTGGTGCGTTAGTTCCGCCAGTGTTCCCAGGACTCATAACAACAAATTTGAGGTCAGGATATTTTCTTGCCATTGACAAGGTCCACATTGTTGCTGCATATTTAACGTATCCGTATGCTTGCACTGCATCGAATTTATTACCAAAATATGATCCATCAAGAACAGCAGCAAACTCATCTACAGAAGAAGTCTTCATGGCAACCGGTTTCATTCCGAGCATTTTTACTCCCGGTACAGCTTCCGCACTGACTGATAGTACTGCTTTTTTTAACTTATCATGTTTAATTAATTCCTCCACTAAGATCACATGACCTAAAATATTCGTAGCAGCTAATTCATTCATACCGGAAGGCGTAACTTTCCCAGCCATTTTACCAACCATTCCACCCGCATTTAAAATTACTGCATCAATAGGTTCCTTTATTTTTTCTACTGCTTTTCTTACAGAATTTGCATCCGAAACATCCCCAATAATAATTTCAAAAATCTTTTTTCCCGTTTTCTCCTCAAGCTCTTTTTTTGCTGCCTCAGCTTTCACTTGATTTCTGCAGAAAAGAATTACCTTTTTTGTTTCTTTTCTCAATGCTAACTGGCGGGCAGTCTCTTTCCCAAGCCCAATATTTGCTCCGGTTATTAATATGCTTTCGTTCATTTTTCTATCCTTTAGTTGAGTTAATTATATATTATGTTTTTAAATTTTATTAGTCAATTACAGTCATTAGTGTCTCGTTAAGATCATAAAGAGTTCTTTGAAAGTCTTGATACGCTTGTATTTCAGGCGATTTTGGGTCCGTGACGATTTGAAATTGCCGAA
>WNFM01348576.1_pt2 | contig 13916 bp, 12 predicted proteins | sample 5400271 | NCBI WGS metagenome assembly WNFM01 (sample SAMN13153352, study PRJNA577476) | soil metagenome | isolation source: 60 cm saprolite on Douglas fir-dominated hillslope | place: USA:California | collected 2013-09-17 | reverse complement strand
CTGCGCCGCGTCACCGGCCACTTCCGGCAGCGCGCCCCGGCGGCTGACGATGGTCGGCACGCCGGCCGTCATCGCTTCCAGCACGGTCATCCCGAAGCCTTCGAGGTGGGAGGGCAACACGAGCATCGACGCCTGCGCGTAGAGATCGTAGCGGGTCTCGCTCTGAATGTACCCGAGATGCGTGACGTGTCCCCGCAAGGGGGGCTCGGCGATGGCCCGCAGCCAGGGGGTGGACGCCTCGGTCGCGCCGCCGGCCAGCCACAGCGGCGGCGCCGCCGGGTCCATCTCCCGGAGCTTCGCGTACGCGCCGAGCAGCGCGCCGGGATTCTTCCGCGGCTCCAGCGTCCCCATGAACAAGATCGGGCCGCGCGGCACCGGGGCGGCCCGCGGCGTCCACGGAGGCGCGCCTGGCGGGCAAATGACGATGCGCTCGGGCGGCACGCCGAGGCGTCGCTCGACTTCGCCCGCGGTGAAGCACGACACCGTCACCACCGCGGCCGCCCGCCGTGCGTGCGCCGGCGCGAGGCCGGCGTAGTCCCGCCGGATCTCGCCGCGCGTGCGCTCGGGATGATCGAGGAAGTCGAGATCGTGCACGGTCACGATCTGACGGGCGCGGCGGGCGGGCATGAGGAGCGGGTGCAGCGAGTGGGCGATGTCCTGGGGCCCCGTGAAGCGCTCGACGGGCGGCCACCCGAGCCGATGCCAGGCCAGGTTGAGGATCCAGACTGGGACGCGCGCGTCGACGACCCGGCTGCCCGGAACCCGATCCGCCGGCAGGCGGTCCGTCCACGAGCTCGAAAAGAGCGTGAGGACGTCGGGCGGGACGAGCTGACGGGTGAGGGCGGCGGCGATTTCGTGGACATACTCGCCAACCCCGGTGCGCTCGCGAAGCGCCGGCCGATAGTCGAGCAGGATGCGCAAGTCCGGGCCATGGTAGCACAACCTATTGTGGCGACAACTCCTTATACCTCTATTAATTGACACGATTTTTGGGATCGTGTTAGCGTTAGGGGTTTACTCGGCTGTCTGGAGCACCCACTCATGAAAATCGCGGTCATCGGAACGGGGTATGTCGGGCTGGTGGCCGGGGCGTGCCTCGCCGAAAACGGGAACGACGTCGTCTGCGTCGACAAGGACGCGGCGAAGGTCCGGTCCCTGCAGCGTGGCCGGATTCCGATCTACGAGCCCGGACTCGAAGAGCTGGTCCGCCGCAACCGCGCCGAAAAGCGGCTGACCTTCACCACGGACCTCCCGAAGGGGGTCCGCGGGTCGCAAATCATTTTCATCGCCGTCGGCACGCCGACCGGCGAGGACGGATCGGCGGATCTCCGCCACGTCCTCGAGGTCGCGCGGCAGATCGGCAAGTCGATGAACGGCTACAAGGTCATCGTCGACAAGAGCACGGTGCCGGTCGGGACGAGCGAGAAGGTGCGGGAGGTCGTCAAGAAGGAGACGTCGCATCCCTTCAGCGTGGTCAGCAACCCCGAGTTCCTGAAGCAGGGGGCCGCGATCGAAGACTTCATGAAGCCGGACCGGGTCGTGATCGGCGCGGAAGACCAGCGCGCGGGGGAGATCATGAAGGAGCTGTACGCCCCCTTCACCCGCACCGGCGCGCCGATCATGATGATGGACTGCGCCAGCGCGGAGCTCTGCAAGTACGCCGCGAACGCGATGCTGGCCACGCGCATCTCCTTCATGAACGAGGTGGCGAACGTCTGCGAGGTCGTCGGCGCCGACGTCGACCACGTCCGGCGCGCGGTCGCGTCGGATCGCCGGATCGGCGCGGCGTTTCTCTTTCCGGGCGTCGGCTATGGCGGGAGCTGCTTCCCGAAGGACGTGAAGGCCATCATGCAGTTCGCCGCCGCGAAGAACTACGATTTCCAGATCCTCAAGGCGGTCGAGAGCGTCAACGACCGCCAGAAGGTCCGGCTCCTGGCGAAGATGAAGCACCATTTCGGATCGCTCAAGGGCAAGCGGATCGCCGTGTGGGGGCTGGCGTTCAAGCCGAAGACCGACGACATGCGCGAGGCGCCGTCGGTGCCGCTCATCACGGCGCTCCTCGACGCCGGCGCGGCCGTGACCGCCTACGATCCGGAAGCCATGACGGTGGCGCGCGAGATCTTCGGCGCGCGCGTGACGTTCGCCGACAAGAGCTACGACGCGTTGTCGGGCGCGGACGGCCTGGCGATCGTGACCGAATGGTCCGAATTCCGCGAGCCCGACTGGCAGAAGATCAAGAAGATGATGCGGACGCCGGCCATCTTCGACGGCCGCAACCTGTACAACCCGGACCAGCTGCGCGGCCTCGGCTTCACCTATCTGTCGATGGGCCGCCGGTGAGCGTCCTCGTGACCGGGGGCGCGGGCTACATCGGCAGCCATGCCGTGAAGGCGCTGCGCGCCGCGGGCGAGGACGTGGTCGTCTACGACAACCTCAGCGCGGGTCACCGGGCGGCGGCCGCGGCCGCGGGCGCGCCGCTCGAAGTCGGCGACATCCAGGACGTGCCGCGGCTGCGCGACGTGATGGCCGCGCATGCCGTCGACGCGGTCATGCACTTCGCGGCCTGGTTGTCGGTGGGCGAATCGGTGAGGGCGCCGATCGCCTACTACCGGAACAACGTCGGCGGCGCCCTGGCCGTCCTGCAGGCGATGATCGAGGTCGGGGTTCCGCACTTCATCTTCTCGTCCACCGCCGCCACGTTCGGCAGTCCCGTCGAGACGCCGATCACCGAGAGCCATCCGCAGCGGCCGATCAACCCGTACGGCGAGACGAAGCTCGCGGTCGAGCGCGCGCTCCCGCACTTCGAGCGGGCGTACGGGCTGCGCTCGGTGACGCTGCGCTATTTCAACGCGGCGGGGGCCGACGCCGACGGGCTGCTGGGGGAGGATCACGACCCCGAGATCCACGTGATCCCGCGCGCGGTCGACGCCGCCCTGGGCCGCGACGTGTTCGCGATTTACGGTGACGACTACCCCACGCCGGACGGCACGTGCCTGCGCGATTACGTGCACGTGACGGACCTGGCGGCCGCCCATGCGCTGTCGCTCAATTCGCTGCGGGCCGGCGGGCCGTCGGCGGCGTACAATCTCGGCAGCGGCCGTCCCGTCTCGGTGCGCGAGGTGGTGGCCGCCGTCGAGCGCGTCTCGGGACGGAAGGTCCCGGTCACGGTGGGCCCGCGGCGGGCGGGCGATCCGGCGGTCCTCTTCGCGTCGAGCGACGCCATCCGGACGGCGCTCGGCTGGACCCCGGGGTCCGCGGACCTCGACGGCATCGTCGACACGGCCTGGCGCTGGCGTGAGGCCCATCCGCATGGATATGGCGAAGCGTAGGTGAACGAGCATCCCCTGCGGCGTCTGTTGCGCTACTCGCGGCCGTACCGCGGGCGGTTCATCGTCGCGCTGCTCGCGATGCTCCTGTACGCGGGGGCGCAGGCCGCGGTCGGCTACCTCGTCGCGCCCATCATCAGCAGGGTCCTGCCCGGGGCCGGCGGCACGCCCTTCAGGTTCTGGGCGGCGGCCATCATCGTCGCCTACCTGACGAAGGGCCTCGGGTCGTATTTCTCGACGTATCTCATGACCGACATCGGGCAGCGCGTCGTCCGCGACGTCCGCGATCAGCTGTTCCGGCACATCCTCGATCAGTCCGCCGCGTTCTTCAGCCGGCACACCACCGGCCAGTTGATGTCGCGCATCACGAACGACGTGGGCCAGATTCAGCAGGTGGTGTCGGAGACCGTCGGCGACCTGCTCCGCGAAGGCCTGACGGTCATCGGATTTGCGGGCCTCATGTTCTGGTACGACTGGAAGCTGGCGGTCGTGACGTTCATCGGGGCGCCGCTCGTGGTCTATCCGCTGGTCCGTCTCGGCCAGCGCGTGCGGCGCTCGACGCGCCGAAGCCAGGAAGAGCTCGAGCACCTGTCCCATCTCACCGCCGAGGCGTTCGCGGGCCACCGCATCGTGAAGGCGTTCGGCGGGGAGCGCCATGAGGCGGAGCGGTTCGGGGCGGCGTCCGAGCGGCTCTACCGGACGAACCTCAAGATCACCAGCACGGTCTCGCTGCTGCCGCCGATCATGGAGTTCCTCGGCGGCGTGCTGATCGTGGCGCTGCTGTGGTACGGGCGGCGGCGCATCGGCGCCGGCGCGATGGACATGGGCAGCTTCGTCGGATTCATCTTCGCGGCGTTCATGATGTATACGCCGATCAAGCGTCTGAGCCGCGTCAACGCGAATATCCAGCAGGCGATGGCGGCGGCGACGCGGATCTTCGAAATGCTCGACACGCATTCCGAGGTCCTGGAGCGGCCCGACGCGCGTCCGCTGTCGCCGCTGGCGCGCGCGATCGAGTTCAAGGACGTCAGCTTCGCGTATGACGAGGGGACCGGGAAGACCGTGCTGAAGAACGTCTCCTTCGGCGCGCGGGCGGGGCAGGTGATCGCGCTGGTCGGGCTGAGCGGGGCGGGCAAGACCACGCTCGTGAACCTGCTGCCGCGGTTTTACGACGTCACCGGCGGCGCGATCCTCATCGACGGCGCGGACATCCGCGAGGTGACGCTGAAGTCGCTGCGGCAGCAGATCGGGATCGTCACGCAGGAGACGGTGCTCTTCGACGACACGATCGCGAACAACATCGCGTACGGCGTGCCCGGTTCGAGCCTCCACGCGATCGAGGACGCGGCGCGCGCGGCGCACGCCCACGAGTTCATCCAGTCGCTGCCCGACAAGTACCAGACGCGCATCGGCGAGCGGGGCCAGCGGCTGTCGGGCGGGCAGCGGCAGCGGCTGGCGATCGCCCGCGCGCTCCTGAAGAACTCGCCGATCCTCATCCTGGACGAGGCGACCTCCGCGCTCGACGCCGAGTCGGAGCTGCTGGTGCAGGACGCGCTGGCGAACCTGATGCGGAACCGCACGGCGTTCGTCATCGCGCACCGGCTGTCGACCGTCCGCCGCGCCGACGCGATCGTGGCGCTGGAGCGCGGCCGCGTCGCCGAGATCGGCCGCCACGAGGACCTGCTGGCGAAGCCCGCCGGCGTCTACGCGAAGCTCTATGCCTTGCAGATTTTCGATCAGCGGAGGGACGCCGGGGATGCTGGCCGGGTTTCGTAGCCACGGACTGCGCGGATCGCACGGATCTGGCGAACGACGGATGGCCGCGGATTCCGCCTCCGGGCAGTCCGTGGCTGAACGCATGCTGGGTATTCCGCGTGTTCCGCGGCCGACTTCCCGGGTGATCGCAGAATGATCAAGTCCATGACCGGGTTCGCATCGCTGACGCGCGACGAGGCATCGGCGACGATCGGGGTGACCATCCGCGCCGTGAATCACCGGTTCCTGGACGTCCAGCTGCGGGCCCCCTCGGCGCTGGCGGCGATCGAGTCCAGGCTCCGGGCGCTCGTGCAGCAGCACGTGGCGCGTGGACGCGTGGAAGTGGCCGTCTCCGTCCAGTCGCGGCTGGGCCAGCCCACCGTCGACATCGCCGTCAACGAGGCCGTGATCGAAGGGCTGTCGAGCGCGCTCGAGCGCGCGCGCGAGCGCGGCCTGATCGTCGGCGGACTGACCCCCGGCGACCTGCTCCGCTTCCCGCAGGCCATCAGCATTACGGATCGGAAGGACGACACCCCCGACGCGGCCGTGCCGCCGGCGGTCGAAGCGGCGCTCGCGGCCGCGCTGATCGATCTCGACCGGATGCGGACGGCGGAGGGAGCGCACCTGCGCGCGGAGCTCGACGGGCGGCGCGCGCTCCTCGGCGATCTGTTCGACCGGGCCGCGGAGGCCGCGCAGGCCGGCGCCGGCGCACTGCGCGCCCGGCTCACGGAGCGCGTGAAAGAGCTGCAGGCCGACACCGGCGTCGACGAGTCCGCCGTCGCGCAGGAGATCGTCCGGTACGCGAACCGGTCGGACATCACCGAGGAGACCGTGCGCTTCCGGGCGCATCTCGAGCACTGGCGTGCGCTCTCGGATGCACCCGAGCCGTGCGGCCGCAAGCTCGACTTCCTCCTCCAGGAAATGAATCGCGAGGTCAATACGCTGGGATCGAAGGCGGAAGGCGCGGGCGTGTCGGAGATGGTCGTCTCGCTCAAGGCCGAGCTCGAGAAGATGCGGGAGCAGGTGCAGAATGTCGAGTGAGCAGCGGCCGCGCGGCCTGCTGTTTGTCGTCTCCGCCCCCTCGGGGACCGGAAAAACGACCGTCGTCGAGCGCCTGGTCCAGATTTTCCCCGATCTGGGGCTGTCCCGGTCCTACACGTCACGCGCGATGCGGGCGGGCGAAAGGGACGGGGTGGATTATAATTTCATAACCCGCGACCGCTTCGAGGCCATGATCGGGGACGACGCCTTTCTCGAGTGGGCGGACGTATTCGGCAACCTTTACGGCACCTGCAAGGCCGACTCGGAGCGGGAACTGGCGGCGGGTCGCGATCTCGTGCTCGTGATCGACGTCCAGGGCGCGCGCCAGGTCCGGTCGCACGGCGCCAACGCGATTGGCATTTTCGTGCTCCCGCCCTCCTTCGAGGCGCTGGAGCGCCGCCTCCGCGGACGCAGCAAGGACTCCGAGGAGGCGATTCGCAAGCGCCTGGCGACGGCGCGCCGGGAAATCCGCGCGGTCGCGGAATACGAGTACGTCATCGTGAATGACGAGCTGGACGCGTGCGTGGATCGGCTGCGGTCGATCGTGCTGGCCGAGCGCGCGCGGCCGCGGGTGATGGCCCCGGCCGTCGCCCGGATCGTGGGGTCGTTTACCGGAAAGGAACCAGTGTGAACAAGTTCGAATTCGTCACCATCGCGGGGGCCCGCGCCAAGCAGCTCGAGGCCGGGTGCACGCCGAAGGTGGAGGGCAGCGCCAAGATGGCGCGCCGGGCCATGCAAGAGGTCCAGGAGAAGAAGGTCGAGCGGATTCCCGCGGAGAAGTAGCGTGCTCATCAGGCGGTCGAGGTCGCGCGCGGGCTGCAGAAACGCGGCCACGACGTGGTCGCGATCATGACCCGCTCGGCGCGGAAGTTCGTCGGCGAGGTGACGTTCGAGGCGATCACCCGGCGGCCGGTGATCACGAATCAGTACGCCCGCGGGGCGAACGCGAACATCGAGCACATCGCGCTCGCGACCGATATCGGCCTCCTGCTCGTGGCGCCCGCCACCGCGAACATCATCGGCAAGCTCGCGAACGGCATCGCCGACGACTTCCTGACCGCGCTCTATCTCGCCACGCGCGCGCCCGTGCTCCTCGCGCCCGCGATGAACACGAACATGCTCGAGCACCCGGCCGTGCAGCGCAACCTGGAGACGCTGGCCGCGCGAGGCGTGCGCTTCGTCGATCCGGGGGACGGCTTCCTCGCGTGCGGCTGGATCGGCAAGGGGCGCCTCGCCGAGCCCGAGGCGATCGTGGAGGCCGCGGAGGGGATGCTCCGGCCGGCCGGCTCGCTCCTCGGACGCCGCATCGTGGTGTCCGCCGGACCCACCTACGAAGACATCGATCCCGTCCGCTACGTGGGGAACCGGTCCAGCGGCCGCATGGGGTACGCGATCGCCGCGGAAGCCTCGCGCCGCGGCGCCCATGTCGTGCTCGTCAGCGGGCCCACGCAGCTCACGGCGCCGGCCGGCGTGCACCTGGAGCGCGTCCGGAGCGCGACAGAGATGGCGCGCGCCGTGGCGGCGCGGGCCAAGGGCGCCGACGCCGTCGTGATGGCCGCCGCGGTCGCCGACTATACGCCCGAGGGGGGCGCCGCGGCCTCGAAGGTGCCGAAGACCGACGGTCCGCTCACGCTGACCTTCGTGCGCACACCCGACATCCTCGCGGAGCTGGGCACGGCACGCGGCGGCAGCCACTCGCCCCTGTTGATCGGATTCGCCGCCGAGAGCGGCGACCCGCGCCCGCGCGCGCGCCAGAAGCTCGCCGCCAAGCAGGTGGATCTCATCGTCGCCAACGACGTCTCGCGTGCAGACGCCGGGTTCGACACCGAGACCAACGCCGCGGTGTTCATCTCCGCCGACGGCGAGGTCGAGCAGCCGCTGCAGCTCAAGACCGAGCTCGCCTCGAAGATCCTCGACCGCGTCGAATCCATGCTCGCCTCGCGCCCCTTCGAGAAGGCTCAGGGCAAGCCGGTCAACGCGTGAGCGACCTCCGGCAGCAGGCCGCCGAACATCTGCGCTTCGCCGGTGAGTTGGGCGTCGCCGGATTCACTCGCGATCCGAGGTGGGGCTTGCGGCCAGCTTCCAGGTCCGAGCTGCCGGCTTCCGGCGACCAGCCGCCATTCGCCACCCCGGCGCCTTCGAACCTCGATCCTCGAACCTCGATAATCGAGGTCCGACGGAGCGCCGCCGAGGCGCTCGCGGCCATCAAGATCGAGATTGGTCCTGACTGCCCCCGCTGCAAGCTCGCCACGCTCGGGCGGACGCAGGTGGTCTTCGGGGTCGGGAATCCGGACGCCGACCTGATGTTCGTGGGCGAGGCGCCGGGCGGTGAGGAGGACATCCAGGGCATCCCATTTGTCGGGCGCGCCGGACAGCTCCTCACGAAGATGATCCTGGCGATCAATCTGGAGCGCGACCAGGTGTACATCGCCAACGTCATCAAGTGCCGCCCGCCGGGCAACCGCAATCCCGAGCCCGACGAGATCGACACGTGCGAGCCGTTCCTCTTCCAGCAGATCGACGCGGTGCGTCCGCGAGTGATCGTCGCGCTGGGGGCGTTCGCGGCCAGGACGCTCCTTCGCACGGAGGAGTCCATCTCGCGCCTGCGCGGACGGGTCTACGACTTCCGCGGCGCGAAGCTCATCCCGACCTTCCACCCCTCGTTCCTGCTCCGCAGCCCGGACCGCAAGCGCGACGCGTGGGAGGATCTGAAGAAGGCGCGCGCGCTGCTGACCAGCCCTGTCACGCGCGCCGAGTAGAACCGTCGGGTGAGAGAAGCGAACGAGCGCCAGCGAGGGAGCCACGCGCGCGGAGCGGGGATCGCCGGGGTCCCCGCGAGCGCGCGTGCAGGGGGGTCCGGCGGGGCGAAGCCCCCCGGACAATATTAGTTGGCTCGCGTGCGCGCGATCGCCGTCGCGGTCCCCGTCCCGGGCCTCGGCGCTCTGACCTACAGCGTTCCCGAGGGCATGCCCGACCCTCCCGTCGGCGCCCGCGTCCTCGTCCCCCTCGGCAAGCGGACAGTGACCGGAGTCGTGCTGGGGTCAGACCCCGGAGCGCCGGAGAACGGGGTCCGACCCCGGTCGCCGGATTACACACTGGCAGACTCTGCCAAGCCGCTTGTGGAAATCCTCGACGCCGAGGCGTTTCTCCCTTCCGACGTCGTCGCACTGGCCTCCTGGGTCGCCGACTACTACGCCTGCGGCGTGGGGGAGGCAATTGCGACGGCGATGCCCCCGCGCGCCTGGATCGAGAGCGAGCGGCACGCGGCGATCACCGAGGCGGGGGAGGCCCGCATGCTCTCGGAGCGCGGCGCGCGCCGCGACCTCCTCGAGCTCCTGACCGGCGGGCGCGTCGCTTCCGTCGGGGCCCTGGCGAAAAAGTCACGCGGCGTCCAGGCGGTTCTGGCGGGACTCGAGGCGGACGGCCTCCTCACGCTTACGCGGCCGCTGCGGGGGACGGCCGACGCGTCGCGGACGGTGCGGGTGGCCGTGCTCAGCGCCCAGGGGTCCGACGAATTCCCCCTTCGCTCGTCGAGCTTCGGCGAGGCAGGCATAAAACTCGGGCCCAAGCAGCAGCAGGCGCTGGACCTCCTCCGCGGCGCGCCCGACGGCATTCCGCTCAGCGAGCTCGCGGATCAGGGCATCCCCGCGGACTCGGTGGCGCGGCTCGCGAAGCTCGGACTCGCCGTCATCGAGCGGCGGCGGGTCGAGCGCGACCCCTTCGATCTGGCTGGAGACGGCATTGCCCGGACGCCCGTGATCGATTTGACCGGCGAGCAGCAGGCCACGCTCGGAACGCTGATGGAGCGCGCGTCGACGCGGGCGTATCATGCCGCGCTCCTTCACGGCGTCACCGGCAGCGGCAAGACCGAGATTTACCTCCGCCTGGCCCGCGCCGTCCGTGACGCGGGACGCGGCGTCCTGCTGATGGTCCCGGAGATCGCCCTGACGCCGGCGGCCGCGGCGATTTTCCGCGCGGCGTTCGGCGCGCGCGTCGCCATCCAGCACAGCGGCCTCTCCGACGGCGAGCGCTACGACCAGTGGCAGCGCATCCGCCGCGGCGAGGTCGACGTCGTGGTCGGCACGCGCAGCGCGGTCTTCGCGCCGCTCGCCCGGATCGGCTTGATCGTCGTCGACGAGGAGCACGACGGCTCGTACAAACAGGAAGAGAGCCCCCGCTATCACGGACGGGACGTCGCGGTCGTCCGCGCCCGCGCGGCCGGCGCCCTCATCGTGCTCGGCTCCGCGACCCCGTCCCTCGAGAGCTATCACAACGCCCAGGCCGGCCGGTACGCGCTCCTGACGCTGCGCCGGCGCGTGCTCGATCGCCCGATGGCGCACGTCACCATCGTCGACATGCGCGCGGAGCTCGCGGCGGAGGGCCCTGACGTCGTCCTCAGCTCGAGACTGCGCGACGCGATGACCGCGCGGCTCGAGCGCGGCGAGCAGGCGATCGTGCTGCTCAACCGCCGCGGCTTCGCCACGGTCGTCTTCTGCCGGCAGTGCGGAGAGACGATGGAGTGTCCGAACTGCAGCGTGACCTTGACGGTGCACAAGGCCGCGGGCCGCGCCCGCTGCCACTACTGCAATCATTCGGCGCCGCTGCCGAAGGTCTGCGGGAAGTGCGCCGGTCCGTACCTCGAGCAGCTCGGGTTCGGGACCGAGCGCGTCGAGGCGGACGTCCGGGCGCTGTTTCCGCACGCGCGCGTGGGACGCGTCGATCGCGACACGATCCGGCGGCGCGGCGCCATCGGCGCCATCCTCGCGAGGTTCGCCGCGAAGGAGCTGGACGTCCTCGTCGGCACGCAGATGATCGCCAAGGGGCACGATTTCCCGAGCGTCACGCTGGTCGGCGTCATCAGCGCGGACGTCGGCCTCGGCCTCGCGGATTTCCGCGCCGCCGAGCGCACGTTTCAGCTCCTCACGCAGGTGGCCGGGCGCGCGGGGCGCGGCGTGCTCGCCGGCGAAGCAGTGGTGCAGACGCTCTATCCGGCCCACTACAGCATCCAGCACGCGTGCCGGCAGGACTACCCCGCGTTCTACGAGGACGAGCTGAAGTTCCGCCGCGCCATGCGCTACCCGCCGGCGGTCGCGCTGCTCAACGTCATCGTGAAGGCGAAGACACGACAGGGCGCGATGGAAGACGCCGGGACGATCGCGCAGGGCCTGCGTCTGCCGGGCGTCGGTGCGTGGAGAGTGCTCGGCCCCGCGCCCGCGCCGCTCGGCCGCCTGAAGGGGGAGCACCGGGCGCAGCTGTTCATCAAGGGCACGCAGCGCAACGCCATGCGGACGGCGCTGCTGGCGCTGCTCGAGGGGCGTCCCGAGCTGAAGCGCCGCACGATCGTGGACGTGGATCCGATGAGCGTGTTGTAGGCGCGAGGCGCGAGGCGCAGGGCCGCCGTCGTTTAGAGCGGATCGATCGGCGCCGGCGTGAAGCAGAGGACGAAGATCACGATCGCGAACACGAAGAGCGCGTAGCGGCCCCGCCCGAGCGGCTCGTAATCCGACAGGACGCGCGGGTGGCGGGGTCCCAGAAAGAACAACATCGCCACCATCATCACCGTCATCAGCACCCAGCTGTAGGAGACAAAGCACATCACGATCGCGCCCGCGACCGTCGCGAGAGAGAAGAACCGCGATCGGTCGCCCAGCGTCGCGTACACCAGGTGGCCCCCGTCGAGCTGCCCGAACGGCAGCAGGTTCCACGCGGTGGCGAGCATCCCGAACCACGCGGCGAAGACGACCGGGTGGATGTTGACCGAGGACCCGTCGGCGACGTGACCGAATGTCAGCCAGGTCGCGATCCGGAAGAGCAGCGGCTCTCCGAGCGCGTACCCCGCCATGTCGGGGGGCACGCGCATCACGTTCGAGAAGTGCATGCCGAGGAACAGCAGCGGCACCAGGACGACGAAGCCGCCGATCGGACCCGCGATGGCGATGTCGAACAGCGCCGCGCGCGTCGGGAACGCCTCGCGGATCTTGATCACCGCGCCCATCGTCCCCGACAGCGACGGGAACGGCAGGAAGAACGGCAGCGTCGCGTCCACGTTGTACCAGCGGCACGCGAGGTAGTGCCCCATCTCGTGCGCCCCCAGGATGCCGAGCACCGACGCGCTATAGGCGAGGCCCTGAAAGACGACGATTCGGCTGAAGACGGGGGTGGCCGCCCCGAAGTTGGACAGGAAAGAGAGATAATGCTCGAGGCCGAGCGCGGTCGTGGTGGCGACCGTCAAAAGAAACAGCAGGATGTGAAGCCACCACCGGTGCTGGAACCGGCGAAACGGCGGCGGAAGCGGCGGTAAAACGTCAGCCTCCGATGTTCTGGAGGTCCTTGCCCGGCTTGAAGCGGATGGTGCGGCCGGGCGGAATCCGTACTTCCTTACCAGTGCGTGGGTTACGGCCGATTCCCCGCTTGCGGGGCTTGACCTGGAACACCCCGAAGCCGCGCAACTCGATCCGTTCGCCGCGTTGCATGGAGATCCGCATCGCCTCGAACACTGCGTCGACGGCTACCTCGGCTTTGACCTTGGTAATGTCTGCAATGCGCGACACCTCGTTGACGATGTCGACCTTGATCATGCTTACTGGCTCCTCGGGATGTGTAAATAGCATATATATCGTAACTTACGCTGTCAAGCTTCGCCCTAAATGAGTTTATGGACATGCCCCTGAAACGTCCTGGAGCGGCCCCAAAGGTCGTGCTGGTCGGCCGCCCGAACGTGGGGAAGTCCACCCTGTTCAACAGCATCACCAATTCCCGCCAGGCCATCGTCGCGCCGCTGGCCGGGACGACCCGCGACACCAATGCCCAGCCGGCCGAGTGGCAGGGCAACCACTTTTCCCTTGTCGACACGGGCGGGATGTTCGGCGCCCAGACCGATCCCCTCCACGCGCTGGTCGTCGAGCACGGCCGGAAAGCCATTGCCACGGCGGATCTTGTGGTCTTCGTCGTGGACGGCCGGGAAGGGCTGGTCCCCGGCGACGAGGAGATCGCGTCAGCTCTGCGGTCGGTCGACGGTCCGGTGATCATCGCGGTGAACAAGACCGATGACCGGCGGTCGAAGGGACGGTCGGTCGAGTTCTACAGCCTCGGTTTCGAGCCGATCGTCGAAATCGCCGCTGAGCACGGCCAGGGGGTGGGGGATCTGCTGGACGAGATCGTCGCGCGATTCCCGGAGGGCACGCGCGAGGCGCCGGAACCGGTGAAGGACCTCGAGACGCGCGTGGCTATCGTCGGCCGGCCGAACGTCGGCAAGTCGTCCTTGCTCAATCGGTTGCTGAAAGAGGAGCGGGCGATCGTCAGCGACATGCCGGGCACGACCCGGGACACGGTCGACGCCGTGCTCAAGTGGCAGAAGCGCACGTTCAGGATTCTGGATACCGCCGGCATCCGGCGGCCCGGGCGAGTGGCGCGGGCCGGCCAGGTCGAGGGGGTCGCGGTCGTCATCGCGCGGCGCGCGATCGAGAAAGCCGACGTCGCCGTGCTCGTCGTCGACTCCGTGGAAGGGGCGACCGACCAGGATGCGACGATCGCCGGCGAGGCCGACAAGGCCGGCGCGGGCGTCATCATCGTCGCCAACAAGTGGGATCTGATGAAGGGGCGCGGCCAGGACTATTCGAAGGAGTTCGACGACAGGCTGCGCCGGCAGGTGCGGTTCCTCGACTACGCGCCGATCCTGCACCTCTCCGCGCTGACGGGCGAGCGGACGCCGAAGCTGCTGGAGACGATCGACAAGGTGGCGGACGCGCGCAACAAGCGCGTGCCGACGGGGGAGCTGAACCGCTGGCTCGCGGA
>WNFM01355319.1_pt1 | contig 13920 bp, 14 predicted proteins | sample 5400271 | NCBI WGS metagenome assembly WNFM01 (sample SAMN13153352, study PRJNA577476) | soil metagenome | isolation source: 60 cm saprolite on Douglas fir-dominated hillslope | place: USA:California | collected 2013-09-17 | reverse complement strand
GGATGCTCAACGAAACCATTTTCCGCAGCCGACGAAACGGGCCTGAAATCCGCTCTGATGGTCCTCGGTCAAACAACGAGGTTCGGTCATGTTGGGGCGCATCATCAACTCAGTTTATCGCGGGCTTTGCCGGCAGTATTTGATGGCGATTCGCCATCGGCACCATTGGGCGTGACGGTCAGCGAGGTTGCACAATTCATTAGAGATAGAGACGCTACATTCGACTTCTTGAGACGAACCAATGTGGCCTTAGATGAAACCCTCGGACTCCACGGCGCTTTACGCACTTATCATTCTTTTTGGCGGAGGCTCGGCTGTCCTGGGCTTGCTGTACGCAAGCGCGAGATTGCTTTTCGGATGATTGGCGGCTTCTTTCGGTTCAACAAACCGGGCCGCCCGGGCATGAAGCGAGGTAGCCCAGCATCCGAAAGCACGGGTTTGGCGTTTAGCAGCCGGTGAACCGAGGATCGTACCCCTCGTGCAGTTCGGTCAAATACGCCAACCCATAGATCGCAAGCTGCTCGGCATCGCGCTGCCCAGCAGACGCGAGGCTTTCAATATATCGGCTAATTTTTTGCCTTGAATCCGCGGTTCGCTCGGCATCAAGGGGGCACATCGATTGGTAGGCGTCCAAAATACGTTCAACCACTTCATTCATCGCAAACTCCATATAGAAACGCATCGCAATAGTCGCAGTGCACCATTTCAGATTTTTGTCGTCAACCCCACCGGAAGAGGTGGTACGCGGACCTGAGCACGCGCTCCAATTGTTCTCGAAATTGCAGACAGGATCGGCCCCAAATGGAATTAGTCTTGGTATCGTTCGGTAGCGGACTGACAAACCTACTTCAGTTGTCCCATCATATCCCCTCATAAGCCCACGGCCATTATTCGAGCGGATGTAACTCAATGGTCGTTTCATGGAAGGCCCCGGAGCGATCCGCGGGCCTTCCGTTTTACGGGCGCTTTATCTTCGGCACCTCCAACCGATGGCGTAGGTCGTGGGAATGGCCATGGAGTTCTCCCGCGTCATTAGTCCCGTCAAGGACATGGAAATATGGACCGTGAGCAGCGACGGTTTTTCGTTCGTGATCAGTTATGAGAGCCGCAGCGGTCCCGGCTTTCACGGACACACCGGCTTCGTAGCGTCGTGGCGTCCGATCGATCAGAACAGGAGCGCCATCAAGATCGGCGGCTCGCCCTTTAAAACGCTCGCCGAGGCCGAAGAGGCCTCTAAGGCCATGCTGGGACACCTGAGGAGAAAGCTCGAGGGGGAATGATCTTCTTTTTGCTGAACTAGCTATTGCTGCGGCGTCAGTAGAGAAATCCTTTCGGCGCGCTCACGCGCGTCTAGTCCGACAGCCCGCGGCTGATCATTTTCGGCTGTTGCCCCGTTTGCGGCGCGCTTGTCGGCATCCATGTACTGCTGCCGCAGGGCGGCAAGAGGGGCGCCGGCGTCCGTCCGGATTTCGACTGGGCGGCCCGACGCGCGACGGAGTCCCCAACACGCGCCAAGCCTGACCATTCCCCCTTTTGGCCCGTGAGGCATGGCTAAATCGACCGTAAGATTGATTCGTGGCCAGGCCTTGAATCGGAACGTCGAGCGCGTGTTCACATCGCGCAAAGATCACGATTGGGGAAAGCGCAAGCTGGCGCGGGATCGGTGACCACCTGCGACGATCAAAAGCGGTTCCAATGTGATATTTCGCACAGACGCCATCGATCATTTTTACTTAACTTGAACGATTAATTTCGGCTCGCTCTACCGGAGTTGGCGTCGTGTCTTGGTTCAGTGTTCCGATCGGCCGGTTGTCTCGCCCGATGGCAAGACGCTGCGAACGCTGGAAGACGCCAGACTGCACATTTTAAGCCTTCCCAATCCGAGCACGACACCACGGCGTGGCAGGTAGCGATTGAAGCGCTCCTCCTGGCGGCCGGTGTTTCAGACGCGGAGATCGACGATCACGAGGCATCGGCGCAAGCTGGCGCGCGATTGATGAAACATGGTCCTTGAGCAGCGCCGCGCCCTTAAGCTGCCCGAATCGCAATCGCATTTTGCTTTCGTCGACGCTACGACGTCGACGACCCCACACTTCCGCCTCATCGCGGTTAACCTCAACCACTGACTCGAGATGGGGCGGATTTTTCAATTGATCAAAGGCGGACAAAGCAAAAGCCGCCCGAGCAAGCCCGGCGGCCTAATTCAAGCTGCCAAACTCAGTGGGAAGCATTGGGTGGAGTTCTTGCAACGGCGGCGTCGATAGCTCGATCGAAGAAGATCGCGACCGCAACATGGTAGTTACAACCACAATCAGAACAGCAACCGCGATAGTCATTCGCATCATGGCCATGCCACTTTTGGGCCGAGATTGCGCTTGGTGCGTCAAAGGATCTGTTGAAGTCATTGGCTGCTCTCCCGTTGCTAATATGCGCACCCAAACTGAACGGGCGGCGCTACGGCGCTATTTCAGCCTCGGGAAAAAGGTTGCGATTGTAGCCGAGCGACCAAACACCAGGCGAAAACGAGCTTCAATTCTGACAGCGTCTTCGGGCGTGGCTCATGTTCAATGGCGCGCTGTTCCTGCTGCTCGGGCGCGATCAGTGCCCACGAGGTGATCGAATGAGACGGCGGGAACTTCTTGCGGGATTGTTGGCTACTACGGGGGTAAGGCCGCGACAGCAGCCCACGCTAACATCAGCCCATGCTCCCAGGCATAAAGCAGCGCACCGAGACGCCCTGATAGCCCCAGAGCGGCCAAACTAGCGTCTCGCCCGCCTTGTTCGGTTCGGTGAGCACCGCTTCATCCGGAACATCCACCCAGACCATCGCGCCAGGAGGCGCATCGGGATTGATGATAGGGTGAGCTGGCAGGAGCACCTTATAGTGGCTGTGCTCAACGTTCTGCGTCTGCCATTCGACATCCTTAAGTTTGGTCGCATCGGAGCCGTCGCAGCACGGACCTTTGCCGCTGTGCAAGCTCTCATACCAACTGTTCAAGTCAGGGTGCTCATGATCGTGAGCGCGAGCGTGACCGATTGTAAAGATCGACAGCATGACAGCGACAATGATGGACGTTGCATACCAAAAGCCACTCTTCATTTCACACGCAATCCATGCTGCGATCGAGACGTGCAATCGGCTCGAGAGACTCGCCGCGCCACGCTTGCCCGAGACGAACCGTCCCAGCTTGCGGGACTAAGGCGAGCTGGGACCGTTTCAGCGGGTGACCGACCGTTGCCTGCTATCGATAATGTGCGTTCGGGTGATCATGGCCCCAAGGTGTAGCGACTTCACGATCAGTCAAATCGGCGGGATGACAGTCAGCATTTCATTGAAGCGCGAAGTGTGGCGCCTACCTCAAAAGCGAACTCAAATCGCGACCAAGCGATGGAGAAGCGAACCGGAGATTTGACCATGTTCCGCTATGAATTTGTGCGCGGCGATGACTCGGAGTGCATCGTCCATCAAAGGCAGCTCGGCGATGGAGTCTGGCAGACACGATGGATGATCCCAAGCACGGACTATCGCGACTAAGCGAGAGCGTGCGGCGCTCGTGCGCTTCGAGCCCGACCTGGCCAGCAGCACCAATTCCTTCGCGGTCTCTTAACGAACCGGCGGCATGATTGTGGAATGCGCCCATCTAAGACTCGATTTCAGCGTGAAGCGCGACGCTCTCGCCATATCTCGGCAAGGCTGATGCATCCCGGCTCAGGGCTTACGGAAGTCCCGCTTTACCAAAAGCGCAAGCGCCGCCAGCCTCCGAAACCCCAGTATCCCAGCTCCACCGGACCTGGATCGAACTATCCGCAACCATCGATTTCATGGCTGCCACGTTGGTCGGTAAGGGTGCCGCATGGAGCGAAGCGACGTTGCAGGCCATCAAGGCTCCGGCGAATGCGCATGCGAAGGCCGTTCTGAAGATATGCACGTTTTCCTCCGTCATTTGGTGTCAAATACCTCGGAACAAGGTTGATTTAGACGCACAACCCAAGGTCCGGCTGCTGGGTTCCATACCAGCTCCGCTTTGTCTGCAGGATTGCCGCCGCCAGCTCATCGGCCGTCACACCGCGCCGCTTTGCCTCGACGCGCCTTCGCCGACGATGTCGCCCACGACCACCCCGCCGTAGCAATGCCGACGCGCAAGTCGGCCTGTGCATTGCGTAGCGTTGGAGTTGGGTAGAGAACGTCAGGGCCGGCGGATCAAAGCCGGCTGCTCCAAACGAAATGGTCGACCGTCCATCACAACCAACCGACTTTTGCAACAATATCCGCCAACACCGGACGTCCCCATCACGATGCGAATGGACCCGTAGCAGACATGTGTGGTATGTCGTCGTAGGTCGCGTGCATGATATCCTATCCTACCAGCATAAAGGCCAGCTCAGTAAGCCGAGGCGACGCAAAATTAGAGCGGTGGTGTGTCCGCGGTGCCGTGGTTGGGCCGGCTGGTGGCCTATTTGCGATGTCGCTTGTGTACGCATTGCTTGCGTGAAGTGGCGCTCATCCGCGACTGCCAAGAAATTCGAAACGAGATAAGCATGAGTGCGCCGGTTGGAACGCAAATCGCGAAGCCGGGCTCGCATCGATGAACGAACCCGTTGAACTCAGCATCGTAAATGGCTCCTACAGCGAGTGATTCAGAAAGTTGTAGCTTGGCGCTCACTTCGGCCGGCAGGTTTTTGGCCATTCGAGGTACGCATCTTTCGCCCAGTCGAGTTTCTCGATGGCGGCGGAGAATAGATCAGTGACATTGCTTCCATGAATGTTAGCCCGACGGAACTGCTTTTCTAGCTCTTCCGGCAGTTGCGTCAGATGCGAGCCAGGCCCGTCTGGCGGGACAAGTCGCAATATCCACTCGAAGAGTTCGCGATTGTCCTTTTCGCGCGCTAGAAACTCGGTGGGAGTCATGGGTTGTCGTCCTAGCAAAATCGAATGATCTAAAGCCGAGGTCTCGCAAGCAGACGTTCATCATAGCGCCGCCGGCATCATGCGTCGTCCAGAAGATCGAACAATTCGTCGACCATATCGAACGGAGCATCCCGAGTCTGGGTGTGATGAACGACACGATCGCCGTCGCGCTGGAGCGATCGCCCCTTGGATTTCCCCAATCGCCGAGGAAGGAATGTGGCAGCCACAGCGCCCGGCCCGACGTCCAGGCGGACGATGCCTCTCCGCTTGCACTCGAGTCTGAGCCTTGCTGCGGCGAAGAAGTCACTGGCCACTGGTGGCAGTTGCCCGAAGCGGCGGGACGTTTCCTCTCCCAAATCGGCCAGTTCGTCCTCGCTGCGGCACCTCGCGGCACGGGCATAGAGTTCGAGCCGTACGGGCTCCGACTGCACGAAGCCTTCCGGGAGCATGTCCGCGATGGGTAGGTTGAGGTCGGGCACCCACATCTCGGCCTCGCCGTCATCGACCTTCTCCGAGGCCATTTTCAGAAGGTGGCTGTAGAGCACGGGCCCGAAGACCTGGACGTGTCCGGATTGCTCGTCCGAAAACAAATCTCCCGCGCCTCTGAGATCCAAATCGCGCTCGCTGATGGCAAAGCCCGCGCCTGGCCGGCTGAACTCTTCGAGAACGGCCAACCGCTTCTCGGATTGCTCCGAGGCCGACTCGGTCAGCAAATATGCGAAGGCGCGTATTCCGCCGCGTCCCACCCGCCCACGGAGCTGGTGAAGCTGGGCGAGGCCGAACTTTTCGGGCCAACAGACCACGATGGTGTTTGCACGCGGGATATCGAGGCCGCTCTCCACGATGTTGGTCGCGAGCAGAACGTCGGCGCCGCCCTCGACGAAGCACATCATCCGGTCGTCGATCTCGTCCGCGGGCAATTTGCCGTGGAGACAGACGATGCGAAGATCGGGCGCGACCGCTTGCACGCGCGACCGCATGGGATCGAGATCTTGGATGCGGGGGCAGATCAGGAAGCTCTGTCCGTGGCGCCTCTGCTCCCGCATCAGCGCGGAGGCAATCGCGGCGTCGGACAACGGAGCGATTTTCGTTGCGACCGGAAGCCGGTGAGCCGGTGGCGACGCGATGACACTCAGATCCCTGAACCCGGCAAGGCCGGCGGCAAGGGTGCGCGGGATCGGCGTGGCGCTCATCCAGAGCGTATGGACGCCCTTGGCCAATCCGGAGAACTCCGCCTTCTCGGCGGCGCCAAAATGCTGCTCCTCGTCGATGATGACGAGGCCAAGATCGTCGAACTTCACGTCCTTCGAGGCGAGAGCCTGCGTTCCGACCACGACTTTTATCTGGCCGCTTCGTAGCCCTTCCTTTGTCTCCCGAATCTCCGCGCCTGACGCGGCCCGCGACAGGTTCCCCACCTCGATGCCGAACGGAGCGAAGCGCTTGCGAAACGTTGCGACGTGCTGCCGTGCCAGTACCGTCGTCGGCACCGCGATTGCAACCTGCTTTCCCGACAGCACGACAGCGGCCGCCGCTCGCAGCGCCACCTCGGTCTTTCCGAATCCCACATCGCCGCATATCACCCGGTCCATCGGGTTGCCGGACGCAAGATCATCCAGGACGTCCCGGATGGCGGTCGCCTGATCGGCCGTCGTGAAATAGGGGAAACGCGCGACGAATTTCTCGTAGACTGACCCCGGCGGAATCAGCTTTGCCGCGCGCCGACGACGACGTTGGCTGATGTGTTTGGCGAGCACCTTGCCGGCGGCCTGGATTTCCTGCTCTGCCTCGGTGCGGCGGGTCCACCACGTACTCCCGTCCGCCTTGTCGAGCGCCAGCCTGCCGAGCTCTGCCGCGTAAGGCCACATCTGTGCCAGATCGGGCGGCGGCACGAGAACCGCATTGTCTCCCGCAAATGAAAGCCTGACCATCTCCCGCAATGCGCCGCCGCCCGTGTTCACGGTCTGCAGGCCATCGAGCCCGGCGAGGCCACGCTGGAGATGAACGACCACCGTGCCCTGTTCCGGCACATCGGCATGATCGAAGGCCGCGCTCCAGGCTCTGGCCATGGGCTGTGGATGATGAGCCCTGCTGCCGAGCACGTCGGACGCCGTCACAACGACGAGAGCCTTTCGCCCGGGCACGACGAAACCCGCGTCGAGATCTGCCTGCAATGCCGCTTCGCCGTTACGACCGCTCGCCGCATCATTCCAATCTGAGGAGCGCTGCGCCTTGAGGCCGCTCATCCGCTCCATCACGCGCAGGTCGTCCTCTTGCGCAGCGACAAAAATCAATCGTGAGCCGGCCCGCCGCGCCTCCTCGACGTAGGCACGAAGCGCTTTCCTAGACGATGAAAGCTTCGAAAACTCCGGCGTGGCTTGAAAGGGAGCTGTTCGCGGCAACACCTTCATGACCTTGGCGGCCTGCTTCCAGTCGCGCCGTCCCAGGTATTCGCGCTCTCTGTCCGCGCGGCCCGCGGACTCCTCGATCGTGCTCAGCCAGCCGTCGGCGTGCAATGGGACGCCTGCATCGGCGATCCACCTGGCTCGGCCGCAATATTCGAACAGCGTCGCGCGCTTGCCGCGCTTGTCGGCCAAGGCAAGCCGCTCCGACATGGGATCGACGGAAAGCTCTTTAGTCTCGAAGATGATATCGTGCTCTTTCGGGTCGAACGCAACGATCCGACGTATCGTGCGATCCGAGTGCTCTATTCGGAAAGGGCCGAGCGCGCCCGCGGGAAATATCTCGAACGTCTGTCCATGGAATAGGGCTCCCCCTGGATAATCCGGTTCGTCTTCCAGATCGTATCCTAAGCCTTCGAGACGCACGCGAAGGTCCCGCTCGGAGAATGTGGCGCCCACCTTCAAACTTATACTCAGGCGCGACAAGCTTGCCGGCGGTGGCAGGCGCTCCATCACGGCTTCCGCCGTGGAGACGAGGAAGACCGGCTTCTTGGACTTTGCGAGGCGTCTAAGGACGGAGGCCCGACGCCCTGCGAGTTCGTGAGATGGCTCCAATTGATCGAACGGCAAAGTGTCCAATCGCGGAAATACAAGCACCTCGCAGGTCGGATCGAACGCATGAATGACGCTACCCAGCCGCTCCGCCCTGTTCTCGCTCTCGGCGAGAAAAACAAGCCCGCCGCGGTCGGACTGCTTCCATTGTGACAGCAGGTGGAGAGCCATCACGCCGAGGGGCGACGAAGACGAGATCGAGGCGCGCCGCGACTCTTTGCTCTTCTTTGGCGAGTGCTTGGTCACCCGCGCTTTTTTGGAATGCCTCACGTTAATCCGTTTCCAGTCGTAAACTATCGCTCACTGAGCCGAACTCATTTCGATTCGGCAGGTCATCGTCATGCATATGGGATTTGCCCTGCGGACGCACGCTAACCGTGCTTGTCATACGAACGGTTTAGGTCCGCGGGTCGATCCATCCGGTTCAGGCGCAAGCCTGTAGGACCTGCCAAGCCGAAGAGGTGAGAAGGGTCTGATGACCGGGCGGAAGTCAGACTGACTGATAGTGTGCGCTGGGCAGCGCGTGAATCAGGAGGGTTAAAGTCCCTCCGGCGCTCGGATGAGGGGCGCTGTATCCAAAGGCGGGGGTAATCTGCGCGAGATGCTGCACAAGAAATTCGAATGCCTGCTCAGCCTGAATTTCCATTTCGTCCGCTCCCTGCGTCTGTTGGTTGTAGAACATTTCTAGGGAAGGGGCGAATTCGCGCTCTCGACCGCGTGGTCTTCGGAAGCCCGGTCAACCGACGGCGCCCGATTAGAAATAGTGTCCCGAGGATCGCGCGTCAAAGTAGTTCGATCTGTTGTCCCATTGCTGGCGGTTCGATATCGAATCCCGAAATCGAAACTCCAAGTAGCCTGACGGCTTTCTTCGTCGGGAAGATGGTTTTCAAAAGGTCAGTCGACGCGGAGGTTAATTCGTCGCGGCTGCCGATCGTGCCGATCAACGTCCGGCTTCGCGTAATCTGTTCGAAGTCGGCGAACTTCACCTTGAGCGTTACGGTCCGGCCCCGTGTGCCCTTGTCCTCGCAATACCGCCAGACCTTGTCGATGAGCGGCTGGAGTTCGGCAACCATCGCCTCGAATTCGATGAGGTCGGCGAAGAACGTGTTCTCGGCGCCGACGGACTTCCGTATCCGGTTGGCCCGTACCTCGCGGTTGTCGACGCCCCTGGAGATCCAGTAGTAATACGCGCCCGCCTTGCCGAAATTGGCCTGCATGAATTCGAGTGACTGGTTGCGCATGTCAAGGCCAGCGTAGAGCCCGAGGGAATTCATCTTGGCGCTGGTCGCCGGCCCGATGCCGTGAAACTTGCCAACCGGCAGGTTTTCCACGAACGCCGGCCCCATCTCCGGCGTGATGACGTACTGGCCCTTCGGCTTGCGGTGGTCTGACGCGAGCTTCGCCAAAAATTTGTTGTAGGAGATGCCGGCCGAAGCGTTGAGGCCGGTCTCCTGTTTGATCTTGGCGCGGATCGCCAGAGCGACGTCGCGCGCGAGCGGAATGCCCTGCAGGTTTTCCGTGACGTCCAGATACGCCTCGTCCAGCGACAGCGGTTCGATGATCGGCGTGTGCTCGGCGAAGATCTCGCGGATCTGCTGCGAGACCGCCTTGTAGACCTCGAAGCGGGGCTTCACGAAGATCAGGTCCGGGCATTGCCGCTTGGCAGTCACCGACGGCATCGCCGACCGGACGCCGAACTTCCGGGCTTCGTAGCTCGCCGCCGCAACGACGCCGCGCTCGCGGGATCCGCCGACGGCCACCGGCTTGCCACGGAGATCCGGATTGTCCCGCTGCTCGACGGACGCGTAGAAGGCATCCATGTCGACGTGGATGATCTTGCGCTGGCGGGGCGGAGGCGCCGCCTGGTCGTCGTTCTCGTCGGTCACGTTGGTTGCCCGGCTGGATCTTCCTTGACGCCGCGGACGACGATCTTGAGCGTCCGGTCCGGAAGCGGCCGCTGCAGCTTCAGGGCCTCGTCGGGAGGGGCCGTCATCCAGGTCTCGACTTCGGATGGTGTCGTCAAAATTACGGGCATCGCCTTCGGGTGGATGGCGCCGACCTCGGCGTTCGGCTCGGTCGTGAGGAACGCGAAGATGTCGTTGGTCGTCTCGCCTTCCTTGACCTTGCGGACGGATGTCCAGTTGGTCCAGATGCCGGCGAAGCAGGCGAGGGGACGGGAATCATCGAAGGCGAACCAGATGTCGCCGCCCTCGGCCTTGTTGAATTCGCTGAAGGAGTTGAACGGCACCACGCAGCGGTTGTCGCAAGGCAGCTAAACGAAAGGCCGCGAAAGACCTTGCTCTATCAGACCCCAGCTGAGAAGTTCGCAGAATGTGTTGCAGCGATCAGTTGAACCCGCCGCCTCTAACTGTTAATCGGCGCGGGGTCCCGACGCCGCTCGGCACGCTAAGCTATTGATCCACCTAGCTGTGGAGGGGTCACTCTTGGACGCTTATCACATACATTACAACTGTAACGAGTTGGGACCGAAAGGACATCTTCCCGAAACATCACTTCATTACACGCGGTTCTTACGGAATGGAGACCTACGGATGAAGAGAGGTGGGCTTGATTACATCGTAGGACCCCTCATCAAACGTACTTCCCAACCATGCTCAAATAAGATTTCACGGGCGGCAACAGGGCATTCTGCCGCTAAGTGGCAAGAGGACAGCATGCAGGGCCTGCTCAAGAACCGCTGGTGGGTTGTGGTCGGCAGCTTCATTGGCTGCGGAGTCGATAACGGCGTCGTAATGGCGTTTACATTCGGTTTGTTTTTAAAACCGGTGGCCGCCGAGTTTGGGTGGTCGCGGGCGCAGGTTGCTGCAGCGCTGGCCATCGCGGGCGTGACGTCGGCGCTTTCGAGCCCGATCTGGGGCAAGCTAATCGACCGCTTTGGCATCAAGCCGGTCACTCTGTGCGCTGTGACGTTTTTCGGATGCGCCATGGCATCGATCGCGCTCACGCCCCCAGTGCTGCCGGTATTCTTACTGCTCTACGCGGTAGCTGGGGTCGCCAGCGCTGGGGCATCGCCGCTGCCCTACGCGAAGGCGATCACCGGCCGGTTTGACCGACGCCGTGGCTTGGCTCTCGGCATAGCCGTGGCGGGAGTAGGCGTTGGCGGAATGCTCGTGCCTCAGGCAACTCGACTGCTGATCGATGATTTCGGCTGGCGTGGCGGCTATGTTGGGGTTGGCGCTATCGCCTTTGTCGCCTTCCCTGCGGTGGCACTGCTATTGCGCGAGCCGGTTGGCAGGCCAGCCGCGCCACGACGAGCGGCACGACGCGCAGCAACTGAATTTCAGGAGACTGCCGAAAAAGACCGCACCAATGCCCCAACACCCGAGTCCAGCGCCACCGCGTTGCTAAAGGCGCCGAGCGCGTCCGACGTACCGTCGTCACCGGAGCAGCCAGGCCTAACGTTCGACGACGCTATGCGTGGCGGTTATCCGTTCTGGGCACTCACAGGCGCATTCCTGCTCGCCGCCACAGCGATCGCCGGGACGGCGAATCACATCGTGCCCCTTCTCACTGATGCCGGCATGTCGTCGAAGATGGCCACCCTCGCCTTCTCGACCGGCGGGCTCGCTTTGATCCTCGGCCGCATATCCTCGGGCATCCTCGCGGACAGGATGTTCGCTCCGACTGTCACAATCGCCTTCTTACTCACACCAATGGCGGGCATCCTCCTGCTAGGCTTCGGCCATGGCGATACCCTACCGTTCGCGGGGGCATTTCTGATCGGCATCGGTGTAGGCGGCGAGATCGACCTGATCGCCTTTCTTACCAGCCGCTATTTCGGCCTACGCTCATTTGGCGCGCTCTACGGCTATCTAACGGGCCTTTATTATTTGGGAGCGCAATCCGGACCGTTCCTGCTGGATCTGGTCTACGACCACGCCGGCTCCTACCAGCCGGCCCTCCTTGGCGCCGCGAGCCTGCTCCTGGTCTCGAGCTTGATGATTTCGCGCCTCGGGCCGTACCGGTACGCAGTCGGGAAGACGGCGGATACAGATGTCGAATCCGCGGCAACATCTGCTGTTGCCCTGTCACCGCACTCTGCTCTCGGCGAGCGAGGGACGAGGTGCTGATCGCGACCTTGGCTGCACCTACGAGGCTGGGGCACCATTTTAACATCGGGTTGCTGCAGGCCGTCGTGTTGTCGAATCGGTACCCAGAGATGGCCGGCCTCCGCGGCGTCCCTCGTGCGAGGCGCCCCGGAGGGACACCCGACACATCCAGTTAAGGCATAACGCTCCATGAAAGAGAGCAAAACATTTGACTACATCATCGTAGGAGCCGGCTCGGCAGGTTGCGTGCTGGCCAACCGCTTGTCGCAAGGAGGAGAGGCGAGTCTCCTGCTGCTTGAGGCTGGGGGCGCCGACCGCCATCCGCTCGTGCACGTCCCGATCGGGTTAGGAAAGCTGCACCAACGCCGGATCTATGATTGGGGCCTGACAGCGGAGTCCGATCCGGCCCTTCATGGCCGAGTCATTCGAGCTCCGCGTGGAAAGGTTTTAGGAGGCTCGCACTCCATCAACGTGATGGCGCATACCCGTGGGGATCGCGCCGATTATGACCAGTGGGCACGTCAGGGCGCCATAGGATGGTCTTACGCGGATGTTCTTCCTTACTTCAAGCGTGCCGAGACCTGGGAAAAGGGGGAAAGCATCTGGCGAGGCGGGTCGGGTCCGCTTCACACGGAATTCTCATGGTCTCCGGATGCGGTGTTCCCGGCTTGGCTGGATGCGGCGCGCGAGGCTGGTTTCTCCACCACGGAAGATTTTAATGGTCGGACCCATGAAGGATTCGGGGTCATCCAGAAGACAATCCGGAATGGGCGGAGGGATTCTGCCGCCACCGCTTACCTCCGTCCCGCACTAAAGCGTCGCAACCTAACTTTGCTGACCAAAGCGCATGTTACCCGGCTCGTCATGGAGGGCACACGCGCGCTAGGTGTGGAATATGTACGAAACGGCAAGACCTGCCGCGCCGCGGCAGAGCGTGAGGTGATTCTCTGCGCCGGGGCCTATCATACGCCGCAGCTGCTGATGCTGTCCGGAATAGGCCCCGTGCGGCATCTCACCGAACTGGGTATCGACGTGCTTGTCGATCTGCCGGTAGGTAGCAATCTCCAGGATCATCTTGCCGCCTGGTTCAGCTGGCGTCGGCCGGTGGCGGGTCCCTTCCACGACCTGATGCGTTTCGACCGGATCGCACTTGCGATGATCCGGGCCTACGTGTTCGGCACCGGACCCGGAACGGTTCTTCCAAATTGTCTTTTCGCGTTCATCAAAACGAAGCCAGACCTAGCGGTGCCGGACATCGAGTTTATGTTCCGGGCCGTTAGCGGCGAGCCTTATGTCTGGTTTCCAGGAATTCGTCCCAGGTTCGACGACGAAATAGCAATAAGGCCGACGTTGCTTCACCCAAAAAGTCGCGGCGAGGTATTGCTCAGGTCGACAGATCCATTCGACAAGCCCCGCATTTTCAATAGATTTCTTCAACACCCGGACGATCTTCAGACGCTTCTGCGAGGGGCAAGGATCGCTCTTCATATTGCGTCTCGGGCGCCCATGGCGCCATTCAAAGACAAACTGACCGGGCCCACGTCAATCGAATCCGATGACGATATCGAGCAGTGGTTCCGTAAGACTGCTATCACGGCGAATCATCCTTGTGGCACCTGCGCGATTGGCCCTGTCGTCGATAATAGATTACGGGTCCGAGGTACGAAGGGTCTCCGGGTCGTCGACGCTTCGGCTATTCCGACGATCAGCTCGGGGCACATTAACGCTTGCGTCCTCATGATGGCCGAAATGGCGTCGGATTTGATCCGGGAGCGCGCGCTACTTCCTCCGATTTTCGATGACTGAGCGGCCAGCAATTTAGCGTTAATGCGTGACGCAACGCCGAAGGTCGGCGGCGCCGGAGGCAAGCCCGATGTTCAATCCCGCTGTGTGTGCCGAAAATTAGATTCTGCCATATTGATGGTGAAGG
>WNFM01272028.1_pt1 | contig 13922 bp, 14 predicted proteins | sample 5400271 | NCBI WGS metagenome assembly WNFM01 (sample SAMN13153352, study PRJNA577476) | soil metagenome | isolation source: 60 cm saprolite on Douglas fir-dominated hillslope | place: USA:California | collected 2013-09-17 | reverse complement strand
GGTCGCTCTCGGCGCGAAGCGCTCACCCACCCCGGTCAAGGGCGGCATCGCCCGCGTCCCCTGGCTAGCAGGAATGTTGGAGTTGCTCAGACAGTTTGTGTAGAAGGGTTTGAGTTTACTGAAATCATCCTATATAAATCCACGAGTGTATCAGATCAATGCGGTGGTTGGACATACCGACAGTGCCAGCCATCCGAGTCACTTCCTGGCGATTAATCTGAATGGACGCATTGAGGTCATCGAGTGGCCCGGCGGCGAGAGCAGCCATATGCGCGTCTATACTGGTCCTCAGTTGTTCGGTCCTAACAGCGATCAGCAACCGGTGACCCTGCGTTTTGCTGATGTCAACGGGGATGGCAAGCCAGACATGCTCCTTGAAGTAGAGGGTAGCCAGATGGTCTGGATCAATGATCAGGGCGGCTTCCGCCCACTCTCTCCACATACGTAAGCTGGTGAAGAGAAAGAGAAACAGCGCTCGATACATCAAGGAGCGAGAAACGCTCAGTACGGAGGTCAAAGATCCTTACGAACAGATGCAGTTCGTAAGGATCTTTGACTTTTATCGAGAAAGAATATTCCCTGCAGCTGGCCGATCGGACCATGGATGAGCGACACCTCGACTGGTCCCTGGTGACACTTTCAGTGGCGATAGGCCTTTAAATTGAGGACGAGTCCACTATATGATTGCTCTTATCTCTATGAAGGTGTATAGTTTTGCCATGAGACCTGATGATGGAGAAACGTCAGCGTATCTGCTGACATTCATAGAACAACATAACCTCTCACTCACTGCCGATCAGTTGCGACGATTGCATCTGGAGGGATTGATTGCGCGTCCGTTCCAAGATCATCCAGAAGGGATGATTGGCAGTGAAACCGTCTACCCGAAGGGAACCGGTGATTTACTCCTCGCTATCTGTTTGCTGCGCCAGCAGAAGCGGTCGTTTACTACTATTGCCTGGCAACTGTGGCGGGATGGTCATCCAACCCCGCTGGCCCGCATTCGTGCAGATCTCCGAAAAACGGCGGCGGAGTGGGAACGGCTGAGACGAGCACTCTCCCGTCCAGGAACAAGAACATTTTCAAGGCTTGTACGTAAAGGCTTGATGAAAGTCGCATCTCACCGTTTTCGGGATCCCTTTCTCAACCGGGCACGAAAGCGGGTTGGGGCCACGAGCTTTGATACGTTTACCCGTATCCTGCTTGAGATCGCCGCAGGAAACTTTCAGGGATATGCAGATGATGAAGCCGGTTCTCATAAAGAGGAGCAGAAGATTGTGGAGAAAGGGTTTGGCCTCAGCCGAACGATGATAGACCGAGTGCACGGGGTGGATTGGACAGAAAACCTGGAGCGCACCCTGGTTGAGCTGACTGATATTGTCGCAAGTAGTCCCTGGGAGGCATGGTTAGACCAGGTGAGCGATAGCGAGTTGCTTCGCAATCGTGATGAGCTTTGCCTCTTGCTGACGGCTTTTGAGAGCCTGAGTTCGGCTCTCGAAGATGCCGCAGGGAAACGAGCCACCGGTGGTCTCATCCTGTATCAGATACTCGGCCATGTTGCGCAGAAAGATTTCCCAATCATCTTGTTGATGTGGTCTATCGCTCACCAGCGCTTCCAAACGTCTATAGATGAACTCTTGCTTGCAGCTCAGCGATGGCTAAAAGAAGGCTTGCCGGCCTATATAGCCCTTCGCCAACTGCAAGTCGAGGTTCCTGTGACCAGATCACTTTTTGCCCCGCACCGGTTTAGATCTGCAATGGGGAGTGAACAGGCACAAAAGGGGTACTTCGCCGAGTGCTGGGCATTCTATGAACAGCACCGCGAAGAATTGATGGCTTTTCGGCTGCGGCACCCTGAGTGGTACAAGCCTGATGCAGAAAAGCAGGCAGAGGTCCCTGCCTGCTAATCTGTTGGCGCTCCGCCACGTGCCCGCATGTATCCACGCTTACCGCCTCTGCATGAGGCGTTTGAGGACCATCGGGAGCACGATGGGGAGCACGATCGTGATGATAAACCGCTTAATCAATGTATTGCTCACTACTTCTATCCTCCTTTCTTTAAGATTGCCGAAATTTCGACACTCCAATTATGACAGAGTGCTTCTGGAACTTCCCGTATGATTCTGCATCAGGCTGATTGTAGATGAGCAACTTGAGGATGATATCCTGGTGGCCGCCCTGGCTGCCTTCCCGCTGGAGCATCAATTTGAGAGATGATTATGTTAATCTGAAAGGCAGTTCGCATGGATAGCGTGACCGATCAAGCAAAACAGGCAGCTAGAGCTAGCCGTGGTGTATTGTGGTATCTTGACGAGAAGCTTTCAGAAGGGGAGTGGTAAATGACCTACCATGTGGATCTGGCACACTTTAGGTGATGCGTGCTTCCTGTTTGTCCAGAGAGATCGTTCTACAGAAGACAGAAAATTGTAGAAGGATCGCGTGAAAAAGATGAAAGTGCCTGTTGCGTTGGCTCTGCCAAATGGATTGGCGGTGGCAGAGATCGAGATGATCGATGAGGTTCTCACTCTGACTGCGGTTTCCGTGCAGATGCGTCCCTGTTGTCCACTCTGTGGTGTCTGCGCCTCGCGTGTTCACAGCCGTTACATCCGAAGACTCACCGACTTGCCCTGTGGAGGACAGCGAGTGTGCTTGCTCGTCTGTGTGCGGAAGTTCTTTTGTCAGATCTCAACCTGCGCTCGAAAAATCTTTGCGGAGCGCCTGACTCCTTTTGTCGAACCGTGGGCACGGGTGACACGGCGTCTGTATCAGATCGTCCAGGTCCTTGGTCTGGCCACTGGCGGCAGACTGGGCGTCCGTGTCACGGATCGCTTGGGGATACAGACGTGCAGAACGACGATTCTCCGACGCATCATGGCGCTCCCAACGCTGCCCGTAGAACACGTATCGGAGCTTGGAATAGATGATTTCTCTTTCCGTCGTGGAAGGAAATTCGGCACCATCCTGGTAGATATGCAAAGCCACCAGACAATCGATCTCTTGCCTGATCGCAAGAAAGAAACCGCCGCTGCTTGGATGAGTGCGCATCCGGAAATTGACCTGGTGAGTCGGGATCGCGGCGGCGACTATGCTTCTGCGGCAGCCAGTGGTGCTCCCCAAGCCATCCAGTGTGCGGACAGGTTCCACTTGTTGAAAAATCTTGGAGAAGCCCTGGAGGAGTTACTGGCACGTCATCTGGCAGTGTATCGAACCCACCAAACTGAGGAGTCAAGAGCCACGTCACTGGAAACTGTGCAACCCAGACAGCCGCCGAAAGCGAGTCCAAAGGCTACCGCGCTGAGCCAGGCGAAGCGAGAGGAGCGTCTGGCTCAATACCAGCAAGTCGTGACCTTACGCAAGCTTGGCTTCTCGCAGACAGCCATCGCCAACCAGGTTGGAATAGGCCATGCGACGGTCTCGCGCTGGTTGAACAGTGACACATTTCCCGAACAACAACCGCGCCAACCAAGGATGGAACTTGATTCACATCTGCCATTCCTCCGCGAACGGTGGGAAGCGGGCTGCCACAATATCGCCCAGTTGCATCGGGAACTGGTAGCGGCAGGCTACACCCTCTCATATAGGCTCATGCATAAGCAGCTTGCTCGTTACCTGCCAGAAGGGCGAAAGAATCCTCAAACTCCCGTTCAGCTTCCACGCCCTCCTGTGCTTGCACGACACGCTGTTTTCCTTTTTCTTCGTCGTCCTACTGAAGAATTTTCCTCTGAAGAACTGGAAACGCTTGCTCTGCTTCGGTCTCTGCACTCTGAGGTGGATCAGGCGTATAAACTGGTTCAGCAGTTCGCAAACATGCTGCGAACGCGCACCGGAGAAAAGCTCGACGACTGGCTTTCATCAGTCAGAGCCAGCCAGATCCGCGAGTTGCAGGGGTTTGTTCTGAGTGTCGTACGAGACAAAGCAGCGGTGGTAGCGGGACTGACCCTTCCCCAAAACAATGGATTGGTCGAGGGAAAAGTGAACAAACTCAAGCTCATCAAACGCATGATGTATGGCCGGGCAGAATTTCCCTTGTTGCGTCAACGTGTCCTGCATGCTTTGTAGAATATCTGAAAGGGCCTGTTCTCTCTCAATGAGTTCACTGGTTGGCATCACCTAAAGTGTGCCAGATCCAGTCTTGAGGACATTTACTACCCGCCTCGACGATGCTCAGACACACCACGAGAAAGCCTAGCGGAGTGGTGCGCCTGCAGCACATGACGTTTCAATTTCACAGATAGTATCAAGCAAGCTTCACCAGTTGTTTACCCAGGTTCTGACCTTTGAGCATACCAATAAAAGCTGCAGGAGCATTCTCCAGACCCTCGACAATCGTCTCATGATATTTCAGTTGACCAGAAGCGACCATCTGTCCCAATTCCTGTATAATCGAAGGCCAGATATCAGTGTAATCGCCACTAAAAAACCCCTGTAATTTCACACGGTTCGTACCTAGTGAAATGAAATTGCGGACAGCTCTGGGCTGAGTCTCATTATACTGAGAAACGAGACCACATAATGGAATACGTGCAAACGTATTCAAACGGCCAAGAACTGCGTCCAGTATCTCACCACCCACATTCTCAAAATACACATCAATACCATCAGGGGTTGCTTGCGCAAGATCTTCAATCAGGTTACCTGCTTTATAATCAACACAGCTATCAAAAGCAAGCTCGCGGACGACATATTCACACTTTTCCTTCCCACCAGCGATGCCAACCACGCGACACCCCTTGCGTTTCGCCAATTGCCCCACAACACTCCCAACCGCACCAGAAGCGGCAGAAACTACCACTGTCTCACCGGGTTGAGGTTTCCCAATCTCTAGCAATCCTATCCAGGCGGTCACGCCGGGCATACCGAGAGGGCCCAGATACACTGAAGCGGGAAGTTGCTCACTCACCGCCACTTTGCGCAGATTCCTCCCATGGGAAACACTATACTTTTGCCAACCTAAAAACCCCCATACCGTATCATTCACCTGGAAATGAGGGTGATGCGACTCAACAACGACTCCAACCGTAGCACCCACCATCACCGCACCTAACTCAACCTGTGGTGCATAGGACTTTGCATCATTCATGCGTCCACGCATATATGGATCAAGTGAAAGATACAGATTCTTGACCAGAACTTCCTCCTCACCTGGAGAGGCTAGTTCCGTTTCGACAAGACGAAAATCCCTCTCTTGCACCCAACCAGTTGGGCGATTAGCCAGAAGAACCTGCAGATTTTTACGGCTCATACTTCACTTCCTTTATGAGAAATACACTGGCAGCGCAAACGCTCTATCTCAGAACGTCTCTCTTATGAAATATATTTCAGGATGAGATCTGACATTTTGTATCTCCTTCATCGTTCGTGTGAACGACAGACAACTTACGATGGCAGAAACAAGTTAGTAGGCTCATGTTTGTGGGGCCTTCCTCCCTATTTCTCTTGATTGATGTTTAGACAAAAGTAAACACAGGCAATTCTCTGTTGCAGAAAATTGCCTGCTGGAGTAGGCTTCCAGGTACAACAAATACACCAGGAGCCAATTCCAGATGAACCTTAACACATGGAAGACGTTTCGTCAGCACGCCTATGACTGCCTGGAACAGCGAGCTGACGCCCTGTTTAGCTTGTGCGACGGCTTGCTGAGCAGCCCACAGGCGCGAAGCTTGCCCGAACTGTCGCAGTCGCCCTTTTTCGAGCGAAAGTGGCCCAGTGTCTATGCGGCCCTGGCCGACGGGAAGATCGATCTTGACCAGTTGCAGGCGTTGTGCGTGTGCAGTGTCCTCGCCGAGTTGCCCACCGAGGAGGTGGTGTGGCTCGCGGTCGATGCCACGCCCGCCGAGCGCCCGGACGCGCAAACCAGCCAGGATCGGGGCTACATTCACGTCTCGAACCTGCCGCTGGCCGACAAACCCATCAGCATTGGATGGATGTTTTCGGTGGTCGGGCTGCTGCCCAAACAGGCGAGCAGCTGGACCCCGGCGCTCGCGGTGCAGCGCATCAGCAGTGAGCAGACGGCGGTGGGAGTCGCCATTGAGCAACTCCGCCAGCTCAAACCGTTGCTGGGAACGCGGCAGGTCGTCGTGGTTGCCGATCGCTGGTATGGGACGCCGGAAATGCTGCGCGCCTGTCGAGATCTGGGGTACCGCGTGCTGATCCGCCTGAAGAGCAATCGTAAGTTGTACCGCAAGCCGATGCGTCGCTTCCCTCGTGGTCGCCCACCGCAAGACGGTCCGTTGTTGCAAGGCACGCGCCCACAGACGCAGGGTGATCCGTCTGAGATCTGGGAACACACCGATCAGTATGGCAGGACGACGCGGGTCAGCCGCTTTGAGGAACTGCATTTCCAACAAGATCGCGAGCTGGTCTTCTCGGTGATCCGCGTCGAGCGCACCTGGGCGCGTGGCACCAAGCGCGATCCTCGCGTGAGTTGGTTTCTCACTCTGGATGATCTGCTGGAACTTTCGCAGGTGCCGCAGCGCTACCGCTTGCGGTTCTCCGAAGAGCATCTCTTCCGGTTTCTCAAACAGGATTTGCTCTGGCTGGACGCGCACGTGCGGACCCCGGAACAGTTTGAGCGCTGGAGTTGGATCGTGCTGCTGGCGTTCCTGCAACTGTATCTGGCCCGCGAATTGGGTCTCTCGGCCCTCTTGCCCTGGGAAGCCAAAGGGCGTCCCGTGACACCCCGGCAGGTTCGCCGTGTCATGCCCACGCTTTTGTCTCAGGTTGGCGCACCGGTTCGTGCGTGCCAACCACGAGGAAAAGCGCCCGGACGCCCCAAAGGCTTCCATCCGAAACCAGCACCGCGCTATCCGGTCATTCACAAAACAAGCAAAAAGGAGGAAAAAGGCAAAACGGCCCTCTCGACGTGAGAGAAACTTGCTTGCTTTTTTCATCCAACTCGTCTTTCTTTCGGCTGAGCTGGCAACATCCTCGCTCTGCTCAGGTTCCTTTTGTCTAAACATCAACCTAGAGAAACGTAGCCCTTTTGGGCTGGATTCCTATTCCAACTTCCTGTTCCAACTATAGGCAAACCCCTGTATTGCAGCTTCTCAAGAACTCTCTCACGCGAGAATCGGCTTTCCCCTTTTCTGTTCCGCTACGCCACAGGTCCCTCTCGGTAAGACGAAACAGTAATGTCAGTTGCTGACATACCTATGATACCGTATAATGGAAGTGATGTCAATAGCTGTCATGAAGGAGGGGTTGAACGTATGAGCCGATGGGAACCCAATGCCAGGGGCCGACTGGAGCAGGCAGCTCTGGACCTGTACCAGGAACGCGGGTTTGAGCAGACGACGGTGACGGAGATCGCTGAACGGGCTGGTCTCACCGAGCGGACATTCTTCCGCTACTTCGCCGATAAGCGCGAGGTGCTGTTCGGGGGTCAGGACATGCTGCGCACTATCTACGTGAGTACCATCGAAGCTGCGCCTGCTTCCGCCACGCCGCTCGATGCAGTCGCCGCAGCCCTGGAGGCCGCTACCCCAGTGTTCCGAGAGCGCCATGAACTCGTTCGGCAGCGCCAGGCCGTGATTGCCGCAAACCCGGAGCTCCAAGAACGCGAGATGCTGAAGCGCGCAGCACTCACCTCCGCCATGGCCGACGCGTTGCGAAGCCGCGGCGTGACTGACCCTGCCGCGAGCCTTGCCGCAGAAGTCGGAGTCATCGCGTTCAAAACAGCGTATGACCGCTGGGTCAGCGAACCCAACGCGCAAGATCTGTCGCGACTTATCCGAGAGTTCCTCGACCAGCTCAAGGGCATCGTCGCTGGTACATAACCACCCTGGTGTCAATCCCAGCATTCTGCGGAACCGGTCCACTCTTGGTGAAAGTTGAGGAAGAGCAGCTATTTTGCTCTTCTTTACCATGTGGAGACAAAAGGGGAGCAATTGTCAGAGAAACTCATTCTTCACCAAGTTTGTGCCAGATCCACATGCTAGGTCATTTACCAGTTATCGCTGCTTACATCGCCTGCCACACCCGTACCACACCAAATGACGACGACGCAATCCGCGTGCCATCGGGCGACCAGGCCACGGCATCTACAATGCCGAAATGCCTATCGTAAGTAAATAGATGGTTGCCAGTAGCTGCATCCGAGCCACTGTGGCTCTGACTTGATCGAACATTGAACGCAAAATTCGATCATTGGAGTGAATTCCGTCGAACATTCAGCGCAATTACCACTCATTCTTCACCAAGTTTGTGCCAGATCCACCATGTGAGCAACTTTTGCCCTCAAACATGAGCAGTTGCCCTCAATCTTGAGCAGCACAACCATTGATCGAATGGAAAGCCGCTCCACAAACGAATCGCCACATACTGTTTTTGTAAATTCAGTGCTCATTATTTGGGGTCCCAACAGAAAACCCCTCTCAAATCCGTTAAGGATGGGGTGGAGTTAAGGTTGTTGTCACCAGCCGCAAGGTACCAATCAGATCCATCGAACCTCTCAGCGTTTTTTGGCAGGAGAAGACAGCATACTCCTCAAGATTTCACGCTAGCTGCTCCAGGATATCCTCGAAGGGCCTTTTGATACTGTGGGGTCATTGCAGCGAGCATATACATTTCAACAGCTTGCGCAAGAGACCTTATTTATGGTCAACGGTTGATCGACGAGAGCGAGGGAGGACACTCTGTGGATGATGAATATCTTCGAGCCTCCACTGGCGCACTATCATTGAGTTTTTGACCAGGAACAAGATGCGCGTCCCTTCGCCCAACCCAACTAAACGTTCTAGCCAGAACGCCATCATGTTCGCCTGCAGGCCGGTTTAGGTAATGAATAAGTGGAAATATCGGGTCAATTTTTCTTACAATACGAGGGCATTTCTTAACTATGAAAAGAGGGGAAAGCCCATTTTTATGAGTTAAAAAAAGCTCGTTTTTGTCAAACTGTCTCGCACGCAACTTGCAAAAAATTCTGCGTGACAGGAGTGAGCTTCTCTGGGAGCCAGGCAACGGCCAGATCTATCGTTGGTGTTGTTCCCCGAAGCGGGCGGTAAACGACGCCAGTGCTACGCAAGAGTTGGGACGAGGCTGGAACCAGCGAGACACCAAAGCCTGTAGCGACCAGACTGGTGATCGACTGCATGCCCACGGCCTCCTGCCCGAGGCGCATGTTAAAGCCTGCAGCCCGGCAGAGGCTGGTAATTTGATCGAAGGAGCCGGGATTCCAGCTTCGGGGATATATCACGAAATCTTCCTCACCGAGTTGAGCAAGCTCAATGCTTTCCTGGGACGTAAGCGCGTGTTCCGCTGGCAGAGCGACAAGCAGTGGTTCCCTACGAATAACCTCCAGATCGAGCGAGGCATCAAGGATGGGTGGGTGAAGCAAGCCAACGTGGATCTGGCCATTGTGCAGCGCTTGGACCTGTTCGGTGGTCACCAAGGTGTGCAACTTGATCTCAACTCGCGGAAAGCGCCCGCGGAAGATTTTGAGGATGCTTGGTAGTGCTTCAGCCAGAGCGGAGCCAACGAAGCCGATCGCCAATTGTCCGAGAACGCCAGAGTGGGCTTGATGCGCTACTTCGACAGCGCGTTCGGCTTGCGCGATGACTTTTCTGGCCTCCCCAAGAAACGCTCGACCTGCTGGGGTTAAATGCACACTCCGCTTTGTACGTACAAGCAGAGGCACACCTAACTCCTGCTCCAAACGCTGAATCTGTTGGCTCAGCGGCGGCTGTGCCATGTGCAGGCGTTCCGCAGCGCGACTGAAGTGCAGTTCCTCGGCGACTACGATAAAATAGCGGAAATGACGGAGCTCCATCGGTTTCTTTATACCTCCAAAATATAAATATACCATCTTTTATATATTGGACAGAGGTATCTACCGGCTCTATACTGAGAGATAATTTGCAACTATTTCATTGTCTTGATGCATGCTGCATGGGAAAGGAAAGAGAGATGATTCGCTTTGATGGTCAGGTTGCAATTGTCACCGGCAGTGGACGCGGGCTGGGTGAGGCGTATGCGCGTCTCCTCGCAGAACGGGGAGCGCGCGTTGTTGTACATGACGCTGGTGTGACGCTGGAGGGCCAGGGCTTTGATGCGAGTGTGGCTGATGGTGTAGTGAGCAAGATTACCGCTACCGATGGGAGTGCTATCGCTTGTTATGAGAATCTGGAGACGCGTGCGGGTTGCCAGCGCGTGGTTGAATGCGCGCTGGAGCATTTTGGCAGGCTGGATATTCTGGTGAGCAATGCTGGCTGGGTTGCGCGCACACCGCTGGAGGAGATGACGCCAGAGCTGCTGGCGCGTATCCTTGCTATTCATGTGGCCGCCCCTCTCTGGCTGGCTCAGACTGCTCTTCCAATCATGAAGCAGCAGCAGTATGGCCGCGTGGTGTTGACCTCATCGGGGATTGGGCTGTGGACCGAGGGGGACCGGCCAGAATTGTCGGGCTATGCGATAGGCAAGTCGGCTCAGCTTGGATTGATGAATGCACTGACCGCGAATGGAGCTGGTGCAAACATTCGTGTCAACATTATCTCGCCGGTTGCAGCCACGCGCGTCTTTACCAGCAACGTGACGCCCGGAGAATTGCGCCCGGAACAGGTCGCGCCTGGCGTGGCTTTCCTCGCGTCGAGTTCCTGCACTGTTTCCGGGATGATTTTGCGGGCTAGCGATGGACATTTCTCGACGATGCATTGGCAAGTGGGGCCGGAGGTTGATTTTGGCGCGGAGATAGCCACACCTGAAGCGATTGCCGAGAAATGGGAGCTGCTTTCGCTATTTCCTCGCTCATAACCCCGAACGAAGCTCATTCTCTTGTAAAGGCGGATCAGTTGATGACGCCTACGACCATGAACGAACAGATACCTGTGCCCCCGCCTGCATACCATCGTGAGCAAGCCCGGCTCGGCCCAGCCTTGCATATTGATGCCTTGACCCTGGTTACGACATTGCATCTCCTCGCGCTGTGCCTTTTCGCGGTACATGTGCCCGGTGGCGCACCTCGAACATACCGCGAAGAATCCTTGTTGCTCATTGCACTCTTACGCACGCTGTGGCGGCTCTCCTATGCCGATATGCACGACTGGTTGCGCGCGTGGCCCGCCCTCGCGCTTGCCTGCGATTTGCCCCTGGGCAAGGATGGCTCTCCTCGCGTCCCTTGTCCCTCTCAACAATGGAAGCGCGGAAATCGCGCCGGGGCACCGCTTCCAGAAGCGCTGTTTGTGCTAACGGTCCTGACAGCTCTCCGTCGTCGGCTCATTGGCGCCCGCGATCTGATTATCGATAGCGTTCCCATCCTCGCCTGGCGTCGTGCCGACCCAGATGCCGCCTTTGGCCATGCCCCAGCTCAGCACCCCCGTCCGCTCTTGCGCGGCTATCGCGTTCATACCCTGATTTGTCGTGGCTCAGGCTTGCCACTTTTCTTTCTGCTCTCGCCTGCGAACGTCCATGATGCTCCCTTTGCACAGCCTCTCCTGGCATGGGCTGTGCATCTGTATCAGATCCGCCCGCGCGTCATCCGCTTGGATGCCGCTTATTGGGGGCTACGCCTCATCGCCTGGATTCATGCAACCCTGGGCGCGGTCGCAGTTATCCCTTGGAACCCCAAACGCCAGAAAAATCGCTCCTGCTTGCCTCCCACGCAGGCCCTGAGAGGAATTAGGCAAACGCAGTGCCATCGAGCGCTGGTTGGTCCACTATGGTTCGACAGGTCGCTCTGACCTACACAGCTACTATCATTGTTGCTTTAGCTGCACAACAGGCGGGGCGTCCTGACCTCATCCGTTCTCCTAAGCGCGTTTTAGCTCATACATGGGAGGGATTCGAGTTATGAAATGCCCTCATATTTGCATCATACTGGCCACATCAAGACGGTGGAAAAACCCAATAAATGAAGCAACAAAGTATGTTGCTTCGAATACGCTTACAACGCATGAGTGGAATAAGTCGGTCTTTTTAAAGGGTAATGTTGTGGATGAAATAAAAAAGCTCAAGCAACAAGATGGTCCTGAATTACAAGTGCATGGCAGTGGCAATCTCATTCAGACGTTATTGGAGCATGATTTGGTAGATGAATTTTGGCTCAAAATATTTCCAGTGACACTCGGTATGGGAAAACGCTTGTTTGATAAAGGTACTATTCCTGCTTCCTATACAGTGGTTGAAGCTAAATCTTCACCTACTGGAGTGATTATTGCTACATTCAAACGTGCGGGAGAAGTCAAAACAGGATCGTTTGCCTAATCGTTCACGATTTGACAAAAACAAAGGTCATCCTGCTTCTGTGACCAGGGGAAATAGTGCCCTCTTTGGTTTAGTCCACCACACGCAGGACAATCCTGCCTCGCGTGTGCCCTCTGGCCCATTGCTCGTATGCCTGGCGTGCTTGAGAAAGGGGGAACACGGTGTCGATGATGGGCCGAAGGTGTTCCGCATCAATCAAGGTGCCAATCTGGATCAGTTCATCACGGTTGGGTTCAACACCAAACCAGAAAGGGCGTATGCCATGCGCCTTCGCGTTCTCAAAAGAAGGTGGGGGACTGACAATGGTGACAAGCACCCCTCCTGGTTTGATCACCTGCCAGGATCGCTGCAAGGTGGCGCCACCAACGGTATCGAAGACGAGATCGACATCATGAACCCCATCCTCGAAGCGCGTGGTGGTATAGTCAATGACCTCGTTCACACCCAGTTCGTGTAGGAAGTCGCGATTGCGTGCGGAGGCGGTTGCGATGACATGCGCCCCTGCCCAATGAGCAAGTTGGACGGCAAAGACGCCAACGCCCCCTGCGGCTCCGTGGATTAAGACGGTTTGTCCTGCAACGAGGCTCGCGTGCTCAAAGAGGGCCTGCCAGGCCGTTAAAGCTGCCAGGGGAACAGCTGCTGCCTGCACATAGTCGAGCGTGCGTGGCTTGGGAGCCAGCTCGCTGGGGAGAGCAATGGTAAATTCTGCCTCAGCACCGTCGCGAGCATAGCCGAGCATGGTATACACCTGCGAGCCTTTGACGAGCGTCGTGACTCCAGGACCTACCTCCTCTACCACTCCTGAGAGGTCGCGTCCGGGAATCGGCAGCGCGCGTGGGCTTCCCGCCGTGGTCTGATAGGTCTCGTCCCATCTCAACTCGTTTGAAATCACCCCTGTCGCATAGACGCGAACCAATACTTCTCCCTGGCCAGGATGGGGTTGTGGCACGTCTTCATAGACGAGCCGCTCTGGACCACCACGACCATGTATACGGATGGCTTTCATGGTGTTATATCGTTCCTTTCGTTTCGGCCTATCTGTGATAAAGCTGGTTCAACATCAGTATATACTCGCCGAAGAGAAACAGGCAAGCTCCGCTCTAGAATTGGACCTGCTTGCTACTGAATCTCCCCAGAATTCAGTTTTGTCCTCCAGGCATCAGACGGGATAACTTCAGCCTGCCATGGAAAGATTTTGGACAGCAGGACGCGCTGGACTTCTTCATCACCATCAAAACAGCAATCGGTTAAGACGGTCAGTTGATAATCCTTATCAGCTGCTTCCCGCAAGGTTGATAGAACGACCCCGCTGGTCGCGATGCCACAGAGCACCAGATGCGAAATATCCTGACAATACTCTCTGCAACAGCTTTACCGTTTTTGATTGGCTACGTGAGAATAGCTTGTTGAGAACACTTGCAATTTGCAAGTAAATTACTGCGACATTCCTTTTAAGGAGAAAAACGTGAGAAAAATAGTTGCTTCGATGTTGATGGCTTTGGATGGTGTCGTTGAGAATCATCATTTGTGGACTTTTCAATTTCGGAGTGAAGAATCACAAAAGTATAAATTCGATGAGCTTTTTGCCAGTGATGCACTCCTTCTGGGACGCATAACCTATCAAGGATTTGCAGCCGCCTGGCCTGGTGCTACTGGTGCATATGGCGAAAGAATAAACAGTATGCCCAAGTATGTTCCAACCACAACTTTGCAGGAAGCTGAGTGGA
>WNFM01241183.1_pt3 | contig 13925 bp, 9 predicted proteins | sample 5400271 | NCBI WGS metagenome assembly WNFM01 (sample SAMN13153352, study PRJNA577476) | soil metagenome | isolation source: 60 cm saprolite on Douglas fir-dominated hillslope | place: USA:California | collected 2013-09-17 | reverse complement strand
CGGCGGCCTGCAGGTCGTCGAGAGTGACGGGCCGTTCCGGATGGAGCGTCGCCGGGAGCGCCGTCAGGTAGTCGTCGTAGATCCCTTCGCGGAAGCCGTTCTCCCGCAGGGCGGCGCGGAAGGTCCTGGCGATACGGACGGTGTCGAAGGAGCCCCGCCCTCCGGCGCGCAGCGCGGCGATCACCGCGTCCTGGTCCTGCCGGGGCGGAAGATAGCTGAAAATCGACTCGTAGCGCGACAGCGTGCCGTCGCCCACGAACGAGTCGAGGGACCGGTTGGCGTCGCGATTCTTCCGCATCACCTCCTCGAGGTCGTCCCCGTGGCAGACCACCATCATCGGCGTGAACCGCTCGCCGCCGAACCGGCGGGCGATCTCCTCCTGCACCAGGATGCCGCGGTTGTTGTGCGAGCGCAGGTCCTGGACGTTGTCGCTGAACTCGATGTTCCAGGCGTAGTACGACGCGACCGCGGTGACGAACAAGGAGCCGATGACGACGGGCCAGGGATGGCGGGTGCTCCAGGTCATCGCCTTCTCGATGCCGAACGAGTGGAGGTAGAGGCGGTGCCGGACCTCCTTGCGCCGGGTCCGTCCCTCGTTCCAGGCGATCATCGCCGGCAGCAGGAAGAGGATGGCGACCAGGCAGAGCATGATCCCGGTCCCGACCAGAAACCCGAAGTCCCGCAGCCCCTTGTAGTCGGTGACGCACATGGCGTAGAAGGTTCCCGCCGAGGTGATCGCCCCGGTGAAGACGCCGAACGCGGTGGCGCCCATCATCAGGCGGAGCGCGTCGGCGAGCGGGCGGCCTCTCTGGCGCTCCTCGACATAACGGGCGTACATCACGATGGTGAAGTCGGTGCCGAGACCCATCAGCATCGCCGAGAACCCGGTGGTCGCCGAGTTGAGATGACGCAGGGCGACGTAGGCGACCGCCAGGGTGGCGAACTGCCCGACCAGGAGCGGCACCGAGGAATAGAGGATCGCCCCGAAGCGGCGGTAGCAGAAGTAATAAAGAAGGATGATGACGAAGAACGACAGCGTGCCGTTGCGCACCATGTCCTGCATGATCAGGCTGCTGTCTTCCAGGGCGATGACATAGCCGCCGCCGTACGACACTTCGGGCGCGCGGGACACGGCGCGCGCCGCCCGGGGCGTCCCCGCCCCGGCCGCCTCGCCGGCCGGGGCGCTCTCCGGCTCCTCGTCGCCCGCGAGTCCGCGCTCGAACGCCGCCGCCGCCCGCGCCGCCGCGGCGGTGACCTGCGGCATCAGCAGCTTGTCGAAGGCGATGTCCTGGGCCGGCTTGACCGGCTTGGCGATCACCAGGAGCGCGTTGCCGTCCTTCGACAGGTAGTACCCCTGGTTCCCCTCCACCGTGAGCGCGCCCTTGTTCCGCAGCAGCACCTCGAACAGCAGGGGACTGATGAGGAACGGGTCCTGCTCGAGGATCTGCTTGGAAAAGAACGAAGAGGGGCTGGTCAGCTGGCGGACATTCTCGCGCACCCGCTCGCGGATCGCCTGATCGGTGAACTTGGCCGCCAGATCGTCAACCCGCGGCGGTGGCAGGAACAGCGTCTGGTTCCGGCGGAAGAACGCGAAGAAGGGGCCCGAGGTGTCGATCTTGTGCTCGACGTACCGGATCGAGGGGATCGCCTGGAGCTGCTCGGCCAGAAGGTCCGCGTACTCTTGAAGGTCTTCGCCGGTCTGTCCCTCGCGCGCCTCGACCAGGATGATCAGATAGTCGAGACCGCCGAAATCGCGGATCGCCCCCTTGAAGGTGTCGACAACGCGGTTGTTCTTCGGAACCAGGTTCAGCACGTCCCCGTCGAGACGCAGCCGGCTGCCCAGGTAGATGGAGGCGAGGACCACCAGGAGGGTGACCAGGAAGACCGTCCGGTACCGCCGGCGGGAGAATTCCTCGATGCGCAGGAAGAGCCCCTGCTTGCTCCCGCGCGCCATCAGATCTCCCGGCGCCCTTCGAGCGCCTTCCCGACCGTCACTTCATCGGCGTACTCCAGCTCCGAGCCGACCGCCAGGCCCATCCCGATCCGGGTCACCCTGAGGCCGAGCGGCTTGAGAAGCCGCGACAGGTAGACGGCGGTCGATTCCCCTTCGACGTTCGGGTTGGTCGCCAGGATGATCTCCTGGGCGATGCCGTCCCGCAGCCGTGTCAAGAGCGCTCCGATCTTGAGATCGTCCGGACCGATGCCGCGCAGCGGCGAGATCGAGCCGTGCAGAACGTGATACAGACCATGGAACTGACCCGATTTCTCGATCGCCACGAGGTTGTGGGCCTCCTCGACGACGCAGATCGCGGTCCGGTCGCGCGCGCTGTCGGCGCAGATGAGGCATGGGTCGGTGTCGGTGATGTTGAAGCAGATCGAGCAGAGCCGCAGCGCCTCTTTCACCTCGAGAAGAGCGGCGGACAGCGCCCGGGCCTCGTCCGCCGGAGAGCGCAGCACGTGAAAAGCGATCCGCTGCGCCGATTTGGCGCCGACTCCGGGGAGCTTGCGGAGACGTTCGATGAGGCGCTCGAGCGGCGCGGCGAACTTCATGATCGACGGGGTCCCTCTCCAGTGCCGGGTGGACGACGAGGACTCGGATGGGCTCCTAGAGTCCGGGGATCCGGAGGCGCCCCATCTTCTCGCCCAGCGCCTCCTCGATCTTGCGGTTCGCCTCGTTGACCGCGGCCCGCACCAGGTCCTCGAGCATCTCGAGGTCCTTGCTCTCGATGATCTCGGGCGCGATCCGGACCGCCTTGAGATCGTGGTTGCCGGCCATGGTCACCGTCACCATGCCGCCCCCCACCGAGGCCTCGACCGAGAGCTCCGCCATCTCGCGCTGGATCGTCTCCTGCATCTTCTGCGCCTGCTTCATCAGGGCCCGCATGTCCATCGGAGTCTCCCGGTCCGGGTCGGACGCGCTCAGACGACGTCGACGTCGACGATCTCCCCGCCGAAGGTCTCGAGCAATTTCTGCATCGCCGGCTCCCGCAGCGCCTCGTCCTTCAGCCGCCGCTTGCGCGTTTCATCCGCCTCGGCGTTCGCCGGGGGCCGGGCGATCGTCCCGGATCCCGCCTCCGCGGCCGGTCCGGCCGTCGCCGCAAGGCCGGCCCCCGCGGCGCCCGGACCGGCCGGCGCCGGCGTGGCGATCGAGACCTGAATGACGAGATCCCGGCCGCTTACCTCGCGGGCGACCCGCTTCAAATATTCGGCCGAATCACGGCTCTGAACCTTCTCGCGGAAGAAGGAATGCTTCTCCAGAAAGGCGATCCGGAGCGCGCCGTCGCGGATCTCGACCCAGGAGGCCTGGCCGAGGAAACCGCCGAGGGCCGCCCGCTCTTCGTGCACCCGTTTCAGAATCGCTTCGACCACGGCCATACCGGCCCCGTCCGTCATGCCGCCGCCATCCGCCGGCGCCGGGAGGGTGGCGGCGGCAGGGCTCGCGGCGGGAGCGGTCGCCGGAGCGGGCCGGGCGGGGAGGCTCCCCGCGGCGGTCGTCCGGGAGGATGAAGGACGTGGATCGGCGGGAGCCTGGCCCGACCCCTCGAGGCGCGCGATCAGCTCTTCGAGGGGGCGGAGATCGGCGAGGCGCGTCATCTTGATCGCCAGCGCCTCGAGCAGAAACCGGGGGTGCGCCGAGCCCTTCAGTCGCGGCTCCTCGCGCGTCAGCAGCTCGAGAAGCCGCAGCAGCTCGTCCTCCGTGAAGGCCGAAGCGCGCGCCGTGAGCGCCCGGATCTCCTCCGGGGCGCCGGCGACGCGCCGCGACGGGTCGGCCAGCACGCGGGCGAGCAGCAGGTCCCGCCCGTGACCCATGAGGTCCTCGAGGAACGGGACCGGCTGGTACCCCTTGTCGAAGATCGTCTCGACGATGCCGAGCAGCCGCTCGCAGTCGCGGGCCTTGACGGCGTCGAAGAAGCCGGTCACCAGCTCCCGATCGATCACCCCGAGGATGGTGCGCGCCTGCTCTTCGTCCACCACCGCGCCGGAGAAGGCGATCACCTGGTCGAGCGCGCTCTGCGCGTCGCGCAGGGAACCTTCCGCGATGCGCGCCACCAGATCGAGGACCGCCGGAGGGACCGAGACCTCCTCTCCCTTCGCCACGACCGCAAGGTGGGCCAGAAGCTCGGCGTGGGCGATCTTGCGGAATTCGAAATGCTGACAGCGCGACAGGATGGTCAGCGGGATCTTGCGGTACTCGGTGGTGGCGAAGATGAACACGACGTGCGCCGGCGGCTCCTCCAGGGTCTTGAGGAGCGCGTTCCAGGCCTCGGTCGTCAGCATGTGGACTTCGTCGATGATGTAGACCTTGTTCCGGTCGCGCGCCGGCGCGTAGCGCACCGTCTCCCGCAGCTCCCGGACGGCATCGATGCCGCGGTTGCTGGCGCCGTCGATCTCGAGCACGTCGAGCGATCGGCTGGCGGCGATCTCGGAGCAGGAGGCGCAGACGTTGCAGGGCGTCGCGGTCGGGCCCTTCACGCAGTTCAGCGCCTTGGCGAAGAGCCGGGCGACCGTGGTCTTGCCGACGCCGCGCAGCCCCGAAAAGAGATAGGCGTGGTGGATCCGGCTCTGCTCGACGGCGTTCCGGAGCGTGGTGACGATCGGCGCCTGGCCGACCACCTCCTCGAACGTCTGGGGCCGATACTTGCGGGCGAGGACCTGGTAGCTCACGTGTGGCTCACATCCGGGACGGGGGGTGGCCGGTCTGAGGGCCGGTCCAAGTGGACCCGCGGCACCTGCGAGGTCCGCCTTACGGCTGCTCCCTTCCGGGCCTGACCGGGTTCGGTGGTTCGCATCGCGCGGGGCTCGAACCGGCCGTCACACCGGCCTCCCCGGCATGCTGATGGTTCTGATCCAACTCGTTCTCGATCCGGCCGCGATACTAATCCAAGCCCCGGGGAGTGTCAACGCGCGCCGGAGCGCCGCGCGGCCGCGGCGCGGGACCCTGGCCTGCTCCCGCGCGCCTGGTGGTAGACTGCCTGCGCAGCCCGGCGGGTCGCCGCGATCGGTCCGATCGCGGCGCTCGATTTCCAGCCAGAAACGGCAGGAGAAAAAGATGGTGCCCGACGTTCCGATCGGCGCAACGCTTCTGGTCGGGCTCCTGCTGGGTCTGCGGCACGCCCTCGAGGCGGATCATCTGGCCGCGGTGGCGACTCTGGTCGAAGGGCGCGGGCCGCTCCGGCGCGCCGCCCTGACCGGTCTGGTCTGGGGGGCGGGACATGCGATGACGCTGGCCCTGGTCGGCGGAGCGCTGGTGGCCCTGCGGGTCAGGGTGCCGGAACGTGTCGCGTTCTACTGCGAGTTCGGAGTCGCTCTGATGCTCGTCGGTCTCGGAGCGCGGGCTTTGGCCTCGGGCCTGCGTTCGAGGCTGCACCTGCACGAGCACGAGCACGATGGCGTGGCGCACGCCCACCTGCACCTGCACGCCGCCGGCCACGACGCGGGATCTCTGCGGGCGCCGCACCACCACCCGCACCCGCTGAGCGGCGGTCTCCGCCCCTTCCTGGTCGGCTGCCTGCACGGTCTGGCGGGGACCGGGGCGCTCGTCCTGCTCGTCCTTACGACTCTGCCGACGGTGCTGCTCGGCTGGCTCTACCTCGGGATCTTCGGTCTCGGCTCGATCGCCGGCATGCTGTTGATGAGCCTGATCCTGGGGGCCCCTCTGGCCCTGGCCCGCCGCCGGGCCGCTTCGCTCTACGTCCTCCTGCGCCTGGCCGCCGGCGGCGGCAGCGTCGCCCTCGGGATCCTCCTCTGCTTCCGGATCGGCGCCCGGATCTTCTGATCCGATCCGGATCCGGGATCCCGCGCGGCGGGCCGGATCAGGCCAGGTCGAAGAGGAGCAGGTCCGCTTCCTCGCGCGCCGTGATCCCGATTCGCGTCTCGCCGCTGACCGCGGCCCCGTCCCCTTCCTGCAACAGGACGCCGTTGAGGTCGACTCTGCCGCGGGTCAGCTGAATCCAGGCGCTCCGTCCCGCCGCGGGCGCATGCGCCAGCGACCGCTGCGGCCGGAGCGTCGAAAGGTAGATGCGCGCATCCTGGTGGATCTTGAGCGACCCCTCCCGGCCGTCGGGAGAGACGGCCAGGCAGAGGCGGTCGCGGCGCTCTTCGACCGGGAAGTTCTTCTGCTCGTATTCGGGCGCCAGCCCGGAACGATCCGGAAGGATCCAGACCTGCATGAAATGAACCGGGGCGCGGGGCGACGGGTTCGACTCGCTGTGGGTCACGCCCGTCCCGGCGCTCATCCGCTGCACCTCGCCGGGGCGGATGACCGAGCCGGTCCCGAGGCTGTCCTTGTGCTCGAGGGCTCCCGACAGGACGAACGACACGATTTCCATGTCGCGATGGCCGTGCTTGCCGAACCCCTGTCCGGGCTCCACGCGGTCCTCGTTGATCACCCGGAGATGACTGAACCCCGTCCGATTCGGGTCGTGATGATCGCCGAACGAGAAGGTATGACGGCTGTCGAGCCAGCCGAGGTTGGTGTGACCGCGCTCCGAGGAACGCAAAAGGCTGATCATCGTGGTCTCCTTGAGTCACCGTCGACTCTTTGGGCTCGAGACGGAGGGGGCGGGGGCCGGCAGCTCCATGGCGATGAAGTGGGTCACGACCGGCCCGGCCGGTCCCAGGTGATAGCGTCGCGCCTGTTCCTCGAAGGCCCGATCGGCGACGGTGAGCCGCTCGTGCTGTCGCAGGTGCTCCACCCAGGACTCGACGATAAACGATTCGATGAAGCGTGTTTCATCCTCGAGATCGTTGAACAGGTCCCACCGGATGGCGCCGTCGCGCAGACGAATCCGCCGCACGGCCCGCATCGCCTCGGCGAAGGATCTGGCGTTGGCCGTGTCGATCCGGTAGTCGACCGTCACCAGGACCGGCCCGCGTTCATGATCGATCGCCTCGAGGTCGGTCGCGGCCGCCGGCCAGTGCCGCGACGGAGCGACATCGGGCCCCTCCCCGGCCGGCAGACGGTGCCGCGCCGTCGCCGCCAGTGAGAGCACGAGCCCGACGGCCGCCGCGGTCAAAGACTGCCGGACCCCGAAGCGGGTCGCCACCGCTCCCCAGAGCGCGCTTCCCCCGGCCATCCCTCCGAAGAAGACCAGGATGTAAATCGCCAGGGCCCGGCCGCGGACCCAGGCGGGGAGCGTCGCCTGGGCGCTCGTGTTGAAGGCGGTCAGAAGCGCGATCCAGAGGCCGCCTCCCAGGAGGAGGGCGCCGAGGGCGGCCGGAAAGGAGGTCACGCGACCCAGGGCAGAGAGGACGACGGCGAACAGGAGGGTCGAGCCGAGGATCAGCGCATTCTCGCCCAGCGCCCGGCGCAGACGCGGCAGGAGCAACGCCCCGCCGACCGCCCCCGCGCCGAACGCCGTGAGCAGCAGGCCATAACGGGTCGGACCGAGACCGAGCTCGAAGCGGCCCACGACCGGCAGCAGCGCCCAGAGGGCGCTCCCGAACAGGATGAACGCGCCGGCGCGCACCATCACGGCCCGCAGCTCGGGCGCATGCCGGACGTACCGCAGCCCGGCCCGCATCGCTCCGACCAGCCGCTCGGCCGGCAGGGCGCTCCTGCGCGGGGCGCGCTTCCATCCATGAAGCACGAGCACCACGCCGACGAAGGAGACCGCGTTCAGGAGGAAGGCGGCCCAGGTCCCCGCAGCGGCGACCACCAGGCCTCCCAGGGCCGGGCCGATCGCCCGCGACAGATTGATGCCGATGCCGTTGAGCGCCAGGGCCGGCCCGAGCTGCCCGCGCGGCACCAGCTCCGGGAAGATCGCCTGCCAGGCGGGGGCGTTCAGCGCCGCCCCGATGCCGATGACGAAGGTCAGGGCGAGGAGCGTCCAGGGGCCCGTGAGCTCGAGACGGGTCAGGACCGCGAGGAGGGCGCAGGCCAGAAGCATCCAGATCTGGGTGACGATCAGCAGGCGCCTTCGATCCAGCACGTCGGCGAGCGCTCCGGCCGGCAGGGAAAGAAGAAAGATCGGCAGCGTGGTGGCGGCCTGCACCAGGGCGACCATCAGCGGAGAGGGGGAGAGCGAGGTCATCAGCCAGCCGGAGGCGACATCCTGGATCCAGGTGCCGATATAGGAGGCGAACGAGGCGATCCAGAGGCTTCGGAAGATCGGCTCGGCGAGCGGGCTCCAGGCCGATAGCTCGACCAGGTCTCCCTGCTGCGTCGTCACCCGGCCGGCCGCTCCCGTCATGGCTCGATCCTACCCCACGCCTCGGTCCGATGACGATCTCCGGCGCGGTCGATCCGACACGCCGGGGTCCGGGTTCGGAGGTAAAATGAGAGGTCGCCACGCGGTGCCCATGATCCGCATCCTAAGGAGACCGACCGTGCACAAGACCAAGAACGACCTGCCCGAAAAGATCAGGCATCAAGTCATCGGCCTGCTTCAGGAGCGGCTCGCCGACAGCATCGATCTCACCCAGCAGGCCAAGCAGGCCCACTGGAACGTGAAGGGCCCGAGCTTCATCGCCCTGCACGAGCTGTTCGACAAGGTTTACCAGAATGCGGGGGATTACTCCGACCTGCTCGCCGAGAGGATCGTCCAGCTGGGCGGGGTGGCCGAGGGGACCATTCCGGCGGTGGCCAAGCGCTCCTCCCTCCCCGAATATGGTCTGACCATCGCCGCCGGCAAGGACCATGTCGAGGCGCTCTCCCGCGCCCTTGCCTACTTCGGCGAGCAGGCGCGCGCCGGGATCAGCAGGACGGCGGAGATCGGCGATGCGGACACCGCCGACATCCTGACCGAGATCTCCCGCGGCATCGACAAGGATCTCTGGTTCGTGGAGGCGCACGCGCAGGCGGAGCGCTGATCGGAGGGAGCCGGGTCGGGGAGTGGCGGAGAGGGTGGGATTCGAACCCACGGTGAGGTTTCCCCCACACACGCTTTCCAAGCGTGCTCCTTCAGCCACTCGGACACCTCTCCGCGAGGCCCGGTCGATCGCGTGCGCGCAGGCCGAGGACGAGCGGCAGAATAGCCCCCAGCGCGCGCACGCGCGTCAACGCGACTCGTTCGGCAATGTGGCGATCTGGTGAAGGGCGCGATGGGGGGCGGTTTGAGACGTGGAAAACTTTCTTTCGAGCGTGCGCCACGGAGTTCATGAGGCTGCACAGATTTTCCACAGACCGATCCACATCCTAACTGCCGAAAACGCAGCATCTTGTGGAGAATTCCGGAGCGCCCACAACATTTTGGGCCAGACTCTTGACACGACTCCGATCGGTCGCTACTCTAGCCCACGCGTCTGTGCTCGAGTCGAATCGCCTCGCGAATGTCACCGTGGGCCGGTTCGGTGGAGTCGGACGAAGGTCGCGAGAACCCATCCACGCGAGGGAGGCCGGATCACGACCCGGGTGACGGCGCCAGGGATCGGCGGTTGCGGCATGGGGAGTTAGGGTGGCTGGCCCCTGGGGTGGCGACCGAACCGAGCGCAGGGAAGATCGACGTTTTCGGGGGGGATGCCGATGAGGAAAGAGTCCGAGCTCAAGCCACGGCGAAACGCCACGTCGCCGAACGCTGGCCGCAAGACGCAGCCGCATTCCGCATTTTCCGCCCCCCTCACTCTGAGGAAGGCCGCGGATGGGCTGAAGATCGAGCGCGCTTTCAGCCGCCCGGGCGTCGACCCGTTCGACGAAATCGAATGGGAGACGCGCCATGCCCTCATCGGCAATGAAAAAGGCGAGATGGTCTTCGAGCAGCGCGACGTCGAGGTGCCGAAGTTCTGGTCGCAGACCGCCACCAACGTGGTCGCCTCGAAATATTTCCGCGGCACCCTCGGAACCCCTGAGCGCGAGCGCAGCGTCCGCCAGCTGATCGGACGGGTGGTCCGCACGATCGGCGGCTGGGGCCGGGCACAGGGTTACTTCGACAGCGAGCCGGACGCCCAGGCGTTCGAGGCGGAGCTCAAGCATCTGCTGATCTATCAAAAGATGTCCTTCAACTCCCCGGTCTGGTTCAATGTGGGCGTCGAGCCGAAGCCGCAGTGCTCCGCCTGCTTCATCAACTCCGTCGAAGACACGATGGAGTCAATCCTGACCCTGGCGCGGACCGAGGGGATGCTGTTCAAGTACGGCTCCGGCACCGGCAGCAACCTGTCGCCGATCCGCTCCTCCAAGGAGCTGCTGGCGGGCGGGGGGACCGCCTCGGGGCCGGTCTCGTTCATGAAGGGGTACGACGCCTTCGCCGGCGTCATCAAGAGCGGCGGCAAGACGCGACGAGCCGCCAAGATGGTGATCCTGAACATCGATCATCCCGACGTGGTCGAGTTCATCAAATGCAAGCAGGAGGAAGAGAAGAAGGCCTGGGCCCTGGTCGATGCCGGCTACAGCTCGGCGCTCGACGGCCCGGCCTACTCCTCGGTCTTCTTCCAGAACTCGAACAATTCGGTTCGCGTGACCGACGAGTTCATGCAGGCGGTGGTCGAAGACCGCCCCTGGCAGACCCGCTCCGTGATCACCGGCGACCCGGTCGAGACGTTCAAGGCGCGCGATCTCATGCGGACCATCGCCGAGGCGACCTGGGCCTGCGGCGACCCCGGCATGCAGTTCGACACGACGATCAACGACTGGCATCCCTGCTCGAACACCGACCGGATCAATGCCAGCAATCCCTGCTCGGAGTACATGTTCCTCGACGATTCGGCCTGCAACCTGGCCTCCCTGAATCTGATGAAGCTCACCAACGAAGACGGCGAGCTCGATGTCGCCGCCTATCGCAAGGCGATCGACATCACCATCCTGGCGCAGGAGATCCTCGTCGACAACGCTTCCTATCCGACGGCGCGGATCGCCAAGAACTCGCACGAGTATCGTCCGCTCGGTCTTGGCTACGCCAACCTCGGGGCTCTCCTGATGAGCCGCGGCCTGGCGTACGACTCGGATGCCGGCCGCGATTACGCCGCGGCGATCACCGCCGTTTTGACCGGCCAGGCCTACGTCCAGTCGGCACGGGTCGCCGAGAAGATGGGCCCGTTCATCGGCTACGAGAAGAACCGCGAGCCATTCCTCCGTGTGCTGAAGAAGCATGGCTCCCACGTCCCGAAGATCGACTCGGCCCACGTGCCGCTCGATCTCTATCAGGCGTCCCGCGACTGCTGGGAGGAGGCGTACCTGCTCGGGCAGAAGCATGGCATCCGTAATGCCCAGGCGACCGTCATCGCCCCGACCGGGACGATCGCTTTCATGATGGACTGCGACACCACCGGCATCGAGCCCGACATCGCGCTGGTCAAATACAAGAAGCTGGTCGGCGGCGGCATGCTGAAGATCGTCAACCAGACGGTCCCGAAGGCGCTCGACCGCCTCGGGTACGCCGACCAGCAAGTGAAAGAAATTCTGGAATCGATCGACGAGAACGAGACGATCGAGGGGGCGCCGCACCTTAAAGACGCCCACCTGAGCGTCTTCGACTGCGCCTTCCGCCCGCTGCGCGGGGCGCGCAGCATCGCCTACATGGGTCACGTCAAGATGATGGGCGCGGTGCAGCCGTTCGTCTCCGGCGCGATCTCGAAGACGGTCAACGTGCCGTCCGACGTCACGGTGGATGAAATCACGGAGGCGTTCCTGCAGTCCTGGAAGCTGGGACTCAAGGCGGTGGCGATCTACCGCGACGGCTGCAAGCGGACGCAACCGCTCTCCACCAGCAAGGACTCGGCCAAGGTGAAGATCGAGGCGGCGCCGGGTGCCGGCGCGGCGACCGATGCGCCGCCGCGGGCGGTGCGCCGGCGTCTTCCCGTCGAGCGCCGCGCGATCACGCACAAGTTCTCGATCGCCGGGCATGACGGCTACATCACCGTCGGCATGTACGAGGATGCCCAGCCGGGCGAGATCTTCCTGGTGATGGCCAAGGAGGGGAGCGTCGTCTCCGGTCTGATGGATTCCTTCGCCACCTCGGTGTCGCTGGCGCTGCAATACGGCGTGCCGCTCCAGGTCCTGGTCGACAAATTCAGCCACGTACGGTTCGAGCCTTCGGGCTTCACCAACAACCCCGAGATCCCGATCGCCAAGTCGATCGTCGACTACATCTTCCGCTGGCTGGCGTCGAAGTTCCTGGCGAAGGATCAGCAGATCGCCGTCGGGATCCATGTCAGGGAGACCGGTGAAGGGCGCGAGGGTCGGGAAGGAAACGACCCGGGGCACGCCGCATCGGCAGGCGCTCTTCCCGTGAGCCTGGTGCCCGGCCCTTCGAGCGCGCCCCGCTCGAGCGCTCCGGCGTCGGTCGGCGCGGCCGGCTTCGATGCCTCCCGGCCGCCGCTCGCCTTCCGTCCCGATGAGGATGCGCCTCCGTGCCCCGATTGCGGCTCGATCATGGTCCGCAACGCGGCCTGCTACAAATGCCTCAACTGCGGCACCACCAGCGGCTGCTCGTGACCCGGGAGCGGCATCGCTGAGACGACTCCTCGGCAGCGCGTTCGGCGTCATGCTTCTGTCGATGCCGGCGCCCTGCCGGGGCGGGACGGAGACCCTTCTCGATCCGGGGCGTCTTCTCGCCCGCCGCTCCCTGTCCGATCTGCAAGCCGGCCCCGACGGCCGGTGGGTCGCCTGGACCGTCTCCGAACCGCCCCAAGGCGAGCGGCACCGCCGCCACATCTGGGTGCTGGATGTCGAGACGCGCGCCGCCAGGCAGTTCACCTACTCGAAGAAATCGGAATGGGCGGCGCGCTGGTCGCCGGACGGCCGGCGCCTGGCGTTCGTCTCGGATCGGGGGGACTCTCCGCAGCTCTACCTGATGCCGTCGGACGGCGGCGAAGCGGAAAAGGTCGCCGACGAAGAGGTCGCCGACGAGGCGCCGGCCTGGGCTCCGGACGGATCCCGAATCGCCTTCATCGGGAAAGAGAAGAAGAGCGATCTCGAGAAGCGGCGCGAGAAAGAGAAGAACGACGCGCATGTGGTCGACAAGGACGACAAGCCCGGCCGACTCTTCATCACCGATCCACAAGCCCGATCGACCCGGCCGCTGACGCCCCCGGACTGGAAAGTCTCCGAGCTCCAGTGGCTGCCCCGGGGAGATCGGCTCCTGCTCCTGGCGAGCGACCGCCCCCACGGCGATCGCTGGTCGACGCGCATCGTCCTGGTCGATGCCCGCAGCGGGGCGCTGACCACCCTCGCCTCCCCCGCAGGGCCGATCGCGGGACTCAAGATATCGCCCGATGGGCGCGCCGCCGCCTTCGTCGGCCCGCGCGTCGACGGACCGGAGCCGCACGATCTCTATCTGCTCGACCTTCCCGGCGGCGAAGGCACCGGCGCACCCGGCCCCGGGAGCCCGGGCCGGGCCCGCAACCTGACCGCGCAGGCTCTCGATCGCGTCGTCGAGGCGTACCTCTGGGACGGTAACGGCGCCCTCGTCCTGCTCGTTCAGGAGGGATTCACCAACCGCCTCATCCGGGTGACGACCGCCGGAGCGATCGAGCGTCTCCCGGAGCTGCCGATGCTGGCGACCGATCTCGCGCTGCTGACGAAAAGCAGGATCGCCTTCATCGGCGAGCGGACGGCCGTCCCGGCGGAGATCTGGATAGGCGGGAGAGACGGCGAGGGCCCCCATCGCGCCCCGGCGCCGATCACGCGGCTGAACGAGTCGGCGGGGGAGGCGCCGCTAGTCGCGCCGCAAATCCTGAAATACAAGAGCTTTGACGGCGTCACGATCGAGGCGGCGCTCCTGACTCCCCGGGGCCAGGCGGCGGGCCACCGATCGCCGCTCGTCGTTCTGGTCCATGGCGGACCGACCGGACGCTGGGAGGATCGATTCGAGGCCTGGGGACAGCTCCTGGCGGCGCGAGGCTTCGCCGTTCTTTATCCGAACCTGCGCGGCTCGACCGGATATGGCGCGCGCTTCGTCGAGATGAACCGGCGCGACTGGGGCGGCGGAGATTTCAAGGATCTGCTGGCGGGGGTCGACGAGCTGATCGCCCGCGGAATCGCCGATCCGGAA
>WNFM01348940.1_pt1 | contig 13931 bp, 10 predicted proteins | sample 5400271 | NCBI WGS metagenome assembly WNFM01 (sample SAMN13153352, study PRJNA577476) | soil metagenome | isolation source: 60 cm saprolite on Douglas fir-dominated hillslope | place: USA:California | collected 2013-09-17 | reverse complement strand
TAAGCTAAATCTTTAATTCCCTATCGTCTTTAGTAGGAAAGGGCTAGAGATGCTCTTTCGATGCGTTTTGACAACTTAAACACAAGGAGGCAACTATGGTTAGCACACCATCGGAGTCCAAATTGGTTCTACCCGCACATGGCGATCTATTCCGCGTAGTGCCACTTTATCGTCCCGAGGAGATAGAGGCCGCACCATCGGCGCAACTCACGTTCCACAATGGACCACTGCTGAGTGCGGTTGAGGTTTTCAGTATCTTCTGGGGTTCAGCCTGGCAGCGGCAGCCACAGAGCGATCTAGCGAATAACCTGAACCAGTTCTTCGACTTCATCCTGACGAGTTCGCTGCTCGACCAACTCGCTGAGTACAGCGTCCAGGGTCAGGTAATTGTCCACGGCCACCGAAGTGGTACGACCACAATTACATCACCGCATCTGCGCCATTCGGTAACCGATACTGCTATCCAGCATATGCTCCAGCAAGAGATTACCTCTAATGCTGCATTTCCACAACCCACTGCGAACACCCTCTACTTCGTCTACCTGCCGCCAGGAGTAGCTGTAGTTCAAGGTGGGGGCGCCTCATGCAAGGTGTTCTGTGGGTACCACAACGATATTAGCGGCAAGATCTTTTATGCCGTCATGCCTTTTCCCGGCTGTACAGGTTGCACTGGTAATCTCACGACACTCGACGCGCTCACCTCGACCAGTTCACATGAACTGTGCGAAGCGATCACGGACGCAATCCCCGGGCAAGGGTGGTATGACGACCCCAACAACGAGGAAATTGGTGACATCTGTGCCTGGCAAACCAAGAAGATTGGTGATTACACCGTCCAGCTCGAGTGGTCGAACAAAGCTAGTAAATGCGTTTAACCGGTGATAATGCCAGTCTAGCTCAGGAAATTTTGCGTACCAAACGACCCACCCAGCACAGCCTTGGAGGATGCGCCCATCCAGCGGTCCAGCACCGTGGCGTAGACGGAGCGGAAATCGACGGTATATTTCAGGTTGCCGTTCTCGTCCAGGCTGCTCAGGCTGGGTGGCTCACCATAGATGCCCTTGTTGACAGGATTGCCCAGAATGAACATGGGAGCGGCAGTGCCATGATCGGTACCCAGGCTGCCGTTTTCTTCGACGCGCCGCCCAAACTCTGACCAGGTCATGACCACCACGTTATCGGCTTTGCCGTGTGCCGCCAGGTCACTGTAAAAGGCCGAGACCCCGTTGGCGAGCGTTTGCATGAGCACATCATGCGTGGCCGCCTGGTTGGCATGTGTGTCGAAGCCGCCGAGCGTGACATAGCCTACGCGCAGGCCGAGACCCTGCACAATAGCTTCCGCTAAAACCTTGAGTCCATCGGCAAATGGCCCTTTCGGATAGGTCACCGCAGGCCGATACGTCGCGTCCGCCTGGTGCAACTGGCGCGAACCATCCTGAGCGCTGAGCGCCGTCGTGTCCAGCAAGGCAGCATAAGGCGCGGTCCCCGGATACGAGTTGTAGAGCTTCATCAACGCTTGCAGGCGCGTATTGCCCCCATCGGCATCCACAGGATCAGGATAGAGCCTGTACGACTGGACACTTGCCACCGTCGGCACCTGCGTAGTGATCGATTGCAGTGCCTGCGCGGTTTGTACGCCGATGTCAAGAGCTTTGAAAGGGTGACCATCCCGGTCAACCAGGCCGGAGACGAGTTTACCGAGCCAGCCTTCGCCGCCATTGCCAGACAGGTCAAGCGTCTGCCAGATGTCCATAGCCTGGAAGTGCGATAGGCTCGGGTTGGGATAGCCGACGCCCTCCACAATTGCCAGGTGCCCATCATGCCAGAGCTTTTGCAGCGGTTGCAGGTTGGGATGCAGTCCCAGGCGCGTATCCAGCGGTAATACTTTCGTCTCGGGTATGCCCAGCGTCGGGCGCATTTTCAGATACAGGGGATCGGTGAACGGCACAACCGTATTGAGGCCGTCGTTACCACCCGCCATCTGCACAACAATCAGCGTGCGGTCACTGGCCGTCTGAGCCATACGTGAACCATCCAGCGCCTGTGCCCGGGCCGATGCTACTCCACGACTGAAGATAGCTGGCATGACCATACCTGCCGATACGACTAACAATCCGTCTTTTATCATTGCTCTGCGCGTGAGTTTCATTTGCTCTACCTCTCTGGTCTAGTTAAGCTGGTATTCAGGTGATGCCATCATAAGATACAGCGTGCCCCGCACGCGGCCCAGCGGGTAACTCTGCCCATTCGTCAGCGCCACTGGCCTGCCTCTGCCGCTGCCCTCTTGTGCTGTGAAGTAGTCCAGCAGCTGCGTTCGCCTGCCACTAACTAGATTGCCGTCCAGTAAAAACGAGGAGAAGTGATCGACAAACTGCTCCGGTGAACTCAACTGGTGTGTGTTAACAACACTTTGCAGATCAACAAGCGGCGTTGAGCCGTCCCTTGCACCCGCGCCACTTGCCAGTAGAAAGTCTATGTAGTTCAAGCGCGTCATCCAGGTGCCACTATTGAGCCAGAGGGCGCTCACTTTGTCGCCGGGCCAGCCCGCTACGTTCGGGGGATCAAACAGCGTCTGCCCCATCAATGTACTGAATGCTGGTAAACGCTTACTGACGCTATCTTCATTGATACCCAGCGCACGATACACGCTGGCGGTAAACTCTACAGGCGACTTAATGCGGCCACGGTAGGCTTGCGCCGATGAGAATTGTGGCGAGAGCAGCAAAGTGCGCATGACTGCGCCCATGTTATGTCCACTCTCCACGTACGTATCGACTAACGGCTTCAGATCGTCAGTGCTCGGGTTTTCATAGGCAAAGAACGTAAAGAGTTTACGGCAGATGAACCAGGGTGCCGCGGGATGGTTGGCCAGGATAGTGATCACGTCCTTGTAGTCAAGATTACCCGTGTGGCCCAGGTACGTTTTGACCAGGTCATTGTGATCTCGCGGGAAATAGCGCGAGCTCAACCCCCTGACATGCCAGCCGGTCAGAGCAGCCGCGCCCTCGTACACGTCCTGTTGTGTATAATGACCAAGGCCAAGTGTGAACAATTCCATCAGTTCGCGCGCATAGTTTTCGTTTGGCGCCCTCTTCGTGCTCTTGGTCAGATCGAGGTAGAAGAGCATGGCAGGGTCGCTCGTAATCCCCAGCAGGATAGTATCAAAGGTATCGAACGCATGCTCGCGCAAAAACTGGTTTTGCATGATCATACGCATATAGGCTCTTGAGCCGCCAACTTTATGGAAACTGCTGGTCAGTACGCCATGCCAGAACAGCGTCATCTTCTCCAATAAAGGGCGTTGGGTCCATGCCATGCGCAGCAGCCACCAGCGTTGCTGGTCGGCAGGCGAGTTGAGATTAAGGCTCAGAGCCTTGAGACGATTCTCCATAGCATCATCTGCTACCTGCTGGTAGTTGAGCAGGCGATCCACCGCGCCATTAAAGCCGAGTTGCCTGTACATGGCTAATTCATCCGGAGTCGCTCCAAAGCCCGCACGCCGCAACAAATGCCCTATTTGTGTACTGCTCGCCATCGGCCCCTGCGCGGGACTCGTGAAACCACCATGCTCTATCCACCGTGCCAGGGCGACACCACCAAAAGCTGCTGCTACTCCCGCTCCGCCTAACGCGGCCATGCCCGCAAGTGATTTGCCCATAAACTTGCGACGAGAGGTGGGAGCAGGCTGCTGCGGAGCCACCTCAGGCGCTACGGCAGCCTGCAGCGGCGTGGTAGGGGCGGCCTGAGCAGGTAAGTCGTCCCGCACCCCGCCAATGTCCATTTGTGGCTCTGTTGGCTGATTATACGTATCATCAATACTCATATCTTTATGCTCCGCTGTGTCCTTGAGGATTGTCCTACAATAAGACAATTATCCCGGTACCTTGACTGCAACAGCTCACTTGCTTCATCTTGTTACAGGGTTGCCTTCAACCGGTATAGTATATATTGAGAGCTTTTCTGTTCCTATTTTAGCAGACAAACGTCAAGAATTTCTCAAGAAGAGATAAGTATTTGCTCTAGCGCTATGTAGCGCCGCTTGTCCAAAAAGCACAAGCAGTGTACAATATGCCCTGATGCGAATGAAGACAACGACCAAACGTCTTGATATAGACCATGGGGACTCCATCACCCGTCCCCCTAGCAGTACCAGGCGACGCACACACCTTCTCTTTGCTATTTTATTCGCGATGGGGTGTGCGATTCTCCTCATGGACGCCGTTCTGCCCTTACGCGACCTGTGGTTTTACGAAGCGCTATTGACGCAGCTCGGCTCCTGGCCTGTGCTCCCTTCCCAGATTCTTTTTCCAGGATGGCAACTCATCCCGCCTTTGCCTCACCTGAACTACATCGGAGTACCGCAAGTCGTACAGAGTTGGGAGAAGCTTCCTTTATTGCTCGCCTCTTTTATAATCGTATTCCTTGTCTATTTACTGGCGCTGCGGCAGCTCCCCGAACACATCACAAAGCGCTACCTTTTGCGCTCAACTGTGCTGCTCGGCATTCTCTATATGCTCATTCCTATTGTCACTTCCCCAGACCTGTATTCGTACATTGCTTACGCCCGTATCGGTGTAATTCACGGTTTAAATCCATTGACAACCCCGCCAACCGCCATTCGCGGCGATGTAATTTACTCCTACATCTTCTGGGTAGATCAGCCCTCAGCGTATGGACCTACCTGGGCTATCATCACCTGTTCCCTGCAGTGGCTAACCGGGCTTTTTGGAGGCGCTTCATACCTTCTAACGATGGTCATAGTGCTGCGTGTCCTGGGATTGGCTTCGCATCTCGTATCCACATTACTGATCTGGTCAATCAGTGGGCACCTGCAGCAGAAGTATGGGGGGACCATTTCGTCCACCGCACGTTTGCGTGCAACATTGGCATTTGCCTGGAATCCATTACTACTCTTTGAGGCTTGCGTCAACGCACATAATGATACCATCTTGTTGACTCTGGTATTGCTTGCAATCTGGTTCCTCACACGCGACACGGTGCCCAGGATACCCCCAACAGTATTGGCCGCCACAATGCTGGCACTGGCCACTTGCCTCAAAATAAACATCGTGGTGCTTGCGCCCGGCCTGCTCATTTATACCTGGACACAAGCACCCATCCAGGAGAGGGTTAAGCGTGTCGCGCTAACTGCTGCCACCTATGCCGGGATCATTCTTCTTCTCTATGCGCCATTCTGGCAAGGTGGAGCAATTTTCAATGTGTTGACCGTTAATCCTTCGACCTATCGCTCAATCAACACCCTGGCCGACTTCCTGGGTCATCTCTACAATGCCATCGCGGGCGATCTCGGCTTTGCCCTTGGGGAACCTATTGGTTCGCCCGCCGAACGTTTGATGCATACACTGAGCCTGGCCAGCTTTGTGATAATCTATGTGCTGCTCTGCTGGCGCATCATACGCAGGTCCGAGCGCGTCAGCACCCCGCCAGGTTTGATACGCTGGATGGCTATTATCTGGCTGGTCTATTGCGCCATCGGCTCGCCCTGGTTCTTTCCATGGTACATCACCATCTTTTTTGGACTCTTTGCGCTCATTGAGGCCTTACCAGGCGACAACGATTCACTGTTCGACTTTATCCCACGGCCTACTGGCTCGGGCATCTACTTTGTGCGCCTGCTCGCTTTCAGTATGCTCAGTCTTTACTGCTTCTCCTCGTGGGGACCGCTGAACAGCCTGGTACCAGGTCTACCCGGCTTCCTATGGTCAACCTTCAGTGGGCTCTGGGCCTGGGTTTTGCCACCCCTGGGAGCTTATCTTCTCCTAAGATTCAGCAAGGTGGCTATCCATAAAGACCGCTAACCCTCCCACCCTAAAACGATCCCAAAAACCCGCTAATCGTCAGCAGAAACACCTCTGGCTGCTCCAAATTAGAAAGATGGCCAGCCTGTGGAATAACTACATATTGCGCGCCCGGAATACGTGACGCATAGTCCTGCGCCACAGTTGGAGGAGTTAAAGCATCCTGTTCGCCCACTATAACCAGCGTTGGGCATGTAATGCCTGCCAGGAGATCGGTGGAATCGGCGCGCTGCGCCATACCGCGCGAGGCGGCTGCGATACCTCGAGAAGTTGCCTCGTCGATCAATTGCCGGACACGCGCTTCCACGTCTGGATGCTGCTGGCGCGTATACTCTGAGAGCAACCGGGGCACCTGCAGATCAGCAATTGCCCCTGTTCCCTGCGTTTCAGCAATACGCGCGACATTCTCGCGGTTGGCTTGAGCCTCGGGGGTATCCGCCCCTGGTCGAGTATCGGCCAGGATCAAGCCACCCACGCGCTGCGGGTATTTGCGCAGGAACGCGAATGCCGCATACCCGCCCATCGACAGGCCGCAGAGCACAGCGTTTTGCATACCCAGAACATCCATCAGCCCTGCCACGTCATCAGCGAACAGTTCCATAGTGGATATTTCGTTCGTGATCTCGCTCTCCCCAAAGCCGCGCCAGTCAAGTGCCACGAGACGATAACGCGCCTCCCCAAGCAGCGCCGTTAACTCCCCCTCCCACATGCGTCGATTCAGCGGAAAAGCATGCAGGAATATCACCGGCAGCCCAACGCCATGATCATCATAGGCAAGTTGAACATTGTTGATTGTTGCTCTCATCACGTACTGCTCTCAGCCCCCTCGGCCTGTTCGTGGGCATGGTACGAACTGCGTACAAAAGGACCAGACTCGACGTGACGGAAACCCATCTTCTTGCCCTCGGCCTTGAGGGCCGCAAATTCATCCAGCGGCACGTAGCGCTGGATCGGCAGGTGCTGGAATGACGGGCGCAAATACTGTCCAATGGTCAGTATATCAACGTCGTGTTCATGCAGGTCACGCATGACCTCGATAATCTCGTCCCACGATTCGCCCAGGCCCAGCATGAAGCCGGATTTTGTCGGCGCCGCAGGATTCATCTCCTTGGCCCACTTCAACACCTGCAGCGAACGCTTGTAGATCGCCTGTGGGCGCACACGTCTGTAAAGCCTGGGAATAGTCTCGACGTTGTGGTTGAAGACATCGGGCTTCGCATCTATCACGACCTTCAGTGCTTCGTACACCCCTTTGAAATCAGGCGTCAATACCTCAACTTTGCAATCGGGGTTCAAGCGCCGGATCCAGCGAATGGTCGCGGCGAAAATAGCAGCGCCGCCATCCTTTAACTCATCGCGATTCACTGAGGTGACGACGGTATGGCGCAGCCCCATCTTCTGCACAGCCTCCGCGACCCGTTTCGGCTCCTCCCAGTCCAGTCCTATCGGGCGACCCGTCTCCACCGCACAAAAGCCACAACTGCGCGTGCAGACACGCCCCAGGATCATGAATGTGGCCGTTCTATGGCCCCAGCATTCCCCAATATTTGGGCAGCGTGCCTCCTCGCAAACCGTGTGCAATTCCTTGCTACGCATCAACTCCTTCAGATTTTCGTAGTTTTCGCCCTTAGGAGGCCGCACCCTCAGCCATTCGGGTCGGCGCTCTGGAATCATGGTCGCCATCTTGTTTTCCTTTGTTTAATACACGTCTATTTCACGTCCATAACTCTGCAACTTCGTCCGAACCGCCTGCAAGAAACCGCCGGCCCCGGCACCATCCAGGATGCGATGATCGAATGAGAGACTGAGATACATCATGTAGCGCACTGCGATGGCATCATCCTCGATCACCACCGGGCGTTTGACCACTGCATCCATACTCAGAATGCCGGCGTTCGGCTGATTGATAATCGGTACTGAGATAATTGTACCAAAAGTACCGGGATTATTCACTACGAAAGTGCTGTTCTGCATATCCTGTACCGTCAGCTTGTTGCTTCGGGCACGCTGGGCAACAGCGTTAACCTGCTTCGAGAGACCGGCAATGGTTAATTGATCGGCATCATAGATGGTCGGGACAACAAGACCCACGTCGGTAGCGACAGCTATACCCAGGTTGATACGCTTCTTGATAATGATCTTGTTGTCTTCCGTCCAGCTTGAATTCATCAACGGGAACTTGCGAATACCCTCACACACCGCTTTCATGACGAAGGGCACGTAGCTGATGCTATACCCCTCGCGTTTCTTGAAGTCCTCTTTGTTCTTCTCCAGCCATTTAGCGATGTTAGTCATATCGACCTCCACCACGGTTGTGGCATGCGGAGAAGTGCGTTTGCTGCGCACCATATGCTCGGCAATCGCCAGGCGCATGCGGCTGGGTGTAACTATCTCAATGTCCTCACCTGCCATGCTGGGTGCAGCGGGCGCACCGTATGCCGGCTCTATAGGAGCCGCCGCCGAGACACTATACACCGGCTGCGCCGCAGGAGCCGGTGCCGCTGGTTGAGCAACCGCGGCCGCAGGAGCCGCTTGCTGCTCAAGGTAAGCGAGAATGTCATCTTTGCGCACACGTCCACCGGTGCCCGTCCCGGGGATTGCATTCAGGTCGAGGCCATGCTCACGCGCCAGGCGTCGCGCCAGCGGCGAGATACGCTGTCGCTCCTCTTCGCCCACATGCGCGGACTGCGTGGCACCGCCTGCACCATTGCCGCCGCCGGTGGCGCTCCCGTTATCCATAACCGCCACGTTCGCGCGGGCAGGACTCTCTACCGGGGCCGCATCCGGTCCCGGCGCAGCCTCTGCGGGCGGTGAAGCCGAAACATCGGCGTTCTCTTCAATCATTGCGATATCCGTACCCACGGGGACCGTCTCGTCGACTTTGACGAGTATTTTCGTCAAGCGGCCGGCAACAGGTGAAGGAAGCTCGGCATTTATCTTATCGGTGACGATTTCGGCCAGCGACTCGTCTCTCTCGATCCAGTCGCCTTCGTTTTTCAGCCAGCTTCCCACCGTGCCTTCCGCAACGGATTCTCCCAATCGTGGCATCTTAACCGGTGTTGGCATATGTGTATGACTCCTTTGTCAGTCGCATTTCTAATAAGCCGCAAGCTTGCGTGCCGCATTGAGAATCTTGTCCTCGTTCGGCAAAAAGGCATCCTCCAGCGGCGGTGCATAAGGGAATGGCGCATCGGGCGCGGCTACACGAGTGATCGGCCCATCGAGATACTCGAACAAATCCTCGGACAAAATCGCCGCCAGTTCAGCGCCAATCCCACCTGTGAGCGTGTCCTCGTGCACAATCAGTACCTTGTTCGTGCGCTTGACCGACTCGAGGATTGTTTCGCGGTCAAGCGGCGTGAGACTGCGCAGGTCGATCACCTCGACATCCAGGTCATCCTCTTCCTCGAGCGTCTGCGCGGCTTTTAAGCTCTGGTGTACCATCGCGCCATAGGTCAGGATAGTCATATCTTCTCCCTCGCGGCGCATAATGGCCTTGCCCAGCGGCACAACGTAGTCCTCAGAGGGAAGTTCTTCACGCAGTTCTGGCATGCGATAGAGTAGCTTATGTTCGAGGTAAAGCACGGGATTGTTGTCGCGAATAGCCGCCTTGAGCATACCCTTAGCGTCATAGGCCGTCGCGGGCACCACCACTTTGATGCCCGGCGTGTGGAAGAACCACGCTTCGGGGCTGCTGGAATGGAATGGGCCGCCATGGGTGCCGCCGCCGGAAGGGCCACGAATGACTATCGGCACAGGCATACCGGCCCGCCAGTACATCTTGCTCGCCATATTGATGATCTGGTCGAAGCCGGAGGTAATAAAATCGATAAACTGCATCTCGGCAATCGGACGCATACCCATAAGTGCCGCACCCACGGCAGAGCCGATAATGGCAGCTTCGGCCATCGGCGTATCGATGACGCGCTCCGGCCCAAACTCTTCCAGCATGCCCGCGCTGACTTTGAACGCACCGCCATAGGTACCCACGTCTTCGCCCAGCAAGAATACAGCCTCATCACGGCGCATCTCTTCGCGTATAGCCTGGCTAATCGCTTCTAGATAGGTCACTGCACTCATCGTCGTCCAACCTCCTCGGGCATAACAAATTGGGATCGCGCAGTTTCTGCCACGCTGTTGAATGGTTTGCCTGTACGGCTATCCAGCGCGTTGACGTAGCGCGGGTCTTGCGCTCCAGGCTCACCAATGATGGCAACAGGCCCATCAGGAGCAAACACATAGTCGGCTACCGTCGCGGGATCGGGCGCGGGACTCTGTTCCGCGAAACTCACGGCATCGTCTACAACCGCCTTGACCATTTCCTCGATCTCAGCCTTTTTTGCCGCCGTCAAAATCTTTTCCCCGCTCAAATATCTCTCAAAGCGTACAATCGGGTCCTTTGCCAACCACTCTTTGCGCAGTTCCTCTGGCACATAATCGGCTTTATCGGCCTCCGAGTGGCCGCGTACGCGAAAAGTCTTACACTCTACAAGCGCCGGACCTTTACCGCTGCGCACATGCTCTACCGCTCGCCCCACCGTCTCGATCACCGCCAGCACATCATTCCCATCAACGCTCTCTCCTGGCATGCCATAGGCAAGGGCACGTTCAGAAAGATTTTCAATCGCAAACTGCTTGTACGTCGGTGTCGAATAGGCATAACCGTTATTTTCGATCACGAAGACAACCGGCAATTTCTGTACAGCGGCAAAGTTCAGCGCCTCGTGGAATGGCCCGGTATTGCTTGCGCCATCCCCGCAGGACGCCAGGACGGCAGTTGAACGCTTGCGTACTTTCATAGTCAGACCCACACCACATGCCACGGGCAGCGATTCGCCAAGCATACTAATGCTAGGCACAATGCCGTGATGCATATCGCCGATATGCGCCTGCCCATCGCGTCCCAGGGTGGGAGAGTTACCGCGAGCCAACCATTGACACATTATCGCGCGTGGCGAGCTGCCCCGCGTTAAATGCATTCCCAGATCACGGTGCTGCGGTACAATGCAGTCCCCATCGCGCAGCATCATTGCCGCCCCGACGGTCGTAGCCTCGTGCCCCTGTGCCGTGTAGACTCCACCGACCACTCTCCCCTGTAGAAAGAGCGTGCGTGTGCGATCTTCCATAGCCCGGGTGAGGCGCATAAGATAATAGATCTGTAGCAGGTCAGCCCGCTCCAGCCGCATCATAATCACTTCCTTTGCTTACAATGAAGGGGTGTTCTTCGTCCATGCTAGCACTTCGCGAGAAGCACTGTCAAGTTAACCTCCACCCTGTCCCCTTCCTCGTCGTCCCCCTTGCCCACCTGGGAACATCACGCCCCCTGCATCTGCATCTCCGCCATCCTGATATCGTCGCGCAGCCGCCTGATACGTTGCCTATATGCATCCTCCGGCTGCCGGTAACCCAGCTTGAGCTTATCCCCCATACTCACATGCCATTTGCGGAAGGCCAGCCCGATCTCCGTCTGGTAGAGCGCTTTGACGCGCAGCCATTGCCTGTAGCCGCTTTTCTTTAAAACCCCCCGCTCCGCCTTTGTGCGTAGAAATGAGTTTTGCAGCAGAGCATATTCGCCTACCGTCACAACGCCTTTGCTCACCTCTACCGCCAGGAACTCGCGAATCACCGCCGCCTCGTGAGCCAGCGACTTGATGAGGACGTACAGCAGGCCAATCTGTGCCAGGAACGGAGGCACATAATTGCCGACAATGGCAGCCAGGGCAAAATTGACAACGGCAGGGTTGCCGCCTGAGTCGAGGATGGAGGCGCTGGCCTGGAAATCAACGAAGTCGAAGAAACTGTGTAGCCCCACGGCTATAAGATAGCCAATCAAAGGAATGACAATCTGCTTCCAGCGCACCCTTGTATAGCGCACGTAGCCCAGGGCCGCGCCAAAACAGGCAATGAAAGTCGAATGGCCGAGCCATCCCAGGATGACCCTGCCCACGATCAGGAAGACCAGGAAGTTCTTGGAGTTCGCAGCAAAATAGTTGAAATTTTCAACCATGGCAAAACCTGCACCGATCAAAGCACCATACACAATGCCATCGGTCACGTTGTCGAACTCATCGCGCAGGATGATGAAGAGCAAGAGCAGGCCAAGCCCTTTGATCGTCTCCTCCGTGACACCTGCGTTGAGTCCTTGCAAGGCTGTACGCAGAACCACGCTGGTGCCCGGACGACCAAGCATATTAGTTAGCATGCCATCGACTTTCGTCTCGATAAAAAATGCCGGTGGGATGGCAATGATGGCTCCCCACAAAAAAGCCGCCAGGCGTAAAAACCACGGCTCGCGCTCGAAGCGATCCATGAAGTTCACCAGCAGAAAGATACCAACAGCCGGCACGAGCGGTATGATAAGGATCGCAACGAAGCTAGCCGCCCCGTTTTGCGCCAGCGCGGACATGCCAACGAAGCTATTAAGTATGATAGTGATCATAGCGCAGATCGCCAGGATGGCTATAGCAATACCTGCAATCAGCCAGCGAGTACGTTTGCCCATACGCTGTGGCAGGGCGAACTGCATAGTTATGCCAGCTCCAAGCACGTTCTCCGCCCCATTTTCCCACACCTGCGCCTCCTGTTCAGGATCGGGTTGCGCGGGAAGCGGGAATTGAGCCGGGAGCCCTCCCGAACTTTCACGCATGTCAAACGAGCCCCCGGCAGGCCTGGCCTGGTCATCGGATTGCACTGGCCCCGTAGGCAACAGTGGCTGTAGAGGCGGCGAGGGCAGTGCCTGTAGAGCCGGTGGGGTTTGTCGTTCCCGTTCAACAGAGACGCCATTGGAGGAAGCGATCTGCAGCCCGCGCTGGGCCGTGTAGATTTCAGCGATTTCATCAGCCTGATCCTGGTGATCAGACATATCCAGGTTTGTGAGCCGTACTGTTTGCGGAGCTATCAACTGCAACATAGTGCTGCCCAGGATGAGCACATCCTGTGGCTGTATGGGCAGGCTCGAGCCGCTTGGGACGGGTCGTCCATTGACGCGCACGACATTCTTAGCCGTCAGGTTAACGATGTGCCAGCCGTCCTGGCCCAATAAGAGGCGGGCATGGTCGCGCGAGACCGTGGGGTCCATCAAGATGATGTCATTATTGAGCGCGCGACCAATGCTTGTCTCGTGGTGCGTGAGCACGTGTACGAGTCCCTCTTCTGGCAGCCAGCCAGTAGGATATTTTACCTGCATATGTGCGCTATCGGCGGAAGATCGCGCTGGCATGACACGCACTACACGCAGCACACCGTAATTCTGACTCATTATCCCTTTTCCTGGATCAGAGACTAGATGGCGCTGGCCAAAACCCCTGAGCGCCCTCACAGGGACGAGCGTCTTCAAACGCGCAAGTTTCCCTCTGCCAGGGGTCCATCTATCACGTTTGCGATGCCAGCGTTTCTTGCAAGGGGTCAGTGGCAAGCAAGGAAGGGACAAGTACTCCTATCCCAACTATTTCTTTTGTTTTGTAATATACCAGTTTGTGCCAAATATGGCTAGAGGTACTACCATTTCCTCAGTTTGCAAAGCCCCCACCCTTTAACTGATAATCAAAGTACTTCTACATTCTTTGTCTAAGCAAGGAGACAAACATGGACCTTCGCGATCGTATCGCCCTCATAACGGGCGCAAGCAGCGGCATTGGCTATGCTACAGCTCTTCGTATGGCCGAAGTTGGAGCCGACATCGCTATCGGATATGAACAGAGGGAACAGGCTGCCCAGGTGCTAGCCGAACACATACGCCAGCTGGGACGGCGAGCCATCACAGTGCGCGGCGACATGAGCAAGCCCGACGAGGTACTTGCGCTGGTTGATGTCGCAGAGGCGGAACTGGGACCCATCGACATTCTCATCAGCAACGCCGGTGCGGGTAACCGCAAGCGCCTGGAAGAGCTCACCCTGGAAGAGTGGGATCAGACCATCAATGTCAACCTGCGCCCCAGCTTCTTACTTGCTCAACGGATAACGCCCGGCATGCGTCAACGTCGCTGGGGCCGAGTCATCTTAATCTCCTCCGTTGCAGCATTCACCGGCGGCATAGTCGGACCCCATTATGCCGCCTCGAAAGCAGGCTTGCTCGGGCTCATGCATTCCCTTGCCGCGTCCCTTGCTCCTCAC
>WNFM01102203.1_pt1 | contig 13931 bp, 9 predicted proteins | sample 5400271 | NCBI WGS metagenome assembly WNFM01 (sample SAMN13153352, study PRJNA577476) | soil metagenome | isolation source: 60 cm saprolite on Douglas fir-dominated hillslope | place: USA:California | collected 2013-09-17 | reverse complement strand
TACTCTCCCTTTCTGTGCTGCTTATACTTCTAAGTGGCTTGACCTTGACTTTCACCAACGTTGCCCACGCTGAAACCGCTGGTGCCCAGACTTCCAGCAATTGTATCAACCCCAACGGAACAAATACGCTCCATGGCACACTCGGAGTGGCCAACTACACTATTGCCGTCCCTTCGAACTGGAATGGAACGCTGGTTCTCTACAGCCACGGTTATGTATTTTCGTCCAATCCCCTCGACAATCCGGCACCTGATGCCGGTGATGCTCTGACTGGAGCTGCGCTCTTGAATCAGGGCTATGCGCTTGCCGGGTCTTCTTACAGCCAGAACGGTTGGGCACTCCAACAGGCATTCCAGGATCAGATCGCATTACTTGATTTCTTCAACACAACCTGTGGTCATCCTACCCGCACAATTGCCTGGGGTCACTCGCTGGGCGGCATCATCACGGCTGGCCTGGTTCAGTTGTATCCCGATCGTTTTGCTGGCGCCCTGCCTATGTGCGGAGTGCTTGCCGGTGGTATTGGAACCTGGAACCAGGCGCTCGATAGCGTCTTTGCTTTCAATGTTCTCCTGGCGTCGAATACGTTGCCCGTAGCCCATATTACTAATCCCTCCGCTGCCTTCAATCAGGCCGAGTCAATACTTGGATCGGCGCAGAATACTCCTCAGGGCAAGGCGGGCGCGCATCGCCCTGGCCGCGGCCTTAGCGGACGTTCCCGGCTGGTTTGACCAGGCCTCATCTGAGCCTGCGAGTACGGACTTCAGTACACAGGAGCAGAATCAATTCCTCTGGGAAAACAAGGTTGACTTTCTTTTCGCCTTCTTCGCTCGTGCCGAACTCGAGGCTCGTGCTGGTGGCAATCCCTCGTGGAACACCGGTGTCAACTATAGCAAACAACTGGAAAATTCAGCCGATTACAGCGAAGTCGTAGCCCTCTACAAGCAAGCTGGCCTGAAGCTAGACCAGGATCTGGGCGCCCTGGCAGTAGCTCCGCGCATCGCATCTGATCCAGGAGCTGTGACATATCTGAACAATTACATCTCCTTCAACGGCAGCCTGAATCTTCCAGTACTTACCATGCACACGACCGGCGACGGACTCGTGTCCAACCAGGACGAGCAGGCATATGCGAGTGTCGTTCGCTCGGCTGGAGACTCCAGTTTGCTGCACCAGGTATTCGTTCATCGCGCCGGTCACTGCACCTTCACTCCCGCTGAGACGCTCACAGCTTTCCAAACACTTATTCATCGCCTGGATACTGGCATGTGGGACGGCTCTACTGATCCCTCTCAAATGAACCAGGAAGCGGCCGCGCTCGGTTCAACCTTTAACCCTGCGCCGTCGGCCTTCCTCAGTTTCGAGCCAACTCCCTTCCTGCGTCCATTTGACATTCGTAATAGCCATTAGTCAACGACGAGGTGAGGCAGAGGGGGCTTTGCTCCCTCTGCCGGGCATGCGGGGCCTCCAGCTTCAATAATCGTTTTGAGTTCATTCCAGGCGAGAGCCTTCTGTCCGTTCTGTACACTTATCCCTTGATAACTCACCTGAATCGAGCCGAAGTTCACCTGGTTGCCTGCATTATTAAGAGGCAATCGCTTCTGGGAACAGGCGGCGTGTCACTTCTTCCTCGATGGTCTTGCCCAGTTCATTGAAATTTTTATAAGTAGAAGGAATCATTGACTTTTCACCATAATCCACCTAAACTAAAGAGAGATTCATGACCCAATGTTTGAACTACCCAACGTTTTACTAGTGAATGAGTGAGTGGTTGTTCGGAGTTGAGAACATCTCTTTTGTCGTAGCATGTGATCTACCGCATTGGCATAAGACGTACTATACTCAAATGGCAGAAGGATCTTCTTCTTTGAGGGTAGCCTCTACAATTAAGGCAAGAAACGAGGTGTACCACTATGGGTATGAATCAACGCCGTCTTGGAAAGTATGAACTACAGGAACGTTTAAGACCTGGCGCTGTAGGCGAGGTATGGAAGGCCTTTGACACTCAACAGCGTCGCTATGTTACTATTAAAATCGTTTCGATCAATGCTCAGACGGGCACCGATTTCGTTCCTCGTTTCCAACGAGAAGCGCAAATTCTCGTAGCGCTACGCCATCCTAATATCGTACCGGTACAGGATTTCTACATGTCACAAAGCGGGAACGAAGCCTGCATTATCATGGATTATGTGGAAGGTCCAACCCTCGCCGACTATCTCAACGTGACTGCTCACATGGGAAAGATTCCTTCTCCCTCCGAGATTGTGTATCTGCTGACACCTGTTGCCAGCGCTCTTGACTATGCTCATCAACGCAACGTAATTCATGGCGCACTCAGGCCTACTGCGATTCTGCTTGACAAGATGGCTGCAACCTCCTCTTCACCAGGAGAAGCAAAACTCACCGATTTTGGGTTGAATCACATTCAGAATCCGCTTGCTCTCCCCCTCAATGACGTTGCCTACATCTCACCAGAGATTGCGCAGGGCTTTTCAGTCACGCACCAGAGCGATATTTATTCGCTTGCAGTGATTCTCTACGAGATGTGTACAGGCGCATTGCCTTTCCATGGTGATACGCCCAGCGATATTTTGATGCAACATATTCATGGCACGCCTACATCACCTGCACTCATTAATCCGTATATTCCTCCCCCACTGACCGCCACTATCATGCGTAGCCTTGCCAGGGATCCATCAGCGCGCCACTCCACCGCGACTGCTCTGGTTACAGCAGCAGCAAAGGCGCTGAACATAAGCATGCCAGAGAGTATCAGTCATTCCAACCCATCGCTAGGCACCGTCAATCCACCATCCCTGAGTGGTATCAGCAGCTCCATGGATACAATGAATAGTCCAACGTATCTCAGCCGTTTCCCACAGCAGTCGCTATCAAAATCGCCCCCTGTTCCGCCAGTTGTAGCGGGCAACAATACCCCGATTCCACCAGTTGTAGCGGGCAACAATACCCCGGTTCTGCTACCCTCTCCTGCCACCTCATCTTCCACACCCGCCTTGTCTCTGACACCAACGCAGTTCGAGCCAGGGAGACAGGTGCCAGAAGAGCAGAGCGGATCAGCATCTCCGCTCTCCCAGTCACCTTTTGCCAGGTCAGGCGGCACATCTATGCCCCAAACTCTCCAGTCCTCTTCGCCACCGCCACAAGCACAGAGACAAACAGCACCATCACCCACACCTGCCCCATCAGTACAAAAGAAGCGGCCAGGGTGGTTATATATTGCGCTGGCTGCCATCTTACTGGCTGTGCTCGTTGGCTCCGCCTTTGGAGCATACCTCATCTACACGCAGGGCACATCTTCGACTCAACCCACGATAGTGGGACATGCATTCTTTGTGAGTAGCGGCCTGTTGAGTAGCACCAACAGCAGCCAGGGTATCACCGATGAGTTACAGATCAACTTACAAAACCTTCCCGATCCTCAGCCTGGCAAACGCTATTATGCATGGCTGCTCAACGAGCAACAAATTGAATTGCCAGCCGTCGCCATCGGCGCGTTACCTCTCAATCATCAACAGGTAACGATGACGTATAAAGATCCGCAGCACAGCAACCTGCTTGCCAACTACGACCGTTTTCTTATCACCGAGGAAGACGCGAATCAATCACCGGCTAATCCTTCTCTCGATACAAACACATGGCGTTATGACGATATATTCTCAACAAAGCCCAATACGGCAGACACCGTCAATCATTTCAGCCTGTACGACCACCTGCGGCATCTGCTCTCCCAGGACCCGAAACTGAAGCTTGTTGGCCTGGGAGGAGGGCTAGATATCTGGCTCTACCGGAATATCACCAAGGTACTGGAAGCGGCAGGTAGTGCCAGAGACGCGCAGAAACAATGCACAGCAGACCCCAATAATTCCGCTTGCGCCTTCTTACACCGGTCGCTGGTGCGTATTCTAGACTACCTCGATGGGAGCGTCTATGTACATATAGATGTACCACCGGATACACCCCTATTAATTGACCCCACTATTGCTCGCGTTGCATTACTGGAGACTGACAATGTGCACCAGCAGCCTCCTGGCTATTTGCTGCACATTGGAAACCATTTACGGGAGGTTACGAATTCCCCTGGCGTCACACCAGCACAGCGCGCACTTGCTATTCGAATCACGCAGGCTATCAATAATGTTCAACATTGGCTAGAGGCTGTCCACGCCGATGCAGTAAAGCTTGTGCAAATGGACAACAGCCAGACGTCACAGCCAGGTGCATTATCCATCCTCAATGATCTGTTCACACAGGCCAACCATGCTTTCGTCGGGCAGTTCGACCCGAATACGAGTACGGTGAAGGAAGGTACGGTGCAAATTCACTATAACATTCAGGGGTTGGCAACCTTCGAAGTTACGCCATGTACGATCAATAATGGCAAGAATACCTGTTCATAAATGAGGAGAGGGTGTTATGAGTACAAATCCACGACGCCTCGGCAAGTATGAACTCCAGGAGCGACTGGGGCATGGCGGTATGGCAGAGGTCTGGAAAGCGCTCGATACGCAACTCCAGCGTTACGTTGCGATCAAGTTGCTCCATACGAATCTGAAAGAGGATCCTCATTTTAACGCCCGTTTCGAGCACGAAGCACGGCTTATCGCCTCGCTGCACCATCCCAATATTGTACAAATCCACGACTTTCAGCTTGCCTCATCTGAGGAAGAGGGTACTATTGCCTATATGGTCATGGATTATGTTGAAGGCCAGACATTGGCAGAATACATTCGCCGTACCTCAAGCCACGGGAACTTTCCCTCCCCGGCAGAGATTGTGCAACTCTTTACATCTATTGGCCTTGCTGTCGATTATGCTCATCAACAAGGTATGATTCACCGCGACCTCAAGCCTTCCAATATTCTGCTCGACAAGCGGAACACACTGCGCAACCCTATGGGTGAACCCATTCTCACCGACTTTGGTCTTGCCAGGCTCCTGGCCTCACCCTCTTTTGCTACCCTGACAGCCACTCAGCTTGGGACGCCGCTGTATATTGCGCCCGAACAGGCGACTGGCGATGCTGGCAATGAGCGCAGTGATATCTACTCTCTTGGGATCATCCTGTATGAAATGGTCACTGGCACACTTCCCTTTCAGGGGGATACTCCAATCGCGGTGATGCACCAACATCTCCATGCTGCGCCTCCCTCTCCAGAGCTCATCAATCCGAACATTTCACCTGCGCTGGTAAGGGTCATTATGCGCTGCCTTGCAAAAGACTCGGCGACACGCTTTCCCAGCGCCTCATCATTGGCTGCTGCAATCGCAACAGCCTTGAACGTACCGGTGCCGGAAAGCCTGGGCGAACCTCTCGATCCTATGGACGCTGAGTATCTGCCAACATATGTCACTCCCATACCTCCCATCCTATCGCCAGGAACGACGCCATCTTTACCTGGGCTGTCAACTGCGAACCCCTCAGCATCATCGCCAACTCTCGGTGCTCAATCTGGCTCATCGTTTACTCCATCGTCAGGTGGGGGGCAAAGCTCGTCTCAGGTATCCTTGGGCAGTAGTTCTGGAGCTGTTGCCCCCGCTTATTTAACAGCGGAGAGTGCTCATCTTTCGTCTACGCAAAGGTATTCAACGCCAACATCTGGCGGACAGGCTACTCCAGTTCCCCCTTCCAGTGCTAGCCCTGGCAGCGGTTCTTTTGCACCAGCACAGTCACCGCCAATGCTCCCTCCCCCCCAGCCGCCATCACCCACGAGACAACGCAGAGGATTGCTCTTCGGGTTGATTGCCCTCATCATCATCCTGCTGGCCGCCTCCCTGGGAGCCTATTTCCTCTTCTTGCGTTCTGGTGGGGGTGCGTCCCCATCCGCTTCGATAGTGGGGCACGCCTTCTATGTTAGCAGTGGACAACTGGCCGACGGCGCGCAAGGTATCGCCGATCAATTGCAGATCGATCTGCAAAATGTTCAGGTCCCTCCGCCAGGGAAAAGCTACTATCTCTGGCTGCTGCCTGATAAAGATACGACACCAAAACCGGACCTCCTGGGGCCGGCGCCAATCCATCCGCCTATCCTGCTAACCAATAACTTGCCTGTGCAGCAGAATGGAAGCGTCCATTATGCCTACCCGGGTGACGGCCATAACAACAACCTGCTCTCAACAACCAGCCGCCTGCTCATCACCCTGGAGGATGCAGGGAAAAAGCCCGCCAGCCCATCCACCGATCGCTCTACCTGGATATACTATGCGCAACTGCCCCAGGCACTCATTCCGCAAGATCCCACTGGTCTGAGAGGACTCGATCATATTCGTCACCTGTACTATAACGAGAACCACCTCAAGGTGTTAGCGCTCTATGGTGGGCTAGATATCTGGGTCTTTAGAAATACCGCAAAGGTTCTAGAGTTGTCGACCAGCGCGCACGACGACTTCGACGGAACAACCAGAAATTATGGGCTGATGCACAATCTGTTCATCGGTATCCTGGACTATCTAGATGGCCTGCCAAACGTCCATCTAGATGTATCGCCTGGTACACCTGTTATAGCTGATCCCACTGTCGCCCAGGTGGCCCTCCTGAAAGTGGACTCAACTCGCCAGGGAGTGGCGAAGTTTCTTGATACTAACCCCCCTGGTGACCTCGATCACATGCAGCTTCATCTCAGCCAGCTGAACAGGGCTCCTGACGCTACTCCCCAGATGCATACTCTCTCGCGGGAAATTGTTGATGTGCTGAACAATGTGAAGGGATGGTTGCAGCAAGTGCGTACAGATGCTAAACAGCTCTTCAATATGACGCCTGATCAATTGGCTCAGCCTGCAGCACGCGCTTTATTGGACGATTTGGTTACCCAGGCCACTTATGCCTACATTGGCCAGCTCGATCCGACCACAAACATCGTCAAACCGGGGGTACTCCAGGCACACTATGATGTGCTGAAGCTGGCAACCTTTGACATCACAAAGGATGTGCCCAGGAGTTTGTGAACTGTTGTATTGACATCTTCCTCATTGTCCTCGATAATTTTAAGACAGGGAGATAAGCTAAGCAAACATACAAGACAGGAGCAAGCATGAGCACGGAGCCACGCCACCTTGGCAAATACGAGCTGCGCGAACGCTTGGCGCACGGTGGGCAGGGCGAAGTCTGGAAGGCTTTTGATACCCAACTACGACGCTACGTTGCTATCAAGCAGCTCCACACTGCTTTACAGTCCGCTCCTGATTTCACCTCTCGTTTCGAGCGCGAAGCACAGTTCATTGCGTCGCTGCACCACCCCAATATTGTGCAAATTCACGACTTTCAACTCGTCCATACCTCTGACTCGGACATCCCCACAGCCTATATGGTGATGGATTATATCGAAGGACCGACGCTCGCTGACTATATTCGTAATACATCGCGCAAGGGACAATTTCCATCTGCCTCCGACATCGTTTACATCTTCACGGCAGTCAGCCTCGCCATTGACTACGCCCATGAGCAAGGCATGATCCATCGCGACATCAAACCCGCCAATATCATGCTTGACCAGCGTTTGACCAGGAGGAACGCTCTGGGTTTGCCTATCCTCACCGACTTCGGCATTGCTAAATTGCAAGGAGCTTCTGCCGACACGACCAAAGTGCTCGGTACACCCCTCTATGTCTCACCCGAACAGGCTCAAGGGCTTGCGGGCGACAAGCGGAGCGACCTCTACTCGCTTGGTATTATCCTCTATGAAATGACCACAGGCGTCACGCCATTTCGCGGTGACTCCCTCATGGCTATCCTGATACAACATTTCCAGGAACTCCCCACGCCCCCTGCTCTGATCAACCCGCATATTTCCCCTGCCTTATCGGAGGTCATTCTCAAAAGCATCGCGAAAGACCCGGATGCGCGTTTCCCCAGCGCGTCTGCTATGACTATTGCCGTCGCCGAGTCCTTTAATATGGCCGTTCCTGCCGAACTACTGAAGCCCAACGCCGTGCCTGCTAACAACAAGGCAAACTCCTACAACCCACTCCAGCCTTCTCGGCCACTGGGGATGACTCCAGCCCCTTTGACACCATTCTCATTCCCATCCTCGTCTCCTCCGATCAACTCGTTCCCTTCCGCACTCACGCCGTCTGCAACTAACGGACAAACTCCTTTGGCACCTCCAGCTGCCAACAGGCCAGAAAGTCTCTCGTTTCCGAACCCAGGCGCGCATACACCTACCATCATCGCAGCCCCACCGTCCCAGGTATCTCCACCAGCACCGTCACAACCGCCAACCAGGCAGCGGAGAACCCGCCTTGTCTTGATCACCTTACTAGTTGCTGCCGTGGTCGGCTCAGGTCTTCTCTTTGCCTTCTTTGCCCGGGACGGATCGACCACACCATCCCCATCAAACTCAGTCATAGGGCAAGTCAGCTTCCTCAGCAGCCCGCATGCTTCTCAAGGCAGTCTCGACGAGGTGGAGATTACCATTCACCATATCCAGGATGCACCTTCCGGCAAGCGCTATTATGCCTGGTTGCTAATCAACAGTGATAGCTTATCGCCCATCCACTGGGCAGTAACAACACAAAATGGCCACCTCTCCTCTTCTCCCTATATCAATCCGCTTCTGCTCAAGAACAACCCTTATCTGTTCCTCATTACGCTAGAACAGGCGGATACTGACCCACAAGTTGCCACCCTTGCTCCCGACGCACGTCTCTACTATGCTACCCTCCCTTATGCCACCCACCCCGCAAGTATCCAGCATCCGGCTACTTTTGATATCCTATCCTGTCCCCAGGGTGGTACCGCTGGCGTTTGTATGTCTTGATAAGAAATAACGCTTGTACTCGGCTTTTAGCGATGAATGCTTGGAGAGGTTTGTAATGAAGATCATCCTCAGTAGAAAAGGTTTTGATGCAGGTATCGGCGGGGTAGCCAGTCCCATTTTCCCGTCAGGTGAATTGTACTCATTACCCATTCCAGAATCTTTCCCCAGTCGCTACTCCAAACGATACAAGGAGATACAGGTAGGCAACCAGTCTTTAGGAACCATTGTCAACGATCTGACTGGCGGGAGAGTGAAACCGGATACTTTTGCGCATCTGGACCCAGACCTGAATGTCTTGAGCGTTCCTCGGCAGACAAACTGGAGACCTGTTTTCGGCCAGGCGGGAGCAGCAGAGAAACATCTCCAAAATCAGGGCGTCAAAGAGGGAGACGTTTTCGTTTTCTATGGATGGTTTAGGCAAGTTGAGTTCGTCGCCGGGAGATATCGATATGTCAGAAATGCGCCTGATCTCCATGTCATCTTCGGCTGGCTTCAAGTTGAACAACGTATCTCGGTAGCTTCCCTCTCAGAGATACCCGCGTGGACACTCGACCACCCCCACTGTAAAGCAACAAAGTATCGCAGCATCGATTCCATTTACATTTCAACCAGCCATCTGCATTTGCCGAGTATAGATAGTAACAAACCCGGATCTGGAGTCTTTTACTTGCTTGCTTCTGACTTGTGCTTAACAGCTCCAAATAAATCGAGAAGCATTTGGCAATTGCCAAAATGGTTTTACCCCCATGAAAATACATCTGGACTCAGTTACCATAGCAGCCTGCTTCGCTGGAAAATGGATGGGGACACCGTCTTATTGAACACTGTTGGGCGTGGTCAGGAATTTGTCCTGGACTGCCAGGACTATCCAGAAGCCGTCCAGTGGCTTTCTCAACTTCTTTACTCGTACGACAAAAGAATCAAATTGTCTGCTGGATAGCTTTTCACAGGAGGAACATCGACGCATTCTCTCTATGATATAATCTTTTGGACAAAACGATGCCGATATAAAAGTCTAGTTGGGAGCGATCCATGCAATTCCCCAGGGCGTATGAGCAGGGCTTTGCGTAACTCGTTGGGATTGTCCAGATGCAACGTTCACCATGGTAATGCCGTTTGTAGGGTAAACAGCATAGAGGGTTTGCCCATTGTTGCCCAGTGCTATACCTGTGAACGCTTGCTGAGTCGCGTAATTTTCCTTTACGTTGAGATCATGTGTGTTGACGGCCCAGATGCCATGCACGCCCACAAAGTAGAGCGTATTCTGATCAGGTGAGAGCGCCGCGCCATTGTAGAGTACCGCTGACTTGTCGCGCGTGGTCACGTTGCCTGGGTTGAAATGACTTGTCTTGATGATATTGTCGTTAAAGACCTGTTCACCGCTGAGGCTAATGCTGGTTACTACTCCCAGGGCGCCATTGGCGGCATAGAGCGTTGTGCCATCAGCGGAGAGGGCCAGGGTGTAGTAACGCAAGAGATCGGGTGATTTGCCAACAGGCAGGTCGATACAGCGCGCGATATAAATATCACTGGCCAATGGTAGTATGTGCACAAAGGCTTTGTTCTGCGCGGGATTGGTGTAGAGCGTGTAGGCTATCGTCCCGTCGCTCGCCATCTGGCGGCTCAAGGCCGCACCGTACATATTCTCCCTTGGGGCGACCTTATCAGTGATGTATCCCTGGACCAGTCGATTCTCGCTCACCTCGAAAAGTCGGACATGATAATGACCCGCTTGATCGATTTGCTCCAGCACAAACACCTTATTGCCATCGGGTGAGATGGCGTCCAGGTCATAGTCGCCCGGCAATTGAATCGTCTTTGCCAGTTTTCCCGCCTGGGTATCGACCAGGACGATGGTGCTCTGCGTGTTGGTCCCTCCCTGTTGACGTAGGGCCAACCAGCGTCCATTAGCCGAAAGCACGGAACTGGTATACGCCTCTCCAGAGGTTGTATAGTTGCCAGGGATGCTGAACGTGCGCGTCGTAACACCTGTCTGGGCATTCGTTACCGTAATCGTCGTTTGCCCGTTTTGAGGCGTAGCAGTGTAGATATTCTTGTGATCCATTGAGTACAGGCCAGCAGGCAGTACTACCGGTTGCGTTGTTGAGCCTGGATGAAATTCCACAATTCGTTGACCGGTGTATACATTGGCGGAAGATAAGGAGCCATCAACAACATAAAGGCTCTCTTTCGTAGAAGCCGCTGAAGAGCCTGGTTGCGTGGTTGCCGGGCTCGTTGAGCCACAAGCCGTCAGGATGAGCGTAAGAAGTGTACTTATGAGTATGCTTAGCCAGAGCGTCCTTTTCTGCATGGCATATGCCCTCCTCACTTTGTGCACATGGATTCCACATGTGCATATCATAACATATCGCTATGATAAGGTTATAGCTCGTAGCGCTGAAATCAATCTGAAGCATTCCTGAATTACACCTGAATCCTGAGACTGATCCGGATCCATCCGGATCAGTCTCACTTAACATAATGTAGGGGGATTTTGCAAAGAACTGCCATCCTCTAACTCGAAACGTGCAATACAGCTTTTCCAGTTATACGGCGGTCCTGTAGCCGCTGCGCTATATCACCAATTTGCGTCCAGGGAGCTTCCACGTCAATTTGTGGGCGGAGTCGTCCATCTGCAACCAGACGGGCCAGGTGACCGAGGTCCTGGGCACCCGCTTTGCGTGTGAGTTCGTAGAAGATGAAAAAGCCGTAGAGACTTGCCCCTCCCGTCAAGTAGAAGCGTCTCGCGTCGAAGGAGACTTCAGCAGAGCCGGAGGCTCCAAAGTTGACACAGACTCCACCTTGGGCTAGCATGCTGAGGGCGTTTCCAAGCGAACGACCTCCAACCGATTCTAATATGAGATCATACGGCCCAAACTCACGGGCTTCGGACAGGTCTTCACTGGCAACCACCTGGTGTGCCCCTGCTTCTTTGACGACCGCTGCGTGCTCTGGCTGGCGCACAACGCCAACTACCCGCGCTCCTGCCTGCCTGGCAAGTTGACAGGCAAACAGACCTACCCCACCCGATGCACCGGTGATTAAGACGAGACGATCGAGCAGCAATCCCCCACGTTCGAGTGTCCACAGTGCGGTCAAGCCTGCAACTGGTAGTGTTGCCGCCTGGGCAAATGAGACGGACTCGGGTATTTCAGCCAGTATAGTCGTTGGTACTGCTACCACCTCCGCCCAGGCGCCAGGATTGAGCATGCCAACAACTCTGGCTCCCTTACGTGGTCCAGAACCATCCGCTGCCTCCTTTTCAACTATTCCTGCCAGGTCCCATCCTGGCCTCATACCTGCCTCAGCATTGAATGCCGCACGAACTTCACCACGATTAAGTGATATCGCTTTGACGCGCACAAGCGCCTCAGATGGCACAGCAACGGGGTAGTCGACTTCACGAATGACAAGCCGCCCCGCTGCAGATGGATCAACAACGACAGCGCGAATAGAACTCATAACCTTTCTCCTATTCTCTGTATATGCAAGGATAGCTAATGCGAAAAAGAAAGAGAGTAAAACGAGTCCATAAATAGTGGAATAGCAGTTGTATCACCTCTTCAAACAGCCCCAATTTCTCATTTTAATTGTATCATATTTGTCAAGCACTCGACAACGTTCTTTCGGACGGTGTTTTTGGGTCGCGCCTCCTGTATACTCCCCATCGAACCTGTTGAACAGACGAGGAAGGAAAACACTTCCTCGTCTGTCTGTCCAGCAGAGGGATTCGTGGGAAACATCTCATCATGAACACGAGAAGGAACCGCAGACATGAAAAAGCACTCTCCTCGCCCTCAGAAACAGCCTGAGCCTTCGAGCGTCCCGGGGCGGGAAACGCCCGCGATCCTTCCGCCACAGCAGCCGGGCAAAGGCTTGCTGCGCGCCTTTACCTCATTACGCCAGCGCAATTTTCGTCTGTTCTGGTTTGGTCAGATGATCTCGCTGATGGGCACCTCGATGCAAATTATCGGGCAGGCCTGGCTGGTGCTGGAGCTGACCCACAGCGCCTGGCAGCTCGGTCTGGTGGGCGAGGGGTCTTTGCCGATCGTTGGCCCAAACGGCGCGTCCTGCTCGTGACCCAATCGGCGGCCATGATCCAGGCTCTTCTCCTCTGGGCACTGATCGCGACTGGCACTATACAACTCTGGCATATCTATGTCCTGGCGATGCTGCTGGGGCTCACGAACAGCCTGTATCTGCCGGCGAGCCGGGCGTTTGTCGTCGAGATGGTCGGGCGCGGGGCCCTGCCCAACGCTGTTGCCTTGAACTCCTCACTCTCTACTCTGGCGCGCATCGTGGGTCCTGGCCTTGGGGGTATCATCATTGCCGCCAGCGGTGTAACCATGCTCTTTCTGCTCAACGCGCTCAGCTTTCTCCCAGTGATGGTAGGCCTGGCGCTGATCAAGAGTCGCGATCTGCACGCCCGGGCGCTTCAACCCACCAACGCGGGCAATCGGCAGAAAACCTGGCAGAGCCTGCGCGAGGGCGTGGCCTATGTCTGGAAAACGCCCGCGGTGTTGTTGGTGATCCTCGTGGTTGGCCTGGTTTTGCTCTTCGGCTCGAACTTCAACGTCGTGCTCCCCCTCTTCGCTACAGATGTGCTGCATGTGGGAGCAACGGGCTTTGGCTTTCTCTCTGCCGCGATCGGTGTTGGCGCGTTGCTCTCGGCGCTGTGGCTGGCCTGGAGCAATAGCGCGCCCACGACCCGCCGCGTGCTAATCGGCATGCTGGTCTTCGGGGTGTTAGAGGCGGTTTTTGCGGTCTCGCACATCTATCTCCTGTCATTGGTGCTCATCGCGAGCGTTGGCTTTACGGAGACCGCCTTTGCTGCGCAAGCCATGACGACGCTCCAAACGGTCACCCCAGACCACCTGAGTGGGCGCGTCATAAGCGTGCAGGTGCTCTTCTTCGACGGAAGCCTCCCGCTGGGATATCTGCTGCTTGGCTGGCTGTCAGGTCTCTGCGGGCCTTCTAGCGCCCTGCTCATTGGTGCTCTTCTCAGCCTGGTAGTCGCGGGAGCCGGGTGGATGTGGCGGAAACCAGCGGAGCAGGATCTTGCAGAACCAGCACGCTTGTAAGTGTCTACCGCGCACAGGAACGCGCCATTCCTCCCCAGTGCTAAAGCCGCGGGGCATCCTGGCGCGGTTACGGTGA
>WNFM01009502.1_pt1 | contig 13931 bp, 10 predicted proteins | sample 5400271 | NCBI WGS metagenome assembly WNFM01 (sample SAMN13153352, study PRJNA577476) | soil metagenome | isolation source: 60 cm saprolite on Douglas fir-dominated hillslope | place: USA:California | collected 2013-09-17 | reverse complement strand
CCCTCCAATGCCCCCGTTCATGTTTATTTCTCGAGTGACCAGGATGACGGCGCAAGCGGACCGGCTCGAACCTTGTGAGATCGAGTGGGAGTATGATTTCCCCAACGATGCTTTTTACGCTAACCACCAAGCTGTTCCCTGGATCATTCCGCTCGAGTCGGGTCATGCCACCACACTACTGCTGTGTGTTATCCGGTGCGACCTCATGTTCGGAGGCAATTCTCGCTTCCGAGTATTAGGCAGCGATACGGTCTTTTCAGAATGTAATTTCAGAACCGGCGCCCGATTTACGGGTAACATGAAGATTCGTTCGTTTGTGCGTATTCAAGATCGGCTGCTGATCTATGCGGACTACCGCGGGTTGAACAACGGCGAACCCGCGTTTCATTCGCAGGTTCAATTATGTTTAATTCCGGCGAACGAGGCGAACCCGAGTACGGGCTCAAAGCGAAGGATTAAACCTCGCACTCAGGAAAAGAAGTCGCAGGGCACCAATTCCAAGCCAAGACCTATATCCTCGAAAAGATCTTTCTCGAGAGACGAAATCGCGTCGCTAAAACAAGGAGATCTTGCAGCCTGTTTTGCCCTCGTCTCTGAGAAATCTCGTCCCGGAGCGCTATCGGCTCCCCCAATGTCGATGATCGACGAAGTATTGAGGGTTGAGCCAGAGGGTGGAGCGGATGGCTTAGGAGAAATTCTGGCGGAAAAGGAGATCGATGCTAGCCATTGGGCTTTCCCTCTTCATTTCAAAAACGATCCTGTACTTCCCGGTGTGCTTTACGGCGAAGGATGTTATCAGGTTCTCAAATTCTACGCCTACTTTTGCGGACTACATCGGCTCTTTGCCGATGTCGACTTTGTTTGCTTGGCCAATGAGTCCACCAAAACTCGGTTTCTCGGTGAGGTACATCCGAAACGGGGTGCTCTGCAGTTTTCAGTTTCGATTACTTCATATACTGAAGGGAGTGAGGCAGCCTTGCGGGCTAACGCCGAAGTTATTTGGGAAAACTGCACTGTTTGCACGATCGAGAATCTAACTCTTGGCCTTATTCCGCGGGGTCCAGCAGCCCCGACTCGCCATGATTCTGTCGCCCTCAGCCGGTCTCACCGTGATGGGCTAACAGCACCGTCACGCGAGCTAACAACATCGTCACGCGAGCTAACAACATCGTCACGCGAGCTAACAACACCGTCACGTGAACTGACGACGCCGTCACCGGAGCAATTGGGCAGTCCTGGGTTCAAGAAGACGTTTGGCACTCGTTACGCTTATATGGCTGGATCGATGGCCAACGGGATCGCTTCGGAGGAACTCGTGATCGCAATGGGCCAACGAGGATTTCTCAGCTCTTTCGGTGCGGCTGGGCTGCCGGTAGAGCGCATCCGGGAGTCGATTGGAAGAATTCAAGCTGCCCTTCCTCAGGGGCCTTACCTTTCCAATCTTATTTACAATCCGGCAGATCCTGCCTCGGAAATGGCCTGCGTACAGCTATATCTAGAAACCGGGTTCCAAGCCATTGAGGCATCAGCTTACGTGGAGTTAAGCTCGGCTCTGGTCTACTATCGATTGGCGGGCTTACGCGAAGATGATTCCGGAAGACCGATCCCAACGAATCGGATCATTGCGAAGGTATCGCGGGTCGAAGTTGCCAGGCGATTTTTGGAACCCGCCGCGAAGCGAATTGTTCAAGGTCTCGTTGAGCAAGGCTTGATTTCTAAAAAGCAGGCGCTCCTCGCCGAACAGTTGCCGGTGGCAGACGCTATCACCGTGGAAGCCGATTCCGCCGGTCACACGGACAATCAAGCTCTGGTTTGCGCGTTTCCACTCATCCGAAGAGCCGTTGAGGAGGCGAGACGCAAGTATGGCCATCTAATTTATGTTGGGGCAGGCGGCGGGATCGGCACAGCGGACGCAGCTGCCGCCACTTTTCTCCTTGGTGCCGATTATGTGGTGACTGGGTCCGTCAACCAATCGTGTGTAGAATCTGGTGCTTCAACTCTCGTCAAGGAAATGTTGAGCAAAGCTGGACTCGGGGACGTGGCCATGGCGCCAGCTGGTGACATGTTCGAAATGGGCGCAAAGGTTCAGGTTCTGCGCAAAGGGGTGCTGTTTTCAGTTCGGGCTCAGAAGCTCTACGATCTATACACGCGGTATTCGTCTCTCGAGGCTATTCCCGCGCCCGAAAAAGAGCAGTTGGAACAGCAAATTCTGGCAAAGCCGATTGCCCAGGTTTGGGAGGAGACCAGAACGTTTTTTTCCAAGCGTAACCCTAGCCGGCTGGAAAAGGCTGAGCAGGATCCGAAACTGAAGATGGCGCTCGTTTTCCGATGGTATCTGGGACTCTCTTCAGACTGGGCAAAGTCAGGAAGAGAGGACCGAAAGCAAGATTTTCAAATCTGGTGCGGTCCGGCCATGGGAGCGTTCAATGATTGGGTAAAAGGATCGTATCTTGAACACCCCGGCAATCGGCGGATCGCAGACGTTGCCCATCATATCATGAGCGGTGCCGCTCATTGTTATCGCCTCGGCTTGGAGCGACATCTGGCGCCAGAAGAGGCAAAATATAGAATCGTTCGAACGGAGGATACTACCTCAACAGAGGCTGCCATCACGGGAGTCGCACAATGAACTCATCATCTAATTTCCGCATAAACTCATCACTTCATTCCCTATTCTTGACCGGTGCCACCGGCGTTCTCGGTGGCCGCGTTTTATACGAATTGCTTCGTTCGACGGATGCGACGATTCACTGTCTCGTCAGAGCTGAGAACGACGAACAAGCTAAGGAACGGCTTGCCCATGCTCTCCAGATCTATGATGTGGAGGGCGAGTCTTTCGCCGACTTTAACGACCGAGTTAAGCCCGTGATAGGCGACGTGTCGCTGCCGCGCCTGGGCCTGGATATCCGGACATATCACAAGGTTCTAACCGGCCTCGACTGTGTGGTTCATATCGCCGCCAACGTGAACCTGGTTGACACTGCGTCCTCTTTAGAACGGATCAACACGGGCGGCACTGCTCACATAATCGAACTCTGCCTCGAAGCCGACCTGCCCCTTATTTACACATCAACTTATGGGGTGGCAGGAATGTTGGCATTCCAGCCAGGGTTAGTTTTTCGGGAATCGGATTTGGATGTTGGACAGGATTTTGCGACGTACCACTATGGTCGATCCAAGTTCGAAGCAGAAAAGTTAATTCACGCTGCCGGCAATAGGGGACTTCGGTGGGTCATCACTCGGCCCGGGAACATTTTCGGTGACAGTGTAACAGGCGCTTATCCGTTAATAAGCCTCACGGTGACGGGCATCTATTACGACATCATTAGAACCGTTACTACGACCGGACTGGCCATGTTTAAGTCGGATCGTTTGGACATCACACCGGTCGATTACGTAGCGGAGGCAATCGTCGCGCTGATGTTTGAACCTGAAGCCTTTGGTAAGACCTTCCACTTAGTCAACCCGGATGTAAAAGCGTTCTACGAAGTAGTCAACCTACTGATTGACTATGGATACCGGATCCGGTTCCTGCCGCTCAGGGAATACGTCGATCTGTTCAGCAAACGCAGGGTACTTCATCAAGGAAAGGCTTACTCCTCCTTTTTTACCGCAATGGCGAGGCACTTCGAAGAGTATTTTGTCGATAACCGGTCTCGCCTCGGTGCGACGTACGATATTGCGAACGTCCAATCTATTCTTGAGCCCAAGGGAATTAAGTGCCCCAAAATCAACTTGGACCTATTGTCTAATTATTTGGAGTATTGTATCGCGGCGGGTTACCTCCCCTCACCTGATAAACAGGGCAATCTGGCGGAGGTTCTTCCGGCCGACCCCGGCAATCCACCCGCTAACCAAGGTAATCTGGTAGACGCTCTGAATTGAAGTTCTCACTCTGGAACGAACAGCACTACGGTCATCGATATGGAACAAACAGCTACGGTCATCGAAATTGAAGCACGAGTTCGTGCTGCCATCTTTATAGGGCTCCTCATCATCCTGCTGCAGGCGATCCGCTCGCTTCGGCAGGCATGGGTTCAAGGGCTCCTTAGTGTGCAACAGCAAGATGGTGAGGCGAACTATTCGAAGCGTCAAAAGTGAAGCCGTGATGGCGTCTAATTCGCAAACCTCACCATTGGGCTAATTAAGCCGCTGATCGCGGGTTAGCAGGCCCTTAAGTCCGCCGCGGCGGTTCAAAAGCGAGCTTTGGTCAAGAATTCCAAAACCGTCTGTACGAAATTTGTTTCTCAAAATTAGCAGCCCCGAAAGCTTCTAGGCTGCCGGAGCCTGCATTCCACAGATATCGGGCGCCTGGGAACTTCTCGGGCCGCTAATCTGTGAGAAACGCGGGCTAACTGCTAGGAGGATTTACAATGACTAGCGTAGGTCTTGTCTGGTCAAATCTGGGAAGGCGAAAGTTGCGCACCGCGTTGACCGCGATGTCCATTCTGGTGGCTTTTCTTCTTTACGGTTATCTCTCGGCCATAAAAGTGGCTCTTGATGGAGGGAACTTTGGTGCTGGGGCCGAAGATCGTCTCGTAGTCCGGAACCGGGTCTCGATCACCCAACCGATCCCAGGTACCTATCGTCGAAGGATTGCCATGATTCCCGGGGTTACTGCGGTGGCAGGTGCAAACTGGTTCGGCGGTATTTATCAGGATCCTACGAACTTCTTCGGTCAACTCGCGGTTGTGCCTGAAGATTATCTGCGGGTCTATCCGGATATTCTCATATCAGAGACCGAAAAGAAGGCTTGGTTTTCCACTAAGAATGGTGCCATCGCTGGCAGACCTCTGGCCGAAAAGTATGGCTGGAAAGTCGGCGATCACATTCCATTAAAAGCGACGATTTGGGTAAAAGCAGATGGAAGTCTAACTTGGGATTTCACGCTCGTGGGCATTTACGACGGCGCCAAACCAGGCAGCGATACCAATGAGTTTCTATTCCGTGATGACTATTTTGATGATGGTCGCCTCTGGGACAAAGGAAAAGTGATGTGGTACGGCGTCCAAGTTAATTCGGCTAACGCCACCCAGGTTGCTCGCCGCGTCGATAACGAATTCGCGGATTCGTCCGTCGAAACCAAGACGGAGAGCGAAGGGGCGTTTAACCAAGGATTCGCCAAGCAAGTGGGTGACATTGGCGCCGTTATGCTCGGGATTCTTGGTCCGGTCTTCCTAACTATTCTGCTCATTGCGGCCAACACCATGAGGCAATCGGTCCGGGAACGAACGGCCGAGTTAGGTACTTTGAAGGCCATGGGATTTAGCGATCGTCGGATCCTAACGCTGGTGCTTGGTGAATCGTGTTTTCTCGCCGGCCTTGGTGGTGGTCTTGGCCTCGCCATAGCTTGGCTACTGATCTCTGTCGGTGATCCAACCGGAGGCGCCTTGCCTGCTTTTCAATTTCCTACCCTCGATCTTCTGAAGGGCGCCGGGCTGGTGGTAGTGCTCGGGGCCGCGACGGGCATCGTTCCAGCGGTGCAGGCAACGCGAATCCAGGTGGCCGAGGCGCTAAGGAGGACCTGAAGAATGACGAATTCGTTGAACTGGATCTTACAAGCCGCCTCCATTACCGCGGTTAACTTGGGGACTATCCCGGCGAGAAAAGGTTCTGTCGCCGAGGCGGTCTTCGGCATTGCCGGGGTTGTCGCGGTCTTCGTCGGTGTACTGTCGATCGCGGTGGGTTTCCGGCGAGTGATGACCAATTCAACGTCCCCGGACGTCGCGATGGTTTTGCGGAGTGGAGCCGATACAGAAATGATGAGCGTGATGCTTCGCGATCAGGCACGCGTTATTGAGGATGCTCCAGGCATCTTGCGCGACCGGCAGAGAGAAGCCGTTTCCATGGAATCGCTCGTAGTAATGGAACTGACTAAGCGCGGCACAGGCATCGATGCCAACGTGCCGCTTCGCGGCGTCGACCAGAATGCCATGATGGTACATGAAAAGGTGCGGATTGTGCGGGGTCGCAATTTTGAAAGCGGCCGAAATGAGATGATTGTCGGCCAGGCTGCAGCCAGTGAATTTGCTGGTCTAGACTTGGGAGCGACTCTGCAGATAGGCAAAGATCGCTGGAAAATCGTTGGTATCTTTACTGCAGGGGGCGGAATCGAAGAATCAGAAATCTGGACTGATTCGACGGCACTGCAGTTCGCCTTCGATCGTGGCACGACGCTTCAGTCGGTAATCGCTCGCCTGACTACGCCGGCTGCTTTTCGAGAATTCAAAGAGTCGTTGATGAACGATCCGCGGGTAAACGTACGCATAGTGCGGGAGAGTGACTACTATGCGGACCAATCCGCCATGGTCTACAATCTCGTCACCGGGCTGGGAATCTTGATCACCAGTCTCATGGCCGTCGGCGCTATCTTTGGCGCACTCAACACCATGTACAACGCCGTCGCGTCTCGCACCCAAGAGATAGCAACGTTGCGTGCTCTTGGATTTAGCAATGGTCCAGTCGTTATTTCGATTATGGTAGAATCGCTTTGTTTAGCTCTGGCCGGAGGAATTGTTGGAGCTGCCATAGCCTACTTCCTTTTTAACGGATTCCACGCTTCTACGCTCAATTGGGAAAGCTATAGCCAAGTGGCGTTCACTTTTACCGTTACCCCAGCGCTCATATTCCAAGGCATATTATGTGCCGCATTCATCGGCTTCATTGGTGGGTTTTTTCCTGCGATGCGCGCCGCGCATCTGCCGATTGTAAGTGGTCTGCGTGATAACTAACCATAGAGATCCCTCCGCTAGTCAATTTACCTATTTACTACCTCGCCTGAAAATGAACGAGTTACCCGAAAACATAATCAGCAACCGTAAACATGACAGGGTGGGGCGGCTATGCGCTAGGCCGACAACTTTAATAGCTTAAGGATTGATGATGAACTCAACGAAAAACTTGCTAAGTGATCTGCGGATCGAGGGGAAGGCTCGACGCACAAAGAGAAGTTTCCCGATTCGGTTCTTTCTCGTCCTTTTTCTGGTGGTAGCAGGCGCCTTTGTTTGGTGGCGCACCCAGATTTGGGCCCCAGAGGTTAGGACCGTGATTGCGACGGCATCAGATACGGGCCCAAAAACTGTCTTGAACGCATCAGGCTATATTGTGGCCCGGCGGGCAGCGAGTTGCGGGTCAAAAGCGACTGGACTAGTGGCGCATCTATTAATCGAGGAAGGAGCGAGGGTAAAGGCGGGAGATGTTTTGGCGAGTCTTGACGATTCAGATACCCTGGCAAGCCTCAACTTGGCAAAGGCCCAGCTGGATGCTGCGCGTGCCGCCATAGAACAAATCAAAGTCCAGTCGGACTTAGCGGATAGGACTCTGGTCAGGGAAACGTTGCTGGCACAGACGAGGGTTGAAACAGACCTGGGGTTTGACCAGGCAAAGACTAATGCGGCTAGCCTTAAGGCGCAGCTAAAACTGCAACAGGCCCAAATTGTTGCTGCCGAACGTCAAGTAGCGGTTATGCAGGCGACGCAGGATGATATGACCATCCGGGCACCGTTTTCTGGCGTGGTCACTACCAAAAATGCACAGCCGGGTGAAATGATTTCCCCATTCGCAACCGCGGGAGAAACGCGTACGGCTCTCTGCACGATTGTGGACGCTGACTCGTTAGAGATCGAAGTCGAGGTCAATGAGGATCATGTAAACAAGGTCACGCCCGGTCAGCCGGTGATCGCAACCTTGGATGCCTATCCTGACTGGCCGATTCAGGCTGCGGTTTTCACCATAATCCCGACGGCGGACCGCAACAAAGGGACCGTGAAGGTCCGCATCAAATTCAAGACTGGAGATCCACGCATTCTCAACCAAATGGAAGTAAGAGTAGCTTTTCTGGAGCCACCCCAAAATACCCCACGTCGTCCGGGTGTCCTGGTTCCTCGACTCGCGCTTCGAGATAAAGATGGAAACCAGTTCGTGTGGATTGTTAAGGATGGACACGCTCATCGACAGACGATCACGGTTGCCGATTATGTCGGCGATCAGGTTTTAGTGTCCTCGGGGCTCAAGGGGGGAGAAGCGGTGGTGGTCGATAACCACGCCGACCTGTCGGAAGGTGCCCGGATTAAGCAGGTAACACTGTGAATGTTGTTTCGTATAGTTCAAGCGAACCGCTCGTGGTAGTAGAACGGTTAGAGCGATTCTATCGTCGCGGCTCAGAAGAGGTCCGTGTCCTCGAGGAAGTGGATCTTGAAGTGGGACATGCTGAGTTTCTGGCGTTGATGGGACCGTCCGGATCTGGGAAAAGCACTCTTCTGAATATTTTAGGCGGCTTGGACCAGCCAAGCGCAGGTTCGGTGAGCATCGCCGGAGAACGGATTGATCAACTCTCAACTCAGGAATTGGCGGCCTGGCGGGCGGAACACGTAGGATATGTCTTTCAGTTTTACAATCTTTTTCAGGCGCTCAGCGCGGTGGCGAACGTGGAACTTCCCCTCTTGCTGACAAGCCTCTCGCGGCGGGAGCGAAAGGAGCGAGCCGAGCTAGCGTTGTCGATGGTCGGCCTTTCCCACCGGTTGCGGCATTATCCGAAGCAGCTTTCCGGAGGAGAGCAGCAGCGTGTCGGTATCGCGCGCGCCATCGTCACCGATCCAACCTTGTTGCTTTGTGACGAGCCAACCGGCGATCTTGACCGCAAATCTGGGGACGGAGTTTTAAACTTACTCGAACATCTTCGCGCGGAACACGGCAAGACGATCATTATGGTGACACACGATTCCCACGCTTCTGCCCGCGCCGGGCGGACAATTTACCTGAACAAGGGGAGACTCAGTCCCGATCTGCAAGATTGAGGTTCCACACGGCCTTAGCATTGCCACCACGCTTCCTATCCATTTGGAGACATTCCATAACTAAATTATGAAGGCTAAACTATGAAGACGATCATCGCTCAGGGAGGTTCTGCGGACCAAAGCGAGAAAATAACTCGCGAAACGAGATGCAAAATCGCCAGCTTTGCTGAATACCAAGGGGATGCCGCTGTCGGAAGGAAAAGATAAACATGAGTCACATAGGGGTTTTAACTTTTCCGGGGACCGGCCACCTCAATTCGATAGGTGCGCTGGGCCGGCGGCTCCGGCAACGCGGTCATGGGGTGACCGTTTTTCAGATCGTCGACGTCGAACCGATGATACGTGAAGCTGGCCTTAACTTCGTTCAGCTCGGTCAACGCGAATTTCCAAAAGGGACATTGCCGATGCTAGATAGAAGGCTCGGCCGACTAAGTGGGCTGTCGGCGCACTACTATATCTCCGAACGAATACGTGCTACCTCGGCGATGATTCTGCGCGAGGCTCCGAGCGCAATTTCCCAGGCGAAGATAGACGCTCTCATAGTTGACCAAGCCGAACTCGCCGGAGGAACGGTTGCCGACCACTTGAATGTCCCTTTCGTTAGCGTTGCATCGACGCTTCCTGTTCATTTAGAGGCCGAAACTCCATACTTCGCGTTCAATTGGGGGCATGGAGACAGTTTCATGCACAGGCTGCGGAACCGGCTCGGAATGGAGCTTATTGAAAATGGGGCGCGTCCAATTAAGGCAACTATCAATCGTTACCGCGCTCGATGGTGTTTGCCGAAGGTTCATCATTTAGGGGACCTCTTTTCAAAAGTGGCCCAGATTAGCCAGATTCCTGCGGAGTTTGATTTCCCCGGCCGGAAGTTACCATCCTCCTTCCATTATACAGGTCCGTTCGTTGATCCGGAGGGCCGAACACCTGTTGATTTTCCATGGGAGCGAATCTCTTCAGACCGACCGCTGATTTATGCTTCTATGGGAACGTTGCAGAACGGTTTTAAACATGTTTTTCACACAATTGCGGAAGCTTGTGCAGGACTCGGCGCGCAACTGGTCGTTTCGCTTGGTGGCGGTCTGGAACCTGAAGATCTAGAGCCAATGGCTGGAAACCCGATTCTCGTCAGGTATGCTCCCCAATTGGAGTTAGTGCGTCGTTCGGCCCTCGTCGTAACCCATGGCGGACTAAACACGGTCCTGGAGGCGCTTAGTAATGGTGTGCCGATGGTGGTCATTCCTGTAGCAAACGATCAGCCAGGCGTTGGCGCTCGCATCCAATGGACGGGGGCAGGCGAAGTTATCCCGGTGAAACAGATTAGTAAAGAGAAGCTGCGGCGTGCGGTATGCGCTGTACTTCGAGACCCTGGTTATCGCAGAGCCGCGCGCCGGTTGCAGGCTTCCATCGCAGATACGAACGGCCTAGAGCGAGCTGCAGATATCGTGGAACAAGCGCTCGGCATCCGGCAATCCCTAAAGGGTTTCTAACAATAAATAGCCTTAGTAGTTGTCACTTCCAGGCGCGGAACACGGCAAGACGATCATTATGCCCGCGCCGGGCGGACAATTTTCCTGAACAAGGGGAGACTCAGTCCGGATCTGCAAGATTGAGGTTCAGCATGGCCTTCTCTGAAACCTATCCGCGTCTCCATTGAACGAGCAGGAATAGTCTCAAAAAACACCACCGTCTCACAGTTGCGATAAAACCAAAAACCGTTAGCTAACAAGAAATAGCAAACTAGATGAATTCAAATGTAGTTAAAGCAAAAGCAGAGAAAGCCGTGCGGAAGATTGCCTATCCGCCATTCGGTGAAATCTACTGTCGCAATGAAATGGAGACCCGTCTGATTCTGGATGAGATTTTGGTAGACAAACTTTATTTCCAAGAAGGCGTTTCTATCTCATTCGGCGATATCGTCCTTGATGTTGGAGCCAACAGTGGTGTTTTTGCAATCTGCGCAGCGAAGCAAGGAGCGCAGGTATATGCATATGAACCCATCCCAGCTAACTTCGAATTACTAAAACAGAACATCCAGTTACACGGCTTGGATAACTTGGTTCACCCGAGGAATATCGGGCTCTCAGATCAATCGGAAGAGAAAACAATGTTCCACCACCCATCGATGTCGGTCTACGATTCATGGAACAGCCGCGAGGATCAAGTTGAGCTCATGGCTGAAAATCTTGAGGATGTTCTTGACGTACTTAAGACCGCAGCTCCAGTTCGATACAAAGCTCTTAAGATTTTGAGATTTAAATCTTTGCAGCAAGCCGTAATGCGTGACGCCATGAAAAAGATTGTGGCATCCGCAGTGAAGGTGAAGTGTCAATTTGATACACTTTCAGGAGTCATTTCGCAAGAGAATATCCAATCGATTGCTTTGTTGAAGCTAGACGCGGAGCTGGCTGATTGGGAAGTTCTCAATGGTGTCAAAGCACAGGATTGGCAACGAATCCGACAAGTAGCAATGGAGGTCCATGTGGAGTCTGACTTAGCGCCAATTGCCCAGTTCTTCAGCAAAAGAGATTTCAGGCAAGTGAGCGCGAAGAAATTGAAAGGCGGGACTAGTAACTTCATTTGGGCCAGAAAATAATCACCGGCCGTTGACTCTGCCGAAAGCCAAGATTTTTGATGTTGGGAGCAGCAGGCCACGGTATCAGAGCTGACAGCGTGGCCTGCTCTAATCCTATTTCGCACTTCACTAAACCTCACAACCAATATGTCCTACCTCAAGGCGATGCTGAATTATCTCTGGGCGCGATCTTCCAGGCGAGGTAGACGCACTAGTAATCGATCAGTCTAGACTCTAACATTTCTATGAATACTACCTCTACTGAAGACCAAGGAACGTATACGAATTATGTCAATCCGATCTGGGTAAAGCTGCTTGACCTGGCCGGAATGAACGTGTGTTACACACATTGCAGTGGATCGGAGCTCTACACGGCAGATGGCCGGACGATTCTGGATTGCCTGTCAGGACACTGTGTCCATAACGTGGGCCACAACCATCCGTCCGTGGTCGCTGAACTGGTGGCTGAACTGCAAAGTCAGAGTCCCTCGATGCTGCAAAGCAATGTAGTCAAAGCGGCCGGGGCCCTTGCGCAAATGCTTTGTGAGAACGCCGGCGGTAAGGTCTCGAAGGTATTTTTTTGCAATTCGGGCAGCGAGGGAGTTGAGACTGTCATCAAGTTTGCTCGCGCGCACACTGGAAGGACGGATCTGGTGTATGCCAGCGGCGCATTCCACGGATTAACCTGTGGCGCTCTTTCTCTAGTGGGAAGCGACTTCTGGCGCGAGAGCTTCGGGCCGATGTTAGGCGGAACCCACGAAGTTCCTTTCGGAGATTTGGCGGCCATGGAAAAACGGCTGGAGACCAAAACGGTCGCAGCCGTGATCCTCGAGCCTATTCAGGGTGAAGGTGGCGTTGTTTTGCCGCCGGCGGATTATCTCGCTGGTGTTCAGAAACTCTGCCAAACCTACGGAACTTTGTTCATTCTGGACGAGGTACAGACAGGGATGGGTCGGACCGGCAAGTTCCTGGCCGGACAACGATATAAAGTAGAGCCGGACATGATCGTGATGGCTAAGGCGCTTAGAGATGAGATACATAAATCTGTATTTCATTCGCTGCACAGGGCGTTCATCCATAGCTCTACTTTCAGTGAAAATGCATTGGCCATGCGTGCTGGTCTTGCGACCATGCGCGTCCTGCAACAGGAAGGGCTAGCGGCACGCGCGGAATTCTTGGGAAACGAGTTCCGCAAGCAATTGCGGGCCGCAGTCACCCCCTACGAGATGGTCAAAGAAGTACGGGGTGAAGGGATGTTGACGGGAATTGAGTTCCGGGCGCCGGACAACTTGCCGATGCGGATGGCCTTCGAAGCATTCAAAGCGATGCATCCAGGATTATTCGGACAAGTCCTGGTGATGCGGCTGTTTAATCAGACCAACATTCTAACCCAGATCTGTGGAAACAACTTCATGGTCCTGAAGGTGGCGCCTCCGCTCACCACCAGCGAACAACAGCTACAGTCTTGCATCGAGTCGATTCGCAGCGAGATCGAAACGATACATTCCTCCAAAGCTTTCTGGAACGATGCGCTTAGTCTTGGACGGCGGGCGCTTTCCCGCCAAAACGGGGTGCGTCGGTCACACATGTCTAGGGATCGGAAGCAAACGGATCTTGCGGACGTTGTGAATACGCATTGAAAGCCGATCATAAGTTCTACCTCTTTTTCTCGGTCAGAGACGCTGCGCCGCTGTGCTGGCACTGTGCGCCCTACAACTGGTAGGGCGACGTCAAAACGCGTATTGGCTGGACTGGTAAATTGCGATCCAGTCTGGATCAGACAGCGTAAGGGCGATTTCACTGGAGAGTAGCTTCCCAAACTGTTGAGCAGTGCTCCGCCGTTAGATAGCCCTGCCCGGAAGTTCCCGGCTAGGGGCCGAAAGCCCCATAAGCGTTAACTTAAGGAAACTAACCTTTGTCCCGGAGGGATCAGATGATCGTAGCCAGGTATGAAATGCCTGGAATGTGCCATCCAAAAGCCTGTCCCGTAGGGTACGGTATGATCGGTTGGCGAGAGGGGGGCTAGGTCTCGGTTGGTGGACAAAACGTGGCGCCACAGATCACACCGTTCCCTACGGGACGGATCGTGTCTGCCCTTCACCAGGCATTTCATGCCTGGCTACCCTCGTTTTCGTCCCTCCGGGACAAAACACACCTCCGTCCTTAAGTTAAACGCGCATGGGGCTAAAGCCTGGGCTATTCTGTTAGACCATTTCATGATCAAGAACTGGCATCGGCCCTAAAAGCTTTGCACTAGACGATGACTCTCTTGTGAATCCCACGCAAAACCCGGAAGAACCCAAGATTCCAAAAGTGCTTCCCGAGGCTTATTCCGCTCTCTCGCTGCATTCTCACAAACCGAGTGCCACCATGTTTTAGACGCGTGGTTAATTTGTGAGAAACGCAGGCCAGTTTGAGTGATTGCAGATTTCGGCAAAAAGACAATCCGAATCGGGAAGTCCAAGAACTCTCTACGCTGGTTTGGCGCTGATGAATCTCAGCGCTGCACGTTGTAAAGGCGGAAATAACCGACTCATTGTATCAATCATGGTACCGGTGAAGGT